>Ga0207428_10006935_pt1 | contig 10381 bp, 8 predicted proteins | sample RhiMethybrSRZTD1_FD_187600 | JGI IMG/M metagenome (GOLD analysis project Ga0207428, IMG submission 187600) | Populus rhizosphere microbial communities from Tennessee, USA - Rhizosphere MetaG P. TD hybrid SRZTD1 (SPAdes) (version 3) | ecosystem: Host-associated > Plants > Roots > Rhizosphere >... | reverse complement strand
GTACGAAGCAGGCGCGACGTACGAATAGGGAATGGCGATGAGCGCACCCAAATGGAACACCGCTTCGCAGCCTTGCACGGCGGCGTCGACGCTCCACGGATCAGTGAGCTCGCCGAAGCGCGCATCGATCTCGGCGCGCACGTCGGACGGCGCCAAAGAGAGGAGCCCCCAATCGGAGCGCGAATTGTAATGAAGGAACGCGCGCACGTGCGCGCCGCGGCGCACGAGAGCTTCGGTCAAGTGCGAGCCGATGAAGCCACCAGCTCCCGTGACCAAAACGCGCTTCCCCGACCACCCGCTTCCGAGTGACACTTAGCGGCCTCCGCCCGAGGTGACGCCGAGACGATCTCTCCAATGCTCGAGCAAATCGTCGATCGACTTCTCGAGCGGAATCTCGGGACGCCATCCGGTTTCCCGCTCCGCTTTCGCGGCGCTGCCGATTTGTACGGCGAGCTCGCCCGGTCGAATGCGGTTCGGATCGGGGCGAACTTCGGCGGTGACCCCGCTTCTGTCAAGAATCATCGCCAGAAGATCCCCGATGCGCACGCCGCGCCCGCTGCTCAGATTGTAGATCTCACCGCCGCGAGCGGACTCGGCGAGGCGTACGTAGCCGCGCACCAGATCGCGCACATCGGTGAGATCGCGAATCGGGGTGAGATTGCCGGTGTGCAGCACCGGCTCGCCGCCGGTTTCGATCTCCACGACTTGGCGCGCGAAGGATGACGCAACAAATTCCGGCGGCTCACCCGGTCCCAAATGATTGAACGGGCGTACCGCGATGACGGTCAGTTCCTCACGCCCGTGAAACGACAGCGCCAACGTTTCCGCGGCCGACTTGCTCCAACCGTACGCGCCCTCGGCGCGCAGCTCGGTTTCCTCCACAATGGGATTCTCGTTTTCGGGTACGCGGCCGTATTGCGCGCTGGTGCCGATCACGATCACGCGGCAAGCTGCGCCCCGCTCCGCCAATCCTTCCAAGAGATGCATCGTGCCCAGCACGTTCGTGCGCAGCGTTTGCGCCGCGGGGCCGGAGCGGCCGGTGTCCCCGGCCAAATGAAACACGATCTCGGCAGAAGATTCGCGCGCTGCGCGCAGGGCGTCTTCTCGCGAGCCCAGGTCCGCGCAGACGTATTCCTCCCCGCGGGGTGCAGCCCGTGGCGTCCGCCCGAGCCCGATCACGCTCATGCCGGCCTCGCGCAGAACGCGGCGCAAGTGTTGTCCGACGAAACCGTGGCTTCCGGTGACGAGCGCGCGCATCGTTCAACGATACTCTAGATTTGTGCTCGATTGCGTTCGGTCTTCGCTCGACCGGCAACTTCTCGGTAGATTTCGACGAGACGATCGACGAGCACTTCCTGGCGAAGATTCTGCCGCAGCGCGCGGCCATTCGAGCGGGTGCCGCTGCGCAGCACGTGGAGAACGCTCCCGGCCAGCTCCTTCGCCAGCTCGGCGCGCGGCGAGCCGCCGTTCGACGAAGGCCAGGGCACAACCGCACCCGGTTCGATCCCCGCCAACATTTCCGGCGCATCTCCCACTTCCACCGAAACCACTGGCAGTCCGACCGCCAGCGATTCCTTCACCACCGTCGGCGAGCCCTCGCTTCCCCGCCGCGAAGTAAAAAGAAGACAGCTCGCTGCATTCAGCTTCATGACAACGCGCTCGTAGGCTTGTCCTTTTTCGGAAAGAATCAACTCTTGTGCGCGCGGCTCGCTCACCTTCACCAAATTCATTGCTTCTTGAAATAGGGCGTAATCTTTCACCGGATTCGCGGGAGCTCCACCGAAGAGGATCCACCGCTGAGACGAATCCAATCCCAACTCCCGGCAAGCCTGCGCGCGGTCGACCGGGGCGACCACTTCGAAATCCACACCGTTCGGAAGGATCTCATTGCGCAAGGAAGGCCAACGATCCGCCAATCTTTTCGAAACGTAGATGCGGCGTGAGGCGCGGCCCAAGCTCGCCTTCGACAGCCATCGCTGGAATGTGGAGTTCATGTCGCTTCCGTAAAACGTCGCGACGATGGGCACATTCCGGGGAAGAAGCAAGGAAGCCAATCCCGTCAAACCATAGTGCACATGAGCAAGGTCATAGCGGCCGGCGTCCCAAAGGTGTCGAATTCGAGAGTTCGCCGCCAAGTAATCAAAACGGCCCTTGTCCTGGGCGACGATTTCGAGAGAAGGGACGATTGCAGGACGAGAAGCGACCGCATTCCAGAGCTGGGTCACGAAAATGCCACGAAAATCCGCGGCTTCGGGCCGGTGAAACATGTTCGTGATCCAAAGAACGCGCAGCGGGGAGCCGCTCACACCCTCTCCCTTCGATTTGCAACATTTTTTCCGGAGGGCTTGCATTTCCTACGGAAAGCTGAATATAGTTTACCTTGTACTTTTATCCCCACCGGACGGCGACAGCGAAACAAGGGTCGAAACACAAGGATTCAGCCCATGAGCCAAAGGTTCAGTTCCCGCGCGTTGGCGCGGGCGGTTGCTCTTTTATCCCTCATTCTGCTCTACGCAGGCTCGGCCATCGCAGCGGATTCCATCACCGGAACCTCCAGCGCCGCCTTGGTTTCGGGTGGTCCGCGCAGCGGCCAGTGGAAGTACACCATCAACTTCCAGTGGAACAGCGCCACCCCGGTCTATCAGATCACGTTCGATCTGGGCCTGGCGACCTGTCCCTGTATTTGCATGGATGTCTTCGAATTCGATTTCCCGGCCGGGACTTCTCCGGGGAATTACGGAGACTGCACCGCCTACTTCAACGGAAAGTTCTCCTGCGACGGCGATTACTGGGTGGGAGTGACCACCCCGTCCGTCGACTGGTGGCCTTACACCTCGTCGTGCCGGCCGAGAGGCACGGGAACCGGGCAGCTCGTGATGTACAGCGATCTCAGCCCGAAGACGGTTTCGGCTCCGGCCGACAACCTCTACATGAGGTCGGGCTCCGTCTATGTGAGCGGTAAGGTGACCGGCCAGGTTCCTTCCTGCCACGGTTGCTCGAACGTCTCCGTCGAAGAGTCGACCTGGGGATCGATCAAGGCGGTCTATCGTTAGTCCCTTCCCAGTGGGGCGAGCTTCGGCGCTGCCGGCTCGCCCCATTTGACGATCCAATCCAAAAGAATCGGGAACGTTCTCGCCAGGTGCGCGGCGCATTCGACTGCGCGCGGTGCAAGAAAGATTCGCTGCAGCGTTTCCCCCGCGGCCAAGCGTAAGGAATACCTCTCGAGCCATCGAGCTCGATATTCCTTCAACACGTCTTCCTCTCTCTCTCCCCGGATCAACCGGTGCGCACACTCTGCGGCCGTTCCTCCGGACTCCAGCGCCATCGCCATTCCTTCTCCCCAGAACGGGGAGACCATCGCCGCGGCATCGCCGGCGTGCATCACGCCTTCTTGCACGGGTGCGCGCTTCTCGAAGTCCATCGTTGAGACCGCGGTCCATCGCGCTCCCTCGAAATCCATCGCGCTCCACGCCTTTGCCCAGTACGGATGAACGCGCGCTTCGTCCTCCAGAAATGACGCGGCATCGTTTCCGCGCGAGAAATCTTGCGAGCGGGCCAAGAAGCACACGTTGAGCGATCCGGAATCGGTGGGGATGACGCCGGCGTACGCGCCGCGCAATGCATACAACGCAACGCGTGCTGCCTGGCGCGCGGAAGGGCGCGGACGCGTGTGCGCTTTCATGGCGACGTAACGCGCTTTTTGCGCGCGGGGGCGAGCGGCGGTGGAAGCCAAGCCGGGAATGCGCGCGCCGCGACCGGCCGCTGCCACGACGATGCGCGCACGAAGCTCTTCGCGAATTTCGTCGTGCACCATGTGCAGCTTCCATCCTTCATCTTCGCGCTCGACGGAGGCGACGCGCACACCTTCACGCACGACCACTCCCTCCTCTCGACACACTTCGCGAAGAAGAGGATCGAGCACCGCTCGAGAGAGTGCCAAACCGGGGGACGGCAGACTGCGCACGAGCTCGCGGCGGGCCGTCGCCAAGGACCACTCGGGAATTGGAATCGCACCTCTTTGACGCACTCTCGCGAGAAGTCCGGCCTGCTCGAGCCAAAGGACCGCGCGAGCAGAGAGAAATTCCCCGCAAGTTTTGCGCGCCGCACCCTGCTCGGCTTCGAGCAGCATCGCTCGGTGCCCGCGGCGCGCGAGCCCCAAACCTGCGGCACATCCGGCAAGGCCTCCGCCTACGATGATCGCGTCGCCGGCCCCGTTCGCGGCGTCATCGCTCATCGAAGATCCCCATTGGTGCGGGATACACCGGCCTGCGCATCGGCGAGCTCCAACATTTGCCACGCGAGAAGGCGATACGGAAAGCTGCGGCGGATCTCGAGCGTCTCGCATCCGCTCCACTTGCGCCACGCTTCCATTTCTCGCCGGCGAAATCCGCGGCGCACCGAAAGCGGCGCGTCGTGCTTCACGATCGCGCTGCGCGAGAACGCGCTCACCAGCGCGTGAATCGCATGCAGCGCGAACGGGCGGCGCTCGAGATCGTTGATGAGGACTGCGTGACGGGAGACGCGGCGCATCTCACCAAGAATGCGCGCGATCTCGTCGCGGCCGAAGTGATGCAGAACGAGCGACGCATGCGCCACGTCGAAGGAGTCATCGCCAAACGGCAAGTGCAGCGCGTCGGAGCGCACCACGCGAGCGCGCGCCGTTCCGGCGCCGGCGCCGATCGCATTCGCGTGCGCGATCCGGCACACCGCCGGATGAAGATCGACCAGCGTGATCGCAAGCGAAAGACCCCGCTGCCGGGCCCATTCGCAGAGAAATCGCGCCGTCCCCCCGCTGCCCGCGCCCACATCGAGGAGCGACATCCGTCGCGCGCTTCCCGAGACGCGGGAGAGAAGCTGCGCGCTTCCGCTCCATCCACCCAACCAACGATTCACGCGATCCACATCGCGAAGAGCGGCCTTCATGTCGTCGACGGACACCGCCGGATCATCCATGCGCTCCGGATCGAGACAGCGCGCAGAAAGATCAGGCGACATGGAAGCGCAAGCCTTCGATCGTCAGGCCGGGACCGAACGCGAGCGCGTTCCCGGCGCCGCGTCGCTCGGTGCGCAGGAGCTCTTCGAACACGAAGAAGATCGTCGCCGAAGACATGTTGCCGTTGCGCCGCAGCACGGTCCGCGCGGAATCGAGATCCGCCGCGGCCAGCGCGAGCGACGATTCGATGCGATCCAAGATGGCCGGCCCGCCCGGATGAACGGCCCAAAGCTCGTTCGATTCTTCGCGCAGATCCGGCGCGTCGTGAAAGCCGCGCAGCTCGTGCAAGAAATCCGGCAAAAGATTTCCCAGCGTTTCGGGAACGTCAGCCGACAAACGCATGAGGAATCCATGATCCCCGACGGTCCAGGTCATGTGATCGCGCGTGTTCAACACGAGACGGCTGCAGCCGCGTTCGAGGATCACTTCGCGGTGCGCGCCGTCCGGTGACGCCCCGTTCGTGGAAGGAATGGCCGCCCCCGCGACGACTGCCGCCCCGGCGCCGTCGGCGAAGAGCGTATGTCCGCGCAGGTCTTCGTCGGGCACGGAAGGCTGGAAGTGCAGGCTGGAAAGCTCCACCGCCACCACGAGAAGAATGGCGGCGGGGTCCCCGCGCGCGATCTCCGCGGCGGTGCGCAGCGCGGCGACTCCGGCCGAGCATCCCTGGAATCCGAATAGAACCCGGCGCACCGAAGGAAGAAGCCCCAGCCGTTCCACGATGTCTTGATCCGGGCCCGGAGCCACGAATCCAGTGCAGGTCGACACGAAAAGATGGGTGACGCGCGATGCCGGAATCCGCGCCGCCTCGAGCGCGCGGCGCGCCGCTTCGCAGGCCAGGTCCGGCGCATGCTCGCGATACGCGGCCAAGCGAGCGCCGGTCGAGGGCGACGGGCCTCGGAAGACGCGGGGCTCCCGGCATTCCTGGGAGAAGTCGGGCAGGCATCCGCAGCGCGACTGGATTCCCGATCCCCGGAAGGCGGCCTTGAGCCGGCGTGCGCGGCGCGCATCGAGAGAAGATGCGAGCCAGGCTGCAATCTCCTCTTGCGCGTAGCGATAAGGAGGGAGTGCCGTCCCCCAACCGAGCACACGGGGCATCCCGCCGAGAGGGGCGTACGACTTCCTCTCCGCGGCGAGCGCGGCCGTCCGATCACTCATTCCCGAAAGTCTACCATTGTGATCCCCGGTCGCGCTCATTACTCTTTTCGCCCTTGATCCCCCTTGTTCGCAATTCCCCGGGAGATGCTCGATGCGCGCGACGTCCCTTATGAACTCATCCTTCATCAGCTCAATGATCCTGGCCGCTGCCGGCCCGCTTCTTCTTTCTGTACCGACGGCCCAAGCGGCGAATGGATACCTGCGTTATCCCGATCTTCACGGCGACCAAGTGGTGTATTGCGCCGAAGGAGATCTGTGGCTGTCATCGGTGACCGGCGGCACCAGCCGCCGCCTCACCACCCACCCCGGTTCGGAATACTTTCCTCACTTTTCTCCAAACGGAAAGTCGATCGCATTCACCGGCCAATACGACGGCAACTTCGACGTGTTCGTCGTTCCCGCCGATGGTGGAACACCGAAGCGGCTGACTTGGCACCCGAGTGTGGACGAGGTCGTGGGCTGGACTCCGGACGGCAAGGAGATCCTGTTCCGCTCCAGCCGCGCGCAACCCAACAATAATTGGATGGTGTACGCGATTACGCCGAACGGGACCGAGCCCCGCCTGCTTCCGCTGGACCGCGCGTCCCGGCTGGCAATTGATCCGGAAACGGGAACGTACGCGTTCACCATCACCGATCGCGAGCGCTCCACGTGGAAGCGTTATCGCGGCGGCACGAGCGCGGATATTTGGGTCGGCAATCCGAAGAAGGCCGACTTCAAGAAGGTCACCGACTTCCCCGGTCCCGATGCATTTCCGTCGTGGCATGACGGGCGCATCTATTTCCTTTCCGACGAAGGCGGCACCGGAAACATCTGGTCGATGAAGCCGGATGGAAGCGATCGCCGCCGCCTCACCGATGAGCACAACTGGGACGTTCGTTGGCCGAACATGGCGCCCGACGGCCGCATCGTGTTCATGCTCGAGGGCGACCTTCATCTCTATGACCCGGCGACGAACAAGGAAATGAAGCTGCCCATTCAGACCGCTTCGGAAAACGTGCTCACGCGGCGCCGCTATCCCAAGCCCGAGGACTACATCACTTGGTTCGATCTCTCGCCCAAAGGAGATCGCGTTGCGATCGTGACGCGCGGGGAAATCTTCAGCGTGCCGGTGAAGAAGGGACTCACACTGCCCATCTCCGGCGGCAGCGGTGCTCGAGAGAGCTGGGCTTCGTTCGATCCCGAGGGGAAGAGGCTCATCTACGTCAGCGATGTCACGCACGAAGAAGCAATCCATTCGATCGATGCTTGGGGACGCGGTGAAGCGAAGGTGCTGAAGAAGGCCGGCGAAACGGGCTGGCACTTCCCGCCCTTGCCTTCTCCCGACGGAAAGTGGATCGCGTATGCGGATCAAACGCAGACTCTTTTCGTCTTGCCGGCCGGTGGCGGTACGCCGCGCAGAATCGACCGCTCCGACCAGGGCGAGATTCGTCAGTATTCCTGGAGCCCCGACGGGCGCTACGTCGCGTACCGCAAGCTCCCGCGCACGGAGTTCTCTTCGATCTGGATCTTCGACACCAAGACGAACGAAACGCATGCCGTGACGACCGGAACAACGAACGATTACGAGCCCACGTGGGATCCGGATGGTCGCTACCTCTATTTCCTGAGCGATCGCACGATGAATCCAGTCTTGGACAATCGCGATTTCCAGAACGTGGAGTTGCGATCCTCGAAGCCTTATCTCGTCGTGTTGCAAAAGGACGGAAAGGATCCGTTCGCCAAAACGGATGGCGCGCCTCCCAACGCGAAGGACGAGAAGGAAAAGAAGGACAAGGATTCGAAGAAGGACAAGAAGGACAAAGACAAGGACAAGGACGACGACGAAAAGAAGGAAGCCAAGCCGGTGCGCATCGACTTCGAGGGCTTGGGTGATCGCGTTGTCGAAGTTCCGGTGGATGCGGGCATCTATTCGGGACTGCAGGCAACCGCCACGCACCTTTACTACGTTTCGAATCCGGTTCGCGGCATGGCCGAACAGGATGAGGACGAGGAAGACGGCGGCGGCGGAACGCTCAAGATCTTCGACATCGAAGAAGAGAAGGAGAAGGATTTCGCCGAGGGCGTGACCGCGTTCGACTTGGAAGCGAAGGCGGAGAAGATCGCGTTCCAGAAGAAGAAGGGGCACATCTACGTCGTGAAGACGGGAAGCCCTCCGGATGAGAAAGATCTGGGCGACGCGGAGGTCTCCCTCGAAGGCGTCGTGATCGAGCTCGATCCGCGCGAGGAATGGGAGCAGATCTACTACGAAGCGTGGCGCCACATGCGTGATTTCTATTGGAACGCGCAAATGTCCGGGTTGGATTGGAAAGAGGTGCGCGATCGCTATGCGACGCTTCTCCCGCGCATCGCGACCCGCGAAGAGCTCAACGATGTCTTGGGCGAAGTGATCGGGGAATTGGCAACGTCGCACACCTATCGCTGGGGCGGCGATCCCGGCGTGAAGGCAGCGAACGTGGCCACCGGCCTTTTGGGTGCGGACGTGCAGCGCGACGGAGATGCCTTCAAGGTGGTGCGCATCTATCGCGGCGATCCCGCCGATCTCGATCGCTCACCACTCTCCGAGCCGGGTGTCAACGTTCGCGAAGGCGACTACTTGATCGCGATCAACCATCGCCCGTTTGCGAAGGACCTCCCCTTCGAGGCGAACTTGGAAGGGTTGGCCGACAAGGAAGTTCTCCTCACGGTGAACACGAAGGCTTCTTCCTCGGGAGCGAGAGACGTCGTGGTCACCCCCATTGGCAGCGAATCGCGACTGCACTACATCGACTGGGTTCGCACCCGGCGCGAATATGTCGCCGCCAAGACCGGTGGAAAGATCGGCTATATCCACCTTCCCAACATGGGCACTGAGGGGATGGTCGAGTTCAACCGTTGGTTCTATCCGCAGCTCGACAAGGAAGGGATGATCGTCGACTGCCGCTACAACGGCGGCGGCTTCGTGTCGCAGATGATCCTCGAGCGCTTCCGGCGCAAGGTGGTGAGCTTCGATCGCTCCCGCGGAGGCGGAATCTACCCCTATCCGTACCGCACCCTGAACGGACCTTTCGTGGTGCTGACCAACGAGCAGGCCGGTTCCGACGGGGACATCTTTCCTTACGCGGTACAAATGGAGAAATTGGCTCCAGTGATCGGAACACGCTCTTGGGGAGGGGTCATCGGGATCCGGGACGACAAGCAGCTGGTCGACGGCGGCCATCTCACCCAGCCGGAGTACGCCTGGTGGGACCCGGTCCGCGGATGGGCCATCGAGAACCAGGGGGTCATTCCCGATATCGAGGTGATGAACATGCCTCAGGACGCGGCCAAGGGAATCGATGCGCAGCTCGATCGCGGAATCAAGGAAGTCATGATGCTCCATTCCGCGCATCCGCCGATCAAGGCTGCCTTCGGTCCCGAGCCTCCGAAAAATCGGGAAGCATTCCGTGAACGGGAGGTTGGTTCGCGATAGAAAGGTGCTATGGATGATTCCCGTCGCGGGCTCGCCTGCGGAGAGAGGCAAATTCGGGTGGCCGCCTTCTGAGCCGTCAGGCCGTCTCGGCGAATGGCGCTCCTCGGCGCTCCAGAAATCTTTTCTGGAGGTATCGGCGGTTCAGTGAACCGCCGAGGAAAATGTTCGCGCCTGCGGTGCACTGATTTCGCCGAGAGGCCTGACCGGCTCTTTGGGGCGGCACCTTGCCCATCACGACCTTGAGGGGAGACTTGAAAAGACCGAAGTGAAGGGAACGAAACGGCCGAAGTGTATGAATTTGCGCAAAGAATGCTTCCTCATTGACACCCATCGATTGGGAATGACACGATGACTCGATTGTCGAATCGCGAACATTCCCAATCGACGGACCAACCCGACCAAGCCGCAGGGAATTCGGAAACCGTGAGCCAGCCTTCGCATCCGACCGATCCCTCCGCAACGCTGGGCGCCAACGCTTGGCTGGTCGACGAGCTCTATCGCCAATACCTCGAATTCCCGAGCTCGGTCGGCGAGAAATGGCGCGAGTTCTTCTCCACGTATCGCACGAACGGTGGAGCGACGTTGAACACGGCCGAGCCGGACGCGGCCCCGTCGCCGGCCGCAGCTGCGCCTCCCGCGCCGCCGCAAGCGGCGCAAGGGGTGGAGCCTATGCGGGGAGCTTCGGCGCGCATCGTCGAGAACATGCAGCGCAGTCTCTCCGTGCCCACGGCCACCTCGATCCGCGAGATCCCGGTCGGCCTTCTCGATGAGAATCGCCGCGT
>Ga0207428_10006932_pt1 | contig 10385 bp, 9 predicted proteins | sample RhiMethybrSRZTD1_FD_187600 | JGI IMG/M metagenome (GOLD analysis project Ga0207428, IMG submission 187600) | Populus rhizosphere microbial communities from Tennessee, USA - Rhizosphere MetaG P. TD hybrid SRZTD1 (SPAdes) (version 3) | ecosystem: Host-associated > Plants > Roots > Rhizosphere >... | reverse complement strand
GGCTTCCTGCCCCAGACATCGGATGTGGGCCGCCCGGGAAAAGCCAGGTGGCGTTGCGGATCGGGAGCCCTAAGCCACCGACCGGGGAGCGGGCACCTACGAGACGTTGGCCGGCCGGCGGTACCGGTACCCGAAGCCGCGCACGGACTCGATCGGGCTCGCGTCCGGATCGGTCCAGCCGAGCTTGCGGCGCAGCCGCAGCACCGCGAACTTGACCCGCTCCGGGCCGATGCCGGTCGGGTCGTCCCAGGCCTGCGCCAGCAGCTGGTTCGGCGAGAGCACCGCACCGGCGTGCCGGACCAGCACGTTGAGCAGCCGGAACTCCGTCGGCGTCAGGCGCACCTCGGCATCGGCCACGAACGCCCGCCGGGCGGCCGGGTCGATGCGCAGCGTGCCGTCGTCGTAGACCTCGTCGGCCCAGGACGCGCTGGACCCGGACCGGCGCAGCAGCGCCTCCACCCTGGCCACCAGTTCGGCGTTGGTGAACGGCTTGGTCAGGTAGTCGTCGGCGCCGCCACGCAGGCCGCGGACCTTGTCCGACTCCTGGCCGTGCGCGGTCAGCAGCAGCACCGGAACGTCGGAGATGTCCCGCAGCCGTTCCAGCACCTGCCAGCCGTCCATGCCGGGCAGTCCGATGTCCAGGATCACCAGCTCCGGCCGCTCGTTGAAGGCGTCGCGCAATCCGGCCCGACCGTCCTTCGCGTGGGCGACCTGGTGCCCGGCACGCTGCAGAAGCAGTCGCAGGGCCAGGGCGATGTCCGGATCGTCCTCGACCACCAAGAGGCGACTCATGACGTACCTCCATTCGTGCGGCGTGCGGTGCGGTTTTCCAGCCGGGGCCACTTGACCGCGGGCTCCGCTTCGCTGCGCCCGCTGGCGGCCCTGGCGGGCCGCGTGGGCAACGACACGGTGACCGTGGTGCCCGCGCCCTCCGTGCTGGCGACCTGGATGGTGCCGCCGTGCAGTTCGACGATGGCCCGGCTGACCACCAGCCCGAGCCCGGTTCCCGGCGGGGCCGGCTGGCCCGCGCCGATCGCGGTGTTGGAGCCGCGGAAGAACGCGCTGAAGACCCGCGGCAGCTCCCCCGCCGGGATGCCGACGCCGGAGTCCGCCACCTCCACCTGCCAGCCCGACGCGGACGGCCGCGCCCGCACGGTCACCGAGCCGCCGGCCGGGGTGAACTTCAACGCGTTGTTGAGCAGGTTGTCCAACACCTGGTGGACCCGCGTCTCGTCGCAGGTCAGCTCGGGCCCGTCGGCGGTCTCCACGGCCAGTTGCAGGCCGGCGGTCTCGGCAGCCGGCAACCGCTCGGTGACGGCGGTGCGCACCAGATCGGGCAGGCGCACCGGCCCGGTGCGCAGCTGCAGCGTGCGCGCCTCGAGCCGGGCCAGCAGCAGGAGGTCCTCGATCAGGCGCAGCAGCCGGTTGGCGTTGCGGTCGATGACGTCGAGGTACTGGCGCTGGTCGTCGTTGAGCAGCCCGCTGCTCGCGTCGCCGAGCAGGTGAGCGAAAGCGACGACGGACGACAGCGGTCCGCGCAGTTCGTGCGCGACGGTGGCCACGAACTGGGTGTTCATCGCCGACGCCTCGGCCAGGCTGCGGTTGCGCTCCTCGAGTCCGCGCCGGACCGCCACCCGCGAGGTCACGTCGCGCAGGTGCATGAGCGTGCCGCGCGGGCCGCCCTCGCTCTCCAGCGGCACGAAGTCCAGTTCGACCGCGCGTCCGTCGGCGAGTTCGATCTCCTCGCCCATGACGGCGCGGCGGGCGGCGACGATGTCGCGCAGCCGGACCGCGTCGGTGACGCCGGCCGCGAACAGCGGCTCGAGCTGCGCGAGCAGGCGCGGCCAGCCGCGGTCGGACCCGGCCCGCAGCGGCTCCTCCACGCCGAGGATCCGGCGGAACGCGCGGTTGGCGACGCTGACCCGCTGCTCCTCGTCGATCAGCAGGATGCCATCGCCGAGCGTCTCGACCAGGCTGAACAGCCGGCCGCGTTCGACCCGCAGGGCGCGCTCGGCGGCGCGCTGGGTGGTGACGTCGAGGCCGAAGTAGGCCACGACGCCGGCGTCCGGCTGGTCGACGAACGTACGCACGGCGAACTCGAACTGCCGCCAGGTTCCCGACGCGGTGCGCAGGCGCATGTCGATGGAGCCGGTCGGGTGGGTGCCACCGCAGGCGGTGACGAACGTGCCGATCGCGGCCGGCTGGTCGTCGGGGTGCACGAGGTCGAGCAGGTTCGCCACCGGCGGATCGGCCCGGTCGTAGCCGAGCAGGCCGGCGAACGACTCCGACATCGGGCTCCAGCCGCGGGTCGGGTCGATCACGACGATCAGCGCGCGGGCGTGGCGGGTGATGGCCCGGTAGAGCGGAGGGGGCGGTGGGGACTGCTCGGCGACCGGGCGGCACGGCACCCGCAGGGCGCGGCCGGCCGCGTCGGCCAGCGCGTCGAGCGCGGCGCGCGCCTGCCGGTGCGCCTCGGCGTCGACGAGATCGACCCGCAGCAGCTGCCGCCACTCCGGCGGCCCGACGGTCCGGGTGGTGGTGAAGTCGAGCCGGCCGGTGTTCGCCGCCTTCGGCGCGGGCCGGTTGGCGACGGTGAACGACACGCCGCGCACGCCGGTGAACCGCCGCAGCTCCTCGGCCAGCGCGTGCACGTCGAGCATCGTGGTGGCCCGCTCGGCACGGTCGACCAACTCGGTGGCGGCTGGCGCCACGAGTTCGGCCGCGGTGGCCCGATCGGTGTCCCCGCGCACGGTCCTCCTCACTCGCAGTACGCCCTATTCTTACCTAGTGTCACGACTTGTGCGTTAAGTTCCGCCGCTCCGTCGTGCCAGCCATGCGGCGCGCGGCGGCGCAACCGTCTCGCACCACTGCCTGACCGCCGTCGCGCCTTCGGCCGGCGAGCCTCGACAAGTACCCGACCAACCGGTCGGGACGAGGCCGACCGGAAGGCGATCCCCCATGCGACGTGCCCGTACCCGTGGTCTCGGCGTCGTGCTTGCCGGCGTCGCCGGCGTGCTGCTCGCGTCCCCGACCGCTGCGGCGGCCGGCGGCGCGGTGCCCGGCACGGTGACGCTGGGCAGCGGGCGCCTCGCGGTGCGCGCGGCCGCCACCTCGACCTCCGCCCAGGTCGGCGCGCTGACCAACAAGACCAAGGTCATGATCGCCTGCCAGGTGGCCGGCGACCTCATCAAGGGCCGGGTACGCAAGACCAACAAGTGGGACCGGCTGACCAACGGCCAGTACGTGTCCGACGCGTTCGTCAAGCGCGACGCCCGGCTGCCCGTGCCGACCTGCGCGCCGACTGTCGTCCCCGCGCCCCCGCCGCCGACCTACCCGGCGGACGGTCCGATCCTCAACCCCGAGCGGACGCAGCCCGTCGCTCCCCTGTGGACGGTGCCGGTCGCGAACATCACCACGATCGGCGGCTTCCGCACCCCGGCCCGGCCCGAGCACGACGGCGTCGACCTGCCCCAGGCGCGGAACACGCCGATCGTGTCGGCGGCCGCCGGCACCGTGGTCACGGTCCGCTGCAACGCGTCCACCCCGTCCTGCGACGTGGACGGCTCGCCCAGCACCACCGGCTGCGGCTGGTACGTCGAGGTGCGGCACGCCGGCGACGTCGTGACCCGCTACTGCCACATGGTCCGCCAGCCGGAGGTCGCCGTCGGCGACACCGTCACGGCCGGCCAGTTGCTCGGCTACGTCGGGACCTCCGGCCACTCGTCCGGTACCCACCTGCACTTCGAGGTCCACCAGGGCTACCCCGCGGGCCGCGCCAACGCCGTCGACCCCATCCCGTTCATGCAGCAGGTCGGCGCACCCCTGTAACCGCTGTAACCGCTGTAACCCCACCCCGAGGAGTCCCCCCGATGAACGTCCGCCTGGTGGCCGTCGACGAGCACGTGCTGCTCCGCCTCGGCCTCACCCGCCTGCTCGCCGGCGTCGCCGACATCGACCTGGTCGGCACGGCCGGCTCGATCGCCGAAGCGGTCGAGGTCGCCGACGCCGCCTGGCCGGACGTCGTCACCTTCGACGCCGGCCTGCCGGACGGCGACGGCTTCACGCTCGCCCGCCGGCTGCGGGCGCTGCGCCCGACCGTCGGCCTGGTCCTGCTGAGCGCGACGAACGACGACGCGACGCTGTACCGCGCGCTCGACGAGGGCCTGTCCGCCTACGCGCCGAAGGACAGCGCGCCCAACGCGGTGCTCGGGGCGATCCGGCACGCGGCCGCCGCGCTCGCCCGCCGGCGGGCCAGCAGCGGCCTGCTCAGCCAGCGCGAGAAGCAGGTGCTCGGGCTGATGCGCGAGGGCATCAGCCTGCCCGGGATCGCCGACCGGCTGGCGGTGTCCGAGGCGACGGTCAAGACGTACGTCGCGCGCATGTACACCAAGCTGCGCGTGAACAACCGCTCCCAGGCACTCATGGCCGCGGTGAACCAGGGGCTCCTCGACTCGGCGTCGGAAGCGGCCTGACGCTCTGCCGCGATCTTGGACTACGGTCGGCGCCCCGGCACCGACCGGAGTCCAAGATCCACGAGGGTCGCTCACGAAAAGCGGAGAAATCGGGACAGCGCCGGCCCTCGGTCTCACAATGAAAGATCATGAACGGGCGTGGGCGTCTTCTTCGGCTCCTCCCTACCGCGGTCGCCTTGGTGGCCGCCGCGGTCCTTCCCGCCGCGCCGCTGACGGCCCCGGTCGCCGCCGACTGCCCGGCGGCCGACCCGTCCGGTGCGGTCCAAGCGGGCGAGCTGACGGCGCCCGTCGCAGCGCGCGCGTGCTCGCTCGGCGGCGTCACTGTCGTCGACGGGGGGCTGGCGGTACGCGTCCCCGATCGCGACGGCGAGGCCGTGACGGCCGCCGCTTCCGGGCCCGGCCGGCACCCCGCGATGCTCACCGTCGTCCGCATGGCGGGTACCGTCCACGCGCGGATCTGGCGCCCCGACGGCGGACCGCTCGGCGCGCCGCACGCGCCGTTCTCCCGGTTCGGGCGCGCCGACGGGCAGCCGGCCGAGCAGCCCACCGAACAGCCGGCGGGCCCGCCCACCGGGCCGACGGTCGAATCCACCAGGACGCCGCCGGTCGTCGCCCCGCCGGCGGTGCCGAAGACGGTGCGCTGCTCCGACGGCGCCGGCGCGTGGCTGGGCACCAAGTGGCCGGCGCCGTACCGGTGGACCCTGCGCCTGTCCGGGATGCCGGCCTATCTCGGCGCACCCGGACCCGTGCGCGACGCGATCCGCGCGGCCGGCGACGCCGTCGACGGCGGTCGCAACGACTGCGGCTTCACCGGCGGCCTCGCGCTCTCCCAGCGCTACACCGGCGAGACCGACAGGGACGCCGGCGTGCGCGCCGACGGCACCTGCGGTGACCGGGACGACCGCAACGTCGTCGCCTTCGGCCCGCTCGACGGCGGGCTGCTGGCGCTGACCTGCCTGTGGTGGACGCGCGGGCGCACCGTCGAGGCCGACATCCGTATCAGCGACGCGCCGGGCACGTTCACGCTGGATCCGACGGTCGGCTGCACCGGCAGCTGGGACCTCGAGGGCACGCTGACGCACGAGTTCGGACACGTGTTCGGGCTCGGCCACGTGTCGTACGCCGAGCACGGCGACCTGACGATGAGCGACGGCCTGCCGGCCTGTTCGGCCGGGTTCCGCTCGCTGGGTCTCGGCGACTACCAGACCCTGCGCGACCAGTACGGCCCCGGCTGACGCGCGACGACCGATGGATCGCAGTTGGGCCGGTTGGATAACCGGCCTACAACCGTGCGACACGGCGGCGGACGGCCGCCCGACGGCTGCTGACGGGCGCGGCAACCGCGCCGCACCTCAACCCGTCCCGGGGACACAACCGCTGGCGCCGACGGTGGGAACTCACCTCGTTCCCCCACCGGAGGCCCCCGATGCTGCGAACACCCCGCCGCCTGCTCCTCGGCCCGTTGCTGGCCCTGGCCGCGTCCGGCGCCGTCCTTGTCGTCAACCCCGCCGCGGCGAGCGCCGCCACCACCGCGACGATCAAGGTGAGCGGCGCGCTCGCCGCGCGCGCCGCCGCCACGTCGGCGTCCGCACAGTACGGCCGCTTCAAGAACAAGGCGAAGGTCTCCATCGCCTGCAAGGTCAACGGCCAGTACATCAAGGGCTCCGTGCGCAAGACGACCCAGTGGGACCGGCTGACCAACGGCTGGTACGTGTCCCATGCGTACGTGCAGACCAGCAAATCCATCCCGGCCTGCCCGCCGCCGCCCCCGCCGCCCGCGCCGACGCCGGTGGTCAGCGGTCCGCTCACCACGGTGAGCAACGCGGCTTTCCTGGCCGCCGCGGCCGGGCCGGCCCAGGCCAGCCAGCGCGAGTTCAAGGTGCCGGCGTCGGTGACGCTGGCGCAGGCGATCCTCGAATCCGGCTGGGGACGCAGCAAGCTGTCGGCGAACGACAAGAACTACTTCGGCATGAAGTGCTTCGGCAACCCGGGCACGATCGCCGTCTCCTGCCACGACTACCAGACCACCGAATGCAACGCGGTGACGATGACCTGCTGGCAGGAGGTCGACTCGTTCCGGGTGTACAACTCGCCCACCGACTCGTTCCGGGACCACGGCCGCCAGTTGGCGACGCTGACCCGCTATGCGGCGGCGTTCAACTACCAGCGCGACCCGAACCAGTTCGCGGCCGAGGTGCACAAGGCCGGGTACGCCACCGACCCCGCGTACACGACCAAGCTGGTCAACCTGATGACCACGTACAACCTGTACCAGTACGACCTGCCGTAACGGATCCGCCTGCTGCCCCGCGCCAGAACCGTCAGGCGCGGGGCAGCAGGCACACCACCTGCGTGCCGGTGCGGTCGCCGCCCGAACTGGCCCAGATCCGCCCGCCGTGCCGCTCGACGATCGACTTGGTGATCGCCAGCCCGAGCCCGGTTCCCTGCGCGGCCCGCTCCTGCGACCGGGTCGACCGGAAGAACTGCTCGAACACGCTGTCGACCTCGTCCTCGGGGATGCCCACGCCGGTGTCGGACACCACGAGCCGGGCGAACCCGTCGCCCTCGGAGTCCACGGCGACGCGCACCTGGCCGCCCGGCGGCGTGAACTTCAACCCGTTGTCCACCAGGTTGATCAGCACCCGTTCCAGCTGGGACTGGTCGCCGAGCACGAGCAGCGGCTCCGTCGGCAGGTCCACCTCGAGCTCCACGCCGCGGCTGACCCGGGTGGTGTGCAGCGCCTCCAGCGCCCCGCCGACGATCGCCCGCACGTGCACCGGCCGCGCGTTGATCTTCACCGTGCCGGACTCGATGCGCGACAGCATCAGCAGGTCCTCGATCAGGGCCAGCAGCCGGCGCGCGTTGCGCTCGACGGCGGCGATCAGCCGCGCCTGCGGCCCGGTCAGCGTGCCGGCGTCGCCGTCGGCGAGCAGTTCGACGTTGCCGAGGATGCTCGTCAGCGGCGTGCGCAGCTCGTGCGAGACGGTCGCGACCAGGTCGGTGCGCACCCTGTCGAGTTCGCGCAGCCGGGCCGCGGCGGCCCGCTCCCGCGCCAGCGCCGCCTTCATCGCCTCGACGCCCTGCCGCTCCCTGGTGACGTCGCGGGCCACGCTGAGGAACCCGGCCGCCTCCCCCGCGTCGTCGCGGATCTCGCTCGTGGTGAGCTCGACGGGAACGTGCGCGCCGTCCTTGCGGACGTAGGTCCACTGTTGGGGACCGATCTCGTCGGCCGCCCGGAAGATCGCCGGCCCGGGTGCCAAGCCGAGGCTGTTCGCCCGCTCGGCGAGTTCGTTGGGCTCGTGCCAGAGCAGCGGCGACACCCAGCCGACCACCTCCTCCGCGGAGTAGCCGAGCAGCCGTTCCGCACCGGCGTTGAAGACGCTGACCACGCCGTCCCGGCCGGTGGCGACGATCGCCTGGTCGGTGGCCGCGGCCAGCACGTGGGCCAGGGTGCGCTCGGTCTGCCGCTGCTCGGTCACGTCGAGGCCGGTCGCGATGATGTGGGTGACGGTGCCGGCGGCGTCGGTCAGCGCGGTGTTCTGCCATACGACGGTGCGCCGCCGGCCGCCGGCATCCGTCAGATGGTTCTCGTAGCCCAGCGGAAAGTTGGCCGCCGCGCGCGGCGGCGGCGAGACGTCGAAGAAGGGCCGGCCCCGCACGTCGTCCTCGGAGCGGCCGGTCAGCTCCTCGCAGCGGCGGTTGAACCGGATGATGTTGCCGTGCTCGTCGAGGACCACGAGCAGGAAACCGGCGGAATCGAGGATGGCGGCGGTGAAGTCGCGTTCCCGGCCGGTGGCCGCCCGCGCCGACGCCGAACGCAGCACCAGGCGGTGCGTGGTCCAGGTGACCATGCCGCCGGCGCAGACCCAGAGGATCGCCAGCCGCCAGCCCCCGGTGAGCGGGGCGACCGGCAGGATCAGCATGAGCCCGGCCGCCGCGAGGCCCGCGAGCAGCAGTCGCGGCCCGTGGTACAGGGCCAGCCAGAACAGCGGGACGAGGACGAGCGGGCCGTAACCGCTGCTCGGAGCCGCGCCGTGGTGGAGCAGACCGAAGATCACCAGGCAGGCGAACGCGGGCGCGGCCGCGGCGCCGGGCGGCCACCGCCGCCACGGCAGCGCAAGCACGGCGACGGCGAGGAGCGCGGCCAGCGCGAAGGCGAGCGCGAGGGGCAGAGGGCGAACGGCGGGCGGCATCGGCCCGAGCGCGAGCCCCAATGCGAGCACAGCGGCGAAGGGTGCCAACCGACGTAGCCGTCCGGGCGGATCGAGCGGTCGAGCCCGCATCCGGTCTGCCCGATTCACGGCTTTCACCGGATTATTGTCGCGCGGATCGCTCGCGATCTTGGGCGTTTGCTACTGCTGGAGCAGCAGCAAACGCCCAAGATCGGCCGAGAGCGTCACTGGCCCGACGGTCCGCCACCGGAGCGCAGCATCTCGCTGAGTACCTCGACGGCGTGCTCGCTCGGCGACGCCGCGTCCAGATTCGCCTTCTGCAGTTCCCGGTACACCTCTTCGCGGTGCACCTGGACGGATCGCGGCGCCTTGATACCCACGCGCACGACATCGCCCCGGACGTCGAGCACAGTCACGACGACATCGTCACCGATCATGATGCTCTCGCCTGGGCGGCGGGTTAGCACGAGCACGGGCGGTCCCCCCTCGGGTGGTCACCCGGTTTTGGGCGATACGCGTAGAGTACCCGATTTACCGCGGCATCAGCACGGCGTGGATCGGATATCCACTCCCGCTGAGTACCAACTGGATCGCCCGCTGGTTCTTCTGGTTGACGATGATCGGGGCCATCAGGTTGGCCGTCGACGAGCCGGCGGTCTCCCCGGCCGTGACCACGACCAGGGTGAGCAGGTTCTGGACGTCCTGCGTGCTCCGGATTCCCAGAGCGGCCATCGATTCATCGTCGATCTCCGGCGCGTAGTCCGGGAAGAAGGGCGCCGGGGGCACCGCAAGGAAGCGCAGCTCGGGATCGTCGACCGCAGTCAACGCGAACAGCACCCCCTCTTCGGTGACCCGCACGAGGACGAACCGGCGATGCGCCGGGAAACCCGGGATCGCCGACACGAAGTCGAGCACGGGCACGTCGACGGTCTCGGCCGTTTCGAGCGTGCTGGTTGCGGCTGCGGTCATCACACACTCCTTATCGGAGGAAGTCGATCAGACTGGGTTGCACTACCCGGGCACCGGCCGCCAGGGCCGCCTGGTAGGCAGTCTGCTGGAGCTGAAGCTCGGTAATCGTCTGTGGAAGGTCGATGTCTTCCACGTCGCTGAGCGTCTTGGAGACGTTCAGTACGGCGTCGTCGGCGGCCTGGCGCATCCGCTCGAGCTGGTTCGTTCGAGCGCCCACGGTAGACAGTCCGTTCTTGATACCGACGACCTTTGCGTCGAGGCGGGTGAGATCGTCACCCAGCCCGGTCGGATCGCCATCCAGTTTGGTGGCGATGTCGGACAGAATCCCGAAAATCGAATCAACTCCCTCCCCGAAGACCAGGCGGCCGTCCACGTTCACCGGGACCTTGGTGTTGGCCCCGATCGTGCGCATGACCGCTTCACCGTTGCCGTTGAACGCGGTCCCGCCCGGGTAGGCCGTGGCCTCCTTCGTCGTGCCACCGAAGACCGGACGGTCCAGGTAGCTGGTATTGGCGGTGTCCCGCATCGCCTCGCTGAGCTGGCGGATCTCCTCGGCGAGCGCCGCCTTGGCCTCCGGGCCGGTCTGCGAGGACATGCCCTGCAGCACCAGGCCGCGGGCACGGGTCACGAGTTCGCTGGCGTTCTGCAGTGCACTGTCCGCGGCGGTCAGCCAGCCCAGGCCGTCGTCGGCGTTGCGGGCGTACTGCTTGTTCGCCGCCACCTCGGAGCGCAGCGCCAGCACCGAGACGGTGGCGGCCGGCGAGTCCGACGC
>Ga0207428_10006930_pt1 | contig 10388 bp, 17 predicted proteins | sample RhiMethybrSRZTD1_FD_187600 | JGI IMG/M metagenome (GOLD analysis project Ga0207428, IMG submission 187600) | Populus rhizosphere microbial communities from Tennessee, USA - Rhizosphere MetaG P. TD hybrid SRZTD1 (SPAdes) (version 3) | ecosystem: Host-associated > Plants > Roots > Rhizosphere >... | reverse complement strand
GTGGTGGGCGACATCGACGCCGAGGCGGTCGACGAGTTGTCCGAGCTGGCCACCGACCTTGGCGTTCCACACCGGCCAGGTGCTGTAGCGTTTGCGGTAGGCCATGGCGTAGTTCGCCCAGACCTTGAAGGTTTTGCAGGTCTGATCTTTGGGACCTGGCATGTCGGAGGGAATCTCGACCCGTGGAACATCAGTGCGATCAACCACCAGCACCAAGTTACGGGCTGGCTTGTCCAGACCGTCCTGCAAGTCCTGACTGGTATCCTGATTAGTACCCTGATGATTGGTATCCTGATTTGTCGGAGATTTTTCCGACCCTTGCTCGGATTTTTCTCCGACCTCGCTCGGATTTTTTTCCGAGGTAGATCGGATTTTTTTCCGACCTTTGTTCTGTGGCGGGGTCGGATATTTTTCCGATCCATCAAGCTTCTGGTTCCACTCGATCGCCTTCTCCGTCAGGCGAAATAGAGTGATGTTCGAGGTGCTGGAAAGCTCAATCAAACCGGCCTCTTCCAGGGCCTTCAGCATGCGGTAAGCGGTATCTGGCTTGTCGGTGAGCAGCGGCAGCTCCTCAATAATCTTGGCCTTGCTCAGCGCGAAGAAGATCCCGTCATCAGTTTTGATTGGCTTGGTCCAGCTCGGGCAGCCGTAGACGAAGGCGAACAGCAGGGCCTGCTGAGAATTCAGCCCCCACTCCAGCGCCTTCACCTGATTGATCGTGACGGTGTATTGCATGTCAGGTATTCCTGACCGGGTGAGAAAGCACAGAAGTACGCGACACGTTTTGCGAACTCTGAAAACGTGTCGCGCCATTGGACGAGGTATTGCTTGAATTGGGTCGGCTCTGCATAATCTGGCCTCTCTAGTTTTACGAATCAGCCGACCTTCTCCGTCGGCTTTTTTGTGTCTGAAATTCAGGCGACCTTCAGCGACTCGCGCAGCACATGCAGCGCGTCAATGGCTTCTTGAATGGCTTTATCGCCCTGGGCTTTTTCGTGCTGACTGATGTGGTTGTCTGCGGTGGCGTCGAAGATCAGCCGGCCAACGTCGCCGCATTCAGCAGTCAGATGGCAAAGCGCGACAATCAGGGGTTTCGGCTCAGGGCGCTTGCGCGACACCAGATCAAAGCCGAACTCATCGGCCAAGGCCGCCAGCGGTCCCTTGTCACCGGTGTGCAGCAAGATCCCGTACAAATGCTCGATGGTCAGGTGGTGAGCGTCGTTGTCCGGGTTTGCGCGCTGGAGCAGGCTCACATGCGGAACGCCCATCTTGGCGCTCAGCGACTTCGCTTCGTTGTCCTTGACCGCGTCATGGCAGGCCCGCAGGAACTTGTCCATTCGTAAAACCTCGTTTCTGTTTCCGTGGTGGCGTAATGCCAACAAGGCGATCATTCGTTCATCAACTGAAAAGGGATGAACCCATGACCCTTTTGTCTTCCAGTCCCGAAACAGGGACCAGAGCCAATCTTGAATTTCGTTACTGGCCTGCCCTTCTCTTCCTACGGTCCCTAATAAGGGCTGTGAATCACCGCTTCGGAGGGAAGGCAACCACGTTGCTCTCGGGCGGAACGCTGTCGCAGATCGCCTTCTTGAGTCCTGGCATCGCCAGTCTTAAAAGCTCGGAAGCCAAGGCATCCGGAGTGATTCCAATCTCTGACGCCCATCGCGCCAGCTCTTCTGTTGCGCCCTTCCTGAGTTCCACTACTGCACTGGGCATGAATTCCCCTCTATGGCCTTCTCAGGCGCGTCTTTTCTCCAGCTCAAACGGCAGCTCCCCGAGCGTCCGCTTGACCTCCAGCGCGGCCTCGATGATTTCTCGGCTGAGCACGCTGTGTTGCAGCTTCATGTCGCGGGCAACGTCCTTGAGTTCTTGGAAGACTTCGTCATCGAGACGCACCTTCACCTGGTGCTCGTGCCGATGCGCTTTGTCGTCGTAGGCCATGGGTTCACTTCCGGGGTCGGGTGGAGTGGCTCGGGTTAGGCGGCGGAAAGGGTTTGGCTGGGCGCAGAGTTGATCTGCCCCCAAGGAAAAGATGGGCAGAGGTCGGCCTTTTTAATTTGGCCTTCGGTCAATGCCTCGATTTGCAACGCACGCTTTGCTGGTACCGCGCGCTCGCCTGAGCACCATTGGTTGACGGTGGGCGCTGTAACCCGCAGGAGGCGCGCCATCTCCGCCTGGCTGCCCAGCAAACGGGATGCTTCTTTGGCTGCTTCTGCTGATTTCATGATTTCTCTCCTGGAGACTGAATGTGAATATAAGGCATTACCTTATCTTCGACAAGCCATTGCCTAACCAATCCGTCGATAGGCTTAATTAGGTAATGCTTACCGGACCAGAATTAGGCGCGGCCATTGAGGCAGCGCGGATCGCCATGGGCGTATCCAAAAAGAAACTCGCAGACGACTTCAACGTGAAGCCTCCGTCGGTACAGGGCTGGGTAAAAAACGGCCGGATCGACAAGTCAAAACTGATGGATGTGATCGCTTATTTCGCTGATGTCGTTGGCCCCGAACACTGGGGCTTGAAATCTGGCTTCGCATACGAAAACCATTCGGATGATTCTGCCGGCGTGGCATCCACTGCAAATGACGCGCAAACGCTTTCCTTATCCGCGACCGAGCAGTTGAAAGCGGCCTTAGCAAAAGTGAAAGGCCTGTCGGCGGAAGCGCGAAGCCGCCTGCTTGCAGTGGCTGAAGCCGACGATGGCGGCGGTGTCATCGAGATCGACTACTACCGACCCGGAGTCGTGGGTGACGAGGTGTGGATCGCACACTACGACGTCCGTGCCGCCATGGGTGGCGGGCAAATACCACACGACTACCCGGAATTGCTCCAGGACGTGAGAGTAAGCCCTCAGCATCTGCGCGAGATGGGCGTCGAGTTCAAGGAGCACTTCCATCTCAAGATGGTGACCGGCTGGGGTCAGTCGATGGCGCCGACGATCAAGCACCGCGACCCGCTCCTGGTCGACATCAGCATTCGCGAGTTCGTCGGGGATGGAATCTACATGTTCTCTTGGGAAGGTCACCTCTATATCAAGCGGCTCCAATGGGTTGGCGATGATCAGATCAAAATGATTTCTGATAATTCGAAGCACCCACCGCAAACGATCAGAGCTGATGAAACCTACATCCAGGCGCGCGTGCTGCTGGTGTGGAATGCTCATCTTTTGTAGCTATATCAACGCGGGCGGCAGCATCGTGGTTTGGGCAAAGGCCATCCGGACGCTCAAGAATTTTGTTACCAATATCGAAGCTCCGCAGATTTATCTGCGAACATGACGGAAGGACACATGGATAAGTCAGCCCCCAATTTCGAAGATGCTACTGAAGGCGCACCTGCAGAAGCTCGCCTCCCCGTTGAGGCTTCTTTTCAGAAAACTCTACTTCCGGTAGAAGTGATTACTACACACACTTCCAACCTGGGATCAGCAGACCTCAAAATTATCGTTGAAGGGCGCGACGGCAAACACTATGCAGTCAAGACAGTCGCAGACGGAAACGGTCGGGTTCCTGCCTCTGAGCTATTTTGTTATGAGCTTGCATATAAAGTAGTCCTCCCGACTCCTCCTTACTCATTCATAGCCATGCCATCAGGTGAGCTGGCATTCGGCTCCGTTTGGGAAGGTGGAGTAGTAAATGGTAATAAAGCCATAAACTACCAAGCGTTTATTCATAGCGTACTCGTAGGCACCACTCCAGTAGCGAATCTGAAGCGATTTTTTAGCCGATTGTACGCATTCGACTTATTCGTAAATAATGTCGATAGGCACTGGGGCAATTACCTTTGGAGAACTAGCTTTGGCGACTCCATAATTGCCCTGGCATTCGACTTTAGTAGAGCCTGCTTTGAAATTGATCACAAAGGGTTTGAGGCGACCGAGCCCGCCACAAATACTCAGATAGTGTTTTCAATGCTAAACGTTACTAAAAACTATATACGGAGCGAAGCCGTAGACTGCCTTGAAGAGATAAGAAAAATTACCGCAGAAGATATCTCTGCTATACTTTCGAACTTTCCGCTAAACTGGATGTCGAAAGTTGATAGGCAAAAATATATTGAGTGGTGGGAGTCTCCCGCTCGAAATGATCGTATTGACGCACTAATGAAATTTTTGTGAGGGTAATAAAATGATTACCTTTAAGTACGCCTTAATAAAGTACATGCCTGACCCCAAGCGCGGGGAGATCGTCAATATAGGGCTAGTAGTTTTTACTGACTCAAAGGTTGACGTTAGAACGCTAAGCGCCTCGGCGAAAGCGAGAATTCTGGACGGCACCTCCGAGCCTTCCGATCTTGATTCGCTAAGATCCGGCTTGGAGTCTATTGCTAGCTGGGCAAAATCACCAGAGCAAGCTTCTCAATACTTGAGTACATTTGGCCAATCCCGAACATATCTTTCCGGCATAGATGTTTTCATAATTGATGACATACATCAGTATGAGCGTAGAGTTTCCAATCTCTTTAACGAACTAGTCAAACCTTTTTCTTCTAAAGAACGAGCACACAGAAACTCACGCCTTAGCACCTATCTTAAAAATACATTCGAACGAATGGAGATTTTAGGGAAAGACTCTGACGATTTAAGCAAGCACAAAATAATCCATAATTATCAGCTTAGTGATAAAACAGGATTTTCAGCTGATTTTCTTTTGAAAAATGGCCGATTCCACATTACTGAAGCCATTGACTTCAATGTAAACGATACCAATTCCAAATTCAAAGAAACGACCATGAAAGTAATGACATTCATGGAAGGTAGAAAAGCCTTAGGCGAAGATTCGGCAAGGTATTTTGTATACTCCGCCTCCCCTAGCAAAGAGAAAGAAGTAGTGGCACATCTAAATCTTGCTGAAGAATATAGCGACAAGCTTTTTAACATCGAATCCAAAGAAGAGAAAACTAGCTACTTCAGCTTGATGTCTGAATTGGTGGGCGCTGCCTCTCTCCAACTACACTGACTTGTTTGCTCCACAAAAGCCCGCCACTGAGCGGGCTTTTTGTTGCCTGCTACGCTTTTCCTCACGTAAAGGAGGACCAAGCCATGCCGACCAACGACCTCATCCCTTCTCTGATCTACAAGCTCAATGAAAACCAGCTCGCTATTGCAGAAGCAATTGAAGGCATCTCCTTTTGGATAGAGCAGCTGCATGGCCCGGCAGAGGATGCAGTCAGAATCCGCAATTCCCTGACCAAGCTCGATGATAATTTGGAGTTCATCACGCGCGGAGTCGCCGAACTGATGAATGACTAAGGCTGTCCAGCGCCGGGCTTTTTTCGCTCCTGCGACATGCTTTTCACGAAGCGATCACAGAATAAAGCGCAGATTGTCGCTACTCCTTACATCCTTAGCCCGCCCGCATGCGGGCTATTTTTTGGTCGGGGTTTGGCTCTCCATCCGCCTGATCGAAATCGAAGCCCGCCCCGTCCGGGCTTTTTCGTTCCAGCCAACCCTGCTCGCCAATGGTGGCTGTGAGCCATGAATGGTAAAATTCAGGCTCATTTATGGGAGGGAATCGATGAAAGGATTGGGGAAGGCAATACTGTTCGTGGGCGTTTGCTGGGCTGTGTTTGCGCTCAACATGGACGTGTCGGTATCCACAGGATCCGGTGGCAGAGTGAACAACTTGGGACTAATGGCCGATCGTCAGATTCACACCATTCTTGGTGGGATAATTGCCTTGGCAGGGTTACTGATGATTTTGCTAGTAGGTCGGACGACGGCAGCGCTCATCGAAACTGACTCGCGTCCCTGTCCTCTATGCGCCGAGCCAATCAAGAACGCCGCCATCAAATGCAAACACTGTGGCTCGGATGTTGAGGCTGCCCCCATACACTCGGTCAGTAGCAAGTACCCGCCGAACTTTGATGGTGCTGAGAGCAAACCATTGTACGGGTGGACCGTCCGCATTCCGGATGTCGGCCCAAGAGCCGAGGATGTTACTGATCTTTTGAAAAAGATAGACCTTCCACTCATGACTACCGATGGCGGCACCATAGTCACCGGCCCATACGAGAACGAAAAGGCAGCAAAGGCAGTTGTGATACGTCTTGGTGATATCCATAACATCCAAAGCAACATGTATTGGGTTCCACCCGCCTCATAACCGCCACGAATGGCAAGACGAGCCCGCCACTGAGCGGGCTTTATTGTGTCTTTTAGCTCTAGGCGACTACTCCTTCCCGCCGTATCGATGCCAGGCCAGGACGATCTCCTTCATCGCATTTTTTTGCGCTTCTGGCAGGACGAAGTCGTGGTAGTACTGACGCCCGTCATAGCGAATTACCACCTTCTTGGCAGCAATGATCTTGTTCAGCATGGCCATGTTTTCGACTGGTGAGTCTGACCACTCCCAAATACTGCCCGAGCCGTTGTCACGCTCAAAATCCATCTTATCCAAATTGAAGACCTGATCATCTGCCTTGATAGTCACGCTTTGAACGAATAGCCAGCTGTCTGCGTAGTAGTTAAATTTCATCCGCAGCGGGTATACGGAAGCTGATCCGTTCTTTGTACCGAAATACAAAGACATGTAGTTATCCAGCACAGGCTGTGATTTGTGCGAAATCCATGTGACCCCTTTTATCTCATCCGTGTTCTTCCTCAGGTTCGCATCGAGGCGGGCGAGGGTTTGCCGCTGCTCCTCTGCGGCTTTAGCAGCTTCAAGCTGTTTTGCTTTCTCGACAGCTTCAATCTTGGCGTTTACATCGCTCAACACAGACTTGGCGCCTTGAGCCTGTTGAGTCTCTGGGTAACGGGCGATTAGATCTGTAAGCGTCTGCTTTGCCAGAACGAGGTTCGTCTGAGAAATTTCGTTCTTCGCTTTCGCCAGCAATCGATCCGGGCCGTTTCTTTCAGCCTCCAGCTCTGCGCGTAAGGCAGTGACTTCCCCCTGGAGCTTATTAACCTCTTGTTGAAGCTTCGCTGCGTTTTCCTTATCAGCCTGGCCGCAGGCCGTGAGTGAAACCGCGAGCCCTAAAGCTAAGAAAATTTTATTCATGAATCCCTTCTCCGTTTGAATACGGGAATCCTATCAAAATGCCATTACTCAAGCTCGCCCCTTGCGGGCCTTTTATTACCAGCTAGAAAGGCGCCGCCTCCTCCACCGCCTCCATGCTGTCGACCTCCATCACGCGATCCTCTTCGGCCTGGGCCTCCCATCTCAGCGTCACCGACTCGTCGTCGTTAGACGTCATGTCTATGCCGTCCGTCTCGGATAGCAGCCCCATCACCTCCTCCCACTCCCGATCTCCGTCCGTGTCCAGGCGATGAATCGTTACCCAGCGCTGAATCTGTGCGACCGGGTGATTGATCATTGACGAGACCCTCAGACCAAGCCGCTCTATCCCGCTTACTTCCTGTCGCTCTGCCCGCTTTTCTTGTTTTCTCGCCTTCGCCATTTAATCCCTCCAAATACTGGATATACATACAGGTTTAGCAAATGTTATCTCAGTGCTTACGAATTGCATATCCAGAGAAGGCCTTTTCGATGAGGCATATTTTCTCAAAATAATTAGGCATTACCTATTTACATGCATTAGGCATTGGCTTATCTTCACTCCATCGCAACCCAGTCCCCACATCGGGACCAGTTGCGAAGGGTCGAGAGATCCGCCGCTCTTTAACAACTCAGGATCCTCGCCATCGACTACCCCGGGGTTCAGCCGGTAAGGGCGAGCAATAAACAGTCGATGCCATTGCCAGCTCTGGAACTGGCCGCACTCCCAAATGTGAGTGTGCGAAACCACGCAAGCCACCCGATGTGACGCCAGATGCGGCAGCGGGCAGCGAGAGGACTCCGGCGATGAGCGTGGTGGAGAAACGGAATTTTTCACTGATGCACCTGGTGACGGGTGCATTGGGAAGACAACCGGAGCAAGCGCCATGGATCAACCAGCAATAACACCAACGAAATGCACCCGCTGCGGAAAGCCAGCCTCCCCCGTGGTTTACAAAACCATCATCGATCAAGCCTACGACCCGGTGCGAAAGAGGAAATACGTTCGGCAACAAAACTTGCCGTTCTGTAGCGAGGAACACGCAAATCACCACCAATGGTCTTGCGAAGGTTGAACGATTTCACTGGCTGGCCTTGGCGATAGGGCCAGACGGGAAATCAACCAGGCGACATAAATAGGACGAGGTAAAGACCATGACTGTAGACATCAGCAACTTCACCATCGCTACACCGCTTCCAATTTCCGAGAGCAACCCCATCGCACTTGAACTCATCGGTTGGCGAGCGCTGCTCGAATGTCCAGAGGTTATCTCGATGCTTCCAGATGGTTCTCTGCAGATGACTGCGCCAACCCTCGGTGCCTCAAGCAAGAGCACAAAACGCACGCGCTGCGAGTGGAAGGAACCCGGTTACTGGCCGTTCTCCAGCGCCGCCGATCACTGGAGCCTGCAAGAGATGCGACTGACGAAAGTCAACTCGCTGCAGAAAGTGGTGATCGGCCAGATTCATGTGCAGGGCTCCGAGCGCCCCCCGGTGAAAGTGTTTTGGAACAAGGGCAAAATCACCATGGGATTCCGGTCGAGCTACCTGCAAGACGACCCAGTCAACTCGACGGTGCTGGAAAACGCGCCGCTGGGTGCACTTTTCAAAATCAACATCCACGCAAACTCAAGCGGTGCCGTTTCCGTGTCGGCGAGCTGCAACGGCGTCAAATCCACTTCCGCAATCATGCGTCTCGACAGTACTTGGGACACGAAAACGCTCGCCTTCCACGGCGGCGTTTACAACCAGATCGATTACTCCGAAACGACCGACCCTGAAGACGCCTCGATCTGCATCATCAGCGACCTTTCAATTACCCACGCCTGATGATCCTCAAGCTTCCATAGCCAATGCGGACGAATCCTCGGCTTATACCGGCCACCTGCATTGTTCAGCTCACCCAACACGGAGGATTGGCAGTCATGCACCAGTGAGTGATTCCCCCGTGTGACGCAGTAAGCCTGAAGGCTGCGCCCAACACTCATGCAGGCAGCGAACAGTAGGTCGTCGATGTCATCGCGCATCGGCCGGAATTCCGGTAGGCCACCCTCGCGCACGAAGACAACTGGATGCTGCAAACCCAGGCCGTCGCCAGTAGCGGGCCTGGGCAATCTTTCCCGACACCACCCGCATGCACTCCCCTCCGCGCCCAACGGCAACCAGCGGAATGGATGAGTGCAGCCGAATTTTGTTGGATCAACACCGCCACCTAGGAGGCGACCATGAACGCACTCGCAGCAGCACAGTCCCGCTGGGACCGCATGATCCCTGACGATACCTCAGCGCGTGATGAGGCCGCAGCTGATTGGTCGTACAACGCCGCCGAACAGTTGGTGCTGGGCTGCGACGTGGTGATTCGCGCTCGCCGCCAAACAAAGGCCATCAGCTACGCGGACTTCCTCGGCAAGGTTCAGACGCAACTGAATCAGCGCCAGATCGACGGAGAGGACGACGAAGACCTCTTTGCCCAACTGATCATCGCCGCAATCAAGGGCGGCAACGTCAGGGGCTTTGCGGAAAAACTGCTCGGCCCACACGACCTTCAGGACATTGCCCTGGAACTGGTCGAGCCGTGGTTTGACCTTGCCATGGAGCAGGTCGCGGAGCACGACGACTGATGAGCCCGCACATCTTGATCGACGAAGCGCTGGATAGCCTTGCGCATCCAGACAGCCCGCCCGGCAACAGCATTCTGGTTCAACAGATCATCACCAACCTGATGACCGATGAGTTGATCACTCTCGAAGAATTCAGTCACTACTGCCAACGCCTGCTGAAGCATTGCAGACAGCGCAAGGAGTTCGCATGACCACCGCACCGGTTAAATCGCTGATCGACGAGCAACTGGACGACATCGAGCGGAAGATCGCCGTTCTCGGTTTCGGCCTTCCCTTCAACGAGGTGATCGGTCGCCAGCGTGACGAACTGGTCGCCAACCTGCCCCAGCGCTTGGCGGCAACCATGAAGGGCGGACGGATCGCGGTGAGGGTCCGGCCATGACCTCCTACCAGCGCGCAAAGCGCCTCCAAGCCTGGCGCGGCTCAGCCATCGCCCTTCTGCTCTTCACTGCCTGGATGCTGGCAAGCGCCTACTCCGGCCAGCTCACCCAATAACTCACACCTTCAAACGCTGCGTGCATCGCGGCAAGGATTCCCCATGTCCGCAAATACCGAACTGGCCGTAGTGCCGCCAAAGGAAACCGCCCTCGCCGTCTACAGCGCTAAAAATGGTCTCGAGCCCTGGCTGCAGAAAATCCGCACCGAGATCGACGGCTTTACGCCGGACACCAGCACCCGCAAGGGTCGCGATGCGATCGCCTCGATGGCCTACAAAGTCGGCGACCAGCTTTTTGCCGACGTCGTCCAGTGCGGTCTTGGATCGGGCGAC
>Ga0207428_10006921_pt1 | contig 10394 bp, 6 predicted proteins | sample RhiMethybrSRZTD1_FD_187600 | JGI IMG/M metagenome (GOLD analysis project Ga0207428, IMG submission 187600) | Populus rhizosphere microbial communities from Tennessee, USA - Rhizosphere MetaG P. TD hybrid SRZTD1 (SPAdes) (version 3) | ecosystem: Host-associated > Plants > Roots > Rhizosphere >... | reverse complement strand
TGAGACGCCGGTGGGCCACGTCCGTTTCAGTTTTCCGGTGCGCGAGACTTCGCCGCACGCCGACATGATTGAATGGTCGCCGGCCCCGAACGAGCGCGAGAACCTGCTGCGCTATACCTTAAAGTTTGAGGAACAGAACAGCGCCACGGTGATAGACATTTCGCATCACGTTGAGCTGCGCCGGAAGCGCGCCTGGGATCTTCATCCCGGCGTGGGGCTAATGGGCGAGACGCGGCTCAGCAACGCCTTGCAAAGACGAATCAACGAAGCGATTGAGAATTTCCTCGAGCGGGTGAAAGAGAAGCTGGAAACAGGCGACAGGTGAGCGAAACCGCGGCTTTGCCGCCTGATGTGCGGTAAGGCTTTGCCTTACCGAAGCGATTGCCTTTCTTATTTTCTCAAAGTGTCGAGGCTCAGCCTCGACACTTTGAGAGAAAGGGACATGTGGGCTGCGATCGGAAAGCCGGAGGCTTTCCGCACATCAGGCGGCAGAGCCGCCTCTCCGTCCTACTTTGCCTGACCGTAGCTAATCATATTGGCCAGCATCCGGTACGCTCCGGGGACGCCCGCGCGCAACTCCCGGTACCAAACCATGCTCGAGTAGATGTAATGGCCGCGGCCGTAGTCGGCGACCAGCAGACCACCCTTCAGAGGCGTCTCGCCCGGATCATTCGATTGCAGCAACGCGTGAAACTGTGGATCCCATTCCCGCGGATAATAAAGCCCCCGCTCCTGAATCCAATCCTGAAAATCATCCTGATTCAGTTTATTGGGAACGTTGAGCAGCGGATGATCCGCCTCGAGAAAAGTAATCGGCGCATTCTCGTCCGTGATGCGTTCATTGCCGAGAATCAGTTTGTAAGGCGCTAGTTGGGGCCGGGTTCTTTGCTCGCTGGGATTCCATTCATTGGACTTGTGATAAAAAACGATCAGGTTGCCGCCGGCGTTCGCGTAATCGAGCAACTTCTGATTCGCCTCGATCAGTTCCGGCTGCGATTCATAGACGCGATTGTCCACGATAAACGAAGTGAATTTTGATAAGTCAGCCGTCTTCACTTCATCCGCGCTCAGCTCTTTCGACTCAACGCCCAGGGCCGTAAGCGCGTTAGGCAAACTGAAGTCAAAGCCTCGCACATAACCGACGCGGAGATTCCGCGCGACGCGAGCATTCGCCCGGACTATGGGCACTTCGCGGGTCGTGATGCTCTCGCGTGAGTTAGTTGCTCTGACCGTTACTGAGATAAGTTCTGGCGCCGCCGAAGATCTGGTGTGCGCCGCCGCAGTTTTTTCCGGCTTCGGCATGGGTAGCGCGAGCGTTGCAATCTGATGCGGCAGAAGCTCGATTTTGCGACTCGTTTGCTGGCCCCCCTTTAAGCCGAAGATCACTTCGCCATTAAATCGCTGATCGAGATAGTTGATCAATTCGATCTTCAAGTCAGGCAGCTTTGCGGGGAAGATGTCGGCGCCCGCACTGCTGACGCCGACTTCGTCGGGACGAATAACTATCGGTGAAGGATTGATTCCGGCGATGTCGACCGCCGGGACGACATCAACCCATTTGCTCGCGCCAATAAAAAACGACGACCCAACGACCTGAACGCTGGTGCTCACAGTCATGCCAAAAGCCCGGTCGTCATACAGGTGTGCGGAGTGAGGGACGGTAATCGAAGCGTTAGCGGGCACAGAATAGTTAAGGGGAATTTGTACTGATTTGCCCGGCTCAACCACGGCGTTCGCAGCGAGCGTGGGACAACAAGGAAGACCAAAAAGATTTGGTCCACTGGTACTCGCAGTTTTTTTGGACAGGGTTATCGGGTCACGCCCATTGTTGGTAATTACGAGTTTGAAAATGGCCGAGGTGCTCGGGCTCAACACGTCGGGTCCGGTCAGCGACGCCGTTATGCCACCCACCGCCGCCAGTGCTTGATTAGTACGGTGGACGAATAAAGACATTCTGAATTTGTCCACCGGATGGTCTTTAGGAGCAGGTCCGAGAAATCGCTGGGTTCCTTTCCAGGACAACTCAAGGGCATCGATAATACGTTTTGGCTGATCCAGGAAATCTGTTAGTGGCCGGTCGTCAATTTTCGGGGCCGAAATTTCGCGGGCCTCAGCCGCCGTCAATTTCAAACCATCCAGAAAATTATGAGATTCCTGAGGCACGGCATCCACGCCCTTCGCCGCGCGCTCCAAACGGTACCGAACCATGGGCATTTGGCCGACTGCTCCGCCTTGTCCGCTAAACGCGCGAAAGCGGGCCGTGTATTCCGCGAAACTCTTTGGCCAGGGACCCTGGGTGGCATGTTTCTGCAAAGCGCTGAGCGCCTGTTCGGCGAAGACTGTCCCACGGATTGGATCGCGTTCGTTTGGATCAATTGTGACCAGCGAGACGTCCGGGCCAGGCTGCTGGTTTCCGCGAGCACGGACGAACAGCCTCTGTACCTGCCAGGCGGTTACGCCGTCTTTCAATTGTTCCGGAAACTTAGCCGGATCGGCAGCGGCGTCGAACGCTTCGACCAGCATTCGGGCGGTTGCCTGGTGATGGCCGTGATCGTTGCTGGTGACCGAATGGTTGGTGATGATTACGTCAGGACGAAGCTTGCGAATTTCCAGAACCATTCGCCGCAGCGCTTCGTCATGGCCCCAAAACTTGAACGCTTCGGCCGCGGACTTTGAGAAACCAAAATCTCTCAGCCCGAGAAAGTGCGGGTCTGAGCCCTGAATCTCAGAAGCGGCCATCGTCTCGCGCGCGCGAATCGCCCCCATCTCTTCATAAAGTTCTGGTCCAATGGCGTTCTGTCCACCTTCACCAAAGGTCGAAAAAAGGCTGACCGTGTGCGCGCCGTACTTTCTCCGCATAACGATCAGTGACGTGCCGTCTTCATCATCCGGATGCGCGGCCACACACATCACCGTCCAGGGGTTCTGTAAGTCGAGCAGCGCCTGGTAAAGCGCGATGCGATCGTCGGACGGTGCTGCGGGTTGTTGCGCGCGTGGCGCCGCCAGCAGCAAAGAAAGAACCAGCAGCAAAAGAGTGCAATGAAGGATTTTGTGTCTCATAAGCTTGATCAAGTTGCAGCAAGATAGTTTAACCGTGAAGACCGCTGAGGTCACGCAGAGACCGTCTCAGCTTGGAAGTTGTCGGTTATGGGCCGGCTCTGCCACTTCGGTGCGCGGCGAGTTTTTTTGAAAGCTGTACGCATCTTGGCTAACGAAGACTACGATCATACTGGCTCTGCCACTCCGATGCGCGGCAAGTCTCCGACTTGCCGGCAAAGAACCCTTTTCTCTGAGGGTCTTCGACCCGAGTTGCGGTCATAGACCGCCCGGAGCTAAGAGTTCGCCTTTCGGCAAGTCGGAGACTTGCCGCGCATCGGAGTGGCAAAGCCGGCACGACGGTAACTTCGCCAGCGGGTCGCCTGGTTGGCCCGCACTCCAAAGGTCCGGCACACTCGACAAGCGGTGTTTTTTCACGTAAAGAATTTGCTCATGTCCAGACAAGCAGAAGCAGCGGCCTCGACCGATGCCCATGACGATGAACATCAATTGATCCGCGGCGTCGGTCTTTGGGGGGCGACGACGCTGAACATGATCGACATGATCGGCGTCGGACCGTTCATCACTATTCCGCTGATCATCGTTGCTATGGGCGGGCCGCAGGCTATGCTCGGCTGGATCTTAGGCGCGGTGTTGGTGATTTGTGACGGGCTGGTCTGGGCCGAACTCGGAGCTGCGCTGCCCGGTTCGGGTGGCTCGTATCGTTATCTCGCGGAGATTTACGGCGCGAAAAAATTCGGCCGCCTGATGTCGTTTCTGTTTATCTGGCAACTCACGTTCAGCGCGCCGCTCTCGATTGCCTCGGGCAGCATCGGCCTGGCCCAATACGCCACCTACATCTTCCCCGGGCTCGGTCATGAAACAAAGGTCGCGCTTCCGGTTTTAGGCACCGTCGAGATTAACGCGATTCCGGTTGCGCTGGCGGCCATCGCGGCGGTGGGGCTCGCGGTCTTTTTGCTTTATCGCCGGATTACTCTGATTGAACGGCTGTCAAAGTTTCTCTGGGTCGGCGTGATGCTGACAATTGTCTGGATCATCTTTGCGGGGGTCACACACTTTGACCCAAAACTGGCCCTGGACTTTCCGCCCGACGCCTTCACTCTGCGTCCCGAATTTTTCACCGGGCTGGGCGCCGCTTTGCTGGTGGCGGTTTACGATTACTGGGGCTATTACAACGTCTGCTTTTTTGCGGGGGAGGTTAAGGATCCGGGACGCACGATCCCGCGCGCGGTGCTGCTCTCGATCCTGTTCGTTGCGATCATTTACATCGTGATGAATATCTCGATCCTCGGAGTCATCCCCTGGCGCGAGTTTGCCGGTACGGCCAATACGCCGGCGCAACGTTACGTGATCTCGTCGTTCATGGAACGGCTGTACGGACCAAAGGCCGGTCTCGTGGCTACCCTGCTGATCATGTGGACGGCGTTCGCGTCCGTTTTCTCTCTGCTCCTGGGCTACTCGCGCGTGCCTTTCGCGGCCGCGCGTGACGGCAACTACTTTCGCATTTTCGCGAAGGTCCATCCGCGCCATCGCTTTCCCTATGTCTCGCTGCTGGTTATGGGCGGCATCGCGACGGTGTTCTGTTTCTTTCGCCTGGCCGACGTGATCGCGTCGCTCGTTGTGATTCGGATTCTGGTCCAGTTCCTCGCACAGATCGTGGGAGTAATTGTTTTGCGCGTGCGCCGGCCCGACTTACCACGCCCGTTTCGCATGTGGCTTTATCCGCTGCCCGCGGTGATCGCCTTGAGTGGGTTCATTTACGTGCTCATTTCACGCAAGAACTTTCTGAGAGAGGTACGTTACGCTGCCGTGCTGGCGGTCGTCGGTCTCACGATCTATTTCATTCGTGCACGTATGCGCGGTGAGTGGCCATTCGTCCGCAAGGAGCAGCTTCAGGTGTGAGTTTGCGGTCGGTCCACCTGGCTATGGAGTCTGTCGGGAAATTCGTGTCGCTGGTGTTCTCTGCGAGCGTGTCAGAACCGCGAGCGGTAGCGACCAGATCATGCGATACACTTGCAAACGTTTCTTGTTCGGCCCAATTGCGTCTTGATCCGGTCGCTACCGCTCGCGGTTCTGACACTAGTCGACGCCTAATTTCGCCCAATTTCCAAATCGGCAACGACGGGAACGTGGTCTGACGCGAGCGTCTGAACGATCCACGCTCGCTTCGTTCTGATCGAGTCACTCGTGCGCGTCAGAATATAATCGATTCGCTTGGCCGGGTTGTCGGCGGGATAGCTGAATCCTTCAGCATCTTTATTACTGTCGACCCACGCGTCATCGAACTGCTGGCGCATTAGCTTGTAGGCTGCTCCGGCCGGAACATCATTGAAATCGCCGACGACAATCAAAGGCTCTTTAATACCCTGGAGCGCGTCCAGCAGTTGTTTCGTCTCGAACAAACGCTCATCGTCATGTTGATAATCAAGGTGGGTGGTGACGAAGTTCAGAGAAACCTTGCCGACGTTAACCTGTGCCCGAATAAAACCACGCCGCTCAGCCTCGCGAGTATTCAGGTAGAGACGATGGTCGGTGGTCCTGATGGGCGTCCGGGAAAGAATCGCCACTCCGTATTGACCGCCCTGGTATTTGAGATTGAACGCGAACGCATAATCCATTTTCGTGAGTTTGGCCAATTCGGCGATTTCGTCAATTTGTTGCGTGCGCGTAACGCCGCGATCCACTTCCTGTAAGCCAACGAGATCGGGATGCTGAGAGTTGATGACGCCGGCAATGCGCGGCAGGTCGAGCTTTTTGTCCATGCCGACGCCGACATGAATGTTATAGGTCATGACGCGCACCGATTGCGGGCGCGGAGGGTGGGAATAGGCTCGCGCCGCCGGACGTGCCGGGATTCCGACGAGTGGCAGCGCAAGGATGATTATGAGAAATAACTGGGCGCGAAATCTCACTAATCAGGCAAGTTCCCTCTCCCTCCTGGAGAGGTTCAGGGCGTGGATTTAGCGAGCAGTACTTTGTCCCTCACCCCAATCCTCTCTCAGAGGGAGAGAGAGAGATAAGAAGAATTACGGTTGAGTTTCGGCACTTTCCGGATTAATTGTTTCGGCGGCCTGAAATCCAATCTTGCTGTGCGTGCCGTCACAGAATGGTTTGTTTGAAGAAGCGCCGCAGCGACACAAAGCGATCTTGGGCCGGCCTTCGGTGTCGATCTTGTTTCCCGCAGTGTCATAGATGTCGACTGGTCCTTCGATCAAATATGGACCATTCGGTTTTGGACGGATAGCTGTATCTGCCATTTAGTTCTCCCCTGAAGATTCTGTTGATGAAAGCGTGAACGCATTTTAGCACGCTCCTGCGGCTTTGCCGCCTGATGTGCGGAAAGCCTCCGGCTTTCCGGTCGCTCGGAGTTAATTCTCTCAGAGGCTACGCCTCAGTCAGGGCGGAGCCCAAATGCACCTCTCGGAGCATTCGGAAAGGCAGAGCCCTTCCGCACATCAGGCGGCGAAGCCGCGAAGGGGTGTGTGGTGCGACTGCGCTTTGCCGCCGCACACTGCGGTAAGCCTACCGCTTACCGTGCGTCCACTCTTTGAATTTGGGCGTCGAGGCTGAGCCTCGACGCCACAAAGGTTTTGACTCGCTCACGGTGAGGCGGAGCCTCACCGCCATGTGCGGCGGCAAAGCCGCATCTACCCAGAGCAACCTAATCACTTCGCCCCTTAGCGCTTCGCCCTTTGCTCTTAGCGCCTTGCCCATTACACTCTCGCCCGATGTCCGTCTGGCATGCGGCCCTGATGTTTCTCGCGGCGTTCTTTGCCGGCGTCGTGAACTCGATCGCCGGCGGTGGGATGTTGCTCGTCTTCCCGATGATGATTTGGCTGGGCCTTGATCCCAAGATCGCGAATGCTACCTGCACCGTGGCTCTGGTGCCCGGCTTGTTTGGTGGACTGTTTGGATACCGGCGCACGATGGATGACAGCTCGATCATTCTCATGCGTCTTGGCGCGGTCAGTTTAGTGGGGGGCGGCATTGGCGCCTGGCTCTTGATCAAGACGCCGTCGCCGACCTTTGCCCGTTTGGTTCCTTTCCTGATTCTGTTTGCGACCCTGCTCTTCATGGTCCAGGGCCCGGTGAACCGCTGGTTGCGCCTGCCTTCGGTCGAGAGCGAGTCGACGAAACAATCCTGGATTATCGTCATGGTCATTCAGTTCTTTTCGGCGATGTATGGCGGTTATTTCGGTGCGGGCAATGGGATTTTGATGTTGGCGGCGATGGGTCTGATTGGCCTGCGCGACATTCACCGGGCCAACGGCATCAAGAATTTTCTGGGTATCTGTATCAACGGCATCGCGGTTTTCAGCTTCTCGATCGCTCAAATGGTTTCGTGGCCAAGGGCCCTGTGGATGGCGATAGCGGCAACGATTGGCGGCTACGTTGGAGCGAGCGCGGCGCAAAAAGTTGGCCGTGTTTTTATTCGCCGCACAATCGTGGTGATTGGATTTGTGATTACGATCGTCATGCTGTGGCGGATGAGGTGAGTCCTGTTATAATCCTCCCAGGAAAGAAGTTACCGACATGCCAAAACAAGCTCATGCCAAACGGGTAAGAAACAATTCGCAAGTTATTAATGAGCGTTCACCTGTTTCCGGGAAAAATAGTACTGAGGATGAACGGGACATCCGTGACGCGCGCCGTGCTTTGAAGGAAACGAGCAAAAAGGGTTCAGTTCCATGGGAACAAGTAAAACGTGAAGTTGGAATCTGAACGTGGCGTATTCTATCTCCCTCGCTCCTGCCGCCGTCCGTCAATTTCGCAAACTGCCAAGTCTGATCCAGCACCGACTGAAACCGCACATCGATTCGTTGTCAGCTGACCCGCGTCCTCCTGGAACAAAGAAGATGGAGGGCGAAGCGCATCTTTATCGCGTAAGAGTTGGCGATTATCGAATCGTCTACTACATTTGGGATGACGAACGAGAAGTTTTGTTAGTGAAGATTGCTCATCGGAGAGAAATTTACCGATGAGCGCAAAAAAGCTCCCGCGCGAATTCTACACACGGCCCGATGTCCTCGAAGTTGCCCGCGACCTGCTGGGTAAGAAACTAGTCGTGCCCGGAAGAAATGGTGCGCGCGTGTCCGGCATCATTGTTGAGACTGAAGCCTATCGCGGTCCTGAAGATCGCGCGTCACACGCCTGGAATGGCCGGCGCACCAAGCGGACCGAAACTATGTATGGCGCCGGCGGTACGGCTTACGTCTATTTCGTTTATGGCATGTACCATCAGTTCAATGTCGTCACGAGCGTGGAAGACATTCCGCATGCAGTGCTGGTGCGTGCGCTTGAACCAGGTGAAGGGCTGGCGGTCATGCGTCGCCGACGCCGTGGACGCTCGGAATATGAACTCACCAGCGGTCCGGGTCGGCTCTGCCTGGCGTTGGGAATCGATCGCAAACTGGATAAGGCAGACCTGTTGGGCGATCGGGTTTGGCTGGAAGATGGTATTTCAATCTCACCGCGACAGATCGGCCGCGGTCCGCGTATCGGAATTGATTACGCGGAAAAGTGGATTGACAAGCCCTGGCGATTTTGGGTGAAAGATAATCCCTTCGTGAGCCGGTAAGAGTTTTTATCCGCAGATTACGCAGATTTCACAAATTCACCAGGACGAATACTTGGATGACACAATAGACGCGGGGAAGAGAGGACACTTGTGATTGTGTCTTTTGTCGGCTGATTCTTTCTTTCTGCGTAATCTGCGTAATCTGCGGATGATATGACTTAGCTCCCCGCTAGTTTCTTCCAGACGCTCGCTTCGCCCTGGTCACGCACGAGCTGATTCACGTTGAGATAAGCCTGGGCATAGAGTGCGCGCATCTCGGCCTGAGTTCGCGGGTGTTCCAGACTCCGCTCCAGTTCATCAGTGGTCATCACGCCGCGCCGTACGTAGTTTGAAAACAAGCGACCCTCGCCGGCGAGATAGATTGCGAAACCTTCTTCCAGCCAACGCTCAGAGCGATTGCGACTGACGGCATCGATAAAGACATGCGCTAATTCGTGTCGCAGGGTTGCGATCAGCACCCCACGACGGTTCAGTAGTCCGAACGGCTGGAGCTCGATGCGATTGCCCTTTGTCGCCGCCGCGGCCCACCATGGCTGACCCGTCCGCGAGGTGAAATCACCGGTGCTTTCGTTGAGTCGAATTTCAAGGGTTGGAATGTAAGCTGGGATCGAAGCTCCCGCAACGCGTCGCGAAAAATCGCTGCGTGCAGATTCGAGAGTGTTCAAGACCTGATCCGCCTCGCGGCGATGGACGTCGCTTGGGTAAGTGACGCGGAAATGTTCGGATGAGATTGTTAAAAGGCGCGACTGGGACGCGGAGACGTGGAGACTCGCAGACGCGGAGAATTCCGTCAGGACATCCATGCTCCACCCATCGGTTGCCTTCGCGGTCACCGTGTCTCCGCGTCTCACTCTCTCCGCGTCCTTATTTACCCGCGTCCCGGGAAAATATTTTTCCAGAATCTTTTGATACGAAGCCCCGCGCGCGGCCATCACGTGCGCGCCTTCCTGACAAAGGCCGAGGCCGTGCCCGAAACCACTCCCGCGAAACACAAAGTTCGTCCCGGCGCGCCCCACGTCAAACCGCGAACTCTTCAAAACATTCCAGCCCAGGACGCGGCCGACGATGATTTTAAAATCCCAGCCACGGACCGTTTTGCGATGTTCACCTTCGAGGGTGATAAATTCCGCGCGCCCGGTTTCATCACGGTGGCTGATTTGGATTTGATCGAGCCGGTTACCGACATCGGTGCGGGCGTCGCTCTGCAAAGCCCGCAGGAGATTCGCTCGAGTGATTACGTCCTGCCATTTTGCATGCGGCCCGGTAACGCAGTATTCGTCGCGCACACCGCGCAGGTAGACAGGCGGCGTCACACCCCAGAGGTCGCCGACGTTGGCTGTCTCTCCACCGCATGACGCGCCAAAGTAAGATTCGACGATTTGGTTGTGATCGTCGAGCATGACTTGTCCTTCGGTAGCCCGAACCGCGGCGAGCAGGTTCGCGTCAGAAGCCCGACCGTCAGGGAGGGCCTGATCGCCATCAGAGCCCGGGTTGACGCGCGCGCTCCCGACCACAAATCTTTGACAGTGCGTTGTCGAGCAAAAGTCGTAGCCATCCTTCGCGTGACGTTCCTGATTCCTCACGGCAAAAGTTCGAATCGTTATGGCCAGAGCTTTCAAAGCTTCCGGCTCGGTCTCCAATGTGCCCTCGGCGCGGATCACGCCGAACACGTAATCTTCGAGCGACAGCTCTTCAGTCACGTTGTCATGGACGAGATGGACGCGGATTGCGGATTGCGACTTGCGAGTTGCGGAATTGG
>Ga0207428_10006920_pt1 | contig 10394 bp, 9 predicted proteins | sample RhiMethybrSRZTD1_FD_187600 | JGI IMG/M metagenome (GOLD analysis project Ga0207428, IMG submission 187600) | Populus rhizosphere microbial communities from Tennessee, USA - Rhizosphere MetaG P. TD hybrid SRZTD1 (SPAdes) (version 3) | ecosystem: Host-associated > Plants > Roots > Rhizosphere >... | reverse complement strand
CGACTCCCCGCGCATCCAGCGGAAGCATTCGCGGTCGTTCGTCACGCGGGCGCGGATCTGGAGCCGCTCGAGCACGCGTAGTCCCTGGAGCGGCTGGAGGAGTCCGGCGACGGGACCCGGCTCGAGCGTCTCCCACGGAGGATCGTCCTGGGGAGCATCCTGCGCCCACTCGAGGCGCGTGAGCGCCTCGGACGACGTCGACACGATCGACTTGGCTTCGAGCCGCAGGCGCGAGCCCTCGGCACGAAGGCGAAGCGAAAGCCCCGCGCGATAGAGATCCCAGTCGTCGGTGTCGAGATAGCGGTCAACGTGCTCGATCGTGCCGGTCGGCTCGAGGCGGAAGCCGGCCGCTTCGATCACCTGCCGCACCTGGGCCGGGTCGCGATCGTCGGGGAGGCGGAACTTGATCTCGCGCTCATGCACGCCGTTTCCGGTCAAAGGATCCATGGACGGGCGCTCAGGATCCAGCGATGCGACGGAGCACGCTGGGTTGGAGGAGCCATTCGAGAAAGCCGAGTCCAGGCGCGGGCTCGCCCGGGAAACGGACCAGCGCGGTCGCTCCCTTCCGCAGCACGACCGACGCCGACTGGCGCGGACCGCAGAGGAGGTACGACGCGAATCCGCTCAGGTGCGGCTCGTGCCCGACAACCGCCACGGCCTTCGCGCCGAGCGCGGCGACCGCGCCGAGCGAGTCGCCGTACTCGGAGTCGGGTTTCAGCTTCGGCGAGTAGGTGATGTCGAGCTGCGGGGCGATGGCGTCGCGCAGGATCTCCGCGGTCTGCCGCGCGCGGATCAAAGGACTCGAGAGGATGTGATCGGGCCGCACGTCGAGCTTCTCCAGGCCCCGCGCCGCGAGCCGGAACTTGTGAATTCCTTCGGGCGTCAGAGGACGGTCGTCGTCCCACGGATAGGCGGGATCGCCTCGCTCGACCGCGATGGCATGGCGCACGATGTAGAGATCCACTGAGACTCCCTGGGCAAGTTGTTGTGATCAGGCCGCTTGACGGGAGTAGAGACACGCTGGGGCAGACCTATTGTCTCACTCTTGGGGAGGTTCGGTCAACGGGGCCCGGTGGATGGTTCAGTGGGTCAATTGCTCGAGAAGGTCGTACTGGAGCGCGCGGAACTTCGCGAGAGCGACCAGCTCGGTGGGCCGGATCTCTGCCCGCTCGGGCGTGCGTCCGTCGCGGAACACGTAGCCGCGCTGTCCCGAGGTGACCGGCATCATGGCGTCGCCGCCCGATCCTTCGGGACCGGCCGAAACACCCCGCGCGCCTACCATGACTTCGCCTTCGAGCACGCAAACGCACGTCCCGGTCGGCTCCATGATGACCGCGAGCGTGGTCCCCTTGACCTGGATCATGGCGTCGGCGGTGTGCACCTCGAGCTTCGCTCCCTGGAACGTGGGACCCGTGGTGAGGCGCAGCTCTCCTCCGCGCGCCCAGAACTCCGACTGTCGGAAGAACCAGCGCGGCGGCGTGGGCGGGATCGTGAGGCGCGTGCCGGGGAGGATCTCCATGGCGAGATCGCTGCCCGCGGAGATCTGGAGCGATGCGGTCTCTGGAACGACGAGCTCCACGCCGGGATGGATGCGCTGGGCCAGGAGCTCGCCGCGCTCGACCGGGATCTGCTCGCCGTCAGCCTGCACGACGCCGGTTCCTACCACCTGAACCACGCGCCACTGCGCGCCGCGATTGCCAATGATGCCCACCGCGACGGCGATGGCCGCGGCCGCGGCGAGGACCGCGGCGAAGCGCGGTCGCGTGGGCCTCGGGAATCGGAAGATCGGCGCCCGCGGCCGGGCCGCGGGCCGGGGCGGCGGCGTGGCGCGCGGCGCGCGTGGCTCGAGCGGCCGCGGGCGATGCGGCATGCGATCGGGCTCGTCATCCGCGATCGGACCGATGCCGCCGCGCCTCGGGGCGTCATCCACGACGGGACCGATGCCACCGCGCCTCGGAGCGTCTTCGGGCTCGGCCGTGGGGGAAGCCGCAGGCGCTCCGTGCTCCTCTACGAAGCCTCCTCCGACGAACGTCTCCTTGAGCCGCGCTCGGAACCCGCCGTCGGGGCGCGGCGCCTCGAGCCGGTGCAGGAGCTTTCGCGCGTGCTTGGCCTCGACGCTCAGATCGATGTCGGGGTCGCGTTCAGGCTCGCTCATAGTCCCGCCTTCGTCACGTAGCGCCCCAGCTCGTCCAGGGCGCGCGAATATCGTTTTCGCACGGCGGTCGGGTTCTCGCCCGTGATCGCCGCGATCTGGTCGTAGCTCAGTCCCTCGTACTCCCGGAGGATCACGATCTCCCGGAACGAGGGCCTCAAGCTCTGGATGGCCCGCTGCACGATCTCGGCGCGCTCGGCCGTGAGCGTGTCCTTCTCCGGATCGGGCGCGCTCGACGGGAGCTGCTCCGCGTAACCGGGGTCCGCCTCGAGCGAGCTCGACGCGCGCTCGAATCGGTACGCCGACGAGCGCCACAGATCCCGCACCGTGTTCGCCGCGATCGTGATGAGCCACGGCCCTGGATCCCGCGCGGGATCGAGCGATGGCGCTCCTCGGTGGACCTTGAGAAAGATCTCCTGGAGCGCCTCCTCCGTGGCTCCTCGGTCCCCGAGCATCCGGAAGACCATGCCATACAGGCGGTCGAAGTAGCGCTCGAAGAGCATCGCCAGCGCCTCGGGGTCGCGGTTCCGGACGGCCTCGAGGTCGAGCCGGGACTCTTGGCTCCCGACCGCGGGCGAGCCGGAAGCACCCCTATCCGTCCGTACGGACCCGGCCGGAGGTTGTGTCGTCTTTTCCGGGGGAAAATTCAATCGCTGGTTCCGAGGGCCATGACGCCGAGGCTAGCACAGGCGCCCCATATCTGGCCTCACACGGCGGCAAAATCGGCCCCTTCCCTGAAGCTGGGTATGGCACTATTCTGATCATCCCTCGGGAGGGCCATTTGCCTACGTGGAGAGTCGCCATGACGTCGCGCCTTCGCAGACTATCCCTTCTGATCCTTCTACCGTTTGTTCCCCTCTGCATGGCGACGGGATGCGATGACGAGGACAAGATCGTCGTCGAGAGCCCCGAGGATCCTAACGATCCGCCCCTGATCGCTACGTTTGGGCCTCAGGCGCCGAGCGGCGTATTCACGCAGGTCTCCCACTACCCTGAGGGAGTTCCTCTCTATATCGTGGGCGGAGACCCGGATGGGCTGTCGGATCTCAACCTGGCGGTGCTGAGCGTGGATACCATCCAGCTCGACCGCTTTATCGCTCGTCCCGACACCTCGACGGACGGCTGCATTCACTTCTCGTACACGGACACGATCCCCTCGGCCGCGATCCTCCCAACGCCATTGGCGCTGCCCAACATCCAGTTCCACGCCATGGAGCGTGGCGAAGGTGGTCTCTTCCAGAGCGACCCGCTCGGAGCGTACCTGGGCTTCCCCAGGTTCGTGGATCTTTCCCCGACACTCGACGACTGGGGCGGGTGCAGTACGAGTCAGGCCATGGTCGCAGGGCCTTACTTTGCGAATCCACCTGCGGTCCCGATCCGGAAGGCTGTGGTCATCACGTACGTCGAACTGGAATTTCGTGGCGTCAAGGTGACGCTCTACGACAAGGTAGGAGCGACCGCAGTCGCCAATTACCCCGATTTCCGGATTGTGTTCACCACGCCCGAGGAACTGACCGCACTGCCCTGACGTGTGGTTCACTGCGGCGCTCGCAGTCCCCCGCCTTGACGCCCGCCCGTCCGCCGGGCCAAGATGAGGCAATGCCTTCGACCACAAAGACTTCCTTCCCCATCCGCTGCGCCGGCATGGACGTCGGCTCGAACGCCTTCCGCCTGGTCATCGCCGAGTTCAAGAGCCCGGACAAGTACAAGGTCTTAGAGCGCGTCCGCATGCCGGTCCGCCTGGGGGCCTCCGTGTTCAAGGACCAGCGGATCGACGCCTCGACGATGGATGCCGCGCTCGACGCCTTCCGGGAGTTCCGGAAGAAGATGGAGGAATACGAGGTCGTGCTCCATCGCGCCGTGGCGACGAGCGCGACGCGGGAGGCGAAGAACCGCGCCGCCTTCCTCGAGCGCGTGCACCAGGAAACCGGTCTCGACCTCGAGCTGATCGAGGGAACCGAGGAGGCGCGGCTGGTCGCGCTCGGCGTGAAGAGCAAGCTCTCCTTGAGCCGAGGGCTCTCGCTCATCCTCGACGTGGGGGGCGGCTCGAGCGAGATCGCCATCGTGGGGAACGGGGAGATCCTCGTCGTGGAGTCGCATGACGTCGGAGGCGTGCGCCTCCTCCGGCGCGCCAATTCCGAATCCCCCGAGAAGACCCTCGGCATCGTGCGCCAGACACTCCAGTCCTCGCGATTCCCGATCCTCGACTTCTTCAAACGCCGGCGTCTCTCGCGGTTCGTCGGCACGGGCGGAAACATCGAGGCCATCGCCGAGATCGCGTCCCCCAACGGGAACGCCCGCTCGAACGGCGAGCGCCAGGCGGTGCGGGTCACCTTGCCGCGCCTGTCGCGCACGATCTCGCGTCTGTCGAAGCTCGACCCCAAGGAACGCGCGGAGGAATACGACCTCCGTCCCGACCGCGCAGACGTGATCGTGCCCGCGGGCGCCATCTTCGAGTACGTCGCGAAGCGGGTGCGTGCTCGGGAGATCTGGGTGCCGTTCGTGGGGCTGGTCGACGGCGTGCTCGTGGACGTGGCACGCGCGGCGAGCACGGAGGGAAAGAAGGAGCTCGAGGTCTCGCAGACGCGGAACGCCGTAATCGCCCTACTCAAGAAGTACGAGGTCGACGCGCGCCACGCGCATCGCGTCACCGCGCTCGCGGTGTCGCTCTTCGATCAGCTCAAGGCGCTGCACGGGCTCGGCAAGCGGGACCGGCTCCTCCTCGAGCTGGCGTCCCTCCTCCACGAGGTGGGGACGTTCATCGGCACCTCGGGTCATCACCGGCACTCGCTCTACCTCATCTCCAAGACCCCCATCCTCGGACTCAGCGACACCGAGCAGCAGGTCGTGGCGAACGTGGCGCGATATCATCGGAAGGCGCCGCCCGACGCGAGCCACGAGGCCTACGCCGCACTCGGCGAGAAGGATCAGGAGCGGGTGCGGTCGCTCGCCGCGATCCTGCGTGTGGCGGACGCGATGGACCACGATCACAAGCAGAACGTGAGCACCGTGCGCGCGAAGCAGCGCGGCTCGGAGCTCAAGCTCCGCGTGACGACTCGTGGGGACGTGAGTCTCGACGCGTGGTCGTTGAAGGACAAAGGAGATCTCTTCGAGAACCAGTTCGGCTTGAAGCCGGTGGTGGTCACTCGTGGCTGAAGCCCATCCGATCCCGCCCGTCCCGCTGGCCGCGCCGCCGGTCGTGCCCGCGGGCCCTCCGGTGATGTCGGTCATCGACGTCGGCGCGAGCGGGATCCGCATGCTCATCGCGGAGCTCCTCCCGAGCGGGGAGATCCGGACGCTCGAGGAGCTCCAGCGGCCGCTCTCCCTGGGACGCGAGACCTTCCATACCGGCACCCTCTCGGCGACGAGCATCCAGAAGGCGGTCGTGATCCTCCGCCAGTACCGCGCCGTGATGGACACGTATCACGTCACGCACTCGCGCGCGGTCGCGACGAGCGCGGTCCGCGGGGCGCTCAACAGGGACACCTTCGTCGACCGCGTGTTCCTCGCGACCGGGATCGAGATCGAGGTCATCGAGGGGTCGCAGGAGACGCTCCTCACCTTCGCCGCGGTGCAGCGCGCTCTCGAAGGACACCCGGAGCTCGGGACGGGGGACGTGCTCCTCTTCGAGCTGGGCGGGGGAGCGACCGAGTGGTCGCTGATGCGAAACGGCGAGGTCGTCGCGTCGGTGACGCACGACATGGGCACGGTGCGGATGCGCGAGCTCCTTCGCGCTGCAGAAGGGGAGCGCCGGGCACGCACGCGGATGATTCAGCACAACGTGCGCGACATGATGAACGCGGTTCGCCGCGCGCTCACGTTCGAGAAGATCACGCAGCTCATCGCGATCGGATCCGAGGCGAGGTTCGCCGCGCGCCACATCGCGGGGACGAACGGCTCCCACGCAGCCGGCGCCACGCCGCAGCCCGTCACGCCGGTGGCCGCGAAGGATCTCAAGAAGCTCGCGGACCAGATCGCCGCGATGACGCCGGAGCAGGTGTCGGCCGCCTACGAGATTCCCACCTACGAGGCCGAATCGCTCGGGCCGGCCCTCCTCGCGTACACGGAGCTCGTGCGCCTCTCCCAGGCCGATCCGCTCCTCGTCTCGCGCGTCAGCATGCGCGACGGGCTCGTCCTCCAGATGGCCAAGTCGATCCAGAGCGGGTCGACCGTCTTCTTTCCGGAGCAGACCATCGCGGCGGCGCTGAACCTGGCGCGGAAGTACCAGGCCGACGAGCGGCACGGCTTGAAGACGGCGGAGATCGCGGCCGCCATCTTCGAGGCGACGAAGCATCAGCACCGGATGGGGGACCGCGAGCGGCTCCTCCTCGAGGTCGCCTCCATCGTCCACGACATCGGCGGCTTCGTCGCGGCGCGGGGCCATCACCGCCATGCCTACTACCTGCTCGTGAACTCGGAGATCTTCGGTCTCTCGGGAGTGGACATGGAGGTCGTGGCGAACGTGGCGCGCTATCACCGCCGGGCCGGCCCGCAAGCCGACCATCCCGCCTACGCTGCGCTCCCGCGTCCCGCGCGCGTGACCGTGAATCGCCTCGCCGCCATTCTTCGCGTGGCCGACGCGCTCGACAAGGGGCACAACCAGATCCTGCGCGGCGTGCACGTGACCGTGTCGGGAGACGAGCTTCGTATCGAGGGAGAGGGGGCGGGGGATCTGGGGCTCGAGCGGCTCTCGCTCGAGGAGAAGGGCGGTCTCTTCGAAGAAGTGTTCGGGCTTAGGCCGGTCCTCGTGGAGCCTGCCGCTTCCTGAGCTCTACGACCTGCTCGATCGGGCCGCCTTTCCGCGCCGGACAGTGGGAGCACGGTCCGGCTCCCACATCCGCCGTGTCCCGCGAGCCGCGGAACAAGGACCGGCGGAAGAGCCAGCCCAGCGCGAGGACCACGCACGCGATCGCCACGACGTGCTGCCAGAGGGGCGCGCTCAAAGGATCACCCCCATCCGAGCATCCTCCCGCCCTGATAGACGGCGAGCGATGCCACCCACGCCATCACGTTCATCATCACCAGCATGCCGATCGGCCAGCGCCACGAGTTGGTCTCCCGCTTCGCGACCGCGACGGTGGACATGCACTGGAGCGCGAGCGCGAAGAAGACCATCAGGCTGATCGCGACGAGCGGCGTGTAGAGCGGTAGCCCCGTCTTGGGATTCACCGCGCGCGGCAACGCCTGGCGGAGCGACTCGGACGGATCCGACGAGCCGTCGAGGTTGTTCATGGTCGCCATGGTGGACACCATCACCTCGCGGGCCGCGATCGAGGAGAGGAGGCCCACCCCCAGCTTCCAGTCGAAGCCGAGCGGCGCGATCGCGGGCTCGATGAGATGGCCGAGCTGCCCCGCGAACGAATGGCGGAGCGCCGAGCCCGACGCCTCGGTGCGGAGCTTCGCTGCATCCTGCGCGTGGCCCGCGGCGGCCGCGGCCTTGGCTCGCGATTCCAGCGCCTTCGTCTCGGGATGTCCTCCCGGATACGACGCGAGGAACCAGAGCACGATCGACACCGCGAGGATCACCGACCCCGCCTGGCCGAGGAAGAGGAGGCAGCGCTCCCGGATCGCGAGCAAGACGGAGCGCACGGACGGAACGCGATAGGGGGGCATCTCGAGGACGTGCGCCGTGCGCGGCCCGCGGAGCACGGTGCGGCGCGCGACCCACGCCACGCCGAGCGCGGCCAGGATCCCGAGGAAGTACATCGACAGGAGCGTGAGGCCGCGGAGGCTCAGGATGCCCAGGTGCCGGTTGGGGATGAACGCGCCGATCAGGAGCGCGTACACGGGGAGCCGCGCGCTGCACGACATGAGCGGCGCGATCAGGATCGTGGCGAGGCGGTCGTTCCGGGACGGGAGCGTCCGCGTGGCCATGATGCCGGGAATCGCGCAGGCGAAGGATGAGAGGAGCGGCAGGAACGCGCGGCCGGGGAGCCCGACCGAGCCCATGACGCGGTCCATCAGGAACGCGGCGCGCGCCATGTAGCCGGTGTCTTCCATGACCGCGATGAAGAAGAAGAGGATCGCGAGCTGCGGGATGAACGAGGCCACGGTGCCCACGCCGGCGAAAATGCCGTCGACGAGGAGCGACTGGATCGGTCCGGCGGGGATCGTCGCGCGTGCCAGCCCGGCGAGGGCGCGGACGCCGGCATCGAGCAGGTCCATGGCGGGCGTGGCCCAGGCGTAGATGCTCTGGAACACCGTCGCCATCAGGACCACGAAGATCACAGGGCCGAGGATCTTGTGCGTCAGGATCGCGTCGAGCCGCCCGCGGACCGCCTTCTCCGTTGGTCGGCGGCGCACCACCTGGCGCACGATCGACTCGACTTCCTTGTAGCCGCGTGCGGGATCGAGCTCGGCCCAGGGTGCGTCGGCGGCGACGACGTGGCCGTTGCCCGCGGCACTCGCGGTGTGGCCGTTCGCGTGGCCGTTCCCATGTCCGTTGCCGTTCGCCTCGGAGTGGCCGTTCGTATCGGTGTGGCCGTTCGCGCGATCGATCGTCTGTCTGAGACGATCCACGCCCATCCCTGTCTTCGCAGAAACGGCGAGGACAGGAACGCCGAGCCGCCGCTCGAGAGCGGGAACGTCGATCTCGATACCCTGCGCTTCGGCCTCGTCCATGAGGTTGAGCACGAGCATCGCGGGGCGGCGTGTGCCGAGGATCTGGAGCGCGAGATAGAGCTGGCGGTCGAGGCGCGTGGCGTCGACGACCGCGACGACGCGGTCGGCGTGCGCCGCAGCGCCTTGGCGCCCCTCGAGCACGTCGCGCACGAGGGCTTCATCGGGGGAGCGCGGGGTGAGGCTGTAGGTGCCCGGGAGATCGAGAATCTCGACCTGCCGTCCCGAGGGGAGGTGGCAGGTCCCGGCGCGCTTTTCGACGGTCACGCCGGGGTAGTTCGCTACCTTCTGCCTGAGTCCCGTGAGGCGGTTGAAGAGCGAGGATTTGCCTGAATTCGGACTTCCGACCAGGGCGATTCGCTCAAATGGCTTGGACAAGGATGCGACGCGCCTCCTGACGCCGGATCGAGAAGTGAGAGCCGCGCACGACGAGCTCGATGGGATCGCCGAGCGGAGCGCGGCGCACGACCTCGATCTCCGTTCCAGGGACGAGGCCCAGCTCGAGGAGCGAGCGCGAGAACGAGTCCTCGGCCTTGATGTCGTGCACCACAGCGCGAGAGCCGGGAACGATGCGGTCGAGCGATCTCACGCGTTGCCTCCCGTGCGGAGCGTAGCCTGTGCTTCGTCCACAGCCGCTTCCACGTCCTCGATGGTGTTCCGGAGACAGTGCCCGCGGCACACGGGGCAAGCCTCGCCCCCCGAGCCTGCGCGGCAGTGGCTCTGGTACTCGCGAAATGCGACCCGGAATCGCTCGGCCGCGGGATCGTCGGACGCGAGAAACGCGGTCATGCGGAGGAGCTCGACCATCGAGGAAACGCTGACCAGGTGCTCGATCATGCACGCGTCTTCCTCGGCCGCCGAAGCCTCCACGCCGAGCGTCTCGACGAAGAAGCGCGTGAGCACGTCGCGGCTCCGCTCCGTGCGCGCCGCGAGACGCTGGCCCACCTTCGTGAGCTGTACGTCGCCGTAGCGCTCGTGATCCACGAGGCCGCGGTTCTTGAGCGTGCGCAGCATCGACGTCACGCCTGCCTTGCTCACGCCGAGCCGCTCCGCGATGGCGCTCACGGACGCGCCGCCGTTCTGGCTCAGCGCCGAGACGGCCATGAGGTAATGCGCCATCGAGTGGGTCAGCTCTTTCTCGTTGAATCGCTTCCAAACTTCCATGTCGTACCGCTCTCTCGGGGTGGTGGACGGCTGCAAGGGCTGGCGCCCAGCAGAATTTAAGCATACTTAACACCCCCGATCCACCAGGTATCCTGGAATGGGACCAAGGTGGTAGGGGAACGGGACCCTTGAAGAGAGCCCTCGTCTCGGCGTAACCTCATTTGCTTGTTACAATTGGACGGAACCTGCCGTCCGCCGCCGCTCTAGGCTCGGAGGCCGCATTCCCATGGTCGACGGCAAGGCCCTCGAACCGCGCTACCTGAACCGCCTCATGACCTGGCTCGGGTTCAACGAGCGGGTTCTCGAGGAGGCGCAGGACGTGTCGAATTCGGTCCTCGAGCGGGCGCGATTCCTCGGCATCTTCGCGTCGAACATGGACGAGTTCTTCATGATCCGCGTGGCGGGCGTGCACGAGCTCGTCCTCGAGGGAACGCCGCTCACGTATCCGGACGGATCGAGT
>Ga0207428_10006918_pt1 | contig 10395 bp, 11 predicted proteins | sample RhiMethybrSRZTD1_FD_187600 | JGI IMG/M metagenome (GOLD analysis project Ga0207428, IMG submission 187600) | Populus rhizosphere microbial communities from Tennessee, USA - Rhizosphere MetaG P. TD hybrid SRZTD1 (SPAdes) (version 3) | ecosystem: Host-associated > Plants > Roots > Rhizosphere >... | reverse complement strand
CCCAGATGTCGTCAGTCAGGCGATCGACGAGCCCCTCAGGGAACAACAGCACTGGCCGCAGGAGTCCGACGACGCCAGGTTCGAACGCCGAGGGCGATGACATCACCGTGAGCTCGCGCGCGTCGCAATCCGGCCCGCCCGCCGTAGCCTCGGCGAAGGCGGGACCGAGCGGCAGTGGCGTTGCTCTGCGCAGCGCCGTTCGCAGAGCGCGCCAGTGTCGGCCCCACCAGACCAACACTGCCACAGTTCCTGCAAGCCAGACGTGAGGACGAGCCACCGAGCGATGCTCGTGTCCTGCGGGACTTGCGGAACGGCGCCATAGAGGAGTGGCGCCGCAAGGATCTCCTGCATGACAAACGTCGCCGCTGGCTGAGCGATCGTGGGCGCCGTACGCCACTCGACCAGAGTGCCGAGGCCGATCAGCCACGAGAACGGCAGGAAGAACTTCAGTGATGCCGCCGCCCACAACGAGTACCGCACGCGTGCGTCATGTCGCCGCAACGCAAGCGTCACGAGCCAGGCGAGCGCGACGAAAAGCGTCGACTGCCACAGGTGATTCGCCACCGAGGCTGGTAGCCAGGAAGTCATCGTGGCCTGCCTTCTACGGACGCGACGAGTAGTACAGCTTCTTACCGCTCGCCATCACGACCTTCTGCACCTGGGCCATGTTGGATCCGTCCTTGAAGCGATAGCCGATGATGGTGATGACGTCCCCCGGCTTGAACGTATTCCTGTCCCATCCGCCGGCCGCCGTATATTTCTTGCTCGAGGCGCCGACTCTCCACTTCTCGACGGTCCCGTTGGCCTGGACGTCGAGCGCGATCATCACGTGCGGGTCGGCCCAGGTGTACGCGGTCACGGTTCCTGTAATCGTGACTTGCCTGGTTCGATCGACCGGCCACTCGTGGTGCGCGAGCACCGGACTCGCGGCCACCAGGGTCGCCATCACACTGAGCGCAAGCGTCCGCCGCGTTCTCATCGCGGTCGACCTTTCTTCGTGAGCTTCCGCAGCGCGTCTTCGGCTTCCTTGATGTCGTCGAGCGTCAGCTTTCCGGATTCGACCAGTCGAGCCATAAGAGGCTTGGGACGACCGTCGAACAGGCTGAGCAACTCCGCAACCAGCGTGGCATGGGCATCGTCACGGGAAATAACGGCCTCGACGATGGTCGCATTGCTGATTCGTTTGACGCGGCGGAGGGCGCCCTTTTTTTCCAGGCGGTACACGACGGTCTGGACGGTGGTGAACGCAGGTCGGCCCTTGGCGGGCAAGGCCTCGTGGATCTCTCGAATGGAGCACGCGCCGCGCGTCCAGAGCGCCTCCATGATCTGAAGCTCGGGCTTTGTGAGGGATGTCTTTGGCATGGAGCAACTATCAGTAGGGTTGATATAACTATAATTGTAGTTGCTAAACAAGAAGAATCTGCCCGTCGGGAAATTCGGCGCAGAGGCTGTCGTTAGCCGGCTCTGCGACGCCTGGTCTCGAAGAGAAGCAGCCCCCGCTGCTACGAGCCGATGTTGCGAAGCTTCTTGGCCGACAGATTCTGGGTCCTCATCGGACCCGAGATCCACCCACACGCTTCCTCATCAAGACGCAGTACAAGTTGAAGCGAGCCGCCTGGATAGCTATTGGTCGTTTGTCGCCCTGAATGTTTCTGCGTGGATGCAGATATCCTGGGCTGGAACTTCGCGACGGTCTTCGGATCCTTGCGTCCATACGCCGCCTTGTGCCCGCGCGAAGAATCGGTGAAGCGAACGAGGCGGAGCGGGCCCTCCAGCACCGTGTGGCGAAGCACACTCAGGAAACTACGCTCTTCCTCTTGGGTTGGAGCGAAGAACGGCATGAGGCATCCTATCTTGGGTGGAGCCTCCACCAAAAGGAATGGACGCGGATCTCCGTCGACGCATGCTCGATTACTACAACGAGCGGGCTCCCGAGTACGAGGAGGTATACACCCTCGGAACCGGAAGCGCGTCGATACGCGATCCCGAGATCTTCAAATCCGAGGCGACGCGGCTGGCGGAAATCGTTCAGGCGTTCGGCTCCGATTGGTTGATCGACGTGGCATGCGGTACTGGTTACTGGCTGCCGTTCTATGCCGGCCGATGCTCGCACATCACGTTGTTCGATCAATCTGAACGGATGCTCGCCGAATGCCGGAAGAAGATAGTTCGTTTCGGCCTCGTCGAGCGCAGCGTTCTCATTCAGGGCGACTTGTTCGATTACGACTTCGCGTCCGCCACACATGACTGTGTGCTGGTCGGTTTCCTCCTCAGTCATCTCACCGAGGCGCAGGAGCCCAGGCTGTTCGCCGCGCTGCGCACCATGCTCGGCACAGCTGGGCGATTCCTCGTCCTCGATTCTGCCTGGAGCCGCGAACGAGCGAGGTTGAACAAGAAAGTCGGACGTCAGGAGCGAAGCTTGAACGATGGGCGTCGCTTTGAAATCTACAAACGGTACTGCGATCGGGCGGATGTGATCCGGTGGGCGAGCAGGTATGATGCAACGTTGCGCATCGAACACTTCGGCCGCGCGTTTTTTGCGGTCTCGGGACAGTTCAATGTGGTGGGATCTGGCGGCCTGACGTAAATGTCCTCCACGAGGAGATCGTCATGTTTCTGGAAAAGCTCAAGCAACTCGCGGCGCGGTTGGCTGGTCGGGTTCCACCACCACCGGCGACGCCGTCCGAGGATCCGTTCGCAGGAGTTCGCCAGCCGCGCGCGCGCAGACCCGGAGGCCGGAATTCAGCCGTGGCCGTCATGGAACCAGAGCCCGACCAGTGGGTCACTGCGATCGGGCGCTCCTCGCGGCCAGCGCGATAGCAGGACGCGCAGGCTAACGGAGGTTTCTCCATGCCCTCCCGACCATCGTCCGACCCGAAGCAGTTCGTGCAGGGTGCGCCGGTGCTGCACGTCCCCGACGTCTCGGCGACGGCGGCGTTCTATCGTGACGTGTTGGGGTTCACGTGGGACTTCGGCGACGACACATACGCAGTTGTGTGGCGTGACAATTCCGCGATCCACTTTGTTCAGGAGGACGATGGGCCGCGGGGCGTCCACTTGTTTCAGTGGGTCAAGGATGTGGACGGGTACTACAAGGAGATCGTCGCGCGCGGTGCCACGGTGTCAACAGAGCCGGCAGACCAGCCGTACGGAATTCGCGAGTTCGGCGTCCGCGACATCAACGGCGTCGGGATCGTGTTCGGACAGGATATCGAGCAGGTGTCCAAGCAGGTGTCAGGCAGTGAATCGTGAATTCACGATTCACTGCCTGACACCAACACTACTTCGGGAGGGCTAGACAGAAGGTCGTACCCTGCGGGCCGCTCGACTCCACGACCAGCGACCCGCGATGCGCTTCGGCGATCCACTTCGCGATCGTCAACCCGAGGCCGGCGCCATGGGAGCGACGCGACGGATCGAGCTGGACGAAGCGATCGAAGACTCGCGTGAAGTCCGCGGCTGGAATGCCCGTGCCTGTGTCGATCACTCGTATACAGATGTTCGAGCCGTCCAGGCGAACGTCGACGGAGACGGTCCCGCCGGCCGGTGTGTGCTGAACGGCGTTTTGTAACAGGTTGACGAGGAGCCGCTGCAGCAGTTCCCGGTCAGCGCGAATCGGCACCTCTGAAGCGCCGCTCGACACGACAACCACCCTCCGCTCCGTTGCCATCACACTCACCGCGCGCCGGCATTCGTCAACCACGTCGTCCACGAAAATCATGCTCGGCCTGAGCGGATATCCCCCGGCGTCGGCGCGCGCGAGCACGAGCATGTCTTCGACGAGCGCGCTCAGGCGGTGCGACTGCGCGCTGGTGATCGCCAGCGCTTCGCGATACTCGCACTCGTCGCGATGCTCGCGGCCGAGGGCAACTTCCGACGCGTTGCGGATGACGGAGACCGGGTTGCGGAGCTCATGCGACGCATCCGCCATGAACTGTCTTTGCGTCTGAAGTGCCGACCGCAGTCGCGCGACCAGCGCGTTGAACGCCCGAGTCAGTTGCCCGAGCTCGTCGTTGCGGATGGAGGGCGCAAGATCCTCCGTGCCGGTGAGTGGAAGTTCGCTCGCACGGCGGGCCATGACCGTGATCGGTCGCAAACCAATCGAGGCCAGCCACAATCCCCCTGCGGCGGCGAGCGCCAGCGCGATTGGCATTCCCAGGAGAAAGGCCTCGCGCATTTCAGCTTGATCGCGCGCCACGGCGTTCAGTGGGCTCGCCACCACGAGCACCATTGCCGCCTGGTCGAAGCGTTCCCGCCGCACCTGCACGCGCCAGGCGCCATACACTGTCTCAACCGTGCGCACGCCTTCGTCTGGAGTCCCGGCCGGCAGGATCTCGCTCAGGCTCGGAGTCTCGAACCTGGTCGCAAGTAATTCGCCACTGTCGGTGAGGACCGCGATGGGGTGGTCCGACGACGTGATCACGTTGCTCGACTCTTCGGCCGCCAGCTTCGGCGCATCCAGCTCGTTCAGCTCCTCGCGCAGCATGTTCGTCAGTTGCAGTCGCGTGTCCTCGAGCTCCTGGTCGACGCGGCGGAGGGAAATTCGGTTTTGAATGACCAGTACGTCTCCGGCAAAAACCGCCAGCACCGCGAACACGACGACGACACACCAGAGCGAAAGGCGAGCGCGAAGCGAGAGGCCCTTCATAGCGCGTCCTGCGATACCAGTTGGTAGCCCTCCCCCCGTCGCGTCCGGATCATCGATTCGCATCCGGGACGATCGAGTTTCCGGCGCAGCCGCTGCACGTGCACGTCGACGACATTCGACAGCGGATCGAAGTTCTCGTCCCACACGTGTTCGGCAATATCGCTCCGGCTGACCACGTCACCGGCGCGGCGGGCGAGATACTCGAGCAGCGCGTATTCCTTGGCACGCAGCAGCACTTCCTGGTCGCGGACGAGCACGCGATGGCTGCGGGTCTCGATCGTGAGCGGGCCGAGCACGAGACGCTCGGGAAGGACGGGGTGATGGCCTCGACGAATCAGGGCGCGAAGCCGTGCCAGCAGTTCGCGGAAATCGTACGGCTTGACGAGATAGTCGTCGGCGCCGGCATCGAGCCCGTCGACACGCGACTCGATCGCATCGCGGGCCGTGAGCATGAGGATCGGCACGCTGCATCCCGAATCTCGGAGCGTGCGGCAAACGCTCATGCCATCGACTTTCGGCAGCATGATGTCGAGGATCAGGCCGTCGTAGTCGTTCGTTCCTGCGCGAAAAATCGCCGCCTCTCCGTCCGCGGCCACATCAACTGCATACGCGTGCTCACGCAGCCCCTTCGCCAGTACGTGCGCCGCATGCGGTTCGTCTTCGACCAGCAGGATTCTCATGAGACCGACACCGAGCTGATCATAGTCCCGCTGGAACCAGCCAGTGGCGCTGCGCCGCCGGATCTAAAGCACTGGAGTGCCGGGTCTTAGGAACAAGACCCGGCCTACGCACCTACGCACAAAATGCCCCGGCGCCGATGACGGCTAGTTCGAGAGATGAGCCGGCATGTCATCGTGATGTCATGGTCGATGCCGGATCATCCGTCATGCCATGGCCCGATTCGTTGGCATCTCTGCGGGAATGGCCCGGCTTTGTGTCGGGCTGTCCGTGTTCGTGTCGTTCATGTCCGCCTCCGCGGCGGCGCAATCGCAGGCGCCGGGTTCGCTGACGCTTCAGGCGGCGACCGAACGAGCCTTCGCCGCTAATCCCACGATCGCTGCTGCACGGCAGGGCAGGGAGGTCAGCGTCGCCGGCCGCGCCGTCGCCGCCGAGTGGCTCAACCCCGAGGCGACCGTCGAAATCGCGAAAGAAACGCCGAAACAGGCGTACGGTATCGCGGTCCCACTGGAACTTGGCGGAAAGCGATCCAAGCGAATCGCGGTCAGCGATGCCACGATTCGCGCGAGCGAGGCGGAGCTCGCCGCGACGATGGCACAGGTCCGAAACGACGTTCGCCGGGCCTATTTCGACCTGCTGATCGCCAATGCCCGGTTGACGGTCTTGCGCGAGCAGCGCGACCTGTCGCAGCGTGTCCGCGATACGGCGCAGACACGCTTCGAGAACGGCGACGTGCCACGGCTCGAAGTCCTGCAGACCGAGCTCGCGCTCAACGCCGCGCAGAATGAAGCCACCTCCGCCGAGGGCGTCGTTGTCGCGGCGACCGCCTCGTTCAACGCGTTGCTTGGACTGCCGCTCGACATGACCCACCAGTTATCGACGGCGATCGACGCCGGTGGGCCGACGGTGACCAACGCGGTCCTCGAGCTGGCGCGCCGCGAAAGCACGGAGCTCGCGGTACTCGATCGTCGACTCGAAGAGCAGCGCGCCAGGTTGACTCTTGCCCACGCGCTCCGCGCGCCCGACCTGATTCCGACCGCCACGCTGACCCACGACGCCGAGCCGGAATTCACATGGGGATGGCGCGGCGGGTTCGCGATTACGTTGCCGCTCTTCACGACTCATAAAGCTGGCGTTGCCGTGGAGGAAGCGACGTTGGCCCAAATCACCTTACAACGCCAGGCCACGCAGCTCCGCATCGAGGGCGCGGTCAGTGCCGCGGCCGTGACGGCAGAAGCCCACCGCCTGGCGTATGTGCGTTATCGCGACGTGATCCTGCCGCAGGCGCAAGAAGTCGAGCAGCTCGCGCAGGACGCATACAGCCTCGGTCAAACCGGCATCGCGGCACTGCTCCAGGCGCTGCAGTCGTCCCGTGACGTCCGTCTGCGCTCGCTCGACGCGGTCTCGCAGTTCCAGACGGCACTCGCCGATCTCGAGCGCGCCATCGGAGCGCCACTCCCATGACTCGCGCGGCGCTGCCTCAGACAGCCGCGCGAGCCACAGCGTCTTCTGGCCCGTTTCGCGGGCGAGTCGTCTTGACCGGGGAAAGGGTGACTCACTTGTCAGCAATCGAGCCGGTCAAGCCGGCTAGCACAGACCACTCGCGCGTGGTGCTCACCGCGCTCTGCGCAGTTCTCTTGCTGTGCGGCGGCTGCACCAGAGAGCCGGTAGAAGAAGTCGAGAGCGAAACGGTCGTATCCGTGAAGACCGAGGACGCGACGGTTGGCAATATCCGCGGCGTCGTCCATGCGACCGCGATCGTGAACCCGGCGCCGGGAGCGGATCTCGTGGTCGTGGCACCGGAGTCGGCGCGGATTGCGGAACTCCCGAAAGCACCCGGTGACTCCGTGCGACGGGGCGACGTGCTGGTGCGCTTCGAGATCCCGTCAATGGCGGCCGAGGTTCAGCGGCAACAGGCCGAGGTCGCTCGCGCACAGGCGACGCTCAATAACGCCAAGGCCGCACAGGCTCGAGCGACGGAGCTCTTTCAACGCGGCGTCGCCGCGCGCAAAGAGGCAGAAGAGGCAAACCGCGCGGCCGTCGACGCCGAGGCCGCCGTCGCACAGGCGCAAGCATCACTGAGCGCGGCCGAGACCGTTGCCGCGCGCGCGACTGTGTTCGCGGCTTTTGACGGCGTCGTCGTGAAACGTCAGCACAATCCTGGTGATCTGGTCGAGGCGTCGGCAAGCGATGCGGTGCTGCGCGTTATCGATCCGCGTCGTCTCGAGGTCATCGCGTCGGTGCCCCTTGCGGATATTGCCCGAATCGAGGTCGGCGCTCCGGCTCATTTGGAGAAGGTGCCGGGAGAGACCCGGGAGGTCGCACTCAAAGTCCTGTCACGTCCGGCCGCGGTCGAAGCTGGAACAGGGACGGTGCCGGTACGGCTGGGATTCTCGGTGCCTTCGAACCTGCCAGCGGGCATACCGGTACAGGTGGAGATTCAAGCCGAGGAACATCGGAATGTCGTGCTTGTCCCGGCCGTTGCCGTCGTGCGTGAAGGTGACGAGACGGCGGTGTTCGTCGCCGTCGAGGGAAAGGCCGAACGACGCGCCGTGACTCTGGGCCTGAACGACGGTACCCACGTGGAGATCGCGTCGGGTATCAAGGCGGGCGAAAAGGTGATCGTGGATGGCCAGGCAGGACTCCCTGACGGCGCCGCCATCTCAGAGAGCAATGACGCGGAAGGTTCTCGACCCGGCGCGGCGAAAGAACGCCGCCAAGGCGTTCCGGCAGAGACTGCGGCGAAGGACGAATCGAAATGAACGTCGCCGCTCTTGCGCTGAGGCACTCGCGTGCCGTCGGCCTGCTGGCGGTCGCCCTGGTCGTCAGTGGTGCGATTGCAGCCTTCACCCTGCCGAGCGGCATCTACCCGCCCTTGCAATTTCCGCGCATCGTCATCGTCGCGCACTCGGGAACGCTGCCTCCGCAATCGATGTCGTTAATCGTCACCAGGCCGATCGAGCAGGTCGTCATGGCCGTCCCCGGGATCCGTCGAGTCCGCTCCAAGAGCATTCGCGGCGCGTCTGAAATCTCGGCGCAGTTCGATCCGTCGACCAACATGGTAGTGGCGCTGCAGATGGTGCAGAACCGTGTGGCCGAGATCACCGGCGACCTGCCGGCTGATACGCAGATGCAGATCGAGCGAATGACGCCGGAGATTTTTCCGTCGTTCATCTTGAGTCTCACCGGCGCGCTCCCGACTGCCGATCTCTACGACTACGCCAACTTCGTCGTGAAACCCGAGATCGCGCGCGTGCCCGGCGCGGGCATCATCGAAGTGCAGGCGAGCGATACTCGCGAGATCGAAGTCGTTCTCGATCCGGCGAAACTGGCCGCGGCGGGATTGACGGTCGTCGACGTGTCGGAGGCGTTGAAGGCCCAGAACACCATCCAACCGGTCGGACGGTTTCAGCAATCAGGACTGCAACACCTGACACTTGCGTCCGGGCTCTGGAAGAACGTCGATGAAATTGCCGAAGCGCCGGTCAAGATCACCAACGGCTCTGCCATTCGAGTGTCTGACATCGGAACCGTCACGCGCGGGGCCCCCGATCGAACACTGCTCGTCACTGGCAGCGGACGCGACGCCGTCGTCATGACGATTGCCCAGCAAATCGGCGTCAACATCCTCGACCTGAAAGCCGGGCTCGATGACGTCGTGTCCCGCCTGGCGACGACCCTGCCGGCCGGTATTTCCATCAGCCGTGTCTACGACCTCGCTGAGTTCGTCGAGGAGTCGATCGCGAGCGTACGAGATGCGATCCTGATCGGCGGCCTCCTCGCAATCGTGGTGCTGCTGATTTTTCTTCGCAGCTGGCGGCTGACGATGATCGCAGCGATCACGTTGCCAATGGCAGTCATCCCGACGTTCGCCTTCATGTGGCTCTTCGGCGGCACGATCAATCTCATGTCGATGGGCGGCCTGGCTGTTGCCATCGGGCTGGTGATCGACGATGCCGTCGTCGTCGTCGAGAACGTCCATCGTCGTGCGGGTGAAGGCGGCAGCAGCGTGGTCGACGCCGTTCAACAACTGATGGTGCCGCTCGTCAGCTCGACGCTGACGACGGTCGTTGTGTTTGCGCCGCTGGGTCTTCTCGCCGGCGTCCCAGGTCAGTTCTTTCGTGCACTGTCGCTCAGCCTCTCTGTCGCGGTGCTGGTGTCGCTGGCGTTGTCGGTCAGCATCGTGCCGCTGATGGCGCGCTGGGCCGCGACTCATCATCGGCCGACGGGCGAATTGCACGGACGCGCGGATCGCGTCTACGAGCGTCTGCTCGACGTGGTCGTCGGGCGTCCGCTCGTGGCTGTGGCGAGCGCGCTCGCGCTGGCCACGTTGACGATCCTGCTGTTCTCCCGCGTGGGAACCGGGTTCTTCCCGGCGGCGGACGAGGGCGGCTTCGTCATCGACTACCTGACACCGGCCGGGAGCGCGTTATCAGAAACGGACCGTCAAGTGCGCGCGATCGAGCGCGTCGTCTCGGAGACGCCGGAGGTGGCGTCGTATTCACGGCGCACGGGGTCGGAGCTCGGTCTGTTCGCGACCGCGCAAAACACCGGTGACGTCCTGGTGCGTCTCAAGCCGCGCAGCCAACGAAGCCGAGCGTCAGACGAGATTATCAGCGAGATGCGCGAGCGTGTGCACGAGGCCGCGCCGCTCGCAGACATCGAGTTCGTGCAGCTCCTGCAAGACATGTTGGGGGACCTCGAAGGCAACCCCGAGCCGATCGAAATCAAGATCTTCGGCGACGATCCCGACCGCCTGGCGAAGCTTGCCGACCCGGTCGAGGAGATGATGAACAAGGTCGAGGGCGTCGTGGACGTCGTCGGGGTGCAGCAGGGCAATCCCGAGGTCACCTGGAACGTCGATCCGATTGCCGCCGGCCGTTACGGCCTCAACGCGACGCAGGTTTCGAATCAGATGGCGGGCAACTGGCTCGGTGAGGTCGCAACCGATCTGCGCCTTGCCGATCGGACGATTCCCGTGCGAGTGCGGCTGCCCGACTCGTTCCGGTTTGATCCCAACAGGCTTGCGGAAACCTTGATTCGTACCGGCGACGGCAAGCCCATCCCGG
>Ga0207428_10006916_pt1 | contig 10395 bp, 8 predicted proteins | sample RhiMethybrSRZTD1_FD_187600 | JGI IMG/M metagenome (GOLD analysis project Ga0207428, IMG submission 187600) | Populus rhizosphere microbial communities from Tennessee, USA - Rhizosphere MetaG P. TD hybrid SRZTD1 (SPAdes) (version 3) | ecosystem: Host-associated > Plants > Roots > Rhizosphere >... | reverse complement strand
GTTGGTCAGACCATCCAGCTGAGCGGCCAGCCATTCGAAGTGATCGGCGTGATGCCGCAAGGATTCAACTTCCTGCGCAACGACCTCGATCTCTTCCTGGTTGCGAGCTACCTCCCGGCTCACCGCGCCGCGTCGGTGGATCCCATCGAGACGCTCGCTCCGACTGAACACGCGACGGGTCCGCACCACAGCCTGGCGATAGTCAGCCTGTGGCGAATCAAGCGACAATACCGGTTAGTCGCATGACTCGCTGGCTCCTCCCGCTGGTGATCGCGCTCCTCCCGAGCGTCGCGGGCGCGCAGCCTGCCGTCGACCACCACCAGCATCTCTTTAGCCCCGCACTCGCCGAGCTGCTCAAGGTGACGCCGATTACCGCGGCAGATCTCGTACGGCATCTGGATGACGCGGGCATCAAGCGAGCGGTGGTGCTGTCGACGGCCTACAGTTTCAGCAACCCGGCGCGCAAGGTCCAGAACGACTCCGATTTCGTGCGGGCCGATAACGATTGGACCGCAGAGCAGGTCGCCAAGTATCCGGATCGACTGATCGGCTTTTGCGGTCTGAATCCCTTGAAGGACTATGCGCTCGGTGAACTCGCGCGCTGCGCGAAAATTCCGCAGCTCCGCCGCGGATTGAAGCTGCACTTCGGGAACTCGTTCGTGGAATATCACAATCCGCAGCACATCGAGCAGGTGAAGCGCATCTTCCGCGCCGCCAACGGGTACGGAATGGCGATCGTCGTTCATATGCGCGCCAATACCAGTCAGAAGATGGGCCGCGACGAAGCCCTGCTGTTCCTCAACGAGCTCCTGCCGGCCGCGCCCGACGTGCCAGTGCAAATCGCTCACCTGGGCGGTGCGGGAGGCGTGGAACCGGCGATCTTCGACGACGCGCTCCCTGTGTTCGTTGAGGCCATTGCGAAAGGTGATCCCCGCACGAAGAATCTCTGGTTCGACGTGACGTCAGTCACCGCGAACCTGAGGCCCGAAAACGCGGAACGCATCGTCCAGCGGATCCGCCAGTTGGGCCTCAAGCGGATGCTGTTTGGGTCCGATGCGGCGGCTCCAAACAATCTCCCGACGATGACCTGGGCGGCGTTTCGCGGGCTGCCGCTGACGGACGCGGAGTTTCGTACCATCGAGAACAACGTCGCGCCTTACGTGCGCTAACGGACGACGTGATCTTCGAGCCTGGCTGCCGACGCGGCCCCCCGAGCTTGGCCGCAGCCTTGGCGGAGGCGAGGGCTCCGCGATTCGAAAAATGTTGACCGGCCGCAGGCGAGCGTAGCGAGCCGTCGCCGACGCGCGAGCGGGGGTGGGGCCGCGCGAGCCATTAAGGGGGTAGACATCCGACTACCCGTGGGGGTAGAATGTCTGCCACCTATGGTGATGCGAGGACGTGACGACAACCGGATCGATCTGCTGCAAGGGACGCTGGACATGATGATCCTGCGCGCCCTCGCCTGGGGGCCGCAGCACGGGCACGGCATCGGACTCTGGATCCGGACCACCTCGGACGAGCTGCTCCAGGTCGAGCATGGGTCGCTCTACCCGGCACTTCACCGGCTGCTCCGCCAGCGGCTGATCGCCGCGGAGTGGAAAGTCACCGAGAACAAACAGCGCGCGAAGTACTACCGCCTCACGCCAGCGGGGAAGAAGCAGCTTACCGCCGCTCAATCCCGCTGGGATCAATTGGTCGCCGTCGTCGCTCGAGTGATGCGGCCGGCGTAGTCAGCGGAGGGCGTCGTGTGGAGGTGGATTGGACGGCGGGCACGGAACGAACAGGACCTGCGGGACGAGATTCAGTTCCACCTGGCGGAAGAAACGAAACTGAGGATCGACGCCGGCGCGCCCGAGGACGATGCGGCCGCGGCCGCGCGACGCGCGTTCGGCAATGTCCCGCTCGTGCAGGAACGCACGCGTGACACGTGGGGCTATCGCGCACTCGAGACGACCTGGCAGGATGTGCGTCACGGGCTGCGGCTGCTCGCTCGCTATCGCCTGTTCGCCGCGTTCAGCATCCTCGCGCTGGCGCTCGGGATCGGCGGCACGACCGCCATCTTCACGCTCTACAACGCCATCGTCTTGCGGCCCTTGCCGGTGCACGATCCCGGCGGCTTGATCACGCTCGCGATTCAGGGCGGCGGAGGCCGCGCCAACTCGTTCATGCCTTACCCGCAGTTCGAGGCGATGCGCGCAAAGAATCAGACGCTCAGCGGGATCTTCGCGCGCACCGCTCTCCCTTCTCTCAACGCGAGCGCGCAAGGCGCGTCGGATATCGCGTCAGGCCTTGCCGTCACCGGCGACTACCACGCGACGCTGGGCCTGCAACCGGCTCTCGGTCGTCTGTTGTCGCCCAGCGACGATCGACCCGGTCAGGCGAACGTCGCCGTCCTCAGCCACGCGTACTGGCAACGCCGGTTTGGCGGAAGCCCCGGGATCATTGGTCAGACCATCTCGCTCAATCGGGCACTCTTCACGATTGTCGGTGTCGAACCGAAGCGCTTCTTCGGCGTCACGATGGGCGTGGCGCCGGATTTCACCATTCCTTTGCAAGGCGTCCCCGACGTCAGCGGAAACAGACTGCCTCTGCAGGCAGCATTCGCGACCTGGATCGAAGTGATGGGCCGCGTGCGCCCCGGGGTGTCCTTGGCTGCGGCGACCACGGAGTTGGACGGTATCTTTCGTCAGACGAGCCTGGCCGCCATCGCGACGACCACGAGCGACGGCGATGCGAAATTCGCCCGCGACGTCCACATCGTGGTCGCGTCCGGCGCGCAAGGCGGCGTGAGTGGTCTCCGCAATGGCTATGAGGAGGGATTGCGGCTTCTGCTCATGATCCTCGGCGGCGTCCTCGCCCTGGCCAGCCTGAATATCGCTGCGCTCCTGCTGTCGCGATCCGAGGCGCGCAAGCAAGAGATCGCGATCAGGCTGGCGCTCGGGGCCAGCCGTACTCGGGTGATTCGTCAACTGCTGACAGAGTCCGCACTCCTTGCAGTCTGCGGCGGTGCGCTCGGTCTCTGGCTGGCCTGGCGCGGCAGCGAAATGCTTTTGCGGCTGGCCACCTCGGCGCCCGGCGCATTGCCGATCGATCTGACACCAGATTTCCGTACGATCGCGTTTGCCAGTGGGGTCTGCATCATCAGTTGCCTGGTGTTCGGTTTGCTGCCCGCGCTGCGTGGAACGGTGATCGTGGGCAACTTCTCCAGAGGCGCTGTCAGCCCACGCGGACGACGACTGCTGGATCGATCGCTGGTGGTGTCACAGACCGCGCTCGCGCTCGTCATCGTCATGTGCGCCGGACTCTTCATCCGGAGCCTGCAAAAGTTGTGGACGCAGGAGACTGGCTATGAGCGAAGCCACGTCCTGATGCTCTCGATCGATGCCGGGCTCACGGGCACGCGCGGACCGCAGGCCTTGGAGATGTACCGCCGCGTCCTCGACGAGCTCCGGACGATCCCGGGTGCACGGAGCGCCAGCGTCTCAACCGTCCGTCCAGTCAGTAACAGCTACTACCTGATCGACGTCGTTACCCAGGTCGGCGATCGGCGCCTCACGCAAGAGGCCGGGATTCGCGTGGCCTACAATCAGCTCGGTCCGGGCTACTTCGCCACGACCGGCACGCCGATGGTCGCCGGGCGGGAGTTCGATGGGCGGGAGAGCGCCGGCGCTCCCAAAGTCGTGATCGTCAGCGAGCAGCTCGCACGCCAGTTCACGGGCAACCCCGTGGGGCAGCGGTTGATGATCGGCACGAACGATGCTCGCGAAGTCGTTGGCGTTGCTGCGGACACACGCTATGCGCGCGTGAAGGATGCGCCGCGCGCAGTGGTCTATTTTCCGTACTTCGAGCAGCAGGCGCCCCGGTTTCCGCCCAGCTACATCATCAAGTACTCCGGCACCGCCGAGGAGACGCTGCGAGCCGCCGGTGAGGCCATCGCGCGAGTCGATCCGGCGCTCGTGCCCTTCAACGGCAAGACGCTCGAAACCCAGACGCGCGAGTCGTTCGCGCGCGAGCGGCTGCTGGCCTCGCTGACGATTTACTTTGGCGCGTTTGCGTGGCTGTTGGTCGGCATCGGGCTGTACGGTCTCACCGCCTGCACCGTCGCTCAGCGCGGGCGCGAGTTCGGTCTGCGGATGGCTCTGGGCGCGGCGCCATCGCATGTCCGGTGGGCGGTGTTACGTGAGAGTGCGGGAACCGTGCTCACCGGCCTGGCGATCGGCTCGGCCGTTGCGTTGATGGCTCTACAAGTCGTGCGCACACAGCTCTATCAAGTGGACCCTGCAGATCCTGCGGCGATGACTGGCGCGATTGTCGCGCTGCTCGCCCTCTCGTGCTGCGCCGCATTCATCCCGGCACGTCGCGCATCGCGGATCGATCCGATGGCGGCGCTGAGACAAGATTGACTTCGATCATTTCTGGAACTCGATGCTGGCGATGATCGCGTCAAAGACCGCGAGCGTCTCCTGTAAGCCGATGAACGTGCAGACGAACAGGTGCGAGTTGTGGACGACGTACGCCTCGCGAGCGGCGTAGGTGCGCGCGCGCTCGGGCACCGTGACGGTGTAGTCGACGATGACCGCGGGTTCGCCGGCGATGACCGTCTCGCGCCGTTCGGTCAGTTTGTACCACTCCGGCTCCTGGCGTCGCTCCGGTTTGAACTCGACGCGATCGATGACTTCGGCAAGAGAAAAGTGCAGCCGCTCTGCCTCGGCGAGAGCCGCCTGGAGGTGCGCCTTCGCCGCGTCCCGGTCGCGGGTTCTGAAGGCGGCGTCCGCCTGGCTGACCGAGCGATTGATGGACTCGGCGATCTCGGATTCGAGCGGCGTGAACGGCGTGTCGGTGTACGCGTACGTCTTGCGAAGCGCTTTGCCCCAGCCAAAGCCTCCGTCGTACGTGTCGAAGTTCGCGAGGATGTCCCGCAGGTAGGGGCTGCGATTCCGGTCCGCGAGGATGTAATAGTCGCCGACGCCGATGCCTTCGCCGACCGAACGCGCTTTCACGAAGCGGACGCCCTTGATGCCGCCGCTCGTCTCGCCTTCCCGGCGCCACCCGGTCGGCGGCAGCGAGAACGAGATCGCCTCGCCGCTCCAGTCGAATGTTTCACGCGGCAGGAGCCGGGGTGGGGTCGGCGACGACTGGACCGGGGGCCCTTCCGGAGTCGGGCTGCACGCGGGGACAGTGAGCATGACAAGGGCGAGACAGGCGGCGAGCCGGCTGGTGGCCATCTCCCGTAGTAATCGGCCGGCGGAGCCGGCTCTGTACCATCCAGCTCCTCGACCAACTCGAGGCCCAAGCCGAGCGGCTGCAGATGACGCTGTAGTGAGAACGGAGAGAGCTGGGCGTACGAAGGCTATGCGGTCTCGCCCGGCGATCTCTTGTACGCGCGGCGGGTTGTGCCTTGCGGAGCTTTGGTCTCGACCCAGAGGACGCCGTCCTTGTCGATGGCGTAGATCGCGATCGTCGTCACCGGAGGACCGTCCTGTCCCGTGCGGACGGTCTCGATGACGATCTTGTCGCTGTCCCACCTGGCTTTAGCCTTCGCGGTGCTTGGGCCGATCCTGACTTCCCGCTCGACGCCGTCCAGCTTGTAAGTGGTCGTAATCGTCGCGCCGCCGTCGCCGCCCGGGCGCTCGATGATGATCGAGTCCGCCGTTTGCTTGATGGTCATCGGGAAACCAGTGGGCATGCTGACGAGTCGGCCGCCAGCGGATCTGGTCGGCGTGTTCGCCGCGTCCGTGGCCGCCTGGTCGATGTTCCATGTGCCCGAGAAGCTTGGCCGCCGAAGCTCTGGCGCAGGCGGCTCCGTCTTCTGCGCGCGGCCAGTGACGACGAGCGAGACGGCGAGGATCGCGGTCAGTGCGAGCTTGCGATGCATCTTCTTACTCCTGCTTGAGGATTACCGCCGGCTGCACGCTGAGCGCCCGCCGTACGGGAATGAACGTCGCAAGGACGCCGGCGCCGGACAGGATGACGGCCACCATCCCGAACGCCACGGGATCGAATGGACTCAGGCCCATGAGGACCTGATCGAGCAGCGGTCCCACACCCAGGGACATCAGCAGCCCCAGTGTCAGCCCCGCAAGCAGCGCGCTGCCAGCCGTGCGCAACAGCGCCCTGAGGACCTGTCCTTTCTGAGCGCCGAGCGCCAGTCGAATGCCGATCTCGGACCGCCGCTCTTCGACGACGTAGGCGAAGATCCCGAAGACCCCGAACGTCGCGAGCGCCAGTGCGAGCAATCCGCCGGTCCAGGCCGCCTTCGCCGCCGCCTTCTCGTCGCGATGGCGATACGCGAGCCACTCGGAGACCGATCGCACCGAGACCGTCGCTCCCGGATGCAGCCCGGTCAGGATCGCTTTGAGCTGTGCCGTGAGGGCCGGGCTTTCCGCGCGGACGACGACGCTCGAGTTCCCGTCCGCGGCGACAGGGAGATGCAACACTGGGCCGATCGTCTCGTATGACGTGTAGTACACATCGCGCGTGACCCCCACGATCGTGTAACTCGCCGCCGCAACCAGCACGGTTTTTCCGAGGGCCGACTCGCCGCGCCAGAGCAATCGCGCCGCCGTCTCGTTGACGACGGCCTCTGTGGCGTTCTCCCGATCCGTGTACGGACGCCCTGCCGTCAGCGGAATCCCGATCACCGGGAAGGCCGACGCCGACATCCGCACGACCTCGAGGTCTCGAGCGTCGCTCGGGCTCTCACCGGGTCGACGCACCTGGACCGTGTCGAACCGCGAGAAGGGCAGCTGCTCCACGAGGGCCGTTGGCGGGAGAGCCGACCCGGCGGACGCTTGCTCCAACAAGCGCCTGAGCGCCGGAGCATTTCCGGCGACGTCTGCTGGGGAGCCCGTCGGCAGCAACGTCGCGGTCGTGAGGCCCGACAGGGCATACCCGACGTCACCCGCTGTCGCGCGGGTGAAGGCGCGGCTGAGGAGACTGGCGCCCACCAGGAGCGCCGTCGAAAGCGCGATCTGCATCGCCAGCAGCGCCAGGTTGAAACGCGGCCGCCCGGCCGGCGTGGCCGCGTGGCCCGTATGCGCGAGGCTGACCCTCGTCGACCGCAACGCCGGCAGCAAGCTGAAGACGATCGACATCGACAGGGAAACGCCGATGCAGTACGCAAAGACCGTGACGTCGGGCGTCCAGACTTCGAGCATCGGCATCTCAGCCACCGACATCAGCGTGTCGAGCAGGACGTACACCATCGTCATGCCGAGCACGCCGGCAATCGCCGAAAGCAGCAGGGCTTCGGTCAAAAGTTGGCGCGCCACGCGCGCACGGCCTGCGCCGAGCGCCATCCGCGTCCGTATTTCGCGCGAACGGGCCATCGTCCGGGCCAGTTGCAGATGCGCGACGTTGGCGCCCGTCAGCAGCAGCACGATCAGCGTGGCGGCCAGCACCAGGACCGGAATGGCCAGGCGGATTGGACCGGTCGTCTGGTCCAACAGGCCCGTCCCCGAGAGTGTCACGCGCCGTTGACGATCCTCCGGACGGGTGGCGCGCTGCCGCGCCAGATTGGTGAGTTCTTCAGACGCGCGAGCCCGCGACACGCCGGGTGCCAGTCGTCCAACGAGCTGCGCGCAGCATCGACTGTCTTGAATCGCAAAGAGCGGGTCGCCTGGCCGGAAGATCCGGGCGACCTGCAGCGGCAGCCAGATGTCGTCTCGATACGGCTGTCCGCCGCGCCAGCCTTCCCGCGTGACGCCGACGACGACGAACGGCGGATTGCCGGGATCCGGGGCTTCGCCGGAGACGAAGAGGTTCGGTGGCTTGCCAAGATAGACCGACTTGCCGATCACGTCGGCGGCTCCGGCAAACAGGCGCTGCCACAGGCTGTGGCTGATGATGATGACGTGCGCGGGCGCGCCGTCGCGGTCCTCATCGGCCCTGAAGCTGCGCCCCATCGTCATTTGCACGCCCGTGACGTCGAAATACCCCGGCGTGACGTATTGCCCGTGGATGGCTTGCCCGGTTCCGTCCGGTTCGATCGAGATGTAATGAAACGCGAGCCGGCTGGCCGCGACGACCCCGAGGCTCTGGCTCCGCTGCTGGAAGTCCCGGAGATCGTCGAGTCCGAAGCCGAATCGTCCGGCCGGGCGGCCGCTCTCGGGCGTGAGCACGACCAGGCTGTCGGCGTTCTCCACCGGCCAACCGCGAAGGCCGACGGCGTTGAAGGCGGTGAACATCGCGGTATTGAGCCCGATGCCGATCGTCATGGTCAGGATCGCCGTGACCGTGAACGCCGGGCTGCGGCCGAGGCTGCGCACCGCGTACCGCAGGTCCTGCACGAGCCGCTCGACAGACTGCCAGCCCCAGATGTCACGGGTGATCTCTTTGACGAGGCCGACATTGCCGAACTCGCGCCGGGCCGCTGCGCGCGCAGCGGCCGGGGATTCGCCGCGGGCGATCCGATCGCGTTCGGCCATGGCGAGATGCGAGCGGAGCTCCTCGTCCAACTCCTGTTCCCGGCGCCGCGAAAACGGCCAGAGCCTCATCTCAATCCGGGGGGCTTCGCCCCCGCGGCCCCCCCCACGCGCTCACTGGCGGGGCCCCGTGATCCCCGCTCCGTTCCCGCGACTCGCTCGCACGCTCGCTCGTGGCTCACGCTTCCCCCTTGTGAAGGATGCCGGCGATGGCCGCCTGGATCTGCTCCCATCGGGAACGTTCCGACAAGAGCTGCCGTTTGCCCTTCGGCGTCAGCCGGTACTCGCGCACCCGCTGGTTGCTGTCCGACGTCTTCCAGCTGGCTTTCACCCAGCCCTGGCCCTCGAGGCGATGGAGCGCGGGATAGAGCGAGCCGGTGTCCACGGCCAGCAGGTCGCCGGAGTTGATGCGCATGGCCTGACTGATCCCGTAGCCGTGCTGCGGCCCCCACTGGAGCGTCTGCAGAATCAACATGTCCAGGGTGCCTTGCAGCAGTTCGATGCGGTTCTGCGCGCGGAGTCTGGCCATAGGGTGTAGATACGCTACACCCCTAGGGTGTTGTTTGTCTACACCCTCGGGTCGAGCGCCGCTCGGCGCGCGTGCGCCTGAAGGCCGGCGCAACCAGTTGACAACCACCTGACCCCGGCGCAAAGCTCCCAGAATCTGAGAGGACTGACCTTGATGCGATCGTTGAACGCGCGGCTCGTATTGGTCGCGGCTGTGGCGGTGACACCAGTCTTTGCGCAGCGCGCGGTGGATCCGGCCCGGGTCGCGCCGGGGCTGACGTGTACCGCGATCACGCAGGCCAACGCCGACGCGAGCGCGGGCACGGTCAACATCAACCACGACGGCACACCGATCGCTGGCACCCCGGTCCCCGACATCTCGCGCGGTTTCGACGGCATTCCGAGATCGGCTCAGCCCCGGCTCACGGCGTCGCAGCAGCGCATTCTTGAATGCACGCACCGCCTGGCGGAGGCGAACGCCGACATTCCCTACACGCTGTTCGTGCCGTCGACGTACGATCCGCAAAAGCCAGCGCCCCTCGTCGTCGATCTGCACGGCCTGAACATCACGCCACTGCAACAGATCCTGTTCGACGGCACGACGGACTTCGCCGAGCGCTACGGATTCATCGTCCTCGCACCGATGGGATTCAACGTGTCCAGTTGGTGGGGGAGCCGGGCCGGAAAGCCGGTGGCTACGGCGGCCGTGAAGCCCGGCGGGGACGTCCGTTACTCCAACACGGAGTTGGCGGAAATCGACACGCTGACCGTTCTGAAATTGATCCGGGAGCGATACGCCATCGACAACGATCGCATCTATCTCATGGGGCACTCCATGGGCGGTGCGGGCACGTACTACCTCGGCGGTAAGTACAACGACATCTGGGCGGGACTGGCGGCGATCTCAGGCGCCGGCGGCATCGCCGACGCCGCCGCGGAACGGTACAAGTCATTGCCGACGCTGATCATGCACGGCGCGAAGGACTCGATTGTGTCTCCGGCGACCTCGCGCCGGACCGTGGCCGCCCTGCAGGCCGCCGCTGCGCCCCACCTCTATCTCGAGTTCCCTGAGAAGGATCACGAATTCTGGATTCGACGCGGCGCCGCGCAGATGGAGAAAGTGTTCCTCTTCTTCAGCCTGGTGTCCAAGCGGACCACCGTGCTCCCGCAGAAGTAGCGAGACAACCGGCCGCGGCGCGGAAGTAAGATCGCCCCGGGAATGAGAACCAAGCGCCCTCTGAGAGAACCCGTGCGCGACGCGCCGGGGCCGAAGCTGAAGAACTACATCACGCCCGCCGGGTTGCAGCGCCTGAAAGACGAACACCGGTTCCTGATGAACCGGGAACGGCCAGCGGTGACCCAGGTGGTGGCGTGGGCCGCCGGCAACGGCGACCGCAGCGAGAACGCGGACTACCTCTACGGCAAACGCCGCCTGCGTCAGATCGATTCGCGGATTCGCTTTCTG
>Ga0207428_10006913_pt1 | contig 10398 bp, 9 predicted proteins | sample RhiMethybrSRZTD1_FD_187600 | JGI IMG/M metagenome (GOLD analysis project Ga0207428, IMG submission 187600) | Populus rhizosphere microbial communities from Tennessee, USA - Rhizosphere MetaG P. TD hybrid SRZTD1 (SPAdes) (version 3) | ecosystem: Host-associated > Plants > Roots > Rhizosphere >... | reverse complement strand
GCCTTGGATGTGGAGAGCAGCTCGCGCCTTGATTTCCTGTTACTACACAACCTGAGGAGGCGCTTCATCGCCTGATGAGATCTCAAATAACCTCAACAATATCAACGATCTAAAATTCTACCACTTAATCCGGGGGAATCTGGGAAATAGCACACATGTAGAGCCACATTCAGATGCGATCTTGGCGGACAGGCCGGCTTGAACGCCACTCGATGTACGGACCATCATAGCCGAGGAGCTTCAGGAAGATTCGGTCGAGAAAGTTCACAAGAAACATGTATTCAAGTACGCGTGAGGCCAACGGCTGACACTTTGCTCTTTCCTCGGCCGTCGCTGCCCTGCAGTAGAAACGCCCTTCATGCACGAGTTTGTTTCTGCATGTGACGAAGAGGCAAATATCGTCTTGCGCCACAGCCAGCTCAAGATAGACGCAAAGCCGCTCGATGAGCTGCTTAAATGGCGTATTGTTTAGAGCTTGTCGGTTCTCATAGAGCCTAGCACGCGTTGCCTGTTCAATTCCCTGTAGTTCCAAGGTTTGACTTAGGGCTTTCCGGCACTTTGGCCAGAGCCGATCAAACGTTGGTTCAGGTATGACAAACCTGGAAACGCCGATACCTGGCTGGTCCAGTAGGATCGACTTGAGCGTTTCAAGAGCGATTGCCAGCTTTACACCCCGGGTCTCGAGATAGTCTCCCGCTGCCTTGGCGTCGAGGTAAGAAACGATGGCTCCTTCATCAAGCCGAAACGCAATGCGCTTCTCTACATACGCAGGGTATGCTCGTTCGACGAATGTCTGAAAGTCAGAGTTACCATCGTTAGCATCAACCGCTACCAGTGGGTTGTAACGCTTGGTGACCCGCGCCGCATGGACGCGCCTCACCGGTTGATGCAGTGGGCCGTACTCACAAGAATAGATCCACTGGATTTTGGTGCCGGCCGCCACAGAGAGCACATAGCAGAGGTGGCTAGCGATTTCAGCTGGTTGGAGGGTATCAGAGCATTGCGATAATGTAATTTCAGCCTCACACGTCACATAGATATCATTCAGTATGCTCTGGCGACGCACAATCTCGTCGTAGTGCTCGACGTGCCTTATCTTCACGTCCACAGTATTGGGTAGGTTGCGGAGTTGAAGCACGAGAATCCAATAGATGCCAGAGTCCGTCTGTTCTACGGCGTTTCCGATAAAGTGGAAGTTTGTATGTAACTTGACAACTGAAGTGGATTCATGCCCTATTTTGGTGATATGCCACTCTGGAATATCTACTGATACTTCATTGTTATCTCTCGTGTGTCTACAGACGTTTCCCGTCGCTATCGTTCCTGTAAGGAGGAATCCACTTTCATCACGACTCACACGCTTCGCTTCCTGGCCTTCTTGTTACCTGATGCCACCACGCTACGCCTTGACGCGTGCCACGTCGATACCACCACAGCGCAGATCACGCTGCTCGTGCGCTCAACACAAACGCACGTCCCCTGTCCCCTCTGCGCCACCCCAGCGCGGCGTATCCACAGCCAGTACACACGGAGGCTAGCCGATCTGCCGTGGGCCGCGTATCGTGTGCGCCTCCAGCTGCGCGTGCGCAAGTGGTTTTGCCGCAATCGCTCTTGTCGCCGTCGTATCTTTACGGAGCGGCTGCCTACCGTCGCCGCTCCGTGGGCACGACGGACACTGCGGCTCGCCCAGTACTTGGTCGCCCTCGGCATCGCCCTGGGAGGCAAGGCCGGTGTGCGTCTCGGCCTCCAGTGGCACCTGGTGGTGAGCCGCAACACCTTGCTGCGCCTGCTCCGCCGGCAACCTGGCCCATCGTTTCCCACGCCCAGAGTGCTCGGCGTGGATGACTTTGCCCTGCGGAAACGGCACACCTATGGCACGATCCTGGTGGATCTGGAACGTCGGCAGCCCGTGGCCCTGCTCCCGGATCGCATCGCTGACACCATGGCGCAGTGGCTGCGGGAGCATCCGGGGGTGGAGGTGATCGCGCGGGATCGGTCGAGCGCCTATGCGGAGGGTGCGCGCCAAGGCGCTCCTGGTGCCACGCAGGTCGCAGACCGCTTTCATGTCTTACAGAATCTCAAGGACGTGCTCGACCACGTGTTCACGCTGCATGAGCAGACGCTCGACACCGTCAATGCTACGCTGCGCCCGTAGCCTGTGCCGCTGTCGGATGGGGCGCTGGCCGTCTCTGTGTCACCCCCTGACATCCCTCTCCCGGTGCAGCGCGATCTCCAGAGTGCCACCTTTGCGGGGCGCAAACGGCGCCGCGACCTCGGGACGATGTTTTCGAGAAAAAGCATTACATGGAGTGCACTACCCAACCGCCTGTATGCTGCCTCGCGGTAGAGGCGCGTGCCGACGCTGTGGCGGGCGGAGGGTAGTGTATGACCTTTTTCGCGAATTCTTAGGAACTGCGCAGAAATAACCTGATCAATTTCTCGAATCTCTCGGGATGACGGTATAGTTCCATTCACCATGGAAGCAATCGCGTTCAATATGTACTTCGGCCAATACTTCATCCGTGATTTTCTTGCCTGTCTCATACCGGTTCGGGTCGAGCGCGGCACGAATGTGGAGGCCGGTTTGCGTGGTCGTATTGCCGATCAGGTTGACAACGACCTCATGACTCACGAGCGGACGCCCGCGCCAGTTCTGGGTAATGTAGGCGAACATCCGATGTTCAATCTTATTCCATTTACTCGTACCTGGCGGCAAATGACAGACTGCAATCCGCAGCCCCGTCTCGTCGGCCAACCGTTGCAGTTCGGTCTTCCACAGCCGTATCCGCACCCCATTGCTGCCCCCACCATCGGCGATGATCAACAACTCGGTGGCCTCTGGATAGGTGCTCACGCCCATCTGTCGCCACCATTGCTGCAGCGTTGCCACAGCAAATTCCGCTGTATCATGGTCCATACCCACGCTGACCCAGCCCGTATTCGTCGTCACATCATAGACACCATACGGGATGGCTTTGCCCAGCTCTTTGTCCGGAAAGTCATAGACGCGGACATACTCGGGCTCGCCCCTCGGTTGCCACTCCCGGCCCCCATTTTTGAAATCCCCCACCAACTCCTTTTTCTTCGTATCAACCGAGATCACGGGCTGCCCACGGGCCTGAAACGCCTTCGTACGCTCATTAATGTATTCGAATTGGGCGTTGCGATCCGGATGCGTACTCCCCTCTTTCGTTTTCCGGTTCGCCTGCAAACTATAGTGCATACCCCGCAAGAGGCGGGCGACGGTGCGGGCACTGACCGCATGCCCCAGCACCTGGAGTTCCGTTGCCAGGTGGCGCGTACTCTTGCACGTCCACCGCAATGGCGACTGTGGATCACCACGGGTCAGGGGGTCCACGAGGGCTTCCACATCGCGCAGCAATGTCGTGTCCCGCTCCGTCACCGCCTTGCGTCCACCTCCAGGCCGGCGAATCTGGTCGGGAGCGCGCTCTGCCTCCGTGCTCCCCTGCTGCTCGCACATGCCCTGAGTAATAGTTGTGCGCGAGAGGCCTGTCGCTGCCGCTACGGCGGTAATCCCCCCTCGCCCCAGGGCTTGGGCTTCCGCAGCCGCCCACAGGCGGCGCATGCGTTCATCCATCAAGGGACACAACGTCTCAAATTTTTGCTTAATGAGGTCGACGTTCTGCATACAGCCAGGGTAGCATGCGGCGGCCTAATGACCAACTTGTTTTGGCGCAGTTTCTTAGCCCTTGCCCCGGCACGCAGCCCGCTGTTTGGCGGTTTCGCGTACTGCCACCATATACCAGAGCACGTCGCAGCCTGCTTCGCTTTGCATCATGCCAACGTCGCGCTGCTTCCTGCGGATTTCCTTGTGAAAGCGTTCGAGCAGATTGGTCGTGCGAATCAGCGACACGTGTGCCCTGGGAAACTCCACCGACAAATAACACAAGGTCTGTTCAAAGTCGCTCAAAAACGCGGCTACCGCCTTGTGGTTCGCGTTCTGCCCATGTGTTGCGAAAGCTCTCAGCGCGCGCCCGAATCTCGATTTCGACGTTCGTGGCATACATCTGGCCGGCATCGGCTAAAATGTCACGTTTGCGCTCTTGTTTGGCCTGGCGACTCGGTCCAGACATGGACACCCCTGCGGTATAGATCAAATCGGTATACTTAAGATAATCCGCAATGTTTTTGATCTTGTGGAAGATACAGCGTTGATGCGGCACCCCATAGAGATGGCTGTAGAGCGCCTTGTCCAGTCCCTTGGCGCCATCACTGACCACCAGTTGGGTCGTTTCCTCCGTCACGCCTTTGGTGTACAAGGCTCCCACCAACGTACTCCAGGCGGGAGCATCCTCTTGGGAGGCCAGGTGCCAGGACAGGATCTCCCAGTGGCCATCAGCCCAGATGCCCAAGGCCGTCAGCATGACCCGCTTCTGTTGACGTTTCACTGCGCGCTGTCGCCCACTGGCATCCTCTTTGACCTCACCGGTGGGCACGGCCAGCTTGAGCCACAGCCCGTCGACCAGAACAATAGGCGGTGGGGCTGCCAGCCGGGCCATTTTGAATCCTGCGGCCTGCTCCTCAATCCCCAATACCAGGCGATTACAGGCTTCAAGTGATAAGACCTCCCCCAGCGTCTGCTGCATGGCTTCTTGCAGATCACGCAGACTATGGCCCAAACAGTAGTGCAGCAATTGCTGATCCAGAAACGGCCCCCAACAGCGCTCGTAGCGCTCGATCGTCTGCCACGGCAGGGAGGGGTTGCCGCAGCGCAGTTTGGGCACGCGCAGAGCGGGGATACACCCGTACTGTGTCCATAACTCCCGCCTATAGGCCCCGCTACGGGTTTCTTCGGGACGTCGGCGCTGGAGGCGTCGCTCATAACGGGCACAGCCCAGATAGATGGTCACCTCTTCCTCCAGAGCCTGCTCAAGCGTCCATTTGACCGTCACCAGAGCCCGGTCGTGGACCTGCCGATAGACCTCGTCTTGGACATTGTTGGGGAGTGCGCAACGATTCATAATCTGCATGTAGTCGGCAAGGTAGCCGCGGTTGTGAAGCTGCGTTGCATGGCTCATCGGGACATCCTTCTGTGAATCAGGGTGTGACTATCCTGGTTCTACAGGATGTCCCGAGTTGGTTCAATTTCGCGAAATCATCCGTACACTACCGGGCGGAGTATGCACCCCGGCTCGCACGGGTACGGATTGCTCCTCGCTGTGTGGCAGAGGAACATCGCTTTCCCACAGACGGAAGGAGTCGGGTGTTTCGCAGGGAGTGACCAACGATGACTGCTGCCCACACCTATGCAACCCTTCTTGATGCCGTGCATGCCCAGCGTCTCCGCCTCCACGGCCCGCAGCCGGCGGAGGACCGCTTTGGCGGCCCGGTGGCGCAGCGCTTTCGCGCTGATCCGCACCGTCGCCTTGACGCCAACCTGCAGGTCGTGGCGTCCTATGTGCAGCCAGACGACGTCTTGATAGACGTGGGCGGCGGTGCTGGACGGGTCGGTCTGCCACTGGCCTTGCGCTGCCGTCAGGTGATCAACGTCGACGCCTCGCCCGGCATGCTCGCCGAGTGTGAGGCGTGTGCGGCCCAGGCGGGCATCACCAACGTCCGCACTGTCCTGGCTGACTGGCTGGCAGCCCCAGACCTGGCTGGGGATGTGTCCCTGGCCTCCAGTGTGACCTACTTTGTCCATGACATTGTGCCCTTCATCGAGAAAATGGTCGCGGTCTCCCGCCGACGGGTGATGCTCACCCTCTGGAGCGTCGCCTCGCCCAACCAGAGTGCGCCGCTCTTTCGCCTCGTTTACGGGGAAGAGCAGGCGCCTGCCCCTGGGTACCGAGAGCTGGTGCCAGTCTTGTGGGACATGGGCATTCTCCCAGACGTGTGCGTGCTCCCGGATGTGCCCCTGATCCCCGGCGTCATGCAGCAAGGGCTGCCACAGACGCACCGGGACGCCATGCACTGGGCCTTGCAAGGCCGGTGGCTGCGGCCGGCCGACCAGGCACGGGCCCGGGACTTGGTCGAAGCCCACTTCCACGAGCTGTTTGCCCAGCGTCCTGAGGGCTTCCGGCCCCTCTGGTACCAGGCAGCGCGGCAGCTCCTGATTACCTGGGAGACGGGCAAGCGACAGTGAACGACGTTCGGTGCAGTACCGGCCTGTAACGGGCTATGGCTTATGCAAGGAGGCCAGAGAGGCCATACCATGCCCCCATGCAGGACCGCTAGGGACTGCCTCTCACCACCAGCGCCATCCTGGCGGCCGAGCGCTTCATAGAGGGTATTGACCTGCTGCGGGAACAGCATTGCGGCCCAGAGGACTAATGCACCCGGCTACACAAGGCGTGCACAATACGTTACCGATACTGTTCGCCCAATTTTGGCACTAGAACGCTGATCAATTCGGCAGTACCTCAAGAGGCAAGCTGATGCTCCTCCTCATAAGGTGCCGCGATCTGGAGGTTACTCCCCGCCGCATGACGACGGCCATCACACGGGTTTTGGCGCACGCCTTTGTACCGGGCGCGGCGTCCTTGGTGTGCCACCTGATGGGCCATCGCGGGCTCTACTGCGGTCCGTTTCCGCAGCGCGGCCCGTCCACGCTGCGTCTTTATCTGGGCGCGCCGCTGCTGTTGGCACGGTTCGTCCTCACGGATGCGCAGGCTTCGGCCTTGCCCGTACTTGACTTTGGTCCACTGCGCGCGCACGGCGCACGTCTCACCCGCCGCAGCTGGACACGCGACAGGCTTGCCGCGGACCAGCGGGACGCTCTGGCCCCCCGGCCAGGTCCCCTGCATACCCACACAGTCCAACGGGAAAGCATCCTTGGGAAAAAGCGGGCCACTGTGCGGCCAAGGACGTGCACTAATGTACCCGCCCTGCTCCGCCCATGGGGCCAGCCGTGGGCTGGCCATGGACCCCAGGTCGATATCGCGTTGGAGCAGGCCGGGGGCTTTCTCCACCTCTGCAGCCAGCCACTCCACGACCTCAGGCTCTGGCGCATGGGCCGGGCGGACCACCACGTCCCGCGGGACTTGGCTCTCCAGCTCCACCGCACAGGGCTCCTGGAAGCCAGTGCAGGTGTTCGCGCTGCTCGTGCGGCCGTGGCGCCTGGCCTTCTCCTCGATCGCGAGGCGGCGAGCCGGCGCCACCTGGCTCTTGAGGCGGCGGGCCCCAGACCCTCCCGGAGGATCTGGTTCCGTGTCCTGGGTGACCATCGGGGCAATGGTGTCCATCCCCTCCTGCCGGGGAGGGGCATGCACAGAGAGGTGCTGTGGGTGCGTCAGCCAGCTGTGCCAGCGTTCCACCTCGGCCAGCACCAAGCGCAGGGCGTGCTCCCGGGCGGTGGGCTTTCCCCAGTCGAGAGCCAGCGCGGCCTTGCGGCGGCGCTGGCCGACCAGCACCAGGCCGGCATCCCCCAGGAGAGCCTCTGCCGAGGCGGCCAACTCCTGGGCCGCGCGCCCCACGGCCTTGCGCAGCGCATGGCCCAGCAGGTTCACCGTGTCCTCGCCCCGGCCCGCGCCGCACAGGGGCGTGGAGTCCCAGGCGGCCCGCAGTGGCCGCGCCCCAACGCCACCGGGTTTCTCCGCCAGCGCCACCGTCCGCTCCCGCCGCCGCTTGGCCAGAGCATGCGCGCTAAGCCGCAGACGCAAGGTGCACAGGGTACTCGGGCTGAAGGGGGGCTGCTCGGCACCACGACAAGCCAGCACCAGCGGCCAGCGCTTGTCCATCACCGTGCGCTCCACCGCCTCCCGAGCACCGACATGGCAGTAAGCTTGCCACAGCGTGGCCCGCGCCAACCGCCCCGGCTCCACGGGCGCTTGACCCCCTGGTGCCGGGCTAGAGCTCTGTGCCAGCGTGTGCTGCCAGTCGGCGTGCAGGATCGCATGGCGTCGCTCGCGCAGAAACACCAAGAACTGGCGCGTCTTGCGGGTGCGCGCGACGATTTTCTGCTCTTCCGGGGGCAACGCCATGGGCGGATGCCACAGGTGGGGCTCCTCACAGTGGCAGGTGCACGGGATTGGTCCATCTCTCAGAGCACAAACCGCCCACCCTTGTCGACCCGCTACGAGCCGCCATCGAAGCAATTGATCAGTGTTCTAGGAAGGAACATGGACACGCTGGGGACATGAAAGAGAGGACATGATCATGCAGAGTTATGTCAGCAATCTGGCTTGGGGGATAACGGAAGACGAGCTGCGCCGCCTTTGCTACGGCTATGGAGCCGTGGAACGCGTGCGGATCATCACAGACCGTGAGACCGGTCGCTCCCGGGGCTTTGGCTTTATCGACATGCCGAACGCCACAGAAGCGCCCGCGGCGATTGCCGGGCTCAATGGGACGTCGCTCGGGGGACGGACGCTGCGTGTGAGTGAGGCACGCCCGCGGGAGGAGCGGGACGGAGCACGGCGAGAGCCACGGCGCCCGCGGTGGTAAGCAGTGGTATCGGCCCTGCGTGGCGTGGCACTAGAGCCAGCCGGGGGAGCCTCGACGCCCGACTGGCCCCAGTCTACCAGGAGGGAGGAGGGCGCTTCTCCCTCACCTCCGCTTATCGGTAGGAATGCCGTCCAGCAGGATCCTGCCGACGCCTTTCCCTGCGTCCAGCACGACACCAGACCACAGTGCTGGCACGGCAGGCCTAGGCACCAACGTGCCGCACAGAATAACACCCGTTTACAGGCATCAGCGTCAAGCCTGCACGATCAAGCCCCTTCCAGGTAACATATAATAGTTTATCAGTGGCGGGAGCAGCACAGCGACCTCACGCCCCACATGTACGGGGCCGACCTCACTCAGGTCCTCCTGCGCCTAGGCCATCCTCAGAGGGATCCGCGATGGGAAGCGCCAGAGGGAGGCCCCGGGGTAGTGAAGGCTGAAATTCCGGCCAAGTGCTTTTATGAAAGAAATCCCAATGGTTTATGAACTTTTCACACAAGACCAAGGCATTTCGTAGAACAGCAGAAAGGCGCAACAAAACAGTCTGGTGGCCCCTCTCACCGACAGAAAGGAGCGCGAAACGCGTACCATTTCGTCTCATCGCACCGTTAGACGAAAAGCGCACCGCCTACTTGGCCAAAAAATGGACCTTCGCTACCCCCAGGCCTGCTGCCGGAAGCGGGAGCGACGCAGGAGCGGACGCTGGAGGCAGTCAGGTGCAGTGCGTGGTTAGACGATACCGGACTGCAAGCGCTCAACAGCTACAACTTTGTCCCACTGATGATATGCGCAGAAATGTGAAACACTGCATGGCCCTGCTCGTTGGCGTGGGGACGGAGAGCGTCCTCAGCTTCTGCCAAGATGTGTTGAATCTTCTCCTCCTCGCGGAACACGCCCATCACTGGCAACCACCCCCTGAGATCGGCCTCCACCAGAGACCGAATGCTCGGAAAGTGTGCTGTACCCTCGTGGGTGGTGACTGCCACCGAGGCAATACCCGCCTCGTGAGCGAGTTGGACCAACCCGCTTGGCTCCCCGAGCACGAACGGGGCCCGCAACGCATCCGCCGCCTGTGCGCCAGCAGTGCGCTCCAGCAATGCCACTTCGTCCGCAAAGGTGGGGATATTGTCTAAAGAATCCCAGACGGCAACGGCCAGGTGGCCTTCTGCAACCAAGACACGCAGCATTTCGCGGAGCGCCTTGGGCCGATCCGGGAAAAACATGAGACCAAACTGACTCACCACGGCATCAAAGGATTGATCTGGGAAGGGCAAAGCGTCTGCTGGCCCCTGGTGCCACGCAATGGCTGGCGCGAGGCGTCGAGCCACCTCCAACATGCCCGGGGTGATATCCAGCCCGGCGATGTGGCCAGAGGCGCCCACGTGCGACGCGGCTTCTCAGGCGAGCACACCTGTGCCACAGGCAACGTCCAGTACACGATGATCCGGTTGAATCTTGGCGGCCCGGAGCACTAAGGGTGCCCACTGCAGAAAAAGCGCCGGGACGAAGAGTTCTTCATACGCTGTTGCCGCACCAATTTGTTCTTGCAACTGAGGATCACTCATTTTGTTTCCTCCTCTTTCCGTCTAACCATTGATTAACAAGTCGTCTTGCCCTGATAAGCCCGTAGTGGAAGCCCGTTCAGGGACTTTTGCTTGCCATAACTACCACAGGTCGTTTTGCTCTGATAATGTGATATGCGTGGAGTTTTCGGGCAGTTTTGACTGCTTCATAGTCCTAGCCAACCGTGGCTCCCCGCTTTGTGTGCCATCATAGCATAGTTATGTCAGACCTCCGGGGCGGTTTTGTGTTCAAGGAGTCGACATTTCGTCTCCAACTGTCCAGTGTCAGAACGCTCCAGCAGCACAAGTAAAAAACGCCTGTTATTCTTGTACTTCCTTGCCCTCATGGCTGCTCTGCTTTGGGCGCTCCTACCCACGCGTGTAACATTTCTTGCGTTCACCACTCTCTCTTTTAGAGAGCGAGGCCGCAACC
>Ga0207428_10006908_pt1 | contig 10402 bp, 7 predicted proteins | sample RhiMethybrSRZTD1_FD_187600 | JGI IMG/M metagenome (GOLD analysis project Ga0207428, IMG submission 187600) | Populus rhizosphere microbial communities from Tennessee, USA - Rhizosphere MetaG P. TD hybrid SRZTD1 (SPAdes) (version 3) | ecosystem: Host-associated > Plants > Roots > Rhizosphere >... | reverse complement strand
ACTGCTGCTCTGTTACTGGCCGCAGGCGGACGACCCCGAGGTCTTCGCGGGCAGCCTGCGCAGCGTGACGATGGCGCCCGGTTGGATGAAGCGCGCCGAGATCGTCGAACGTTACGCGGCGCGGTCAGGGCGCGACCTGTCTGACATCGGTTACTATTACGCGTTCGCAACCTTCAAGCTGGCGGTGGTGATACAACAGATTTACTATCGCTACCATGTGGGACAGACTCAGGACGCTCGCTTCGCCGAATTCGACAAGCGGGTCGAGGCGTTGGCAAAATGGGCGCTCGCGATGACTCAAAAGAAACTCTGACGCCACGGCCGGATTCCTCGGTTCCGTCGAGACTGCTCAAAGCGGTCGTCGCAAAATCCTTCGTCGAAATCATTCTGGTTTGCGCCGTCGCGACGCTCGCGGCGTTTTCGACCTTCAGCCCGCGGCTGCGCGGCGCGATTGACGTCGTCGATCAGACGCGCGTGGTCGGTTGGGCCGTCGTCCCGGAAGCGCCCGAAGTCGCGCTCGAAGTCCAATTGTTCATCGATGAAAAATTGGTCGCGTCGAAACTAGCCGGCGAGGAGCGAATAGACCTGGTCAGTTCCGGCGTATCGTCGAACCCTAATCACGGATTCAGTTTCGATTTAACCCGGATCAATATTGCGCCGGGCCGCCACACGGCGCAGGTATACGCGCTCCGCCCTGTCGACGGCGCGACCAAGATCCTGCTGCCAGTGTCGAGACCGCCTCGCGTTTTCGAAGTCGGAAATTGAGCGCCTTCAAATTGACAATGCCGGGGCAAAAGTCGCCACGGCCCCGCGCCGTTAGTATTTACACAAGTCTTTGCGCCGGAGGCGCAGCGGACATTAGACGGCGCCCCTTCTGGACAAATTGAGCGCCTTCAAGCCTCGCTTCTCTCTCTCGTCACGGCCCCTACTTGATGTCGCTTACTCCCGGTAGTAGCATACAGATTGGCTTTACCAAAGAACGTTCGCGCGTCTGTTTAAGCGCCATTTCAAAGAATTCAATGTAGAAAGATGTTCCAATTCGAGGTTAGATATGACACCGCTCGCGCCAGGCGCCACATTCTCACACTATCGCATCATTGAACAGCTTGGTCAGGGCGGGCAAGCCATCGCCTACAAGGCCGTCGACGCGCGCCTCGATCGTTCAGTCGTCATTAAAATCCTGTTGCCGGAGTTGGCTTCGAGCGAGAACGCGCGCCGCCGTTTTGAGCGCGAGGCCAAACTGGCCTCCGCGCTCGACCACCCGAACATCTGCGCGATATACGACATCGGCGAGAGCGACGGGTTGTTCTACATCGTCATGCCTTACGCCGATGGGCGCACGCTCAAGCACGTCATTTCCGGGCGACCGATGGAGATCCTGAGCGCGCTCTCGATCGGCGTTCAGGTCGCCGACGCGATCACGACGGCTCACGCTCGCGGCATAGTTCACCGAGACATCAAGCCGAACAACATCGTGGTCAACGATCAGGGCAAGGTCAAAGTGCTCGACTTCGGCTTGGCCAAGATGCTCGCGACCGATCAAGAGGCCGGCGCTGACCCCGACAAGTCGATGACTGAAATAGGCCTCCCTTACGGGACTGCCGGGTACGGGTCGCCGGAGCAGGCGGCGGGCGAGCGCGTCGATCACCGCACCGATATATTCAGCCTAGGGGTCTTGATCTATGAAATGGTCACAGGCCACCAGCCGTTCAAAGGCCGCAACCGGATCGAAATTCTGAACTCCGTGATCAACGACGAGGCGGAGCCGGTCGCCGAAGAGATTCCCGGCGCCCCGCCGCGTCTCCAAAGCATCCTAGACCGCGCGCTCGCCAAGAAACCCCGCGAGCGCTTCGGGACCATGGCCGAAATGCGCGAAGAATTGAAGGCTCTGCTGCGACAGCTCTTGCAGGATTCGGGCGTCGAGCTTGCGGGCATCGGCGCGATCCTCCTCGCCCCGCGAAGCGCACGCAGTTCATGGCGATTGAGCGGAACTCTCGGCAGGGTTTTCAACAAGATTCGCAACAGCCATGCGCCTAGCGCGGCGCCCAGCCAATCGTCGAGCCAATCGGACTCGGCGCGCCCGTCCTCTTCCAGGCCTCCGAACTGGGGTAGCGAAGACAAGCAGGTCATCGCGGTGCTGCCGTTCAAAAATCTTTCGGGCAACGCCGAGGACAATTTCTACGAATTTTCGCTGGCAGACGGCATCATCGCCGAACTCGCGAGCGTGCGTTCGCTGGTGGTGCGCCCGTCGCAATACATCGCCCAATATGCCGGTCAAAACATCGATCCGCGCCGGGTCGGCGAAGACCTGGCGACGCCCGTCGTTCTGGTGGGCAGCTTCATCAAAACGCCCGATCGCTTTCGCGTCACCGCACAACTGATCAAAACCGCCACCGGAGAGATACTGTGGAGCGAGAAGATCGACTCACACGCGCGCGACCTGATCACGCTGCAGGACACGATCGCCGAGCGCGTCATCTCGGGCTTGAAAGTGAAGCTGACTGAAGCGGAGCAGGAAAAGATAGAGAGGCCGCTCACGACCAGCCCAGAAGCCCATGAGTTCTACCTGCGCGGGCGCGACCTGTTGTTCCAGTACATGTCGCACACCTTCGACGACAGCGACCTCGACGTGGCGATCAGGATGTTTCACGAGGCAATCAGGCTCGACCCCGGCTTCGCCCGCGCTCATTACGCGCTGGGACGGTGCTACGTGCATCACGCCCAGGGGTACGGAGGGGGCGAGTATTTCGACCTCGCGGAAAAATCGCTGCTGCGCGCGCTGGATTTGGACGAAAACCTGTCGGGGGCGCGGTTGCAGATGGTCTACGTCTTTCTGCACCGCGGCGATAAGGAGCAGGCGCTGGCTACGCTGGCCGAGGTGCGGCGCGAAGCCCCGAACGACCCGACCGTCTTCATCATCGCCGGAATGCTCTATCGCCTGAACGGCCTCTACGACAAGGCGCTCAGGCAATACGACCGGCTGCTCGAACTCAACCCGAACGACGGCGTCATCGCCGGCTACAACCGCGGGCGGATTTACACTTACCGCCACGAATACGACCGGGCCATCGCGGAACTGGAAAAAGGGCGCGCGGTCGAGCCAGACCACCCGCTTATAAAGACCTTCCTCGCGCTGATCTATTTCAACCAGGGGCGCGTCGAAGAATGCCGGAAGCTGGCCGAAGAAACGCTCGATCAGCACCCGCACTTCGACCCGCTGCAAGTCCTTCTGGGTTGGTGTCACAGCGCGCGCGGGGAACATGAACGCGCCCGCAGCCTGATCACCGATCACGTCAAACAGATCGCCGCCGCCGATCACGACGTAGCGCTCTGGCTGGCGTCGCTATACGCCATGGAGAACATACGCGACGAGGCGGTCGAATGGATCAAAAGAGCCATTCAGCTCGGCAACGAAAATTACCCGCTCTTCGCCGACAACCCGCGCCTCGACAACCTGCGCTGTGACCTGCGGTTCATCGACCTGCTGAATGAGTTGAAGAGGAAGTGGGAAGAGAGAAGGTAGACCGCCCCCAATAAAAGGAGACAAGGAGACGAGGAGACGCCTCAGTCCCACAAGTCCCATAAGTCCTATAAGTCCTATTTCTACGGAAGGGAGGTAAGTGAATGACGACGCTGGAGGAGTTGCGAGAGCGGATCACCCTTCGCCTCGACGAGAGTTTCGTCGGCATCAGCGAACAGGTGGCGGACCTGCCGCCTGAAGATCTGGTCGAGTTGCTCAACCAGTTGAAGCTGATCGAGGCCTCGACGGTGGTGATGATGCTGCCCGTGGCGCGAGTCGTCGAATTGTTCGACCAGCCGACGATGACGCGCCGAGGCGCGATCCTGGAAAAGCTCGACCCGACGAGGGCGGCCAAGGTGATCGAGGGGCTTTCGGCGGACGAGCGGACGGACATCATTCAGCAGATGGGCTTGACCGAGCGCCGCCGCGTGCTATCCAGGGTCGGCGAGGAAGCCAAGGCGGAACTCGAACACCTGCTGCAATACCCCGAGCACACGGCCGGGGGCATCATGACCACGGAGTTCGTCCGGCTCGATCCGCAAATGAACGTCGGCGACGCGCTCAAACACATCCGCTTGGTCGCGCGAGAAAAAGAGTCGATCTACGCCTGCTACGTGCTCGAACCTGAAACCGAAGGACTGCTCGGCGCGGTCAGTTTGCGCGACCTGGTGATGGCCGAAATGAATCAGCCCATAACCGAAGTGATGCGCCGCAAGCCAGTGGCCGTCCACACCGGTGACGATCAAGAGACCGTCGCCAACAAGATCGCCAAATATAACCTTCTGGCCGTGCCCGTGCTCGAAGACGACGGCGGCGTAGTCGGATTCGTAACGGTTGACGACGTGATCGACGTGATGATCGAAGAGCAGACCGAGGACATATTGCGAATGGCGGCGGTCGAGCCCGGCGCGCTCGACCGGCCCTATTTCGACAACCCGATCCTCCGCGTCGTGCGGAAGCGCATCGGGTGGCTGCTGTTCCTGTTCGTGGCCGGGACCTTGACGAGCAAGGTGCTGCACAGCTTCGCAGACGAGCTGGCCACCGTGGTCGCGCTCACCTTCTTCGTCCCCTTGCTGATCGGCACCGGCGGCAACGCCGGCGCCCAGACGGTAATGACCGTCATCCGCAGCCTCTCGCTAGGGGAGATCGGCGTCAAAAACGCCTGGCGCGTGGCGGCGCGCGAAGCGACGACGGGGCTACTGGTCGGCGTGATGATCGGGATGGTGGCCTTCGCACAAGCTTACTGGGTGACGCGGGACTTCAAATTGGCGCTCACCATCGCCGTTACCGTCTGCGCGATCTGCGTCTGGTCGACTACGGTGGGCTCTATCGTCCCGATCGCCGCGCACCGCGCCGGAGTCGACCCGGCGGTTCTGTCCGCGCCGTTGATCACGACGCTGGTTGACGCGACCGGATTATTAATCTATTTAACGATTGCGAAATTGATCCTGGATCAGATTTAAATCAGTACCGCGAGCGGTAGCGAGCGTGTCCTTCGTGATGGGCTGACCGCAGGGACACGCTCGCTACCGCTCGCGGTACTGATTCGACGCCCTTGGAGGACGCGAAATGGTTATGAGAGGCCCCTGTCGAAATTCGTTACGTCTGCTCGTAGTCTCCGCATTTGCCGTCGCCGCCTTGCTCTCGCTGGCGCCAGGTTTCGGCGCACAGCAACCTTCCTGGAAAAGTTCGATTCCGTTGGGTCTCCCGGCGGATACCTGGGATTACTACGTCCCTAGGAATAATCCCATGACGCCCGCGAAGATCGAGCTTGGACGCAAGCTCTTCTTCGACGCGCGGCTGTCATTTGACGGCCGCGTCTCGTGCGCGTCCTGCCACGATCCGAAACGCGCCTTCACCGACGGCCGCGCGGTCGCCGAAGGAATCGCAGGACGCCGCGGCCCGCGCAATTCTCCGACGCTGCTCAACGCGATGTTCAACACGGGCCAGTTCTGGGACGGGCGAACGGATAAGCTCGAGGATCAGGCCGTCCAACCGCTCGTCAACCCGCTGGAGATGGGGAACGGATCTTACGACGAGGTCGTCTCACGGCTGCGCGCGATCCCCGAATATCGCGCCGAGTTCCGATCAGTCTTCGGCTCCGAAGCGCGGATAGAGCTTGTAGGCCTTGCGCTAGCGGCTTACGAGCGCACGCTGGTTTCGGGCGACTCGCCGTTCGACCGATTCGTCGCCGGCGATCAGAACGCGATCGGCGAAGCGGCCAAACGCGGATTCGCGCTCTTTCGCGGCAGGGCCAGGTGCTCGCGCTGCCACACGTTCAGCGACTCGCTGCCCTTCTTCACCGACTTCAACTATCACAACACCGGCGTCGCCGCAAACCACCCCAACTTCGATAAACTCTCCAGACAGGCCTACGCGGCCACCGAAACCGACAAAGCCAGGGAAATGATCGACGCTTTGGCGAAACAGGAGGGCGGAAAGGAGTTGGGAAGAGTCCTGATCACCTATCAGGTATTCGACATCGGATCGTACCGCACGCCCAGCCTCCGCAACGTCTCGATGACCGCGCCCTTCTTCCACGACGGCAGCGCGAAGACTCTCGCCGACGTAGTCAGGTTCTACAACGAAGGCGGACGCCAGAACATCAACCGCGAATGGGACCTGGACGCGCTCTCACTCACCGAAGACGAACAGCGCGACCTGGCGGCTTTTCTCGAGTCGTTGACCGGGAAAACTCCTAACGCCGACGACGGGATCGATCAGGTTTCGGCAAGGAGGTAGAGAAGACGATTCGCCCAATCATGCGTTCAGTGTCGCGCCCCCGCCTTTCGCACGGGATATACTTCATCGCCAGTTATTACTGCGAGCGGCGAAAGCGCGCCCCGAATTTGCGCTCGATCGCGCCGGTTAATTGAGTAAGCTCGCCGACCTTCAACAACCGCGCGCCTAGATAAAAAACGACGACGCCGACCGCAATCGAAACGCCAACATTGATCAATCGCGCGAACAGCCTGTCCAGACCCAAATAATTTTCTATCCGGTCGCTGAGGAGCCAGCAGACCGCGCCCATCGCCGCCGAGGCCAGCATGACTTTGGCGAAAATTGAGAGAAGTCCGCGGCCTTCGATGCCTTCGATCTTGCGGCGCATGAAGAAAAAGAGGAGCGCGAAGTTGACTATCGAAACCGCCGAGATCGAGATCGCCAGCCCGATGTGACCGATCTTCAGGTGATCGACCGTGAACTTCGCCACAGCGTAGTTGGTTACAATCGAGAACAGGCTGACCAGCATAGGGATGCGCGCGTTGCGGAGCGCGTAAAACGACGGCGCCAGCACGCGCACAGTCGAATACGCCGTCAACCCTATCGCGTAATAGGCGAGCGCCCCCGCCGTCTGGTCGGTGTCGAACGCGGTGAAGCGCCCGTATTGATAGATCAACGCGATGATCGGACGGCTGAGAACGATCAATCCGACCGCCGAGGGGATCGTCAGCAGCAGCGTTAATCGCAGTGAACTTGCCAGCGTCCGCCGGAACTCGTCCAGGTTGTCCATCGCCGCCGCGCGTGACGTGACGGGCAACGTGGCGGTCGAGATGGCCACACCGAAAATTCCGATCGGCAGATAGATCAACCGGAAGGCGTTGCCGAGCCACACCACCGCCTTGCCTTCAGCGACGCCCGTGGCGAAGATGGTGTTGACCACGACGTTCACCTGCAGCGCCGCCGAGCCGATGATCGCGGGCGCCATCAATTGCATCACCTGTCTGACGCCCGGGTCCCGGAAACTGACGATCGGGCGCCAGCGGTAGCCGACGGCGCGAAGGCTCGGGACTTGAATCAACCATTGCAGCATCCCGCCGATCAACGTCCCGACGGCCATCCCGATGATCGCCGACGCCGCGCCCAGGTCGTCTCTAGCAGGTTGTTGGCGGTTGAAGAGCGAGGCGGCGGTGTCGGTGATGTATTCGGGCGCCAGCAGGTAAGCGCATGCCAACCCGCCGACGATCGAACCGGCGTTGAACATCGTCGAAGCCGACGCCGGAACGCCGAAACGCCCTTTGGTGTTGAGCACCCCCATTGCCACCGCCGCCAGCGAAACCATCAGAAGAAAGGGAAACAGTATGCGCGTCATCTTGACGGCCAGATCTAACATCAGTTGCGCCCTGGCAGAGTCGATCGAATCGCCGCGTATCAGAATGGCCACGATCTCCGGTGAGAAGATGATCCCGAGGACGACAATGACCGAAAGCGCGATGATCAAGCCGTTGTTCACCAGGTTGGCCAGCCGCCATGCCTCGCGCTCACCCTTTTTGGTGAGGGTTTGAGAAAAGGTGGCGACGAACGCCGCCGACAGCGCCCCCTCGGCAAAAAGATCGCGCAGAAGATTCGGTATGCGGAAAGCGATCTGAAAAGCCACGTTGGCGAAGCTCGCGCCGAAGAACGAGGAGAAAACCTGTTCGCGTACCAGGCCGAGAACCCGGCTGCCCATTACGGCGACGCTGACGATCCCCGCCGATCGGGCTATTGATTGCGGATTGCGGATTGCGGATTGCGGATTTGAAGTCGCGTCCACTCGCTCCTCAGCGGCTGCTTGATCTCCATTCCCAGCTTTTTCGTTTTCATTTTTCATTTTCGGCTCCACGCCTCATTCCCAATTCCAACTTCGCGTTATCACTTGCCGCTCAGGATTCCAAATTCCGCAATCCGCAATCCGCAATCTCAGCGGTTGGCCTCGACCAGCAGAAACATTATCGCCTTTTGAGTGTGCAGGCGGTTCTCGGCCTGGTCGTATACGATGGAGATTTTGCTGTCGATCACGTCCGCATCAACCTCGTCGCCGCGGTGGGCGGGCAGGCAGTGCATGAAGAAAGCGTCCTTCCGGGCGCCCTTCATCAGCTTTTTAGTGACGCGGAACGGGGAGAAGATTTCGCGGCGGCGTTCGGTTTCGGCCTCGAAACCCATCGAGGCCCAGACGTCGGTGTAGACGGCCTGCGCGCCTTCGACGGCGTCGAACGGGTTATTGACGACTTCGATCTTCGCGCCAGTTTTGCGGGCGTCTTTGCGCGCCGCTTTTAAGACGTCGGCGTCAGGCTCGTAACCTTTCGGACAGCCGACGGTGATACGCGAGCCGAGCTTCGCCGCGCCGAAGATCAGCGAATGGCAAGTGTTATTTCCGTCGCCGACGTAGGCGAGGTGAAATCCTTTCAGGTCGAGGCCGACCTTTTCGGTCAGCGTGAAGTAATCAGTCAACCCCTGGCATGGGTGTGAAAATTCCGAGAGGCCGTTGATCACCGGCGCCGACGAATGGGCCGCCAGCTCGATCACGCTCTCGTGACTGTAAGTGCGCGCGACGATCGCGTCTACCCAGCGCGCCAGGTTGAGCGCCATATCCTTCACCGATTCGCGCTCGCCGAGCCGCACGTTCTGATGATCGAGATAAACGCACGAAGCGCCCATCTGCGTCGCGCCCAGGTCGAAGGTCACGCGAGTGCGCAGACTCGGCTTCTCAAAAATCAGCGCGACGCTGCGTCCGGCCAGCGAGTCGCTGTAATTTCGCGGATTGGCTTTCATATCAGCCGCCGCGGTGAAAATCTTCCGGATTTCCGTCGTAGTCAGATCGTTGATCGAGATCAGGTCTTTAAGGGCCAACTTTCACTCCCCAGATAATTGTAGGGCAAACCGCCAGTTTGCCCGGTTCTGCCGAAAGGCCGCGTCGAAGTAGTCAAGGCAAAGCGGCCAGATTGTCTTACCCTTGCGCCTCGATTTTCACCCTTTCAGGGCGTCGCGAAGCGAAATTCATGAGCTCAAAGGCTCAATTCAAAATTTTCCAAATCGTTATCTCCGCCGGTTTGACAAACATCTCGGCGCAATTCTGCCTGAAGGTTTGAATGTGCGCCGATTTGGCATGCTGATCCAATCCCTCCATGCTCGTCCAATTTTCGTAGGCGAAGAAATGAGTTGACTGCTTTACCGATTGATGAAAATCGTAGTTGACGCAGGCCGATTCGGCTCTTGTAGAGACGATGAGCTTATCAAGCTCCGCCTTGAAAGCCTCTTCAGTTCCGGGTTTGATTTCAATGTAGGCGATTACGGTGACTTGTTCTTCGTACATTGGCGTTTCCTTGTTCTCCCTTCCGGGTGGCGTTTCGAGACGAAAACCGAGATTATAGGTAAGCGCCGCCCAGCAATCCAGACCCGCCGGATTGAGGCTCCGGACATCCGGAAGATGAAATAAGCGGGGGTGGGGGAACGCGGCGACCGCGCCTAGTTTATAGAGGCGGCGGCAAAAAAGGCAGAAGCGAAATGACCAAAGCCATTTTCGGTCCCACCTTCGAAGAGATGCTACATCCGAACGCGATTGATCCGGTCGTCCGACAGCAGGCGGTCAACGCGTTGACCGAATCGCCGCTCGATCCGGTCAACCTCTACAACATCACCTGGCGCGGCGCGGACGACTGCGTCAAATATGAAGTTCTGCCCACGGAGTTGACCGGCGTCGACGCGCCGATCGTGGTTTTGTACGGACGCGATTTTCCCACCGGCTCGCACAAGGTCGGCGCGGCCTATTCGGTGTTGGCGGAGGCGCTGCTCTTCGACCGAGTGGGCATTGACCGGCACACGGTCGTCTGGCCGAGCACCGGCAACTACGGCATCGGCGGCGCGTGGGTTGGCGGTCGAGTAGGCGCCAGGTCAGTAGTCGTCCTGCCGGAAGGCATGAGCCGCGAGCGGTTCGAACGTATCGAGGGCTATGGCGCGCAGGTGATCAAAACTCACGGCGTCGAATCGAACGTCAAAGAGGTTTATGACAAGGCCCGGGAATTGCGCCGCAATCCCGACATTCGCGTCCTCAATCAGTTCGAGTCGATGGGCAATTACCGATTTCACTATCACGTTACGGGCAATACTGTCGCCGGGTTAGCCGCC
>Ga0207428_10006903_pt1 | contig 10405 bp, 5 predicted proteins | sample RhiMethybrSRZTD1_FD_187600 | JGI IMG/M metagenome (GOLD analysis project Ga0207428, IMG submission 187600) | Populus rhizosphere microbial communities from Tennessee, USA - Rhizosphere MetaG P. TD hybrid SRZTD1 (SPAdes) (version 3) | ecosystem: Host-associated > Plants > Roots > Rhizosphere >... | reverse complement strand
GGCGGGCAGCCTCAATTTTCCCGAAGCCGGGCGCGTCGGACGCACCGCCGTGGAGGTCGAAGTCCCGACCGGCGCTTTCACTTTCACCCCAGACAATGAGAAGAAGATTTACGGCTCGGATTTCAGCATCGTGGTTCTGATCCGCGATCAGTCGAAGCAGGTCGTGGAGAAGCTCAGCCATCACTACGGCCTGGTCGGGCCTCTTAAATCGCTCGACTCGGTGAAGAAAGGGAAGATTCTTTTTTATCGAGAGCTGAATTTGCCGCCCGGCAAATACGAAGTCGACGCCGTCGCTTACGACGCGCTCAGCGCCAAAGCCTCGGTGAACAAGTGCGTTTTGGAGATTCCCGCCGCCGGCGAAAACGATCTGCGTCTGAGCAGCGTGGCGATCATTCAGCGCGCCGAGCCGGCGCCGGAGAAGACCGACAGCCCTTTTCTTGTCGGCGATCAGTTAATGGTCTACCCGAACCTGGGCGAGCCTGTCCGCAAGTCGGCGAAGCAACTGGGATTCTATTTCAACGTCTACACGGCGAAAGGCTCGACCGAGGCGCCGAAGCTCACTCTCGAAGTGCTGCAAAATAACAAATCGGTCGCCAAGGTTCCGCTCAAGCTGGGCGCGCCCGACGCCAAAGGGCGCATTCAATACGCCAGCGCGCTGCCGCTCGACAGTTTGAACCCCGGAACCTACGAATTGAAAATTTCCGTCAATGACGCGAAGAGCGCAGTCAGCCGCTCCGTCTCTTTCGCGCTCGAACCTTGAAAAAGGAGGAACCCATGAAAAACGCCCTCGCTACACTGCTTGTCATCGCGCTAACTGGCGCCCAGCCTGTCACGACGATCAGGGCAAAGTAAAAATCACGACCGGTGAAGTTTTGCTGGACATGGTGGTGAGAGATAAGAAAGGGCGCCTCGTCAAAGACCTTAAAGCCTCCGATGTTGAAGTCTATGAGGACGGCGCCCTGCAGAAGCTGGAATCTTTCCGCCTGATCACGCGCGCGGGCGAAGCCGAAGCGGATAAAGCGAAAGCCGCATCCGGCGATCAGACTAAACAGCCGGTCGTACCGGAAATCGGTTTCAGCGCGGTGGCGATGGTCTTCGACAACCTCACGCCGGATTCGCGGCGCTACGCCTGTCAGGCGGCGAAGGCTTACGTGAACGAGAACATCAAGTCCAAGGATTACGTCGGCGTTTTCGCTTTGGGATCGTCGCTCGCTCCGGTTCAATCGTTCACCCGCGATATGGAGTTGACCAAAAAAGCCATCGATCAGGTAGAGACGACGGCGTACAACACCAACATCAAGCCCGGTACAGGCCAGGATTTATTGAATAAGGCCGAAAAACTGCCGGATCTCCAAGATCCGTCCCAAAAGCAATTTGCGCTGTTTCAGGCAACAGTGGTCGAAGCTTTTGAGAAACTGGAGCTTCAAAGAAAGGGGCTGGCGACCGTTAACGGCCTGGCGGCAATCATCGAGGCGCAGAAAAACATGGCGGGCCGTAAGGCCATCCTCTTCTTCTCCGACGAAGTAACCATCACCCCGGAAACGGGCGCGCAGTTCGCCGATCTCACCAGCGCCGCCAATAAGGCCAATGTGACGATATATACAGTAGACGCCGCCGGACTTCGCTCGGAAAGCCAAACCACGGAAGCGGCTCGCAATCAGAGGGCTCTCGCAGAGAGGGCGAGAAACCGGGCTGACTCAGGCGGCCTGATTTTGGGCCAGGCGGTCTTGAAAGATATGGAGAAGAACGAATCCATAGTCAATAACAGCGCGTTGGGCAGACTTGAGCAGCTCGCGTTATGGACCGGCGGTTTTGTCGTCAGCGACACGAACGACATGGCCAAGCGGTTGGGCCGCGTTGATGAAGAGTTGCGGACTTATTACCTGATGAGCTACGCCACGACCAATCAAAACCTCGACGGCAAATTCCGCCGGATCGAGGTGAAGCTCAAGCGCTCCGACCTGGTCGTTCAGTCGCGCAAGGGCTATTACGCGGCCTCATCGGGCGCTTCGTTCGCGGACTTTGAAGCGGCCGCCATCGCGGCGCTGAATAAATCCGGCGCCCCTCTTCCCGTCAGGGCGATGGCGCTGAGCTTTCCACAGGCGGCCCCCGTCGCGCGCGTTCCGGTGATAGCGCAGATTCCGTCCGACGCGATTACTTTTGTCGAAGATAAGGCGGCGAAAACCTGGACGACGGACTTCAGGGTGATCGCGCAGATCAAGGACCGGGAGAAGCAGGTTGTAAAAAATCTGAGCCAGCAATTTCGACTTAACGGTCCGCTGGACAAGCTGGCGGAGGCCAAAAGAAATGGGCTGAATTATTACCGCGAGGCCGAGCTTCCGACGGGCGGATATGAGATCGAGATCATCGCTCACGACGCTCCGAGCGCCAAGGCCTCGATGCATCGAATCCCGCTCGAGGTCGCGGCGGAGGGCGAAAGCAAACTCTCGTTGAGCAGCGTGATTATCGTGGCGAGCGCCTCGCCGGCTCCGGGGAACCGCCAGGCGGAAAACCTGTTCGTCGTCGGAGATCTGTTGTTGACGCCCAATCTCGACGCGCCGATTCGTAAATCGATCAGCAAACAGTTGCCATTCTTCTTCACTATCCGCCCAGCGAAGGGGGGCGCGGCTCCGACGGCGGAGCTTGAAATTCTCCAGAACGGGAAACCGCTTGCGAAATTGCCACTGCCGCTGCCGGCCGCCGACGCGTCGGGGCGCATCCAGTTCGCCAGCGCGCTGCCGCTCGACAGTTTGAGCGCGGGAGGCTACGAGCTGAAAATCTCTGTCACTGACGCGAAGAGCGCGGTCAGCCGCTCAGCCTCGTTCACCGTTGAGCCTTAGGCTCTGAGATTGATACCAGATCTAAATCAGCTGGTAATGAAAAGAATGTCTTTCCATCGCAGAGACGCAGAGGACGCAGAGGTTTCGCAGAGAGAAGGAGAGAGAATAGAGAAGCGCCTTCTTCACTCTATTTTTCTCTCTGCGAGACCTCTGCGTCCTCTGCGTCTCTGCGGCGCCCTTCTCTCCGCCATTCTTTTGCTGGCGCTGTTAATCGCGCTGCCGGTCGGCGAGGCGCAGACGCAGACCGGTAACAACACCCAGCAGAGCCAAAGCTGGAACCGCCGCGTCGCCGGCGCGGGTGACTACCAGATCGTGCTGGAAGTTTCAGGGCGCGTCGAGGTCAGCCGTTTCTTTAAAATGCCCGACCCACTTGACCTTCGCTCCGTCTGCGATGCGAAGCGCGAGGCTGAGCGGCGCGCGATTCTTTCCTCCGAAGGTTATCTGAACACTCTCTTGCAGGCCGGGGACCGACGCCAGTTTGAAATCCAACTGGCGCAACTGCGCAACGAACTGGGCCAGTTGTACGCCTATCGCGGCGAGATGGCGAAATCCGTCGAGCATTTCGAAGCGGCCTACGAGTTGATCCGAAGCGTCGTTCCCACACATCCGGAATTCGCGGGTGACAAAGTTTCCATGGACGAAATTCTGGGCGTGGCTCATATGCGTCGCGGCGAGCTGGAAAATTGCGTCCACAATCACAACGCCGAGACCTGCATCTTCCCGCTCAGCCGGGCCGCGCTGCACGGGCGCGCCGAAGGCTCGACGAAGGCCATCGAATATTTCAAAAAACATCTCGCCCAAAAACCTGACAACCTCGAAGTCCGCTGGCTGCTCAACCTGGCCTACATGACTCTGGGCAAATATCCGCAAGCCGTGCCGCAGGCTTATTTGATCCCGCCCTCGGCTTTCTCTTCAAAAGACAGGGTCCGGCGGTTCGTTGACGTCGCCGCGTCGCTCGGCGTCGATCCGGTCGGCGGCGCGGGCGGCGCGATTATGGACGATTTCGACAACGACGGCCGGCTCGACGTTGTGATCTCGACCGTCAGCTCTTGCGATTCTTTGCGTTATTTCCACAACGACGGCGGTTCATTCAGCGACTGGACTGAGCGGGCGAAGCTCTCGGATCAGTTGGGCGGCATCAACTGCGTTCAGACCGATTACGACAACGACGGCCGTCTCGACATCTTTGTGATGCGCGGCGGCTGGGAATTCCCCATGCGAAATTCCCTGCTGCGTAACAACGGGGACGGGACTTTCACCGACGTGACGCAATCGAGCGGATTGGCCAGCGGCGAACACCGCACGCATACGGCGGCGTGGGGCGATTTCGACAACGACGGCCGTCTCGACGTCTTCGTCGGCCACGAGGAGACGCCGAGCCAATTGTTTCGCAATCGCGGCGACGGGACGTTTGAAGACGTGACGAGGAAGGCCGGCGTGGGCCGCACGGCGTTCACCAAAGGCGCGGCGTGGGGCGATTACGACAACGACGGTTATCCCGATCTCTACGTCTCGAATTACGGCGAAGAGAATTTTCTTTATCATAACCGAGGCGACGGGACGTTCGAAGAAGTCAGTAAACGGCTCGGCGTCGAAAAGCCCCTGATGAGTTTTCCCACGTGGTTCTTCGATTATGACAACGACGGATGGCTCGACCTCTTTGTGGCCAGCTTCGCGCCGTCGGTCGCCGAAGTCGCGCGCGGTTACCTTGGACTGCCGCCGCGGGCTGAAACGATGAAGCTTTACCGCAACGATGCGAAAGGCGGGTTTCAGGACGTGACGAATGAAGTCGGATTGAACCGCTTTGTCCCGACGATGGGCGCGAATTTCGGCGACCTGGACAACGACGGCTTTCTGGATATTTACCTGGGAACCGGCGCGCCCTCTTACGCTGCGCTCGTGCCCAATTTCGCCTTCCGCAATCAGGCGGGGAAGAAGTTCGCCGACGTGACGGCGGCGACAGGCGCGGGCCACTTGCAGAAAGGCCACGGCGTGGCCTTCGGCGACTTCGACAATGACGGCGACGAGGATTTTTACGTGAACGTAGGTGGCTTCGTGCCCGGCGACTACTACAACAAGGTTCTCTTCGCCAATCCCGGCGGCGCGCATAACTGGATTTCAATCAAGCTCAATGGCGCGAAGAGTAACCGCGCTGCCATCGGCGCGAAGATCAAATTGACTTTGGCCGGCGTGAACGGGCAGAAATCGCTGCGCTATCGCGAAGTGACCGGCGGCGGCTCGTTCGGCGCCTCGTCGCTGCGGCAGGAGATAGGGCTTGGCCGCGCCAGACAGATTGATGCGATAGAGATTTGGTGGCCCGCCAGCGGCGCGCGACAGATCTTTCGGAACGTCAAAGTCAATCAGTTTATCGAGATTGATGAGTCGAATAGTGAATATCGACCGCAGCCCATACCTGTTCGCTGAATGAAAGCAACAGAAACGCCTAAGGGGTTACCTCGAATCGGGCTTTGCTTTCTCGGAATTTTCGTCAATTGCTTCGCCGCGAACGAAACCTTTGGCGGCTGCCTCCTCGGCGATCTTGTTCAGGCGGACGAAGGTTTCGCGCGCCTGGTCGGCGTCGGCCTTGCGGCCTGCCCTGGCGTAAGCGCGTGAGAGTGTGAAATGAACCCTCGGTTCGTTGGGGGTGAGACGTCGCGCCGACTCCAATTCCTCGACGGCCCTTGCGTTCTCGCCCAATTCAAAAAGGATTCTGCCGAGGACGTAATGTCCGAGCGCCAGGCGGGTATGCAATTCAACGGCCTCCTGCGCGAACTTCAGTCCCGCTTCGGCCTCCTTGTTTCTCATGTGAACGTAGGCGATTTGAAGCCTGGCAAGAGCGTGGTTCGGGGAGTTTTCTATCTCTTTTTTGAAAGCCGCGATGGCCCCCTCGTCGTTGCGCTGGGTGAGCAGATAGCGACCGCAGGCGTATTGCACGCCGGGCGCCTTCGGGTAATCGGCGGCCAGGCGTTCGTATTCCTGCCGGGCGTCGCCCTGATTCTTCTGCGCCGACAGATGCTCGGCGAAACCCGCGCGGCGGATCATCTCGCGATCCCGGTAACCTGGCGGTATCTGAGAAGGGAGCATCGGCAGCCGCAGGACGGCCAGACCGTGCGCGATGATCAGGTCTTCGCGATTTACGTTCGCATAGCTCAGCCCGCCGAAGAGATTCTGAGCCGTCTCGAAATCGCCTTTCAGCAACAGCAGCAGCCCCTCGTGATAGCGCATCGCCATCTCGAGGTCGTGATTGTTTCCGACGCCTATCTGGCGCCCCTGCCGAATGCGCCCGAGCGCGTTGTCGTAATTGCCCACTCTGAACTCGCACAATCCGAGCATCACGAACGGCGCGCCGGCCTGCGGCTGCAACTCGGTAACGCGTTTGAACGCCGGGACCGCTTCGGCGTACCGGTCGCGGTCGTAAAGCAGCGTGGCCAGGTACCACCATCCGTCGACCCAGCTCGGCTTCGCCGCGACGGCTTTGCGATATAGTTCGATGGCGTCATCAAACCGCCCCGCCTCGCGCGCCTCGTCGGCCTGCGCTTTAAATTGGTCGAAGTTCGCCTGCGTTTTTGTCGGCGCTTTGTTCGGTTGGGCCGGGGGGCCTGCTCTGCGCTGCTGGGCCTGCGCGGGGAAGTAGAAAAGCAGGGCAATGAAAACAATTGCTGGCGTTGCTAGGGTCTTGAGATTCATCAACACTCCCTCCCGTTCCGGTCATTGCTGTTTTGTTGAGGCTGTGGCGGACGTTTTGGCGACGCCCTCGCCTTCGACGACTTTGATGTACTGATTTATCGGCGGATTGGCGATATTGTCGACTTTGCCGCTGGGCCATTTGACCTCGACGCTCGAGATCTTCGCCGCCTGTCCGGCGCCCAGAATTTCGCGCGGATCATGCGACGCCAGATAGCTGCCGCCGGCGGTCTTCAGACGCGAACGCTTCACGCCGCCGGCCGTCCAGGTGATGATCGCGCCGACCGCGCCCGGATTGCTTTTCGTCGCGACGAGCTGAAGCCCGAGCCAGTTGTTTCGGTTCCCGCCCTCGTTTCGCAGCAGGATAGGCGGTTCTCCGTTGTTGATGATCAACACGTCGATGTCGCCGTCGTTATCGATGTCGCCGACCGACAGCCCGCGGGCGGAGAAATCGCGTTTAAAAACCTCGCCCGATTGCGCGCTGACGTTTTTGAATTTGCCGTTGACGTTCTCGAACATCAGCAGCTGCTCTTTGTATTTCACCTTCGCCGCCTGTATCTCGACCATGTCGTCGGGGTGGCCGTTAGCAAGGATCAGGTCGGGGTCGCCGTCGTTGTCGTAATCGAAGAACTTCAATCCCCAGCCGCTCAACAGCCTTGTCGCCTGGGCTATTTCGCCCGCCTGATCCGTGAAGGTCAAGTCTTTCTCGTTGCGGTAAAGGCTGAATAGTTCCTGGTCAATGTTGGCGACGAATAAGTCCTGCCACCCGTCGCCGTCGAAATCGGTCGCGTCAACGCCCATCCCCGAACGCGGGCTGCCCGAATCGCTGTAGCCGACGCCGGAAGCCAGCCCGGCCTCTTCAAACTTGCCGCCGCCTTTGTTGACGAACAGGTAATTGGCCATTGTGTCGTTGGCTACGAACAGGTCCATCATTCCGTCGTTGTTGACGTCTGTGGCGACCGCGCCGAACGATTTGCCGGGCGAATTGGCGATGCCCGACGCCTTGCTCACGTCGCTGAATTTGCCGTCGCCGTCGTTGTGAAACAGGAAGCTCGGTCGCGGTTTGAAGACGCGCGGGATGCAGTAATAACGCCTGCCCAGACGGTTGTCGCCGCAGAATACGCTGCCCGAGGCGCTGTATTGCACGAAGCTCGATACGAACATGTCGAGCTTGCCGTCGTTGTCGTAATCGAAGAACGTCGCGCAGGTTGACCAGTTCGGCGCAGCGACTCCGGCTCTCTCGGTTATGTCGGTGAACGCGCCGTCGCCGTTGTTGCGGAACAGGACGTTCTTGCCGTAATTGGTCACGTACAGATCCTGGCGCCCGTCGCCGTCAAAATCGGCCGCCGCCGCGCCCATCCCGAAATGACCCATCTGGCCGCAGCCTACGCCGGCTTTGTCGGCCACGTCGGTAAACGTGCCGTCGCCGTTGTTGCGATAGAGCGCGTTTTTGATCGGCGTCTTCGGCGTGAAGAAGTCCGAGGGGCCGCTGTTTACGAGGTAGACGTCCATCAGCCCGTCGTTGTTGTAATCGAGAAACAACCCGCCGCCGCCGCAGGTTTCAGGCAAATGGCGCCCGTCCGAACGTCCGTTGTCATGCGCCCAGGTTATGCGGCTGTCCTTCGTTACGTCCACGAAGGTCACTGGCTGCGCCGTCGAAGCGTTCTGCGCATTCGGAATGGATAATGGCCGCATGGCAAGGCAGACGGCGACGGTAATCGCGAACAATAGAAATTTCACTGTTTCCTCAGATGTATGAAGATGGTTAGCCACAGAGGGCACAGAGGGCACAGAGGGGATTTAATGACTTCTCTGTGTTCTCTGTGCCCTCTGTGGCCATTCATCCATGTGAAAACTGATGTAATTCGCGCATGCTGCATGTAAATAATGATCAATACGGAAATGGCTCGCCCGGTTTGGCGATGCGAATCCGATGATCGGTGAATTTGAAATGCGAGCCGGGAAGATCGACCTTCGGCATGTGGCACGAAGCGCAGTTCTTCGCTTCGACTTTGCAGCCTGGCGCCGCGCCGCCTTCGCCCGATTGCGAGGGCTTCGCGACGGCGCCCGATCCGCGTCCGGGTTTATGGCAGGCCAGGCATTTTGCGTCGTAATAAGCTTCGTCCTGCGACGCCGATTCATGCGGGTTGTGACACGCCGTGCAGCTTATCCTGCGATCGTCGGAGTAACATTTGCTGCCGAAGATGCGATAAGGCTGGAAGCGGACGCCGTTCATGCCTATTCGCTTCGGCGCCATGACTATCTCCTCGGCGCTGCGATGACAGGAGCCGCAGAAGTCCTGGGTCAATTCATCGCCGCCGAGCCTCGCCGGGTTGAATATCTTATCCTTATTCTGCAGTCCCTGCTTACCTGCGGCGACGTGATCGGCGCCAGGGCCGTGGCACGCCTCGCATCTGACTCCGGGGGCCAGCTTCTCCAAATGTAACTGGGCGCCGCTGACCGCGCCGGTCGAATGGCAATTGAAACACTGCATGACTTCGTCACGGGGGAGTTTTCGGCCGAAGGCTTCGAGCGCCGATTGAGGGCGCGTATCCTGGTAGCCGAGGGTAATGTCCAGGCTTTTGATCTCGGCGTAATAGCTCACGCGGCTTTCGTAATAATCGCCGGCGTATTTGAGTAAATACGTCTGCCCGGCCTTCCCCTGACCGAAGCTGTAAAGGATCGGCTCTGAAATAGTCTCTTTGCCGTCCGTCACGGTGTATACGCTCTGATCGCCCTTGCGAAGGATCTCATAAGAAAACTTGCCGTCACGGAACGCCAGCGCCTTGTGCGAGCTGAGGATCGGCGATTCCGCCACAAGCTCCAACGCGAGTCCCATAGAGCTTTTTTCCTGAGCCGCAACCTTGTCCTTGTGGCATTCGGCGCAGGCCTGGCTGCCGACGAAATTGACGCCGGCTGGAATTCTGGTCGGTCTCCATACCTTGCCACGCTGAGACTGTTCGCCCGGCGCGGGCGGGAGCGAGAACCCGAACGCGGCGAACGCCGCAAAGGCGAGCGATATCGTTAGGGCAAGTTTTTTCTTTTGCCGGCGATGATTCATCAACAACACTTCTGTAAGTATTTCCTGTTTCACAGTCGCGGAGCGACGGTTGAGCCTAACCCGGCTTTTTAAAGCCGGGACGAATAGCGCACATCCGGTCCAGTCGCGGAGCGACGGTTGAGATTGCTGATCAGGCTCAACCGTCGCTCCGCGACTGAATTAACTATGGATTCGCTCCCCGGCTTTAAAAAGCCGGGTTAGGCTCAACCGTCGCTCCGCGACTAAAAACCCTCGAAGCAATTTCTCAAAGAGACAATGACTAAAGCCAATTCAAAATTTTGGGCGACGAAAATGTTATGGTTTATGCGCCGAACGCTCGTTCGGATCGCGTAGCAGCGGGTTTTGTTTCTGCGATTCGGCGGTCGGTTGTTTCTTCTGCTGCTCGGCGGTCAGCCGTTCGATGATCGCCTGCTCACGTTTCGCGTCGTCGGTCCGCTTGAGCTTGAAATAGAGTCGCGCCAGCAGGACGTGGGCCTGCATGTAAGCGGGCAGAATGGTGACGACCTGCTCGAGCAGTTTGACAGTCTCGTCGGTTTTGCCCTGAGCCTGAACCAATTGCGCTAATTGAAAAAGCGCGCCCGCGTCGTCAGGCCTGAGTTCTAGCGCGCGCCTCAGGAGAGGCTCCGCTTCTTCCAACTTCCCGTCCTCGCGGCAGAGCCAGCCGAGACGGACGTTGGCGATGAAGTCGCGGGGGTTGAATTCAAGCTCCTGTTTGAACTCCTGAATCGCCGGCTCGCGGGCGCCGGAGAGCAGATAAGCCACGCCGAGCTGCGCGTGCGCGGTCGGCAGCTTCGGATTGAGCTGCGTGGCCCGCTTCAAC
>Ga0207428_10006902_pt1 | contig 10406 bp, 11 predicted proteins | sample RhiMethybrSRZTD1_FD_187600 | JGI IMG/M metagenome (GOLD analysis project Ga0207428, IMG submission 187600) | Populus rhizosphere microbial communities from Tennessee, USA - Rhizosphere MetaG P. TD hybrid SRZTD1 (SPAdes) (version 3) | ecosystem: Host-associated > Plants > Roots > Rhizosphere >... | reverse complement strand
AAGGGAGAATCGTAATGCGAAAGCCTTTGATGTTGCTTGCTGTCGCGACAATCGGTCTGGCTGTAACTCAAGCCTCGGCGGCTGATCTGCCGCGGAAGGCCCCCCCACCAGCGGCACCACCGCCGCCGCCTCCACTTACTTGGACCGGATGTTATATCGGCGCCAACATCGGCGGGGTAGATAGGCGCCTCGAGGCGAATTTCAACTTTGGATCAATCGATAAAAACAGTTGGGGCTTTACCGGTGGCGGTCAGATTGGCTGCGATTATCAATTCGCCGGCAATTGGGTGATCGGCATCCGCAATATGTTTAATGGGACAACCGGCAACAAAGACATAACATTCCACCGTTTTGGGGATCCACTATTCGATGGCGCCACGGTCAACTTCAAAAATCAATGGTTTGACGCCCTGACGGGCCGCATCGGCTATGCGTGGACACCCACTTGGTTACTCTACGCCCAGGGCGGCGCGGTCTGGAGTCGTGTACAGGCACAGATCACCGGCTTCGGTAATGGTGGTGGCTTTGGCTTTAACGTCTGTAATCACTTTGCTGACGTTACCTGTGACTTTGGCAGCGCCTCCAAGACCAGAACAGGCTGGACGGTTGGTGGTGGCGTTGAATGGCGGTTCGCGCCGCAGTGGTCGGCGTTTCTGGAAGGTAATTACTACGACTTCGGCGATCGCAATAGGACCTTATTCACGAGGAACTTGGGTCTTAATCATGGCATCGTCCCGAACTGTGACTTCGGCTGTTCCTTCAACACCCAAGCGACCGCGGCCACTGTCCTGGTCGGCGTGAACTGGAGATGGGGCGGAAAAGCGCCTGGGTATTATTAAGACAAACTAGTTTGGAGCCATCGCATCTCGCTGACGATCGGCTCCAAGTAGCAGCCCACTTCCTGGGGCGGCATGAATAGGGACCGCAGGGGCAACCTCCCGCCGGTCCCTATTCTTTTGAGCCGGCACGTGAACTCTGTAAAAAATGTCTGCTCATGGCCCAAAGCAGACATGGGCTAGTGCAGCGCACATGTCCGCTAAGGGGGTAAAGCAGACCTTGGGCAGATGTCTGCTTTTGCGGTCGCTATTGGGGGGAAAGCGGACATTCTTTAGTGCAGTGCGCATGGCGGCTAATGACCCAAAGCGGACACATTAGATTCCTTGGCCGGTGCCGGCCTTCATCAGCGTAACAGTAATCTGTTGAAGCTGTTTCTTTCCGTTCGCCCCCACCACCTCGATTGTGAACGTATCCTGGCCGATATAGTCCGGCACCGAACGATAAAGCGCGATAAACACAGGGAGGTCAGCACCTAGGCATTGCTTGAGATTTGTCGCTTGCCAACGGCCCCGCGTTACGGTGACCTTTCCGTGCGCTGGAGGCGTGATCAGACGGATGACTGGCAGGGGCCCTGCTGTGCAATCGGGCTTTATACTAGTGAAGAAACCTACGTTTATGTTGGTGTCGGGTTTGCCCTTGAACTGCCGTTCGATCGGTTCTTGACCGAATGCAATTAGAGGCACCGCCAACAGAATGCTGGTCGGCAAGAGACCCAGCCATTTCATCAGGCAAACTCGCATACTAGGACGCTTGGCATTCGCGCTGTGGCGAAACGTCGAGTGAGATTGGCATGAATCAACGTCTATGTCTGCTTTCAGGGGCGAAGCGGACATTGCCCTGCGAAATGTCCGCTCATGACCCAAAGCTGACTTGCCGTTGTCGGGTAAGGCGAATGTGTCTGCAATGCGTTTGAAGACTAATGTCGGCTGTCGGGGATGAGGCGGACGTCACATGGACGGACCAACCGTTACAATACAGGTCCCAATTATCGTACCCAAAAGTGCAACTTTGTGACGTGAAATTCGGTCAAAGGCCCCGAGCGGGCGACCCTTGGTCTCGACCCCCTTTAATGACTCCACAGTCGCGATAGGAGCGCCCGTGGTGAGCTTGAATTGTGGGTTGTCAAAAAGGGACGGGGGTGCGTTCGATCGAGGAGGAATAATTTGTAGATCATTAGTTCGTGGCAGTCGGCAGAGCAGAAAAGCCCAGTAAACAAAGGCGAAGTGCGTTGATTAACGTTAACGAATGATTAAGCCCGCTCTCGATCCGTCCTTAGAGAGGATGGTGACGATGACGCGAGGAAGTGCCGCAAGGGGGCTGCCGTACGGCACATTCATGTGAGTGGGGACTCGACTGGGACGCGTCATCGTCAGGCCAACTAATGCATGAGTCGAATGCGAGAATGGCGGTAGTATTGCACATGACCAAAAAAAATTGCTACGAAGCACGAATCAGAACGAGCGATGACTGCCAGGCTGACAGTAAACGAGTGGTTAATGATTCGCCACCCGCGTGCTAGTGTGTGCGGTTAACGTGTTCGTGAGGATGAAATGACGAGACTGTCGCCGACGACGCTTGCTCCAATTCCGGTCGTCGACATTCGTGACGATGGGCCGATTCGCCACGCCACCGAAGGCCGCGCACGTGCACGGGCGCTCCGTGACGAATGCGTCGACTGGTTGCCAAGCGTTGCGGCCGGTTTATTGCCAGCCATGGATTTCGTGACGCGTCGTTGGCTGATGCGATCGCGATCACCTTACACAGCGGAAATTCATGGCATCGCGGCCGAGCTCGGTTTTCCAGGGATCTGGTTTCTCAACGGGTGCTATCAGTGGGGTTGTACAGCGCTTGCCCGCGAACAGGGGCAGTTACCTTGGCTTGCGCGCACGCTCGATTGGCCCTTTCCGGGACTTGGATGTCATGTCGAAGTTGCGCGTATGCATGGTATCGCCGGCGATTTCGACAATGTGACGTGGCCCGGATATGTCGGCGTCCTAACAGCTTCGGCTGCGGGACGGTTCGCCGCCTGCATCAACCAGGCGCCGATGCGGCGGCGCACCGGTCCGCCGTGGCTGCGGCCCTATGACATGGCCCTGAATGCCACTCAGACGTGGGGCATTCGCGCCATTCCGCCTGACCATCTGCTCCGCGACGTCTTCGAGACCTGCGCCACTTACGCCGAAGCGAAGCACCGTCTGCAGACGACGATGATCGCGCGTCCCGCTATCTACACTTTGATCGGGTGCTCTCCGGGCGAGCGTTGCGTGATCGAACGCACGCAGGACGGATTTTCGAGTCGCGAACATGATACTGCAGCCGCGAACGACTGGTTGCAAAGCAAGCCATTTTGGGAAGCGCGCGTGGGACTTGAAGTTCTCTTCACGCGCACCTTCGACGAGGCGGCTGAAAACAGTCGCGCGCGATGCGGATATCTCGCGGGCTGGCTCGGCGAATTTGAAGGAAAATTTGACTGGGTCGAGCCGCCGGTGCTGAACGCCCAAACGCGACTTGCCGTCGAAATGTGCCCTGCGAGGGGCTTGCTCCGGGCCATCGGATTCGAGCACATCGAAGGCGGGGATCTGCCGGAGCCGACAAGGAGAACACGCGAATAGTGCCCGCAGAATTTCAGGTTACATTGATCAGAAATATGTAAATGTCAGTCCACCTCCTTTGTCTCATCGTCGCACCAAATTTGGTATCACGTTGATACTCCGAAGAGACACCCAGCTGAGAAACCTTTTGCGCCATGTGTGTTCCTACAACAACGTTTGACGCGTAATGACGCATTTCGTGCAAGCGAGAGAACTTTGCTAATGGGGCCTTTTATCAACGGGACGCCTAGCTCGGTCGCAACTTTAGGATAAATATCTTGCATCCAATTGATGACGTATGATCCTCGCCGACGCGAAAAGCGCCAAGCAAGGATCGAGAGAAGAGGCGGGTCAGGCATCGGAATGAGAATGTCGTTCCGATCCGCTAATGAGTTTCACAGTCGCCACGCAGATAGATAAAAGGACAGATAATCGAAACTGCGGCCAAGCAATCGAGATCGACCTCGTTTTGTTGGCGCGAGGCGATGAACGACGACACCATGATGGATATCTTCAACATCTAGGCGCGCGTCTGGATCGTCGTAGAGTTGGCGGCTCGTGATCACGTGGACGTTGTGTCCAGATTCCGCGAGATGGAATGCGAGCTGCGAAAGTATCTGATTCGTCGCAGATTGATCCGGAAAGAAATATCGATCGATAAAAAAAGACGTTTCATTGAGAGCTGACAGGTTGATTTTGCGGGCACCCGCACAGGAACATCTTACACTTCATGATTAACTCGAAAACAAATAATAACGCCAATTCAAAGCGTTATTTTGATCGACCAGTTGACATGGGAGCCTCTGAGGCCGTCTAGTTATCCTGGATCATCGCAGAAGGGCGCCTTATTCGATGAACCAAATGTCCGCCTCTGGTCCAGTATCGGCAAGATGAATGAGGAGGTTCTAAAGTTTTTAGAGAGACGCCTCGGACGTCTTCACGCCAAGCTGCGCCTGGGAATAGAATCGGAACATAAAGCCCAAATATTTGGGCAAGGCATAAACCGGTTTCACATTGAAAATTTCAGGGCACCAGATTTTCTGATCACACTGTTTTTGAGATTGACGGGACTATATGCACGGGGTTGCAGAAATGCGACGCACGTCCAGATTAGGCGCAACTACATAAGGTCAGCTCACATACCAACGGCATTTAATGGCTACGCCATCCTTCACCTTAGCGACCTGCATGTCGATACGAGCCAGGCCGCTATGGAGCGCCTCGAGATCATTTTGAGAGAGATAGATTACGACCTGTGTGTCCTAACCGGGGACTACAGAGGCCAAACTTTTGGCCCGTACGACGCGACGATAGCAGGCATGGCGCGTATTTGTGCTGCGCTCAAAAGACCAATTTATGGGGTGTTGGGAAATCACGACACCGTCCGAATGTTACCCGGTCTTGAGCAGATGGGCATCCGAATGCTGCTCAATGAATGTGAGACAATCAAACGTGACGGACAATGCATATATCTCGCCGGTATCGATGACGCCCATTTCTATCTTGCAGATAACATCGAAAAGGCCGCTTCTGAAATACCAAGTGACGCGTTTTCGATCCTACTTTCACACACACCCGAAGTTTACGAGCAAGCTGCCCACGTTGATTTCAATCTAATGCTAAGCGGGCATACGCATGGTGGACAGATTTGCCTCCCTGGGCGCATTCCGATCATCCTAAACTCAGTTCTACCGAGATATATGGGATCTGGTGCCTGGAAGTATCGTGGTATGATTGGGTATACTTCAGTCGGTGCAGGCTCATCCAAAATCCCTGTGCGGTTCAATTGTCCGCCCGAAATTACGTTGCATTATTTGCAGTCAAACTGACACGCGAAGTCGCTTTGGCAGCGCACTTGTTTTTTTTGGCCTCCCTGAAAGCCACCCACTAAGTCATCAAAGGTCAATTTGAAACTCAGATCCGCTCTGCCAATTTGAGGTCGTGTTTCACCATCTGTTCGACAAGTTCATCGAATGAGACGCGGTGCCGCCAGCCAAGCTGGCGTCGCGCTTTCGATGGATCTCCTACCAGGTGATCGACTTCCGTCGGGCGGAAATACCGGGGATCCACCTCGACCAGGACTCGCCCGGTACCGGCCTCGACGCCGCGCTCCGACTCGCCCTTGCCTTGCACTCAATCTTCCGGCCGATGCAGGCGAAGGCCTTTTCCACGAACTCTCTCACAGAATGAGCCTCGCCTGTGGCCAGAACGTAGTTATCCGGCTTGGATTGCTGAAGAATAAGCCACATGCCTTCAACATAATCGCGTGCGTGCCCCCAGTCTCGCCGGGCATCGAGATTTCCAAGATAAAGCTTTTCCTGGTGGCCGCATTCGATCGCCGCGACTGCGCGCGTGATCTTGCGCGTCACGAAGGTTTCACCGCGCGTTGGTCCTTCATGATTGAAGAGGATGCCGTTCGAGGCATGCATGCCGTAGGCTTCTCGATAATTTACAGTCATCCAATAGGCGTAAAGCTTGGCCGCCATAAGGCGACCGTGGGTGGAACGGCGTCGTTTCACTTTGTGGTTCTTTGTAAACTCCGCCGTAGAGCTCGGAAGTGGAGGCCTGGTAGAATCGGACTCTGTCTTCCATGCGCAGGATGCGAATGGCTTCGAGCAGCCGCAACGTCCCAAGGGCGTCGGCATTGGCGGTATATTCCGCCGTTTCAAACGAAACCTTCACGTGGCTTTGTGCAGCGAGGTTGTAGATCTCCGTCGGCTGCGTTTCCTGGATGATGCGAATGAGATTTGTCGCATCGGTCATGTCGCCATAGTGCATCAAAAACGTAACTTCGGTTCGTGAGGATCCTGATAGAGGTGCTCGATCCGGCCTGTATTGAATGAGGGTGAGCGTCTGACGATGCCATGAACAAAATATCCTTTGCCAATTAGAAATTCCGCCAGATAGGCACCATCCTGTAACGCCGGTAATAAGTGCAACAGGCGCAGTCATCATATTGTCCGTGGAGAAATATTAGCAATGTGTTTCGAATGTAGTAACGCTCGTGCCATATAGCCGCTAACGGACAAATTTTCGATGTGTTTGCAGGCTACTTTGCATGGGGTTGTTTTTCAGTTTTTTGTTCGTGACTCGATGTAGCGGTCGCAGTCGTTCAATGCAATCGACGTATCGGGAGTGGCCCGGACCGGTTGCCACCGAAAACAACAATAACTACGCGTGTACGGCATTGCTTACCTCAAATGCCTGCCGACCGTCGTGCACTTGCATTGATTATTCGCGGCGAATCGGACCGTTATCCGAAGTTTGGACGGGCCAGACGCGTGCTCAGGTGCGTGGCACTTAAGTTGTGCCATCAATGTCCGCTTTCGGGTGTAAAGCGGACATCACAATGAGATGCCGAAATGTCCGCTTTTGACCCAAAGCAGACATGGGCTCACCGACAGGATGAAGCGTCTAGTCGCCGGGCTTTTGCTTTGTCGTCATTATCTTTGCCGTTGTTAAGCTTTTGTCTCGCAATTCCTCGATTACAAAATGCCGTAGCGTAGTTGGGTTTGAGCCGAATGGCTTCGTTGTAATCAGCTATAGCCCGGTACAGGTTGCCTTTGTGCGCATAGGCATTTCCGCGGCTGTTAAACGCAGTCGCGTCATCAGGGTGGAGCCGTATCGCCTCGTTGAAGTTCGCGATGGCTTTATCAAAGCTACCCGCCGAGTAAGCCGCATTACCTTCTCTGATCGCGTCTAAGTACGCCTTTTGGTTTGCTTCCGCCTCAGCCGCTGCTCTTGCCTGGTTCTGGTCCTGCGGCCTTTCCATTTCGGCGCGTTCGAGACAACTCTTCAGGCTGGAATAGTCAGCGATTGCCTTGTCGGCAACACACGACATCCGCTTTCCCTTGTCATAGGAATCCCAACGCTCCGCCAGTTGGTCGTGGGCCAAGTGTTCATCTTTGCCAATGGCCTGACACCAGTCCTTTAACGGGCCTGTCCACTCCTTTCCCGTTTCTGCCTCCGTCACGCATCTCGCCGTCTCTGCATCCACATCGTAGACCGGTAACGTCTGCGCGCGAACGGGAGTCGTGCCGGCGATGAGGGCGGCAGCAAAGCAGGCCACTGTCACGACGGTAATGTGCATTTTCTGAACTAGATCACGAATTGGCCGAAGCACTCAAACTCATATTTTGGCCCTGTGCAGGCCAATCTCTATCTGCTGGCATCAGCAGAACCAGCTATCAATGCCCGCTTTCGGGAGTAAACCCGACATTGCTCGCTCTATTCGATCACTCGTCGGCGCCCCGGTCTCAACGTTCTGGACCGGACCGGCCTAGCTCGCGTTCGGCGCGAAAGATATTGCTATGGAGATTGGCGATCCACCGCCGTCCGTTCGACGTGACGTTGAGGTAGCGAATGGCGCTCTGGATATGCGCCGATACGTTGCTCCAATAAAACTTCGGATATTGGTCGGTGAGATCGGCTGGCGAAACATAGCCGAATTGCTTATTCCTTCCGACTTCTTCGAACTCGTAATAAAGCGCATTGGCTTTGCGCAGATATTGGGGATCGCCTAGCTGGCCGATGAGATTGGCGGCGCGTACCAGAGCGCCCTCTTCGCCGTCGCTGTCGTGGGCGCCATGACGCGTGCACTCGATGGCATTGGCGATACGGGTGGCGTCGAGTGATTTGATCTTAGCCACGCGATCCATCACGAACAGTTTTGACCGGTCAACGCGGAACGGCATTAGCGCGGCGTCAGACGAGCCGCGCGGCAGCTCAGCCTTGTTACCTTTGGCATCAATAACGTAGCCGTCGGCGCTATCGCCTTTAAGAATACCGCGGACGTACCCAATGTCGTGAAACAGACACGCGACAATGACGTGTTCGAAATCGCAGGCACTTGTCTCAATTAAGAGCTGTCGTCCCTTCAAAATATCGAGGCCGACGAGCGTTACCAGCATCGTGTGCTCGACATTGTGGTAGAGGGCATCACTGTTGCCGATACAGTCGATAGCAAGTCTGGCAGCCGACCCGACGCGCTCTATTAAACTCGCATCCGTCGAGCCAAACCGGCTACCCATTTGCTCGGTAAGGTGAGACCCTAGAGCCTCCGCCGCCATTTCGGGAATGGTAAACATTTGGTCCCTTCCGCAGCGCCCCCCGGGGGATTCACCCACCCTTCGCTCTGCGTTGGTGATTAAACCTGATAGAGCGACTTTGCGGCTTCTGCCCGGGCTTCGGCCTTGCCGAAGGGCAGGCGGTAATCACCTAGTATCGTCAACGCGTTCCACCTGGTGGGGGCGACGCCGTTCTGCGACACGCCCTGTGACAGCGACCCGCCTGGTCCAGTTCACGAAGGTGTTCGACATGGGGGGTCTCCAATCCTCGGCGTTCTATCAACCTAGGAAGGCATCCCGCTGTGATGGGTGTCACATAAAAGCGTATTTGATGGCTCGATGGTCCCGCGCCATGGGTCATGAGCCTCCAAGTTTTGTCAGTGGATGCGCTACCAAGAAGCAGAAACACCAGTCGGCTACACATGATCGCAGTAACGCCGCGAGCCGCGAGCAAGCGATGGCGAGTTTCAAGCGCGGTGGTGCGCGCCGCACATGTCCGCTTTCGGGGGCAAAGCAGACATGACGTTTGCAACGCACATGTCTGCTTCTGACCCAACGCGGACATGCGCGGCAACCCAACCGCCACGTCCAACACGCTAAGACGACTTCAGTCCTCGCAATAGACGTTCTGCAGACATCCAGTTTCCTCGGGTGTGTACTTTCGCAGGCCAGCCATATTGAGCTCTCTGCGCAGCAGGGCGACGTCAAGATGATAATCCTTGAGAGCGTTTGAGAGGCAAGTGCTGACGAATTTCCGGCTCGCGGGCCACCTGATCGTCTTGCCCTTCGCTTCTGCCTTGCAGGCAACGATCGCCTGTTTTACGGCAATCTCCTGCAGTTGGGCCTCCGTGAGTTTGACAGTCTTGGCGACGCAATTGCTTACGAATTTGCGGCTGGCGGGCCAACTGATCTTCTTCTCCTTGGCCTCCGCCTTGCATGTAGCGGCCGCCTCCTTTAGGGCAGCGGCCTCTGGGCTAGGCGTCTTTGCAGCCTCAGCAGGGATAGTCGTGAGTGCAGTACCGCCAACAACCACAGTGGCCACAATGACAGCACATACAGCAATAGCGAAATGATGCATGATTATCCTCCCTAGAAATGGCGGTTTTTAAGTCGCTTCTTCGCTTGTTAGTTGACAGCCAAGATTCGGATCACGACGCCATATGGCGCAATTGGACTTCGGTCCAACTCGATCTTGCAATCTCGGCATCAAATAGTTTGTTCAAGTCCCAAAAGAAGGAGGCAAATATGCCTTCACTCATTCCTGACGCCGCGGTCTTCGAGAGAAGGCTTGCAGGCTTGCCCGTGGTAAAGCATCCAGCGGGCCAAGTTGTCCTAGCCGCCGGGTCAAAAACGGGCCGGCTGTTTTTCCTCAGAAGTGGCGCGGTGGAGGTCATCAAGGATGGTGAGAAGATCGCCAACGTATCGGCGCCCGGCTCGGTATTCGGCGAACAGGCCATCCTCTTAGATCAGCCCCACACCGCGGACGTGAAGACCGTCGAGCAATCTGAGTTCTATGTCGCCGACGCGCAGGCAATGCTTGCTGGCGATCCAACCGTCGCCCTTTACGTCGCAGGGATCCTGGCGCGTCGACTCGATGCCGCCAACCGATCACTGATCGAGGTCAAGCACCAACTCCAAGCCGGCGAGTCTCTTAGCGTGATCGGCAAAACGGTCGAGAAGGTGGAAGAACAGTTAAGCTACAGCGGCGACGCCAGCCTTGTATACGCCGGCTATCCCTACGATCCGTTTCGTCCCGACAAATCGGTACACTGAAGCTTACGGTCTTATTGGAGTTGAACCGCGCTGCTGTGAATTGTCGGCGTCAAGCTGCTGTGAATTGTCGGCGTCAATAAGCCCTGGTCGCCAGGGAGAGAAAGCGACCAGGGCTTTAGGGGAGACGGTCCAGCTAACC
>Ga0207428_10006899_pt1 | contig 10408 bp, 8 predicted proteins | sample RhiMethybrSRZTD1_FD_187600 | JGI IMG/M metagenome (GOLD analysis project Ga0207428, IMG submission 187600) | Populus rhizosphere microbial communities from Tennessee, USA - Rhizosphere MetaG P. TD hybrid SRZTD1 (SPAdes) (version 3) | ecosystem: Host-associated > Plants > Roots > Rhizosphere >... | reverse complement strand
TACCACCACCACCGCCGGGGGCTGCTCCGAACGACATGTGTCCTCCTTGGGGTCGCGCGGCGCCGCGCGGGCGCCATCGAGTCGTCGGAGAAAACCCTACTTCGCCGGCAAAATCAAGCTCAGCAGGGCAAACAGCGGGCTGCTACCGTCGCGCCTGCTGCGAAAACACCGACCACGAGTGCAGGTAGTCGAGCGCCATCTGCAGCTGGTAGTCATCGAGGCGCTTCGCGCCCGCCGCCTTCTCGCCCTGCTCGTTCTTGAGACGCTTGCGGAGATCGCGCTCGCGCGGCAGGTCCCCGTCCGACGGATCGCCGGGCGGCGCGGTCGCGTCCACGACGACGTTGGGCGTGATCCCCTGGCCCTGGATCGAACGTCCCTTGGGCGTGTAGTAGCGCGCCACCGTCAGCTTGAGGCCGCACGGCTTGCCGCCGCAGCCGTCGAGATCGATCACCGTCTGCACCGATCCCTTGCCGAACGTCTGCGTCCCCAGCACGACGGCGCGGCCGTGATCCTGCAGCGCGCCCGCGACGATCTCGGCCGCCGACGCGGTGGCGCCGTCGACGACGACGATCATCGGGAAGCCAGACCAGGTGCCGCGGCTGTGCGCCTTGGCCTCGTCCATCACGTGCCCGCCCTTGCCGACGGTCTTGACGATCAGCCCGTCGGCGACGAACAGATCGGCGACGCGGATCCCCTGGTCGAGCAGGCCGCCCGGATTGCGGCGTAAGTCCAGCACCAGGCCCTTGATGTTCTTTCCCTTGCCCGACAGCTGATCGAGCAGCTTCTCCAGCGTCGAGTCGACGCCGGCGGCGAACACGCGCAGCTTGATGTAGGCGACGCCGTCTTCGAGCAGCTTGCCCTCGACAGCCTTCACCTCGTACTTCGCGCGTCGAATCTTGAACGTCAGCTCGCGATTGCGCCGCTCCACCACCAGCGTCACCTCGCTGCCGCCCGGGCCCTGCATGCGGGCGACCGCCTCGTCGAACTCCAGCGTCGAGATCTCGACCCCGTCGACGCGCTTGATGACGTCGCCCGGCTCGATCCCGGCGCGCGCGGCGGGCGAACCTTCGATCGGCGAGATGATCACGAAGCGGTTCTTGCGTTTCTCGACGTCGATGCCGATGCCTTCGATCTCCTCGTTGCCCTCGGTCTCCTTCTTCAGGCGCCCGTATTCTTCCGGGTCCATGAAGCGCGAGTGCGGATCGAGCACGTCGGTCAGGCCGCGCGCGGCGCCGTACATGAGGTCGGTCTCCGACAGATCCTCGACGTAGTGGCTCTCGATGTACGAGAGCACCTTCGTGAAAACGCCAAGCTTCTGGTACGGGTTGAAGCGTCCGGCCGTGAGCGGCCGCGCGAAGATCAACCCACCGGCGAAGGCGGCGAGCACGAGTAAGACAGTTCGACCGCGACGAGCTGGCTGCGACATCAAAGCACCTCGAGGCCGCTAGTCTCGCACATCAGAAACCCGTCCTCGTACGCGCACGCGTAGCCGAACCGTCGAGGACGAGGACAGCGACGAGGACGGGATCGGATCGGGAAGCACAGCCACCTGCCTCGGCCTCGGGCATCTCAAGAAAGGACGCCATGCGCAAAAATCGTACGGCGTGACCATACATGGCTGGTCACGTGTTGCAACGTACTTGCTTTTGGTCACAGCGAGTGGATAATCACGGGTCCGCGCCTCTGTCCCGCGCAACCATTTAGGTTCCCTGGTGCTGTCAACAGGCTATCCACTGGTTTCCCACCGGTTATCCACTTTTTACACAATAGGTTGTGGGTGCCTGTCGCATCAGCACAATATCTTGTGTTTTTCGGACACCTAGACTAGAAGGCTGCTCGGCGCCGCTTCGGCGCCAGGATCGACGTTTCACACCGGGGAGGGCACCACATGCTCGAGAAGCAAGACGCCAAGAGAAGCCGCACCGCCCGCGCCAATGGACTCACCCCGTCGGCCAAGCCGACGTCGGGTTCGATGTCCGCCAAGCCGACGACGAACGCCACCTCGTCCGGCAAGGCGACGGCCACCGGCAAAACGCCGGCCGTCGCGCCCTTCGGCCTCAAGCTCCAGCGCTACTTCACCGCGCCCGGTGACGACGGCTTCGCGAACATCGAGTGGGAGCTGCGCACGGCGGCGATCACCGGCGAGAACGGCAAGATGGTGTTCGAGCAGCGCGACGTCGAGGTGCCCAAGAGCTGGAGCCAGACGGCGACAAACGTGGTCGTCCAGAAATACTTCCGCGGCGTCATCGGCACGCCCTCTCGCGAGCGCTCGGTGCGGCAGCTGATCTCGCGCGTCGCCGACACGATCACGAACTGGGGCACGAAGGACGGCTACTTCGCCGACGACGAGTCGGCGCGCGTGTTCAACGCCGAGCTCAAGCACCTCCTCGTGCAGCAGAAGATGTCGTTCAACTCGCCGGTGTGGTTCAACGTCGGCATCGAGGCAGAGCCGCAGTGCTCGGCGTGCTTCATCAACAGCGTCGAGGACACGATGGGATCGATCCTGACGCTGGCCAAGACCGAGGGCATGTTGTTCAAGTACGGCTCGGGCACCGGCACCAACCTGTCGCCGATCCGGTCGTCGAAGGAGCTGCTGAACGGCGGCGGCACCGCCAGCGGCCCGGTCAGCTTCATGCGCGGCTTCGACGCGTTCGCGGGCGTCATCAAGTCGGGCGGCAAGACCCGCCGCGCGGCCAAGATGGTCATCCTCAACATCGACCACCCCGACGTCGACGAATTCATCTGGTGCAAGTCGAAGGAAGAGAAGAAGGCCTGGACGCTGATCGACGCCGGCTACGACGGCTCGTTCGACGGCGAAGCGTACAAGTCCGTGTTCTTCCAGAACTCGAACAACTCCGTGCGCGTCACCGACGACTTCATGGAGGCGGTGCAGAAGGACCGCGACTGGGTGCTGCGGTCGCCGCGCGACGGCAGCGCGGTCGAGACGGTCAAGGCGCGGGACCTGTGGCGTGACATCGCCACCGCGGCGTGGGAGTGCGGCGACCCCGGCCTGCAGTACGACACCACGGTCAACGCCTGGCACACGTCGGCGGCCACGGCGCGGATCAACGCGTCCAACCCGTGCAGCGAATACATGTACCTCGACGATTCGGCCTGCAACCTGGCGTCGCTGAACCTGCGCAAGTTCGTTCTCCCCGAGGGCAACGGCCAGGGAATGGAAAGAACCGGCGAGTTCGACGTCGAGTCGTTCCGGCAGGCGGTCGCGACCACGATCATCGGCCAGGAGATCATCGTCGGCAACGCCAAGTACCCGACCGACAGGATCCGCGACAACTCGCACCGCTTCCGGCCGCTCGGCCTCGGCTACGCCAACCTGGGCGCGCTGCTGATGTCGCGCGGGCTGCCCTACGACAGCGCGGAGGCGCGCGGCTACGCCGGCGCGATCACGTCGCTCATGACCGGCTGGGCGTATCGCACCAGCGCCGTCATCGCGCGCGACGTGACCGGGCCGTTCGACGGTTATCCGGAGAACCGCGAGCCGTTCATCGGCGTGATGCAGAAGCATCGGCGCGCGGTCGACAAGATCGACACCACGGCCGTCCCCTCCAACATGATGGACGCCGCGCGCGACGCCTGGGATCAGACGCTGTCGATCGGCAAAGAGTTCGGCTACCGCAACGGCCAGGCGACGGTGCTGGCGCCGACGGGCACCATCGGCTTCATGATGGACTGCGACACGACGGGCATCGAGCCCGACATCGCGCTCATCAAGTACAAGCGGCTGGTGGGCGGCGGCATGATCAAGATCGTCAACAACACGATCATCGAGGCGCTCGCCAAGCTCGGCTACGACGAAGGCCAGGTGAAGGCGATCGTCGAGTACATCGACACCGAGGAGACGATCGAAGGTGCGCCGGGCCTGAAGGCGGAGCACCTGCCGGTGTTCGACTGCGCGTTCCGCGCGGCGAACGGCACGCGGTCGATCCACTTCCAGGGTCACATCCGGATGATGGCGGCGGCACAGCCGTTCATCTCGGGCGCGATCTCGAAGACGGTCAACCTGCCGCCCGAGTGCACCGTCGAGGACGTGCAGGACGCCTACATGGAGTCGTGGAAGCAGGGCCTGAAGGCGGTCGCGGTCTACCGCGACGGCTGCAAGCGGACGCAGCCGCTGTCGACCAGCAAGACCGATCCGGGGCTGGGCAAGAGTGGAGCGTCGACGGCCGTGGCGGCGGCGCCGCAGAGCGGCCCGCCGGCGGCGGTGCGCAAGAAGCTGCCCGACGAGCGGCAGTCGCTGACGCACAAGTTCTCCATCGCGGGCCACGAGGGCTACATCCACGTCGGGCTGTACGAGACCGGCGAGCCGGGCGAGATCTTCGTGAAGATGGCCAAGGAGGGCTCGACGATCTCGGGCCTGATGGACAGCTTCGCGACGGCGATCTCGCTGGCGTTGCAGCACGGTGTGCCGGTGCGGCTGCTGTGCGACAAGTTCTCGCGCACGCGCTTCGAGCCTTACGGCTTCACCGAGAACCCCGACATCCCGCGCGCGAGCTCGATCATGGACTACCTGTTCCGGTATCTGGCGTCGAAGTTCGTGAAGCAGGACGCGCCGGTGATCGAGGCCGCGCCGTCACCCGCCGCCAACGAGGAGATCGCGCGCGTCGGCGAGGCGGTTGCCGCCGCCCAGAAGGTCGACGCGATCGAGGTCGTCAACGGCGACCGGCGGTCCACCCCCCGGAACGGCCAGGCCAGCGGCCACAAGAACGGCGGCAGCACCCACACCGGCAACGGCAACTACAGCTTCATCGCCCGCACCGACGCCCCCACCTGCCCCGAATGCGGATCGATCATGATCCCCAACGGCAGCTGCCACAAGTGCGTCAACTGCGGCACGACCAGCGGCTGCTCGTAGTCCGGAGCTGGTCCCCTCTCCCCGCTTGAGGGGAGAGGGTTAGGGTGAGGGGCCCGCGACGTTCGTGCGAGCCTGAGAGATGGCCTTCGGACACCCATCTGACAGAATGAGTCGCATGGGCGTGGAGGCGCTGGCTCGCAATCTGGCTCTGGGATCGCTGCTGTCGGAGCTGAAGGACACGTTCGGCGGCTACGAGATCCTCGATCACTGGCAGCGCGGCGAGTTCCACCACGACCTCCTGCTGCGGGTCGACGCGGACGGGAAGCTTCCCGGGGCGGTGCTGGTCGTGGCGACGAACTGCAACGGCGGCGTGAAGGAGATCCTGTCGTTCGACACGCCGCCGGCCGAAAGCGCGCTCTGGCACCACCGCTGCCCGACGTCTCCCGAGTTCAGCGGCGAGCTGCCGCCGCTGCTCGGCCAGGCGCGGACCGTCCACTGGTTCGAGCCCTGCGCGCTGCTCACTGACGACGCGCGCAGCGAGTACCGCCCCGAGTTCCGCGAGCGCCAGGAGGGCGGCGGCTGGCAGCTCAAGGGCTGCGGCGTTCGAAAAGCCGCCGGCTGACGCGGGCCCCTCACCCTGACCCTCTCCCCGCTTCGCGGGGCGAGGGCAAACGACTGCAGTAACGCAGACGCCGCGGATCACGCGGGCGCCTTCCACTGTCACCCGAGGTTGTGGAACACGCGCTGGACGTCTTCGTCCTGTTCCAGAGCGTCGACCAGCTCCAGGACCTCCTTCGCCTTCTCGTCGTCGAGCGACACCAGGTTCTGGGCGACGTATTCGGAGTCGGCGGACAGGACCGCGACGCCGCGCGCTTCGATCGCCGCCTGCAGCTTGCCGAAGTCGGCGAAGGCGCCGCGGATGATCGTCTGGGGCTCGCCCTTGTCGTTCGTGCCCTCGCCCATCTCCTCCAGGCCGTGGTCGATGAGGTCCAGCTCCAGCGCCTCCAGATCCTTGCCCGCCAGCGCCTCGGGCGACAGGCGAAAGACGCCCATGCGCTTGAACTGGAACGCGACGCTCCCCTCGGTCCCCATCGTGCCGCCGTACGTCTTGAACGCCGACCGCACGTTGGCGACGGTGCGCACGACGTTGTTGGTGGCGGTCTCGACCATCACGGCGATGCCGTGGGGCGCGTAGCCTTCGTAAAGCACGATGTCGTAGTTCTCCGCCCCCTGCCCCGACGCCTTCTTGATGGCGTTCTCGATCTTGTCCTTGGGCATGTTCGCGGCGCGCGCGTTCTGCACCATGCGGCGCAGCGCCGGGTTGGTGTCGGGGCTCGGGCCCCCGGCCTTCACCGCGATGGCGATGTCCTTCGCGATCCGGGTGAACATCTTCGCCATCCGGTCCCACCGCTTGAACATGGTGGCCTTGCGCGTCTCGAATATCCGTCCCATGGCGAATGAACTACCACGGGCCGCGCGCGGTGGCCCGGTTCTGTCAGCGGCCGGGGCCGGGCGCGCGACGCGGTAACCGCACCGTGAACGTCGACCCGCGGTCGGGCTGGCTTTCGACCGAGATGGTGCCGCCCATGGCGTCGACCACCTGGCGCACGATCCAGAGGCCCAGCCCGAGGCCGCCGTAGTTGCGCTCGGAGACGGCGCGCTCGAAGCGCCCGAAGATCCGACCCAGCTCGCCCTCGGACATACCGATGCCGCGATCGCGCACGGCGATCCAGGCTTCCGCGTCGTCGCCCGGGCCGGCGGCGCCGACCTCGACGGAGATCGGCCGCCCCGCGCCGTATTTGACGGCGTTCGATAACAAGTTCGTGAGGATCTGCTCGAGGCGAAGTCGATCCCACGATCCCTCGACCGGTGAATCTGCCTGCACGTCGATGGTCGCGGTCTCCGGCATGAACGTCGGCGCAAAATGGCCCACCACATCGCGCACCAGCCCGCCCAGCTCGATCGGCTCGGGCGCCAGCGCCATCTTGCCGGCCGTGATGCGCGAAACGTCGAGCAGCTGATCGACCAGGCCGTCGAGGCGGCCGAGCTGCCGGCCCAGCGCCTGCCAGCGCGCGGCCAGGCGCGGGTCGTCGGTGCGCGCGCCCTGCAGCGAGTTGTCGACCGCGCGCAGATTCAGCAGCACCGACGTCAGCGGCGTCTTCAGCTCGTGGCCGGCGATCGACAGGAAGTCCTGGCGCACGCGCACCGCCTCCTCCAGCTGCGCCTGGACGTCCTTGAGCGCTGTGATGTCGTCGAAGGCGATCAGCACGGTTTCGGGATGGCCGAACATGGCGGGGATGCGCGCGGCGTGGATGGTGATCACCTTCGGGCCGCTGGGCGTGTGCCAGCGGAGCTGCGCGTCCGAGACGGCCTCGCCCCGCGCCGCCCGCACCGCCGGCACGTCCTCGACCCGCAGCGGCCGGCCGTCGAGGTCAGTGATGTCGAACAGGCGCAGGTAATCCTCGGCCGATTCGGGGCGGGCCAGCGCGCCGCCCGCCACCCGGTCAGCCGCGGCGTTGGCGAAGAAAAGACGCGCGGTCGTCGGCTCGACGAAGATCAGCGGCATCGGCATCTGGTCCAGCACCGTCTCCAGCCACCGCTCCTGCTCGGCGCGCTGCGCCGCCAGCCCTTCCGCGTCCGCTTTCTCCGCCTCCACCCGCTCGCGCGCCAGCGTCTCATCCGTCTGGTCCTTGAACACGAGCGCCACGTGTTCGACGGTGCCCGACGCGCCGAACAGCGGCAGGAGCGTGATCGAGATCGACACCCGCCGCCCTTCTGTGACGTGCACCCGCTGCAGCTCGCGCGGGTCGTACCAGAAGGTCGGCGTCTGCACGGTCTCTCCGGCGAACGCCCGCGTGACCAGCCCGAGCAGGCCCTGCCGCTCGGCGATGTCGTCGGTCAGGATGTTGTATTCGGGCGGCGGCTCGGACCCGAACAGATCGCGGAACGCCTTGTTGGTCAGCAGGCAGTGGCCATCGGCCCGATACACCTGCAGCCCGAACGGCGCGTAGGCAAAGATGCCCTGCAGCAGCCGGACCGGATCACTGATTCCGGCGAGCCGGACGCCGATTTCGTCCAGGCGCTCCATGTGATCGGCCGGATGTTCATCGCGATCACCCGCGTACGCAAGGTAAGGCAACGCCTTACGCGCCGGCGGCGCAGCAAGTAAGGCAATGCCTTACGGGCCGGGCGGCAACGCGTCAACGGCGGGCGCGGGCGAGCAGGTCGGCCGCCGTGACCGACGGCAGCGGGCGCCACGGCACGCCGCGCTCGACGAGCCGGCGGGTCCGGACGTCGATGGCGAGCTGGGCCTCGATCGGGTAGTAGCGGTTGTGTCTGTCGATGAGCTCGTTGAGCAGCGCGAGGTCCGCCACCACCTCGCCGCTGGCCGCGACCTCCGCTGGCGCCGGCGCCGCCGCCAGCTTCTCGATCAGCTTCGCCTCCAGATCCTCGATGCGCCGCCGCCGGCGCATGTACCCGGGCACCCCCTGCGCGTACGCCCGCAGCCGGTCCTCCAGCGACAGCGTGAAGTTCCGCGGCGGCGCGACCGTGTCGATCGGCTGAGGCCGCGGCTGGCGCTCCGTCTTCTTCTCCACGTTCGCAGCTTAGCAAGCGGGCCGGATCGTTCCGCTTCGTTCCCTGCGACCGAACCCACCGCTCGCGCATCGATAGAGGCGGTGTCGTTCAAGGATCTGTTTTCGCTGCAGGCGGCGGACTACGCGCGCTTTCGACCGGTCTACCCGCCCGAGCTCTACGCGTGGCTGGCGGCGCAGGCGCCGGCGCGGGGGCTGGCGGTCGACGTCGGCACGGGGAATGGCCAGGCGGCGGTCGCGCTGGCGGCGCACTTCGACCGCGTGATCGGCGTCGAGCCGAGCGACGGACAGCTGGCGAACTCGACGCCCGCGGCGCGCGTCGAGTACCGGCGCGGCGCCGCCGAGGCGACCGGCGTCGACGCCGCGTCGGCCGATCTGTTGACGGTCGCGCAGGCGTTCCACTGGTTCAAGCAGGACGCGTTCTTCGCCGAGGTCCGGCGGGTCGTCCGTCCCGGTGGTTGCCTGGCGTTCTGGTGTTACGGCCTCGCGTTCATCGCGCCCGACATCGACGCCGCCGTCCACCACTACTACGAAGATCTGCTGGGACCGTACTGGGAGCCGGAGCGAAAGCTCGTCGAGCAGGGCTACCGCAACGTTGGCGTCCCGTTCGACGAGATCGGCGCGCCGGCCTTCGCGATGCAACTGTCGTGGAGCCTCGATCACCTGCTCGGCTATCTCGGTACCTGGTCGCCGCGCAAGCGCTTCCTCGCGGAGCGCGGGCAGGACGCGCTGGAGATCGCGCTGCCGGGCCTCCGCGCGGCCTGGGGCGACGCCGGCGAGCGCCCCGTCAACTGGCCGCTGTCCATACGCGCGTTCAGGCTCTGAGCGACGGCGGCGGCGCGGATGCGGCTCGAGCGTGGCGACGGCTCGCCGTGCGCGCCAGCCCAGTCGCTCCGCGCCGCAGGCGCGGTGTGCGACTATTGTTTTTTCAGGTGGCCGCACTCTCGCGCTCCGCGCGAGAGCGGCTGGCGCTCTCCGCGCCGGATGCGGTAGCCTGGTTGCATGTTCACGTTCGTGACCGGGGGGTTGCGCTCGGGCAAGTCGGAGTACGGGCTCCGGCGCGCGTCGGAGCTCGGTCCGCCGCCTTGGCTGTATGTCGCCCCGCACATCGAGGGTGACGACGAGCTGAAGGCGCGGCTCGCGCGCCATCGGCGCGATCAGGAGGCCGCCTGGCATCTGCACGAGGCGCCCCCCAAGCTCGCCGAGGCCGTCAAGGCCGAGACGCTGGCCGGACACGGCGCCGCCGTCATCGATCGCTTCACCATCTGGCTGTCGAACCGGCTGGCGACCTCGGATGCCGCCGCCGCGGACTACGATCTCGTCGCCGAGGTCGAGGCCTTCGCGGACCGCCTCTACCGTTCGACGACGCCGATCGTTCTCGTCACCACCGAGATCGGCCTCGGCTTCCTGCCCGCCAGCGTGCCCGACCGCCGACTGATCAACGTCGCCGGCCTCGCCAACCAGATCCTCGCCGAACGCGCCCAGACGGTCGTGATGATGGTCAGCGGCGTCCCCCTCCGCCTGCGCTAACCGGAAGAAACCACACCCCGTGCCGCTCGTCCGCCAGACGTTCCCGGTCGGCGCGCTCGGCTGCAACTGCACGATCGTGAGCTGTCCGCAGACCCAGGAGGCGCTGGTCATCGATCCGGGCGATGAGGCGCCCGAGATTCTCGCCGCGCTCGCGCGCGCCGGCCTGCGCGCCGTCAAGATCGTGCACACGCACGCGCACTTCGATCACGTCATGGCGACCGGCGACGTGGCCGCCAGCACCGGCGCCGACGTGTTGCTGCACCACGAAGACCGCTGGCTGTACGACAACGCGGTGATGCAGACCGAGCTGTTCGGCCTGGCGCGCGCCGGCGATCGCGCCCCGCCCGCGCCCACGCTCGAGCTTCGCGGCGACGAGGCGATCGCCTTCGGCCGCAACGAGGTCCGCGCCATCCACACCCCGGGCCACACCCCCGGTTCGATCTGCCTCTTTTTCGAGGAATCCGGACAGACG
>Ga0207428_10006893_pt1 | contig 10411 bp, 7 predicted proteins | sample RhiMethybrSRZTD1_FD_187600 | JGI IMG/M metagenome (GOLD analysis project Ga0207428, IMG submission 187600) | Populus rhizosphere microbial communities from Tennessee, USA - Rhizosphere MetaG P. TD hybrid SRZTD1 (SPAdes) (version 3) | ecosystem: Host-associated > Plants > Roots > Rhizosphere >... | reverse complement strand
CTTCTGGGGCTGCGCAAGGAGGCTCGCAATCGTTGCTTGACAGTACTTCTGAACTTGATAACGTTTCGCACGCCGATGAAGCGAGGTTTATCCAAATGAATAGAACGATGACGACTTTGGCGATTGGGGCCCTGACACTTCTCCTCTTTTCAATAATCGGAGCAGGTCAACAGGCCCCACCGGTTCCGCCGGTTCCTGGCGCCCCCCAGGGCGGTGGCGGAGGACGTGGCGGCGGCCAGCAGGCTCCAACGCCGATGCCCGCTATCCTTCAGAACTACAAGGCCGTCACAGCCGAGCGTTTGAAGAAACCGGAGGACGGCGACTGGTTGTCCGTTCGTCGCACCTATGACGGCTGGGGCTACAGCCCTCTCGACGAGATCAAGCGGAGCAATGTCGACGATCTCCAGCTCAAGTGGGTTCTTTTAACCGGACAGAACAATGGCCATGAGGCGCCGCCGATGGTGAACAACGGCGTCATGTTCGTCTCGACGCCGGGATACCAGGTGATGGCTGTCGACGCCAGGACCGGCCGTCTGCTTTGGCGATACACTCACACTCCCGTACAGGGCGCCCGAGTGCTCCATCAGACAACGCGAGGCCTTGCTCTCTTCGGGGACAAAGTGTTCTTCGCCGCGGGCGATGCGGTTCTTATTGCTCTCGATGCGAAGTCCGGCCGCCAGATCTGGGCCACGACGGTGGCCGACACTCTCAACGGCTACTACTTCTCGCTCGCCCCGCTCGTGGCAGACGGCAAGGTCATGGTTGGCGCCTCCGGCGGTGAAAATGGAATCCGCGGCTTTGTCGCAGCTTTCGATCCGGAAAACGGCAAGGAAATCTGGCGAGCCTATACCGTTCCAGCACCGGGGGAACCCGGAAGTGAAACCTGGCCCAACGGCGACCAATGGAAGACCGGTGGCGGCTCTGTCTGGGTTACAGGTAACTATGATCCGGAAACCAATCTTGCATTCTGGGGAGTCGGGAATGGCGGCCCCTGGATGGGGGATCAAAGGCCAGGCGACAACCTCTATACCGCTTCCACGATCGCAATCGATGCGGCGACAGGAAAAATCAAAGGTCACTTCCAATACACTCCAAACGAATCGTGGGACTGGGACGAAGTTTCCCCGCCGATCCTGGTCGACTTCCGGCGCAACGGCCGGACGATCAAAGGCCTGATCGATGTCGCCCGCAATGGCTACATGTATTTTCTGGAGCGCAGTGACGGCAAGATCTCGTTTGTCGACGGACAACCCTACGTCAAGCAGACGGCTTTCAAAGGGCTCGATCCGAAGACCGGCCGTCCGGATGTCGATCCGGAACACAAACCCGGAACGGGCAAGCCCGCGCACTTCTGCCCGGGACTTTCAGGCGGAAAGAACTGGCCGCCCATCGCATTCAATCCTGAGACTCGGATGATTTACGTTCCGGCCAACGAGAACATCTGCAGCACGATCACCGGACAACCCGTGACGTATAACCCCACGCGCGGATTCAGCGGAGCGCAGATTCAGACGGCCATCGTGGAGGGCGCGACGCACTTCGGAGAGGTTCAGGCCTGGAATGTGGACACGGGGAAGAAAGTGTGGACACACACTTTCGCGACGTCTCACAATTGGGGCCCGATGCTCACAACCGCCGGTGATCTCGTATTCTCCGGCGGCACTAATGACCAGATGTTTCGCGCGTATGACGCCAGGAACGGTAAGGTTCTCTGGGAGTTCCCGACCAACTCCGGAATCCTCGGCCAACCCACATCCTTTTCAATCGAAGGAAAGCAATACATCGCAGTGCTGTCTGGATTCGGTGTCGACGCCCGTGGGGTCCAGGGCACGCTGACTCGCGGTCTTCCTCCAGGAACACTCGCCCCTGTTCCTGAAGGCGGCGCGATTTGGGTGTTTAGCCTGAAGGAATAAAAAATCGGGGCCAGACCGGTCGTTTCCCATTTTCCCGCCAGGAAAATGGGAAACGACCGGTCTGGCCCCGATTTTTATCGGAGGTGTTCAAAGTGCTCAGCTCAAAACTTGCTCCAGATATGCGTGCGATACTCGAAGGCCTGGCCGCGATGGGCGCGCCGCCAATGGAATCCTTGCCCGTAGCGGAAGCCCGGCGGGCGGCTCACGGCCTTAGCCAACTGGCGGGCGCGCCCGAGCCCGTCGCAAATATTGAGAATCGAAAGATCACTGGCCGGGGAGGGGAGATCCCGGTCCGGATATACACGCCCGAAGGGAGCGTCCCTTTTCCCGGCGTCGTTTACTTTCACGGTGGTGGCTGGGTGATCTGCGACCTGGAGACGCACGACAACGTCTGTCGTGCCATTGCGAGACGTGCCGGAGCCGTTGTGGTTGCCGTGGATTATCGTCTCGCTCCCGAGCACAAGTTTCCTGCTGCGCTCGACGACTGTCTCGATGTAACGCGCTGGGTGGCTGCGAACGCCACGAGCCTGCGTATCGATTCGCGAAGGCTTGTGGTTGCCGGTGACAGTGCCGGCGGAAATATGGCCACCGTCATTGCGACGAAGGCTCGCGATGCAGGAAGTCCCGCCATTGCCTTGCAGGTTTTGGTGTATCCGGCCATCAATGTCAGCGCGGCGGATACATCGTCTCACCAGGAATTCGCCGAAGATCATTTCCTGACCCGCTCCGTGATGGACTGGTTCGTGAGCCAGTACTTCGCGAAAGAGACAGACAAGATGAATCCCGATGCCTCTCCGAAATTCACCAAAGACCTGCGTGGTGTGTCTCCCGCGCTGGTCATCACCGCAGAGTGCGATCCGCTGCGCGACGAGGGCGAAGACTATGCCAAACGATTACAGGAGTCGGGTGTGCCGGTCACGCTTACCCGCTATGACGGCATGATCCATCCTTTTTTGAATCTTCTGGGCGCTTCTCCCACCGCTCAAAAAGCTGTAGACCAGATAGCCGCAGCGATCCGCGGCCTCGCCCGCTGAAAAAAGTTGCGCGGTTGTCGATTTCGTACCGGCTCGTTCGACTTACAGACAGAGCAAGGGTTGAAGCGATTCTGAACAAATTTTTAAAGGAGACAGGAAAATGCGATTCATGGTGATCGTCAAGGCAGACAAGAACTCGGAGGCCGGAATTTTGCCGAGCCAACAGTTGCTCGCCGACATGGGCAAATACAACGAAGAACTGGTGAAGGCGGGTGTGATGCTTGCCGGCGAGGGACTGCAGCCCAGTTCGAAGGGAGCGCGTGTGCGCTTTTCGGGAGACAAACGGACGGTGATCGACGGGCCTTTCGCTGAAACCAAGGAACTCGTCGCGGGTTTCTGGATCTGGAAGGTGAACTCGAAGCAGGAGGCTATCGAGTGGTTGAAGCGGTGCCCCAATCCGATGCCTGGCACCGAGCCTGAGATCGAGATCAGGCAGATTTTCGAGGCCGAGGACTTTGCTGCGAGCGACCCCACCGGCGAGTTCCGAAAGAAGGAAGAGGAACTGCGCAAGTCGGTTGAATCGCAAAAGCAGTGATTTCGAAAAAATCGGGGCCAGACCGGTCGTTCACCATTTTTTCTAAAAAAATGGTGAACGACCGGCCTGGCCCCGATTTTCGGGCATCGGCAGCTTTCCCCCAAATTCGCTTCTTCGCATATAATCCCTCATCAAATTCCGGCTGAGGGGTGACTCCATGGTCCAAAAGCGCAGGTTGGCAATGTGGGCGTTTGCGGCTGCAGGTATCGCCGCGTTTGTTCTCGGTGCATCGGCACAGGAAGTCGTTCGTGTCATTTCGCAGGGTGTTGTGACGCCTGCTGATCCGATCTGGGCGCAGGATCCGGTTCCGCCTGTCCCGCAGGAGGGCGACAACACACCTGAAAACGCCGGTGGCGGTCGCGGAAATCAGGGAGGGAGAGGGGGAAACGCGCCACCTCAGCCGCGCCCTTACGCTCAGGTGATCACGGCCAGCGCAAAGACCGACGAAGGCATCTTCAAGGTCCATCGAATCAATGACCAGATTTTCTATGAGATTCCCAAGAAAGAATTGGGAAAGGACTTTCTCTGGGTCACTCAGGTCAAGAACACCGTCAACGGTGCGGGCTACGGCGGTCAGGCAGCGGGGAATCGGGTGGTGCGCTGGGAACTCTACAACAACAGAGTTCTATTGAAGCTTGTCGACTACAGCATCGTCGCGGATCCCTCGACTCCTATAGCCAAAGCTGTTGCAGCTGCCAACAACCCGTCGATCATGCGCTCCTACAACGTGGCGGCGCTGAGTCCGGCAGGAGATCCCGTCATTGAAGTCACGCAGCTTTTCACCACAGAAGTTCCCGAATTTTCTGTCCGCGCTCAGGTGACCGGAAGCCGGGGATTGGATGGAGCCCGAACTTTCATTGAAAAGGTTGTTTCGTTTCCTGAAAACATCAACGTGGAAGTCACGCAGACCTTTACGGCGCCCCTCGATGGCGGTGGCGCAGCCGGCGGCGGGGATGGCGCCCCGCGCGGGCGAGGGCGCGGGAACAGCTTTACGGTTCTGACCTCCTACAGCATGGTGAAACTTCCGGAAAAGCCGATGCTGGGCCGCCTGTTCGATGAACGCGTCGGTTACTTCAGTCAAAGCATGTACGACTATAGCCGCGATGAGCATCGCGCCCAGGACCGTACCTACGTGACGCGCTATCGCCTCGAAAAGAAGGATCCGACGGCGGCCGTCTCTGAGCCTGTGAAGCCGATCGTCTACTACGTCGATCCCGCGACGCCGACAAAATGGATTCCCTACGTCAAAAAGGGCATTGAGGATTGGCAGAGCGCATTTGAAACCGCAGGATTCCGAAATGCAATCGTCGCGCGGGAAGCGCCAAAAGACGATCCGGACTGGAGCGCTGAAGACGCCCGTTATTCTGTAGTCCGATGGCTCCCGTCGACAACCGAGAATGCCTCGGGGCCGAATATTCATGACCCGCGATCAGGAGAGATTCTCGAAGCGGATATTCAGTTCTACCACAACGTTCAAAATCTTCAGAAGAACTGGTACTTCGTGCAGGTTGGAGCGCTCGATCCGCGCGCGCAGAAGCTGCCGCTCCCTGATGATTTGATGGGCGAACTGCTGCGCTTCGTTGTGGCCCACGAAGTGGGACACACGCTCGGACTTCAACACAACATGAAAGCCAGCTCGATCTATACGCTGGAACAGATTCGCGACAAGAATTTCCTGAAGCAATACGGTCACACACCCTCGATCATGGATTACTCGCGCTTCAACTATGTCGCCCAACCCGAGGATGGCATTCCCGTGGCCGATTTGATTCCCAAAATAGGCGAGTACGACAAATGGGCAATCCACTGGGGATACGCTCCGATTCCCGGTGCGCAGACCTCAGATGACGAACAGGTGCAGCTGAACAGGTGGTCGAACGAGCAGGATTCCAAGGCCCAGTTCCGCTTCTCGACCGCGGGGGCCGCTGCCAGCGATCCAGGCGACAACACAGAAGCTGTAGGCGATATCGATGCTGTGCGGGCCACTGCCCTGGGATTGAAGAACCTGCAACGCGTTGCCGGTATGTTGCTGACGGCGACGACAGCCAAGCAGGGCGATCCTTACGATGAGCTGACTGAAGTCTACGGCCGGCTGATCGGTCAATGGACGACCGAAATGAACCATGTCACACAGCTCGTCGGGGGCTTCATGTCGCAGCAGAAACACATCGGGCAGACGGGGGTGCGCTTTACTTCCGTGCCCAAAGCCAGACAAGCCGAAGCTGTGAAATTCCTGCTCGACAATGCTTTTCAAACGCCCCAATTTATGGTCAGGCCCGACATTGTTCGTCTGATCCAGCCGTCAGGAGCGATTGCAAGAGTTCGAACAGCGCAGAACTCTGTCATGAACTCCCTGCTGTTGACGGCGCGCCTGGACCGAATGATCGATCAGTCCGCAATTGACGGTGCCGCTGCGTACACACCGGTCCAATTTCTGGCGGACGTTCGCAGCGGAATCTGGAGTGAGTTGAGAACACCGGCTCTGCCCATCGATACTTACAGGCGCAACACGCAGCGTGTTTACCTGGATACGATCGATAACCGTCTCAACGGAGGCGCGGAGCCGTCTGTTGAAATACGCGCTCTGCTCAAGGGCGAACTGCGGACTCTTCGAGGTCAACTCGTCGCCGCGATTCCGGCGTCCGCCGATCGCGCCACGCGATTGCATCTCGAGGATTCGCGTGATGCCATTGATGAGATCCTCGATCCTCGCGCCATGCGCACACGCACAACCCCCGCGGCCGGTGTCGGCGGCGGGGCGCGAGGCTATGCGGACTCTCTTCGAGTCCTGGATTCCTCGTCGCGTTTCGATTACGAAAACGATCCCTTTCTGCAGCGCCCAACGTCCTGCTGGCCGGACTACGTGATTCGGTAGGGAGGGGAAAGAGGAGTCACCAGAGAAATCGGAAATGGGGGACACTCAATAATCATTAATCACTAATCAATTTTCATTTCTCAACAAGCGGTGATCCCAACGCTGAGAAATGAAAATTGATTAGTGATTAATGATTATTGAGTGGGTCCCCATTTCCGATTTCTGTGGTGATTCCCCTACTTTGGAATCTCAGGAACCGTAAGGTGAAAGACCTTCACTGTGGATCCGGTGGCCGAAATCGTTGCGGTTTCCGAAGGTCCCAGGTAAATGCCCATGCCCTTCGTGACCTCGTGAGCCTTGTTCTCCAGGGTGATGTTGCCTGAGCCTTCCATGAGATAGAGAAGCTGATGCTTGTTGCCGGCGTTTGCGTTGAACTTCTCGCCAGGCTGGATCCAGCGAAGCACTCCGAGGACATTCTTCGCGCCCACCAGGGCTCCGTTGAGGATTTCGGTGAACTCTCCCTGAGGTGACGGGACTCTCGGAAGAGTGTTGGTGTCGATAAAGATCGTGTTTGGCATACGAACTCCTATGTCTGGACCCAGACGCGCCCGTCGACGCGATTCCACAAAAGGTCATCGGGTGTGCCGTCGAGAATGGTTGTTTTGAATCGGTTCGGCGCCTGGAATTCGAAATAGAACAAACCCGTTTCGCTCGCACGCAGACGATGCTTCGCCTCGGGTGGAATGAAGACCATGCTGCCCGGCCCGACCGGACGAATTCCTTCAGGCGTTTCGACGGTGCCCTTGCCTTCAAAGATGAAGTAGAAATGCTCGCAGTTCTCATGCAGGTGGAAAGGGGAAGACGCGTTGCTCTTGTAACGCATGATGCCCGCAAGCATGTCATCAATATTGGTCAGTTCCTTGTTCACGAAGAATGTGCGCTCTCGCCCGGGCACGGCCGAAACGAGTTTCGGTAGCTGATCCTCGTGGAATATGTAAGCCATGGTTTCTCCTTGCTGTTCTACTTCGGCCGATACGCGACCCTTGCAATTTCCGAGATCGGACACGGCGCAACTGTTGCTCGAATCTCCGCCTGGGCATGACGCTCAACGGTCGGCTTTGACGACCCTCGATGTTCCTCACCCCACACTACAGTTACGGGCGTGCCTGGTTCGCTGAATTCCAGATCGACAGTCGCCAGCGAGATCATTGCGCGCTCGTTATAGGTATAGCCAGTATACGTGGACAGCCCTATGGTCTTGCCGTTGCTTACCACTTTGTCGTACGGCAACGTTGCGTAGTTCGCCAGCGGCAAGTCGATGTACTTTGTAATGTCTCCCTCGGCATCGCCCAACGAACGGAAAGCGCGGGCGAAATCGTCACGGTTCCACACCAGTGTGACTTTTTTACGCTTCGCTGTGCCCGCCATCGTTTCCAGTGCTTGACGTCCGATGAACTCGTGATCGAATTTAACGAAGGGCGCATATCCAAGATCAACGGGCGTCAGGTAGTATGCGCGGATATCGGCGGAATAGAAGCTCCCTCCGAGTGAAGCCATCGCCTCGTAACTGTTTCCCTTGAGCCACTGTCGATACCCTTTCATCTTGTCGCCGGTATAGATCGCAGGAAGTGGAGAAGGAATCCATCCTGATTCGAGGCAGCTTGTCGGATAGGCCCGCGCGCCCACCTGCCGAATTCCGAACTCCTGACCGGCTTCGACAATCGCGTTCCGGACTTCTTCGCCATACTCCCAGGGACCGAACAACTCCCAGCCGGGCTGCCCCACCATTCCATGACGCAAGGCGCGAATGTCATGGCCTGCTACGTTGAAGACATCCATCTGAAAGAATCGGATATCCGGCGCTGGCTTTCGCGTGACTTTCTCCATTACCTTCACGGCATGAGGCCCCTGGACCTGGTATCGAAAGGTCTTTCGACGGCCTTCATTGAAGGCAGACCTTTCGTCTCGCGTCGCCGACGCCTTGTATCCGCCGGTTTCCAGGTTGTATTGAACCCAATTTGCAGCTGGAGGTCTTCCGACGAGATTGAATCGATTTTCGTCCAGATAAAAAAGAATCGCGTCGCCGATCACGTATCCGTCGTGATCGCACGCCACAAACTGTTTGGCCTGGTTGACCTTGAAGTTCTTGAACGAATTGATCCCGAGTTCCGAAAACAGCCGGAGTGCATCCGGACCCTCGACATAAAGGTCCGTCATGTGATGCGACTGATCGAAGAGAGCACAAGTCTCCCGCCACGACCGTTGCTCGTCTCGCCAGTTGGTGAATTCGGAGCGCACGACGGGGAATGCATATGGGCCGATCTGAGAATTTCTCAGGAGTTCTACAGGACTCCCGACGGCTTGTATCGCATCCTGAAGGCTCTTGAAGTTCATAGTTCATCCTTTCCGGGTTCCGGGAGCCAAAAGGAGAGGAGGCTTCCGAGCAAGAGGACGGAGAATCCAACTCCTGCCGCGACCAGGGCGAGTTTCGTTGGCGCATAAACAGGATCGGAAGTGATCGCAAGCGTCGCGGTCAGCCATGCAAAGGAGGTACCTACCAGACGTCCACCGGTATTGATTGCAAAACCTTCGCCGGTACCGCGCAAGTGAACGGGATAGATGCGGGGAAGATAGTTTCCCCAGAAGCTGAACTGACCGATCACCAGAAGTCCGAGGATGAAGTTCCCAACGTACAGCCATTTGAGACTGGTTGTTGCCGCCAACCCAAAGACAATCGGCAGCATGATGACGGCCGGTATCTGAAATAGGCGCAGCAGGCGCTGCCGGCTGAAAATTCGAACGACGAGCAGCGCGAGAAGCGTTCGACCCATCAGACCACCAACTTCCGAAACCAGAGTCATTCTCGCTGCAATACCCCCTGTAATTTTTCCTGCCTCCGGCGGAGTCAGGTTACGGATTTGGTCCCGGACCTCGGGTATGCCTCGAATCATCTGAGGAACCTGTTGAAGAGCGCCAAACGCGGCACCGTAGGCCAGAGCGAGCATTATGGTTGCCACGATCGTTGCACGACGTAATTTCGGCGCGAATAGTTCCCGGATGCTGGGGCGTTTCAACGTTCCTGCGGCCCGCTTCTCACGCCAGACGGGAGACTCGGGAAGGAATGGACGAATCAGGATCAGCGGAAGAGCAGGGATCACGCCGGTCATCAGGGTATAGCGCCAGGCAGCGTGTGAGCCTGTGTCAGCCAAGCCGAAGCCACTGAGGGCCGGCAAGCGATCGGCATAGGCAACGCAAAGGGCACTGGCAGATGCCACTAATAATCCTCCGAAGTTTGAGCAAGCCTGTGTGTATCCGAGTATGCGCTCGCGTTGCAACGGGTTGGGAAATAGTTCGGCTAACCAGGCGACGGCGGCAACGAACTCCACACAGACGCCAACGTACACGCAGCACCGAAGCGCGAGCAACATCTCAATCGAGGTTGCGTACCCGGACGAAAATGCCGCGACGGCATACAGAAGGATGCTGAACGTCAGCACACGGCGCCGGCCGAACCGGTCCGTCAGGTAACCACCCAACAGTCCGAATATTCCCGCGGCGAATGCCGGAATATAGAAGAGACGTCCGACCCACACTTGAAAAACGGGAGAGCCCGGTTGAGCTCCAGTCAGATCCGGCAGGGCTGTGGGCGCGATCAGCGGCAACATCAGAATCTCGTAAGTATCAAAGGCAAAGCCGATGACTGCGATCGTGCAGATGAGCCATTGGATCGGCGTTAGCCTGGGGGATTTGCTCTGTGGCGCCGTGGACATCCGCGCCAATATACCAGACTGGGGATTGCGGTGACGTTGACCGAATTATCTCAAAATTCGGTCAACGTCACCGAAACTCAGCGTCGTTCGAGGATCTCCAGCTTCACTCTTTCGCCTTCCGCTTTCGCGGTGATCGGTGCGCGGGGAAGCTTTGATACGCCTGGTTCGATGGTGAACGTAAAGTCGAGGGAATACCACGGCCCGCTCACGTCTGCGGCCGGCGGATTTCCGGATTCGTGCCGCGTGTAGTTACCGACGAGTGCCCGCGTCACTCCGAACTGCACATCCGTATCGAGGTTCTTGTCGTCGTTCACATAGACCTGTGAGATATGCGTTTTGTACCC
>Ga0207428_10006890_pt1 | contig 10415 bp, 13 predicted proteins | sample RhiMethybrSRZTD1_FD_187600 | JGI IMG/M metagenome (GOLD analysis project Ga0207428, IMG submission 187600) | Populus rhizosphere microbial communities from Tennessee, USA - Rhizosphere MetaG P. TD hybrid SRZTD1 (SPAdes) (version 3) | ecosystem: Host-associated > Plants > Roots > Rhizosphere >... | reverse complement strand
CGGGACCATCGACGCGCACGTTGCAAACTTCGCCGGGAGTGAGCGTGACGTTACTCACTTTTGAGTACGCGCCACCGCCACCACCGCCACCACCGAGCGCGCCATTGCCACCACCGCCAATGCACTCGATTGAATTGTTGGCGTTGTTCCAGTTGGCTGGTACCGTCCATGAGGTCGTACTAGCCCATGCCGCTGCCTGTGCCGCTGCCTGTGCCACAGAAATGTTTGCCGAGCCGGTGATTGAACTCGTCACCGTGTCAGTCGCCGTGACGGTCGTCGTCTGTGCTGTTTTTGGCGTTATGGAGAACTGACCATAACCATTAGTGAGGGCGCTGTTGGCGGGCATGATCGCCGCGCCGTCATTGCAGGTGACGCGCACAGTGCCGGAATAATTAGTGGTCGGCTTGTTCGAAGCATCAGCGGCTTGGACTTGAGCATTAAACGCGGTGCTTGTCGTTCCCGAGGCCGGGACTTGAACAATCAATTTTGTTGCTGGCACAGCGATGCCGTAGGGCAGGGTCGGGCGCGTAAAATTCGCAGTCCACCGGGCAACACCCTTGCTGATGCGTATTTCATCCATGTAACCAGCAAAATAATTGCTAGTCTGTCCGACGCCAATGCTTAGCGCATTTGCATTGGTCTTCAACGCCAAGGCAGAAGTCCACGTTGACTTCAACACGCCGTCTCTGAAAGCGCGAAAGGTATTGCCGCTTCGTGTCACAGCAAGATGCGACCAAGCACTCAACAATGTACCGAAACCGGGATTTGGCAAACCGCCAGCACCGCTAGCAATGTCCCACGAACTCCCTGTCGAGGTCATGTAGATTTCACCGGCCTGTGTCCAGTTTAGAAGAAACGGGCAATACACAGTTGCCACATCACGGCAAATTGCCGCGCCGCCGTTGCCGCCCCTGTATTCCCACCAATCCACAGTAAAGTCGCCCGCGCCAAATTCCCAATCGGCGCTGTTCGGCCAAGTCACATAAGAACTGCCGGGGAAATACATAACGCCGCCGCTTAACGGGGAGCCGGGCTGGATGATCTGCATTGATCCGGCGACACTGGCCGTACCGCGAGCAACAGGAGAATAATCGTAGAATGTCGTCGAGCCAGAAATGCCATCTGCGTGCATAAGCAGTTTGGTAAAGGCGTCATTGCCTTTCAAATCTGGCGGCGCGCCACCCATCAGCGCCGGTGTATTCCCCGGCAGCATCAGGCAAAGCCCTGACTGATTGTGCAGTAAATGTTAGTTGCGTCGATGACGACATAAGAAAGTATGTCAATCTGTCCGACGACGCCCGACGGTTTCACGCCGCCGGGAAATTTATACGCGCTGCCATACGTTGTGATCGTACCGCCACCGTTGATTAGTCGTATCAATCCCTTCTGCCCGTTTTTGACGTTTGCAGGATTATTCAGCGTCATTCCCGCACTGACGACGCTCGCAGAAAAATCAATGCCAAAGGCAAAGTCGGGCGTGAAAATCAGCCCAGACGGCGTGATCGCTACAGGTGCCGCCGCACTCCACGCCGCCCCCGGCGTGAGCATCTTTGTCGGCGCGGAGTTGGCGAGATATTCGGCAGCGGTTGCGGCAACCGGAATTGCCGAGGCCGCCGCGCGTGACGTGTCGGTTGGATGGACGTGGTCCTCTCGGGCATATTTGACCGCGACACCGACAGCTGCCGCACCATCCATAATAGGATTGGCAGTCGCAGCGGTAGGAGGCGCAGGAACAGCCGCAACAGCCGCGTCAACATAATCTTTTCGTACAGCATTCGCTGCAGCAGGACCGGTTGGCAACGATAGATGACCGGTCATCGTATCGCCAGCGAGCTTTACGCCAGCGACCCATGTCGATGAGAGCCGTCCATATAGCTTACCGTCTGTCGGTGCTTCTGGAACCGGTCCCGCTGGACCTTGCGGACCTGTTGCACCGGGATCGCCCTGCGGTCCCTGCGGTCCTGTTGCGCCCTGCGGTCCCTGCGGTCCCGGCACGGTGCTGTCCGCGCCAGCCGGTCCCTGCGGTCCCACTGGGCCTTCCGGTCCCGGTATCTCGCTCGCAGGTCCCGGTGCCCCCGGCATCCCCGGCACACCCGCACTGCCGCGTGGTCCCGGTATCCCTTGCGGTCCCGGTGGACCAACGTCCCCTTCATCACCCTTCGGCCCCATTGGGCCTTGTGCTGGCACTTCGATGACGATGACATCGTCAGGGTCAACAAATTCAGTTACCATCAGTCAGCCTCTTACTGCCGCCACCACCGCCATTGATAATGAGTTCACGCGAAACTTCATTCGCTCGCACCATCTCGTTACGGAAGCTTTCAACAGCCGCGCCAGTCTGCCGCTGCATCTGCGAATTTTCAATAAGCAAAAGTGGCATCCAAGCAAGCGAGCAATCCCAATGATCGACCGGCTGATCGCTCTGCGGATGCTTGCCAAGAACGTGGATCCACAATGGACATTTATCACAGACATCCGACATCGCAGCACGATGCAACGGACAAATCAAATTGTCAGGTCCGCGTGGCTTTTGCACTGTCTGCGGCATCTGGCTCGCCTCTCTGCTTTGCAGCCAGCAAAGTCGCTGCTGCGGTGTCGATGTAGGACCGCCACGCCGAAATGTCGTCGATTGGCTGGTTCGGCTCCTTGAAGCCGTCATTCGGATCGTCATCGACAAATTCGATTGCGCCGCGTTGCGCTTCCTCGTTCCACTGGATGACGTGAACAGCCGGGTCGATGTCAGAGCAATCGACCGGCACGGCCACGCCGTCGATGTAGACCACGTTGTCGGTGCGCGAGATGGTTGCTGTTTTCATGGCTCAGTTCTTGGTGGCGATGATGAGGTCAACGTAGGCGATGCGGCAGTCAATGCCCGCAGCAAAGGCGGCACCGGAGCCAGCCGCGCCGATAATAGTGGTTTGATTGTACGAATAGTTCTCAGCACCACCGTAAGTTGTGTTTGAAAACATATCACCAAAAGCTATAGTTGAACCATTTGACAATGAAAATTGTGCCGGAGAAGTGCTGGGAGAAACTTTCAAAAAATGATTGTGCGACGGCAGGTGCGCCGTGCTGAGTGTCACGCCGTCCGTGCTGGTACGACCAAGAAAAGTCGAGAAAGGAACAGAGCCACCGGAGCCGGGGGTGCCGCTGACCACGCGCAGTACCTTGTCGTTGTGCGTTGTTTGCTTAGTCCATCCGGTTGGTGCTGCTGTCTGCTGGAACAGCATCTTCGTTCCGGCTGGAAAACCGCTGACGGCCGCAGCAATGGCAGCGGAGATTGCCGCATCGACATATTTTTTTGAAGCGGCATGAAAGTCGGCGGCAGGATCACCGGCCAGCGTCAATGCGCCGGTCATTATGTCGCCAGCCTTCTCTACCTTGCTATTGTCGAGCGCAGTATCAGCATTTTGAAATGCTGTCGTTACTGCCACATCACCGGCATCGACGTATTGCTTCGGTGCTGCAACCAGCGCCGCCCCCGGATCGCCCGCAAGCGCCAGTGGCCCAGTCATAGTGTCGCCAGCCGGATCGACAGCCTTCACCCATGCTGCGTTCTTCCTGCCGTAGACCATCCCATCGGATGGACTATCTCCAAGACCTCCGGGAGGACCGGGGACACCTTGATCACCTTTTGCTCCCGGCAATCCGGGAGGACCGGGAGGACCCATCTGGCCAGTGGCGCCATGCGGTCCCGGTGTTCCGGGTGCGCCATCGTCACCACGATCACCCTTTGGCCCCATTGGACCTTGTTCAGGAACGGAGATGATCTTGACGCTTGTCATCGCGTTGGTCCAATTGCATGTGTCAACGTGCCTCTGAAAATATCCTCGTGCAATCCATCTGGCCGCAAAAGAATTAGGCTGTGATAATAATCACCAGCCTGCATATCTGCCATCTGTTCACGCAGGATACGAATATTGAACGTTGTCAATTTTCCATCGACATCTGGCAGAAAATCAATATCACCATCATCAGTGCTGAGCGACACAAACACTTCCGTGTCCTCCGGACGCTTGCGGATCATCATCATAAGGCCGCAGCCTGTAAAGTCAAACGGCACGCCATTAATGACCCACTGAAACGCCCGCGAGAAGTCAGCGTCAGAGAATGTTATGATCTGAACGTTTGCAGCTTCCGCCATGTCGCCTCACAAATTTGCGTAATAGTTATCAAGCGGATCAGGCGCGACTTCGCAAACCAGCCAGCGGCCATCGCGCCAAACCGGCCAAAGACCTTTACCACAACGTGGTGGTTGCTCGCATGTTGCATTTCCTGGTACCAATATGGTGCCAGGAGAGCGTGGATCACAGTCCGTTACATCGAGCGTCTGCTCACCTGTATAAGCTCCGCTCTCATAGTCATAATAAAATATCTGCATATCAGCCGTCCACGATCAGCGGCACGACCGGCGCATTGCGCGGACGTGTCTCCTGTCCGACATTGAGGTTAAGGCTGACACCCGCTGTGAACGCCTTTGGAAAGTCGCCCATTGGCGGACCACTGTCCAAGGCGTGTGCAAGGCCGCTGACGTTCGGATTGGTAAACATTGCAAATGGCGGTGCTTTGCTTGGATCCCAAATGATATTGGAAACGGCCATCGAACCGGCTCCGATAATTTCGCCGGTCTGCGAGTTTTGCTGCTGATACAACTGACGTCCTGAATCGACGCCACGCGCATCGTCCCAAAACCGCATGAACTCGCCGCGAAAATCCGGCAACCGGAAAGTTGTTGAACCGTCACCATACGAGAAACTTGTCCAGTACCGGTTGGCCGGATTTGTCCAATCAGAATCAGCCGCGATGCGTCCGGACGCGGCAGCGAACGCATAAAGTTGCGGATGCGCCGAGCGTGGCAGGATCGCACCGTTCAGTTTCAAGGTACCAGGGAAGGCTACATTGCCAGACGTCAAAATGATACTGCCAACCGGACCAAGGCCAGAAGCTGGTTTTGGAATCAGGCCGAAGAACTGGAACGCACCTTGCGCAGCGGAATAGATCAACAGCATGATCTGCCCAGTCGCAGCATCTCCAGATTGTAATGGAGCGCCATTGCCACGCACTATTGGTACAGGCGCAAGAGTGTTCACCTTGATCTGTGATGCTCCTGTAATATCGTTGGCAAGCCGCACCTCGATAGTTGTACCAGCGACCAACGCTGTAATAGCCGGAACAAAGTTTGCGACAAGAGAATTAGGCGTACCAGTATCATTGACATAAGGAATATTGACGAACGTGTTAGTTGTGGTGCCACCACCAGCCGCACCGCTCGCGTATGGATTGAACTCCCAATAGCCAGCATCATTCCAGATCGCCTCAAAGATCACACCAGCCTTAATATCATCGGCCAACAATTCCGCGCCAGTCGCATAGCGCAACGCATGGCTGTCGCCATCTACAACAAGCGTTGTTGGACCGGTATTGTTCACCGCGCCTTTGATACGCAGCGGCATTCCCGGTGTCATCGTGTTCGCAATTGGCGGATCAAACTCGACAGCAACAGCGTTTGGCGCACTATTAATTGCCAGAGCGTAGTTCATCCGCTGGCTACGCATCGCGTACAGAAGCTGCGAGAGACTAGCGTCATCAGGCGTCATCTTCGCAGCTTCGATAGCCGAGACAATTTCACGCTGCGGATACTCGACTGCTTCTGCCGGGATGATCGAGCCTTGCCGACCTAAACTTGGATCTCCATTGATGTATGGAGCATCAGCATCTTGAACGCCGTATGGTTGATGATATCGCATCTAATTCCCCTTATGGTGTACCTGCCATTGGCCCGCCAAGCTGCAGGCTAGAATAGTCGAAAACGATTTGCGTATGTGCCGGCTTGATACGCTCCAACAGACACGGCACTTCTCCCGCCATGCCAATTATTAGATGCGGATCAACGCCAACCTCGCCACCAATCGGACCTGTCCTGAACCAAGTCAATCTGATTTGGCCAACTCCGATGGACCAATAAAATCTCATCTCTGGTGGACCAAGATACCAACGCATGCTACCGGGCACGCCACCAGAAGCAGCTTCATCTTGCGAAGTGTCACCGACTTTTGACACCCCGCACATATAAGGAGCATACTCCTTGATAGTAATTTCATAACCAAGCCACGACATAATCTTGATAAAAAATTCGCGGCTTTGGCCACCGAGCAACGTCATCTTTAGCATCAGTATGCGACGGCGGTCAGCCATCGTCTGCTGCGTACCAAAGAAACAAGGATCAGGCAAACCCCAATTACGTTCCCAATCCGTAAACATCTCAGTTGATTTACGCGGATCAGTTTCAATCTCTAACAGATCAGCTGCGCGTCCATCAACGAAGCCCCAATACTCACACAGGCCAGTAAGCGTGCGGACTAATGTACTCTCCGGAAAGCGTGGCCATGCCTCACCCTGTGGTAGTAGGGCAAGCAACGCCTCTACATAATCTTTACCCTTGCGACGGACATGCTTGTCGTAGTCAGTCATAAATGACGCTTCCCAAAATTCCTATATGACCGACCGACTGCATCACGTCATCATCGTTGTTCGCTAAATGAAACGATACAACGCTAGTCGTATTCATAATTGCATAACTCTTCCAAGCCGCAAAGATTGTCTGGCCAGGTGCAGCAAGATTACGCAACATAGCATTTAGGCTCTGTTCAATCTCAGCCCGCACGCTCTCAGTGTCAGGAACAAGCTCATCAATGATGCAAGTTATTTCCTGCTTGACCGGAGCGACTACAAACGTGTCCTTAACGGCAACCGGACGCTTTCCATTAATGTAAATTTCAACAGCATCAATATCCTCCTGAGTTGGAATACCATCGTTGTCAGCGCGCATGTCGTCCATCATGAAGCGCACCGTCACCGTACCAATACCCATCTCGCTCGCTGCCCAAGCCCGCGTCACTCCCGGTACTGCCAGTGCCCACGCCTCATAATCATAGGCAGCACCTCCCATTGGCGGCTGCTGAATACGACGCAACACGCGCTCACGGAGTTGGTTATCAGTTTCTGCATTCACTCCGCCATCAATTGATATGACAGGTGCCTCATTCGTAACACCGATGATTATGTCCTCGATTGATAAAATATCACCGAGGTCCTTATTGCCACCTGCCCCCGGATTTAGTGCCCGCACCGTAACTGTTATGCCCACATCACCATTCGCAAAAAACTGTTGAGTTGTTTCATATGGCCAGTCATCGCTTCCGGTCATACGAGTACCAGCTGGAACAATTGTTCCCTGATCACCAAATACCGTAACACTACCAGAAGCGAAAGTGGCAACCTTACGTCCGGTGCTACCATCAGCATTCACAAGCCAGATGTCACCGTGACGGTCAAGCCATTCGTGTTCTGCAGTATCTGGCAGAAACTGAAATGAAAGCCAATCAATATAACGTAACGTCAAATGGCAGACCGCAGCCATAGCATCGGCCATGACACGCAGCACGCTGTTTCCGATAAATGAGGCCCGACCAAGACTTGTGGTGACCTCACCGCGAACCGTCTCGCGGACTGCGCGGAGAGTTGGAGTTGTCCACGGCAAAGTTCAGTCCCCTTTGATTGTAATTTCGTCCCAGAGATTTTGAAAGCGTAGCTCGATCTTGCGGGCTGCGCCTCGATAGATCGTCACAAGAACATTGATGCGCTCGATACTGCCTCTTGTTGCTGTGACATCAAAATTGGAACATATTCGTTTTTCAATCAACGGCTGTAAAGCCGTCCGGCAGTATTGCTCAGCCCGCGCCAATGTTGAACCTTCTCTTGCCTCTGCTGGTGTAATCTTACTCCGCTTCAACAGCCAGAGCTTCGCACCAATCGGCCAGCCATCCCATATTGTTTCAGCGTCCAAGTCTCCCCACCATCCACAACGGTCTGTGCTATCCGGATTTGGTAAGATGTCTTCGACATCTGCCAGTGCGTAGGTGAGAAGAGCCACCTTGACAATATTGACTAGCTCCTCCGTCTCATCAAGTGTGGCATCCGGCTTCAGAAGCCAGTCGGCCCAAATGCCATCCAAATTGGTTACATTAATTATTCGAACATCTGACATTTATGAACTCAAGGCGATGATGTCACGCTGCATGAAAGCTGGGTGAACGGTCTTGTTCTCTTCTGCCAATTCATCACTCCTCGATCCGACACCATAAATCCGATTTGATAGCATCAAGGCCGGAAGGCGAATTGGGAAGCTGTAATTAACGACACGTGGCAGTTGACGCTCTGTAGCGGACAAATGCTGAATCAGCAAGGCTGCTAGGCCAACAAAATTCTGATAGTCTTTCGATACAAATGAATCAGCTTTATTCACTTTAATCTCTTCAATGACCAGCGCCATCTCATCCATAATCATAGACGCTTCGCCACGACTTTTGAATTCAATCTCAGTAATGATTTGCGATTGTTCAATGAAGGAAAAAATGATAGCCGCGTTCACGATGGACAAGCCAAACGGAAAAGCCGGGACCTCCTTTAGCATAGCAGCCCGTACATTGTTCATAGATTTAATAGTAGCACCGGCATCACGTGCCTGTTCAAAACAGGCAAACAATTCGGTACCAATTGTATGATCGACTATCAATTGAGAAAAATTACTTAAAAATTTTCCTACAGCTGAACGTAAATCGGCTCCTTCATTTCCAACAGACGAAATAGAAAAGCTGACCAGCTCAGCCATCAGCCTAGTTGAAATTTCAAGAGACTCAGCGCGTTCAGATTTTTTCACGGTGTTGCGCCCTGATCTATCATAGCAGCTTGATCGTTAGCAGTTTGAGCAGCATCGGCACCTGCGCTTTGCGATGCATCTTGTACCTTGCTTTTCGTATTCTCCTGCTCTGGCGTATTGCCTGGAGAGCCGACTTCGACAAATGTCATTTCAAACGTACAATAGCCACCCCGCTCCCGCGTCTCTGTAACATTGTAACGTTCACACAAACATTTTTTCGGCTCAGCCAAATAAGGGTCAACAAGAGAGGCGCCATCCGCACTATCAAGTGCCCGCATCAACGCCCGTTTGCGCGTGTTATAATCGGGACCTATGAGATAGCCAGTGATCTGATAACGGGTTGCCGCCCTTCCCATGTCCTCGGCATAGGGAATATCCCGCTTAGGATATTCATGAAGCACAACCCGTCTACCACCGCTGCGCGCCTGTTGCTCAACGTGATATTGTACACCGGCATAGGAAGCCGGTAGCATCTGCATGCGCCATGGAGCAGGAGAGACTTCTTGAATTGTTGCCATATCAGGAACAGTTATCTGGCTTGATGTCGATTGCCATAGTTGACCAGCAACCACCATCATCTACGAAAATAGCATTGTCGCCAAATTTTATATGCGCATGTGTGCTATCGACACGGAATGATTTTTTACTATCCTGATATTGTCCGATAATTTTGCTACCATCAATGATCAGTTTCAGATTGCCACCGACCTCAAACAATTCCCACTTGTTGGCACCCTTGTCGTAAAAACCGACAAGCTTGTCGCCATTATAAAATTCAATTCGGTTCTTGTCGCAACGGACCTCGGTGTTTACGCTATCGCCCTCGTGCTTATATTTTTCCTGCTGTTGTTGCTGACCAGTACCACCACCGCTTCCTTCTAGAGCTTGTACGCCAGTCGATCCATTCCCCGATTGCCCACCTTGCTTCTTCTCAATCTTGTGCGTCTGCATCTTCTTATTGACATGACGCAAACTGACAAAACGTGTCTTGTCGCTCTTGGGATCCTTCACTGACTTACCGTCAAGGGATACGATGTAGGTTCCATTTTCCTTAAACAAAACCATTTGCTCAGAACCATCTGGCGCATAGTTAGCAGCTTCTCCCTCGCTCATTCCATAAGGTCGCACGCGCCTATCATCGATCAACGCAACTGGATGCGATCGTGACCCACCAACATAGATCATCAATGCTTCTGCAGCCGGTCCCTTCGGCTGGTTATGATTCCAATCACCATCCTCAGTTGGATTTTCTTCCTTGATCTGTTTTTGGTTTGGATCCTCCTCTTGTTTAATCGGTACAGAGGTCATACCAACCATTTGCCATCTCTCAAAATCAGATGGCGTCTCACTATGATAAACGTCTGCCTTCTTAACTTCTTGCATCAAATGATCATCGTCCACTTCACGGATTGTAGCCCGTGCTGTCCCCATTCGAGCTTGACGTGTAGCGTGAGCGAGTGTTGTGCGTATTGTCATTGATTTGGCCTCGGTACACCTTCTCCAAGAGCTTTGTTATTCACCAACTCAAGGACGCTTCTTGTTCCAGTTGAATTATCCTGACTGAATGTAACGCTCTTGAGGATAAGAGGAATGTTATTCATAACCAGCATAGGCGACTGAACAGTTACATACTGTCCTACATCCCACAGACCTCCGGACGGTCTTAACCAACCATACACCGTTCCATAAACCGTAA
>Ga0207428_10006883_pt1 | contig 10421 bp, 7 predicted proteins | sample RhiMethybrSRZTD1_FD_187600 | JGI IMG/M metagenome (GOLD analysis project Ga0207428, IMG submission 187600) | Populus rhizosphere microbial communities from Tennessee, USA - Rhizosphere MetaG P. TD hybrid SRZTD1 (SPAdes) (version 3) | ecosystem: Host-associated > Plants > Roots > Rhizosphere >... | reverse complement strand
CGTGACGCTATACCTAAATATATTTCGGGGAGAACCAGATATCTCTGAGTTTGATTAGCCTTTCACTCCGACCCACAGGTCATCCGCGCCGTTTTCAACCGACGTCGGTTCGGTCCTCCACGGGGTCTTACCCCCGCTTCAACCTGCCCATGGGTAGATCACTCAGTTTCGGGTCTGCCTCCAACGACTGAACGCCCTGTTCAGACTCGCTTTCGCTTCGGCTCCGTTTCCTTAACCTTGCCGTTGAAGAGCAACTCGCTGGCTCATTATGCAAAAGGCACGCCGTCACAGGACAAAGCCTGCTCCGACCGCTTGTAAGCACACGGTTTCAGGTACTATTTCACTCCCCTTCCGGGGTACTTTTCACCTTTCCCTCACGGTACTCGTCCACTATCGGTCGCCAAGGAGTACTTAGCCTTGCGGGGTGGTCCCCGCGGGTTCCGACCAGGTTTCCCGTGCCCGGCCGTACTCAGGAACTCGTCCAGGAAGGCCGCGAGTTTTCGCCTACGGGACTGTTACCCGCTGTGGTTCGACGTTCCAGTCGATTCGACTAACACGCGGCTTTGTAACTTCCCGACCCGCCGGCAGACGGATCAAGACGAGCCCTACAACCCTCGCACGACAACGACTGCCGTCTATCACGTCGCACGAGTTTGGGCTGTTCCCTTTTCGCTCGCCACTACTCAGGGAGTCGAGGTTTCTTTCCTTTCCTCCGGGTACTAAGATGTTTCAGTTCCCCGGCTTGCCTCTTCCCGCCCTATTTGATTCAGGCGGGAGTACGCGCGCATTACCACGCGTAGGTTTCCCCATTCGGAAATCCCCGGATCAACGGATGGTCAGCTCCTTCCCGGGGCTTATCGCAGCCGCCCACGTCCTTCATCGGCTCTTGGCGCCAAGGCATCCACCGTGTGCCCTTCGTCACTTGACTCGAAAGAACACGTTTTACTGCCGCTATGGAGTTTTCAAGGTGCGCGTGGGCTCGAGCTCCGCACGGAGGGCGCCCACGAGAAGACCCGCCCGCCGGCACGAAAGCCGGAGCACGGTCTCTCAAAACTCAACAGCGTGGAATCAGAGGTCGAGGTCGACGTCGTTCCAGGCGAGCCCGGGACATCGGACGGCCAAACGTTGCCGGCCATCGAACGAGCCCGGACGCCTACCGGGATAAAGAGCCCCGGTATTCCCTAGAAAGGAGGTGATCCAGCCGCAGCTTCCGCTACGGCTACCTTGTTACGACTTCACCCCAATCATCAACCCTACCTTCGACGGCTGCCTCCCCGAGGGGTTAGCTCACCGGCTTCGGGTATTGCCGACTTTCGTGGTGTGACGGGCGGTGTGTACAAGGCCCGTGTACGTATTCACCGCGGCGTTGCTGATCCGCGATTACTAGCAACTCCGCCTTCATGAAGGCGAGTTTCAGCCTTCAATCCGAACCGGGACCGGCTTTTTGGGATTCGCTCACCCTCGCAGGTTTGCAGCCCTCTGTACCGGCCAATGTAGCACGTTTGTAGCCCAGGACATAAGGGGCATGATGACTTGACATCATCCCCACCTTCCTCCGATTTGTCACCGGCAGTCTCCCATGAGTCCCCGACATTACTCGCTGGCAACATGGGACAGGGGTTGCGCTCGTTGCGGGACTTAACCCAACATCTCACGACACGAGCTGACGACAGCCATGCACCACCTGTGCACTGGTCCCGAAGGAGGGCCGTATTTCTACGGATTTCCAGTGCATGTCAAGCCCTGGTAAGGTTCTTCGCGTTGCATCGAATTAAACAACATGCTCCGCTGCTTGTGCGGGCCCCCGTCAATTCCTTTGAGTTTTAGCCTTGCGGCCGTACTCCCCAGGCGGGGTGCTTAATGCGTTAGCTGCGGCACGGAAGGAGTCGACACCTCCCACACCTAGCACCCATCGTTTACGGCGTGGACTACCAGGGTATCTAATCCTGTTCGCTCCCCACGCTTTCGCGTCTCAGCGTCAGTACCGTCCCAGAGAGCTGCCTTCGCCATCGGTGTTCTTCCTGATATCTGCGCATTTCACCGCTACACCAGGAATTCCACTCTCCTCTTCCGGACTCTAGCCAGACGGTTTCCGTCGACGTCTGAAGGTTGAGCCTCCAGTTTTCACAACGGACCTGTCTGGCCGCCTACACGCTCTTTACGCCCAGTAAATCCGGACAACGCTTGCCCCCTACGTATTACCGCGGCTGCTGGCACGTAGTTAGCCGGGGCTTATTCTAGAGGTACCGTCACCCTCTGGGCTATTCACCCGAGTGGCTTCTTCCCTCTTAAAAGAGGTTTACAACCCGAAGGCCGTCTTCCCTCACGCGGCGTCGCTGCGTCAGGCTTTCGCCCATTGCGCAAGATTCCCCACTGCTGCCTCCCGTAGGAGTCTGGGCCGTGTCTCAGTCCCAGTGTGGCTGATCGTCCTCTCAGACCAGCTACGGATCGGAGCCTTGGTGGGCCGTTACCCCACCAACAAGCTAATCCGCCGCGGACCCATCCTCGGCCGGAGGCCGAAGCTACCTTTTCCGACCGGCTCGAGAGCCGGAAGGGCCATCCGGTATTAATCCGGGTTTCCCCGGGCTATCCCGGTGCCGAGGGCAGGTTATCCACGTGTTACTCACCCGTTCGCCGCTGTCCCCGGGGCCGAAGCCCCGGTTCTCGCTCGACTTGCATGTGTTAAGCGCGCCGCCAGCGTTCGTCCTGAGCCAGGATCAAACTCTCCGTGAAGAGACTTGGCGCCCCTCACCGAAGCGAGAGGCAAGTCTGATCAGTTCGAGCTCGATGCTCGATTCGTCTTCCCCAAAGGTTGGTTCAGACGGGTTCATGCCTCACGCAGGAGCCATCCGTTCCGAGGAACGGGAGAGCGCCCGCGAGAGGTCTCGACGTAATTCGCACGCTGTTGAGTTTTCAAAGACCGAGCCGCGAAGGCCGGCAACAAAAAGCCTCCGACTCGCGCCAGAGGCCTTCGGGACTGAACCACAACGTCGTATCGGGTTCGCTCGAAGGCGCTCCAGTTCGTCGAGTGACAGGCTTCTCGTGCCTCCCTGTCGGGCGGCCGAGGGATAGTAGCAGAGAACCTTCGTGTGTCAACCAAGCCGTTTTCGGGCTTCGAGGGCGTCACCGGGCAAACCGCACGAAGCGCCGTTTTCCCGCCTGCACGAGCGCCCCGGCGAGCCGCGCGCGTGGGAGGTCGAGCTCGCTCACCGGCTCGCCGTCGACCTTCACCCCTCCCTGAGCGATGAGCCGGCGCGCGTCGCTCGTGGATAGGCCGAAGCGGTCTGCGAGGAGCACCGGCAGGTGCACGGGATCGCCCGGCGGGAGCTCGGCTTCCGGCACCCCTTCGGGGGGCGGTCTGCCCTCCCGGACGACCCGCGTGAAGTGCCGCTCGGCGGCGTTTGCAGCCTCGGTGCCGTGGTACAGCTCGACGATCCCGCGTGCGAGCGCGAGCTTCGACTCCATCGGGTCGGTCTCCGGCGCCGCGGCGTCGAGACAGAGCCGCCACCACTGGTCGAGCGCGGAGTCCGGGATCGACATGACCTTGCCGAACTGCTCCTCGGGTGCCTCGTCGATCCCGACGTAGTTGCCCTGCGACTTCGACATCTTGTCCACGCCGTCGGTCCCCACCAGCAGCTCGTACGTGATCACCGACTGGGGCTCCTGTCCGTAGCTCGTCATCACGTCCCGCCCCATGAGCAGGTTGTAGAGCTGGTCGGTGCCGCCCACCTCGACGTCCGCCTCGACCGCGACGGAGTCGTAGCCCTGGGCGAAGGGGTAGAGGAGCTCCGAGACGGAGATCGGCTCGGCGTTGCGGAAGCGCTTGCCGAAGTCGTCGCGCTCGAGGAGCTGGGCGACGGTGCCGGTGCGGGTCAGCCGCACGAGCTCCGCGTAGTCGAGCCCGCCGAGCCACTCGCCGTTGAAGCGCACCTCGGTGCGCTCGCGGTCGAGGATCCGGTACGCCTGCTCGGCGAAGCGCTCGGCGTTGCGGTCGAGCACCTCGTCGGGGAGCACCTGCCTCTCCTTCGAGCGTCCGGAGGGATCGCCGATCCGTGCCGTGTAGTCGCCGACGATCAGCACGGCGACGTGGCCCTCGCGCTGGAAGGCTGCGAGCCTGCGGAGGACGACGGCGAAGCCGATGTGGATGTCCGGCCCGGTGGGGTCGATGCCGAGCTTGACCCGGAGCGGGCGGCCGCGTGCCAGCTTCGCCTCGAGGGCGCCCTCCGGGAGGACGTGCACGGCGTTCCGCGTCAGCTCGGAGGTGCTCACGCCGCGACGGGCCCCGTGACGTGCGCCGCGGTGACCTCGTCGGGCGAGCGGCAGCCGAGCAGCGCGAGCGCGTTCTCCGTCTCGTCACGGAGGATCTCGAGCACCTGCCGGACGCCCCGCTCGCCACCGAGCGCGAGTCCGTACAGCGCCGGTCGGCCGACGAGGACCGCGCGTGCTCCGAGCGCGAGAGCCGTCACGACGTCGGTGCCACGGCGAACGCCGCCGTCGAGGTACACCTCGGCGCGCCCGGCGACCGCCTCGACGACCTCGGCCAGCGCGTCGAGCGCCGCCACGGCGCCGTCGAGCTGCCGTCCGCCGTGGTTCGAGACGACGACCGCGGCCGCGCCGTGCTCGCACGCCAGCTCGGCGTCCTCGCCGGTGACGAGCCCCTTGACGACGACCGGGACGCGCCAGCGCTCACGGAGCTCGGAGACGTACGCCCACTCCACGCCCGCGTCGAGCAGGGCGAGGCCAGCGTCCGCAGTCGGGCTCCGCTCGCGGGCGGCCGCGTAGGCGGGGACCGTATCCTCGGGCGGGTCGAAGCCCGCGCGGAGCTCGCGGTCGCGGACGCCGACGACGGGCAGGTCCGCCGTGAGCACGAGCGCCGAGAACCCGCTCTCGAGCGCGTCGGCGATCACCTGGTCGCTCACGTCCCGGTCGCGGAAGACGTAGAGCTGGAGCCAGAGCGGCGAGCCACCCGCCGCCTCGGCCACCGCAGCGGGCGTCGCGGTGGCGACCGTCGAGAGGCACATGAGGGTGCCGGCGGCCGCGGCACCTCGCGCCATCCCGAGCTCGTGATCCTCGTGCGCGAGCGCCTGGTAGGCCATCGGCGCGACGAGCACGGGCATCGACACCGGTGTCCCGAGGACGGTCGTGGCCGTCGACACGTCCGAGACGTCCACGAGCACGCGGTAGCGCAGCCGGTAGGACGAGAACGCTTCCCGGTTCCAGCGGAGCGTCCGCTCGTCGCCGGCACCGCCCGCGACGTAGCCCCAGGCGTCGGCCGGCAGCGCGGCCTCGGCGAGCCGCTCGGCGTCGTCGAGCGTCAGCAGCTCCTGCATGCGCAGGAGCCTAACGCCGGTGACCGTGGCGAATCAGAACGGGTACGGAGCGAGGCTCCAGGCCGCGGCGGCGTACCAGACCCCGAACAGCAGGCTCGTCGCGCCGAGCGCCGGGATCGCCACCGCCGACGCCGCCACGAACGGCCGGGAGGCGAGTGCGAGCCCGAACCCGGCGGTCACGACCGCCATCGACACCGCAGTGAACGCGGCGAGCAGGAGGAGCGAGGCGACGGCGACGGTCTCGGACGGGATCGCGGCGAGCAGGAGGATGCCGACGCCCGCGCTCCCGCCCATCCCGTGCACGAGCCCGATGCCGAAGGCGCCGAACGGTGTCCGGACCGGGTGGCGATGCTCCTGCTCGGGATGCGGGTGTGCGTGGAGATCGAAGTAGCCGTGACGCCAGCGGACGAGCAGCCGCAGGGCGAGGAAGACGATGAGCCCCGCGACCGCGGTCTCTGCGCCCCGCTGCAGACCTTCGGGCAGGTAGCGCTCGGCGAGCAGGATCGGGATCCCGAGCGCGACCAGCGTCACCGCGTGCCCGAGGCCCCACCAGGCTCCGAGACGTGCCGCCGACCGGCCGACCCGCTCGCGGCCGGAGGCGGCCAGCGTCGTCATCGCTGCGATGTGGTCGGGGTCGGTGGCGTGGCGGAGCCCGAGAAGGGCGGCAACGAGGAGGACGACGAGGATCGACGCACCGTCGGAGAGGCCTGCGATCCAGTCGTCGAGCCCGAACACGCCCCTGGTTCGCCGCGCCCGCCGGATCGGTTCGGTCAGACGACCCCGGGCAGCGCCCGGACCGTGATCAGGAGGCCGACGGCGAGGATCAGGCCGGCGCTCACCGAAGGCAGCGCCCGGACGGCGGGGCCGTTCAGGGAGAAACGGCCGAACGCCCGACGGGCGAGGACCGCGACGAGCCCGATCGCGGTGATCGTGGCTGCGAGGCCGACGCTGAAGGCCACGATCAGCGCCAGGCCGAGCCCGACCCGGTGCAGCGCGACGGCCGAGAGGAGGACGACGAGCGCCGACGGGCAGGGCAGCAACCCGGCCGCGACGCCGACGCCGAGGATCCCCTTCGACGTCAGGCCGTCGTGGTCGTGGTGGTGGTCGTGCGTGTGCTCGTGAGCGTGATCGTGGTGCTCGTGCCCCGCGGGGCCACGTGCGCGGAGTCGCTGCCGCAGCACTGCCGCGCCGACCGCGACCACGAGGAGGCCCGAGACGAGCGTGAGCCACGGATAGAGCCGTTCCGGCACGACGAAGCGGGAGAGCGCGAGCGTGACCACCCCGATCGCGAAGACACCGGCCGTGTGGGCGACCGTGACGGTCCCGCCCAGGAGGAACGCGTGGCGCGGCGTCCCCTTCGTCCCGACGAGGTACGCCGCGACCATCGCCTTGCCGTGCCCGGGCGTGAGGGCGTGGGCCGCGCCCCAGAACATCGCGATCACGAGGGAGAGGAGCACCGCGCCGGCCGAGAGGTCTCCCCGTGCGACCAGCGCCTCGAAGCCCCCCGCCCCGCGATCCTCGTCCTCGGGAGCCGCGCCGATCCGCGGCGGCGAGCCCGGAGCCGCGCCCGGCTCCACCACCGCCGTGGCACGCGTGACGTCGAGCGGCGAGCGGAGCAATGACCTCGGGTACGCGGTCAGCGCAGCGCTCGCGCTCGTCTCCGGGACCGTGGAGCGGACGACCCGTGCGCCGTCCCGGGCGGAGAGCGTCACCTCGTGCCAGCCGATGCGGTCGGCGAACGCGCGGTCCACGAGCTCGATCTCCTCCCCCGCTCCCGCGGCGGCGTACACGACGTCGACCCTGAGCGTCTCGAGCCCCCCTGCGCCGGGCCGGGAGCGGACACGCTTCTCGAGGACGCGCAGCGGGGCCCGTCGGCCGTCGACGACGAGCTCGAGCTCGGTCCCCAGGCGCGCCGCGAACCCTCGGCCGCGCACGTCACTTCCCAGCTGGAAGGCCGGGATCTCGGCCAGGTCGAGCGCGTAGCGGACGTAGACCCGGCTCCCCGCTACCTCGATGCCCGCATAGCGGTTGACGGTGAAGTTGCCGAGGGGATGGGCGCCCGCGTGCCCCGGGAGGAGGGAGAGGACGACTGAGGCCGCGGCGGCCAGCGTGACGAGCAGGCGCTTCACGGCACTGGTTCGTCAGGGGCCGCCAGGCGGTTCGTAGGGGGCGGGACCGAGCCCGCCCCCTACGCTCCTTCGCTCAGCGGCCCTTCGTGTTGTCGAACCCGCTCTGCGGGTCGGCCGCGTACGGGAACGACCCGAGCAGAGCCCGGTCGTCCCGGTCGACGCCGTCACCCAGGGGCACCTTCTTGCCCTTCAGGAAGCCGGCCACGGCCTGCTCGGCGATGTCGATCACGTCGTCGCCGAGCCTGCGCCCGTTCGGCCAGCCCTGGTTGTCCCCCGCGAGCACGCCCAGGCGCTGCGGGCTCTTCGTCACCGGGATCCCGAGGTTCAGCCGGAGGACGTCCGCCAGCTTCGGCCCCGTGAAGTTCAGCTTCGGCACGCCCGTGAGGAGGACGGCGACGAGGTCGTCGCGGCCCTTCTCGGGGACACCGAGGTCGTACAGCTGGTTGATCACGGCCGCCAGCAGCGGGGACTCGTAGAACGAGCGGTACCGCGACTCCTGCCACGGCTGCTGCGCGTTCCACCGGTCCTTGAGGCCGGTCGGGACGACCACCTCGTTGACGAGCGGGTTGCCGAGCCGGTTCACCTGCACCCAGGCGCCCGAGTCGCGCGTCTGCCCTCCGCGCGTCGTCACCTTGCGGCGGTCGACGGAGGCCCAGACGCCGATCGTGCCGTTCTTCGCCCTGAGCGCTGCGATCGGCACCTGCACGGCGAACGTGTGCACGCCGTACCCGGCGAAGAAGTCCTTGCCGCCGCCCGCGTTGCCGGTGCCCTTGCGGATCGCGACGAGGTCGAAGATCGCCCCGATGTCACCGAAGAACGGGTCGTCCCGCTGCCCGGCGAACGCCCTCGAGCGCCCGCGGTCGAACGTGACGATCGACTTCGTGACGAGGCTCCGGTACTTCGGGGTCGATCGCGGGCCGATGTTGTTCGGCGGGGTCGTGCCCCGAGCGACGACGACCCGCTTGCCGCCGGCGATCCGCGTGACCGTGAACGGCTGCGCAGTGTTGCCGAGGAACAGCGGGCCAGTCTTCGTGCGGAACTGGAACCGGTAGGTCACGTCGGGGCGCACGTCCCCGTTCGTGTCCACCTTGAGGTTGTACCGGGCGTTCGGCGAGAACGTGTACCAGTTCGGGCCGGCCGCCGGGTCCTCGCCCGGGATGACGTTCGCGAGGATCGTCACCGTGCCCGGCCGGTCCGGGCTCCGGAACGCGTACACGTCCGTCAGGTCGGCGGACGGGTCCTCGGCGATGAGCGGCGCCTCGCGGTGGCTCGACGCGACGCCGTCCCCGGGGCCGAGCTTCGCGGCGCCCACGACGCCCGCTCCTGCGAGCAGGCTGACGAGAGCGACCGCTGCGATCCCTCTGTGCATCTGAACTCCTCTCTCGATTGCGAGTCGGGAACGGCACTTGTTCGCGTCTCCGCCAGCGCCGGTTCGATCGCCGGAGGCACCGAACCGGTCGGCGACCGCGCGCGAAGAACGTCGATGGAGCTCGCAGCCCCCGTGGTAGCGTTCGCCCGCTCGCAGGAGCGCCCGGCGATTCGCAGGCAGCACGCTCACCTCTCGGACGAGGCCCTGGTCGCGCTCGTCGCCCGGGGCGACGAGGACGCGCTCGCGGAGCTCTACGACCGGATCGGCCGCATCGCGTACGGCCTCGCGCTGCGCGTGCTGCGCGACGACCGGCTCGCCGAGGACGCGGTGCAGGACGGGTTCCTCGCCGCCTGGCGCACCGCCGCCGCCTTCCGCCCCGAGCGGGCGAAGGCGAGCACCTGGGTGCTGACGCTCGTCCATCGCCGGGCGGTCGACCTCGTCCGGCGGGAGGAGCGACGCCGTGCCGAGCCCCTCGCTGAGGAGGCCTCGGTGGCCGAGGCAGCGGAGCCGACGGAGGAGGCCGCGTGGCTGCGCTTCGAGCGCGAGCGCGTCCAGGCCGCGCTCGGGCAGCTCCCGGACACCCAGCGTGAGGCGCTCGAGCTGGCGTACTACGGCGGCTTCTCGCAGTCGGAGCTCGCGGAGAGGCTGGGCGTGCCCCTCGGTACGATCAAGAGCAGGATGTTCGCGGGCCTCGCGCGCCTGCGTGAGCTCCTCGACGACTCCGCACAGGAAGGGTCATGGAGACCGGAATTCACGAGCTGACCGCCGGCTACGCGCTCGATGCGCTCGAGCCCGAGCAGCGCCGAGCGTACGAGGCGCACCTCGAGGGCTGCGAGCGGTGCCGCGAGGAGCTCGCAGCCTTCTCGCAGACGACGGAGGCGCTGGCCGTCGCCGCGTCGGGGCCCGCTCCGAGCGCGGCGCTGCGGGAGCGGATCCTCGCGGCCGCAGGGCAGGAGCAGCAGGTCGTCGTCCCCCTCGAGTCGCCGCGCCGGCGCACGGGTCCCGTGCTCGCCGCAGCCGCTGCGGTCGCTGCCGTCGTCGCCCTCGCGCTCGGTCTGTGGGCGGCGAGTCTCTCGAGCGACCTCGACGGGACGCGCGCGGCGCTCGAGCGCGAGCGGGCGGCAGCAGCGGTCCTCGCGGATCCCGCGGCCCGCACCGTCGCGCTACAGGAGGGTCAGGGGCGTCTCGTCGTCGACGACGACGGACGGGCCGTCCTCGTCGCGGATGGGCTCGGGCCGGCGCCCGCGGGGAAGACGTACGAGATGTGGGTCGTGTCGCACGGAGGCGCGCCCCAACGCGCGGGGCTCTTTCCCGGCGAGGACGACGGCCGCGACGTCGTCCGCGTCGACGGGACCGTCGAGCCCGGCCAGGTCGTGCTCGTGACGATCGAGGACGCGGGTGGAGTCGACGCCCCGACGACCGAGCCGATCCTCGGCTCGATGCCCGTGTGAACCTCACCTCTACGAGGCGTCCACGTCCCGGGGGCTACACTCGGGGCCTTGCGGGTGAGGAGAAAGCAGGGGGCGTCGGCGCGTCCGCGCCGTGTACGGAAGAGACGCCTCGCGGCGCTCCTCGGCGTCCTGCTCGTGCTGG
>Ga0207428_10006881_pt1 | contig 10422 bp, 7 predicted proteins | sample RhiMethybrSRZTD1_FD_187600 | JGI IMG/M metagenome (GOLD analysis project Ga0207428, IMG submission 187600) | Populus rhizosphere microbial communities from Tennessee, USA - Rhizosphere MetaG P. TD hybrid SRZTD1 (SPAdes) (version 3) | ecosystem: Host-associated > Plants > Roots > Rhizosphere >... | reverse complement strand
GTTCCTGCGAGTCTGCACCTTCAGCCTCATGACCGTTGCGGCGATCGACGCCGAGGCGCAATCGCGTCGGCAGGACGCCAACCACCGGCCGCCGTCCGTCGAGCGGAAGAAAGACGACTTCGACGCCCGCATTCCGTTTGATATGCCGGACGCCCGTATCGCGGCTGTGGTACCCGCGTCGGGCGACTATCGCATCGACGCGCTGCTCTCAGGCTACAAGCTCCCGTCGACGACGGTCACCTACAGCTTCTACAGCAACGCCGTATTCGGCGGCAGCTATTACGGGAGCGAGAGTGTCTCGGAAGTGAGCGACGCCGTCAAGACGAACGTGCGCGCGATCATGGCGTTCTATTCAACGCTGATGAACGTGAACTTCGTCGAGGTGGTCGAGACGAGCAGTACGATCGGCTACATCCGCTTCATGGACTCGACCGCGGCGTCGTACGCGTATGCGTACTACCCCGCGACGAGCGCGATGTTCAGCCTCTCGGGCGACGTGCACCTGAACCCGAGCTACGATCGCCTCGGAGATACCAACGGCTTTCAGCATCCGGCAGGCGAACACGGCTACGTCAGTCTCATTCACGAGATCGGTCATGCCGTCGGCCTCAAGCACCCGCACGACGGATCGCCGAATCTGCCGTCGGCAGAAGATAACCACTCGCATACGGTGATGTCGTACGGCTTCCCTGGCGAATCACCGGGCACGCCGATGGGCTTCGACATGCTCGCGTTGCAGTATCTCTACGGTCCGCGCGCGCTTCGCTCAGGCAACGATACGTACGCCTTCACGCGCGCCGCAATCGACCAGTTCAATGTGGGCGGTCAGCTCCTGCTGAATCCGTCATACGCCACCAAACAGACGATCTGGGATACGGGCGGCTTCAATGTGCTCGACCTGTCCGGGATCACCGCGAGCGCCTCTGGCTATCGCCTCGATCTGAAGCCGCTCGGCTGGCTGTCGACCAACGCCAACTACGTTTCGACCTACTTGAATGCCGGCGCGGTCGTCGGGCCTGCCGTGTCGATCCGTCAGGTGATCAACTCCTCGGGCAACGACACGATCTACGCCAACGCGGCCGCGAACGTATTCTCGGGATACGCGGCCAACCGTGTCACCGGGGCGGACGTCCTCTACGACGCCGATGGCGCAGATACCGTCGATCTCTCCGGATACGCGGCCGGGCAGGTCACTGAGACGGCGTCAGGCAACGACCTCGTGCTCGGGTTCGGCGCCAACGGCAGCCTCACCCTCAAGGGTTACTACGTTGCCCCGACACATCCGTCCATCATCTACGACGCCGTCGTGCCGCAGGTGAGCATCAACAACGTCTCGGTGACAGAAGGGAACTCCAGCACGAGCGCATCGTTCACCGTGTCGCTGTCGGTGCCAGCTGCGACGAGCCAGTCGGTCGCCTACACCACCTCGAACGGGACCGCCCAGGCCGGCAGCGACTATGTCGCGGCCAGTGGCACAGTGACATTTGCGCCGGGTGAAATGCAGAAGACAGTCACGGTTTCAATCGTGGGCGACACCACGCAAGAGGCCGACGAGACCTTCTCGGTGCTGCTCAGCGCGCCATCGTCCGGTATCGTGATTGTGGACAGCCAGGGCGACGGCACGATCGTCAACGACGACCTGCCGCCGAACCAATTGCCGGTCGCACAGGCGACCGCCACTCCGGTCACCGGGACCACGCCGCTCACCGTCGCCTTCAACGGCAGCAGCTCATACGATCCGGACGGCTCGATTGTGTCGTATGCGTGGACCTTCGGAGACGGGTCGTCTGCCTCGAGCACCAATCCGTCGCACACCTATACGAGCGTCGGGACGTTCGTCGCCACGTTGACCGTCACTGACAATCGCGGCGGTACGAACTCGACATCGAAAACGATCTCGGTCCAGGCCGATCCGAGTGCGATCGTCTATATCGGTGGCATCGCGATGCAAGCGGTGCCCGCCGGCGGGGGTTCGTACGCGCAGGCCACCGTGTCAATCCAACGACCGAATGGAGCACCGGTCGCCGGCGCGACCGTGACCGGCACCTGGAGCGGCCTCGTCACCGGGTCGGCGAGCGGCGTGACGGATGCCAATGGACGGGTCGTCTTCAAGTCGAAGAAGGTCGCGAGGAAGAGCGGCACGATCACCTTCAGAGTCACGAACGTGACCGCGTCCGGGTTGACTTACAGCCCATCGTCCAACGTGGCCACGCAGGGCTCGGTGATCATCCCCTAGGGCGTCTCGCCTGCTTCGCTCCGTCGGCGCGCTCCGGAGCGAGGCACGTAAGGCGATTACTCGAAGAGTAAGGCGCGGGAACCGGCGGCGTCGTTTTGCGGGCGTTTTTCGCATCGGGGAGGCGTTCTCGCGGGCACGCTGTTTGCCCGCTGCTTCCGTCTTATGCGTCCGCTACTCGTGTGCGCCCGAACAGCGGCCGCCGCGGCAGTCTTCTTCGTCTCGATCGGCGCCGACGCGTTGGCTCAAACCGCCCCGTCGGCACCCCCTCAGCCAACGCCGGCCGCACCGGCGCCGCCTGCCGAACGTGAACAGAACCTGATCAACCTTCCGACAACTCAGCCGTTGAGGCGACATGGCAGCTACTTCCGGCTGACCCATCGTTTCGCCCGCGACTTGCGCCGCGGAGGGTTGCAGGAGCTCGTCGAGGATCTATTCGGCCTCGACAACGGTGCGATCATCGGCCTCGAGTACCGCTTCGCCCCGACCTCCAAGCTGCAGACCGGCGTTCACCGCTCGATGCTGTACAGAACGATCCAGGTGTCCGGTCGCTATGACGTCTGGCGTCAGGGCGCCGGCGTGCTGCCCGTCTCGCTGTCGGTGGTGGCGTCGGTCGAGGGAACGAACAACATGCGCGACGACCACGCTCCCGGGCTGGGCCTCGCGGTCTCCCACAGCCTCGGCGACCGGGTGATGCTCTATGCCACGCCCGTGTTCGTGTGGAATACATCGGTCGTGGGCGCCACCGGGATCGAGGACCACGATCACGGACTGCCCACTACAGGGGAACCCGCTGTCGAACACAGCGATGACATCTTGTTCGTCGGGCTCGGCGGGCGGCTTCGGCTTCGGCCAACGGTGTATGTCGCCGGCGAGTATTCGCCTCGGGGAGGCAACCATCCGGGAAGGGGCGCCTGGGGGGTCGCCATCGAGAAACATACCGGCGGGCACACCTTTCAGCTCAATTTCACGAACACCTTCGGGACGACTTACGGCCAGACCGCCCGGGGAGGAGACACTCACAACGTGTACCTCGGCTTCAATCTCGTGCGGCGTTTCTAACAAGCCCATGCCGGCGCCCACTTGGGGTGCTACGGAGGATGACGATGAAGCGATCCGGATTGCTGATCCTTGCGCTGTGCGCTGTTGCGGTGGCGTGCGGTGACGACGACGCGCCGACCACCCCAACGAATCAACCAATCGTTTTCGGCGCGGCCATGAGCGCCGGGCAGGAAGTGCCGCCGATCTCCAACGCGGAACAGGCCGCCACCGGCGCCGCGACGGTGACGTTCAACGTCACCCGCGACGCGTCCAACCGTATTCAGTCGGGCACGGTCGACATGGAGTTCACCCTGACCGGATTCCCGGCCGGCAGCACGGCCATCCTCGCCCATATTCACACCGGCGCGGCAGGGGTTCCCGGGGGCGTGCTGATAGGCTCCGGGCTGTCAGCGGCCTCGCCGGTAGCGATGCCCAGCGGCAGCGGGACCTTTTCGGCACGAAACATCACCGCCGATGCAGCGACGCTGCAATCGATCGTCGACAACCCATCCGGCTTCTATTACAACGTGCACACAACGGTCAACCCGGGCGGCGCGGTTCGAGGGCAACTGGTGCGGCGCTAACCCCGACGCAGCCACGGAGACGAGCGCGGTCTCCGTGGCTGCACCGCGCCACCTGCGACGCGCGACGCCACACGTACCCCCTCAGCGACGGACGTATCCCACCAGCGCCGCCCAGCGTATTAACAAACATGGAGGAACCCCAGACCGTACCGGGACGTCTGGACGCACGCTATCGTGCGTTTCTCGAGACCGTTGCCTTGTTGCGCCCGAAGCTCCACCGCTATTGCGCGCGCATGACGGGGTCAACGATGGATGGCGAAGATGTGGTCCAGGACGCGTTGGTCGATGCGTATCGACGTCTGGACACCTACGATGACAGCCGGCCGATCGGCCCGTGGCTGTTTCGAATCGCACACAACCGGTGCATCGATTTTCTGCGGCGCCGCGACGTTCGAGCGCAGGCGGAAGACGCCGCCGCCGAGCCGCCGATCGCGGACGCCGTCGAGCCTCCCGGGCCGGCGCTAGGCCGCGCGGTGGAGCATCTGGTCAAGCACCTCCCGCCGAAGGAGCGCGCGTGCGTCCTTCTCAAGGACGTGTTCGACTACACGATCGAGGAAATCGCCGACCTGGTCGCATCGACGACGGGAGGCGTGAAGGCGGCGCTGCATCGCGGGCGCGAGAAGCTGAGCGCGCTGCCACCGCCTGCGCCGTCGCAGTCTGTTCCTGTGCTTGCAGAGGACACGGAGCGTCTGCTTCGGCTCTACGTCGAGCGCTTCAACCAACGTGATTGGGACGGGCTACGCGCGCTGATTGCGGCCGACGCCACGCTGCGCGTCGCTGATTGGTTCGAAGGCCCACTTCGCGAATCGCCGTATTTCAGTCACTACGCACAGCTGGCGGTGCCGCTCCTTGCGGTCCTCAGCGATGTCGACGGTCAACCCGCCGTCGTCCTTCACGACGAGGGACTTGTGCTGGCAGAACCGCGAGCCGTGGTTCGAATCTCGGTGCAGAACGGGCGCATCGCGCACCTGACCGACTACACCCACTGTCCCTGGATCGTCGCGGCCGCCGAGCACGTATCCCCGATTCGCGCGCACGCGTAATACGCATGAACGAATCGGAGGGCTCGACATGAATGCCATTGAAAGAGCGCAGGGGCTGACCGGCGTGCTGACGTTCAACGACGATGTGCTGATGGTGGCGCTGACCGACATGACGGACGAGATCGCGCGACGCCGGCTGCGCGACGGTGGTCCATCGATCGCGTGGAACATCGGCCACATGCTTCACCACCGCAACCAGATCGCAGCGGCGATCGCGTGCCGCGGACCGGCCTTCGATCTCACGCGCTATGTAGACAGCGCGACGGATGGACGCGACTATCCCACTGTCCGCGAGTTCCAGACGACGTGGAGCGAGTTTTCGACCCGATTGACCGCGGCGCTGACACAACTGTCGGCCGAGGAACTGGCCGCGCCGTCACCACTACGATTGCCGCACGGCGAGCAGACGCTGCTCGACGCGCTGCGCTTTGTCGTGTGGCACGAGACGCTGCATCTCGGACAGATCGCGATGCTGCGCTCGCATCACGGACTGACGCCGCTGGCAACGCTGGCGATCGAGCGTGCAGCGCTGGCGGAGGCTTCAGTTCGATAGCCCGGGGCGCCGGCGCCCCCCGAACCCGCCCGGGTGCCGGTGCCGGCGCCCGGCGCCTGCTCGCCTAACGCGCTATCGCCTCATCCCCACGCGGAGGTATCGTTCTAGAATCGCCCAGGCGTAACTGCGATGACCAAAGGCTAGGGCATGTCTCTCGCCCCCGGCTCGCGCGTCGGTCCCTATGAGGTGATCGCCCTGCTCGGCGCAGGCGGCATGGGTGAGGTGTATCGCGCGCGCGACCCGAAGCTCAATCGGCCGGTTGCCGTGAAGGTGCTTTCCAACGAGCTCGCCGACCTGGCGGCGCGGCGCCGGTTCCAGCGCGAGGCACAGGCCGCGTCGTCACTCAACCATCCGCACATTCTCACGGTGCTCGACGCCGGGGAGTGGGAGAGTCGCCAGTATCTGGTCACCGAACTCGTCGATGGTGGCACCCTCAAGGATTGGCTGGAGGGACCCCGCCGCGAATGGAGGCACGTCGTCGAGCTGTTGATCGGAGTGGCGGACGGTCTCGCGCTCGCGCATGAGGCCGGCATTCTCCACCGCGATATCAAGCCCGCAAACATTCTCATCACGAGCAGTGGCTATGCGAAATTGGCGGACTTCGGTCTCGCCAAAGTTCAGGAAGACGCCGCGACGGAAGCGATCACCCGCACGCAAAGCATCGGCGCCACGAGCCCCGGCATCATCATCGGGACGCTGGCGTACATGTCTCCCGAGCAGGCTGCGGGCAAGCCGCTCGACGCGCGGAGCGACATCTTCTCGTTCGGCCTGGTGCTGTACGAGGCGCTCGCGGGGCAGCGGCCGTTCGCGGGCGCCTCGGACCTCCAGGTGCTGCAGTCGATCGTCGGTCGAGAGCCGGCTCCGCTGCAGAACGATGTGCCGCCTGCGCTGAACGCTCTCGTGCGCAAGGCGCTCGAAAAAGATCCCGCGCAGCGCTTGCAGTCGATGCGCGAGCTCGTCGTCGAGCTCCGTCAAATCGCGCGGCAGGGCGACACGACACGCGGGCCCGCTGTCAGGTCTCCCTCGCGTCGGGCCGCCGCGCCCGTGGCGATCGCCATCGTGGTCGTCGGCGCGATCGCGGCCCTGCGCGTCTGGTTCGCGCAACGGCCGCCGGCGCCGCCCGATCGCAGCCAGTACGTCCAGCTGACGAACTTCGCCGATTCCGCCACGCAACCTGCGCTGTCGCCGGATGGCCGCATGCTGGCGTTCATCCGGGGATCGAGTACGACGCTTTCGGCGCCGGGCCAGATCTACGTCAAGCTGCTGCCTGATGGAGAGTCCGTACCGCTCACCAACGACAGCCTCGACAAGATGGGGACCGCCTTTTCACCGGACGGGGCCCGTATCGCCTACACGGGTGTTGACAGCACGAGCTTTTCGACGATGGATACGTGGGTCGTGTCACCGCTCGGCGGTCAGCAGCCGCAGCGGCTATTGACCAACGCCGAGGGCCTCAGCTGGATTCGAACGCCCGGCGCGACTGCATCGTCATCACCGGTGCTGTTTTCGTTCCTGACAGGCAAAGGCGCTCAGATGACGATCGTCTCCGCGAAGGAGAGCCGCGCCGATCTGCGGAACGTCTACGAGCCAAAACCGCCCGACGGCATGGCGCATCGTTCCGTCGCATCACCGAACGGGGATTGGGTGCTCGTCGCAGAGATGGACGTCCGCTCGTGGCTTCCGTGCCGGTTGATACCGATGGACGGGAAGTCGGTCGGAAACCCAGTTGGCCCGATGCCGGCGCAATGCACCGAGGCGGCCTGGTCTCCGGATGGCAACTGGATGTATTTCACGGCGAAGACGAACGATGGCATCCACATCTGGCGGCAACGCTTCCCCGACGGAAAGCCCGAGCAGGTGACCTCCGGTGTGGCGACTGAAGAGGGGATCGCGTTCGCTCCCGACGGGCGCAGCTTCATCACATCGATCGGGACCAGCCAGAGCACGGTGTGGGTCCGCGACGATCGCGGCGAGCGGCAGCTGACGTCGGAAGGCTACAGCTTTCTCCCATCGCTCTCACCAGATGGCAAGAAGCTGTATTACCTCGTGAAATCCTTCGGTTTACGCAGCTGGAATCAAGGCGGCCTCTGGGTGCTGGACATGGCCACGGGGCAGCGCCAGCGGCTGCTTCCGGAATTTCAAATGCTGCACTACGCGATTTCCCGGGACGGGGAGCGTGTGGTGTTCGTCGCGATCGACGAACGCGGCCGTTCTCCCGTGTGGATCGCGCCGGTGAATGGCCAGACACCACCGCGGCAGTTGACGACGATGGACGCCGGGTCTGCCGTGTTCGGCGCGCCTGGCGAAGTACTGTTCGGCGATCTGGGGTATGGGCACGTGAACCGTGTCAAAGAGGACGGTACGGGATTACGGCAGACGACAGCCGATGGACAGCAGATTCTGTTTGCCGCGTCGCCAGACGGGAAGTGGGTATCAGTGCAGGATACGAAGGACTTCAGTGCGGTGATGCTGTACCCGACCGACGGCGGCGCACCGTTACGACTCTGCGGGCTGTGCTCTCGCCCGCAGGGCACGGAGTGGCTGCCTCCTCCAGTGAGCTGGTCACCCGACGGCAGATACGTCTACCTGAGAGTCAGTGGTTCGACGTTGGCCGTTCCTCTTCGGCGCGGCAACATGTTGCCATCCGTACCCAACGGAGGGTTTCCCTCCAAGGACGCCGTCGCGGCTCTTCCCGGAACTCGCCTGATCTCGGAAGCCGCCGGTGTGTACCCAGGGCCCAATCCGGCTGTCCATGTGCTGCTGAAGGTGTCCACGCAACGCAACCTGTATCGGGTTCCTGTTCGCTAACTGGCGTGCGCAAGCGATCAACCTTCGGCGCGCGACAATGCGGTGCGATCGACGCGTACCGCTCGCACGATAAAGCGCTGCGGTGCTGAACCGACGAAATAGAACGGATAACAGGTCACCAGCGTGATGGATTGCGTGGCGGTCGGATCCAGCACCGAGACATCGGAAGGGTCGACGATCCAGATGCGCTCGATCCGGTAGCGCTGCGTTTCTCGAAGCGTCTCCAGCTCAATCACGTCGCCCACGACCGCATCCTTCAATCCTCGAAAGAACCCGTCACGGTGTCCCGCGATGCCGGCGTTGCCGTCGGCGCCGGGCGCGGCAGTTTCTTCGATGTGGCTCAAGCCGCGATTCAACGTCACGTCGTCGGTGCCCTCCAGCACCGGGACACTCAGGCGGATCCGTGGGATATGCAACATCGCGAGAGGGACGGGTCGGGGCAGCGTCGCAAGGCGCTGCCATGCCTGTATGCGTTTAGGCGACCACAATGACATGTCCAGCGAGGTGTCGGGCGGCCAGGGCGCCGGGACGCGGCTCTCAACAAAATCTCGAGTGGCTTCGTGGTGACCAACGACACGGTCGAGGTAAACGAGGGCGACATACCCGAGGCAACAAATCGCGACAGCCCACGCCAACACTTCCGTTGCCTTCCACACCCCGGCAGCAGAGACACGCCCATGGCCCTTAGAGATGTTGTCGAGTGCCACTCACGATCTCCTGGTGAAGGTGCGGCCCGCACAGGAGACGCGATCACGCTCGACCACGTAACCCCGTGCGAGCTGCGGTCAGACGAGACGGCGGATGGACAGGGCGAGGGCGAGCGCAAGCGCCGTAAGGCCGATGAGAGCCAGCAACGGCAATGTGCTTGCGGTGCTTGGCAGCGTTCTTCCCGCGCCTCCGGCGTTGCTGCCCGGCGCGCGTTCAGACGACGTCGTGTTCGCCGCGCTTTGCGACGCCGCGGCGGCGGCTGCCGAACTGGCAGCGGACCCTGCCGCGCCAGCCGCCGCGGCTACGGTTTCAGGGACCGGAGCGGCTTTGGCAAGCGTCGCTTGCACTTCCTGCTCAGTCACAACTTTCGGCGGTCCCGACGTCACGATAGTCGCAGACAGCCGGTCGCCCTTTCGAAAGTCCGAGAGCTGCGCGGGCTGCCCCCTTTTTGTGAGCTTCACACCGCGCTTCTCGATCTCCGCCTGACTGAACATCTTCACTTCGCTGCCGGTGCGGACGTAGATGCTGCCGCCGCCGGTCATGACCACCTCTCCCTCCTTCACCTCGGTTACCGTTACCGGAGTGGACTTGGTTGTGGTGGTAATCGTCGCTGTGCCCTTCATCCCGGGCTGCAACTCGTGCACGGACTTTGGCTGGCCGTCCACGGTGAACCTGAAGGAGTCGGGAACGGTCAGCTCCCTCGTCCCTTCCGGCAGACGGACGACCAGCGTGTTGCCGTTTACCGCAATCACTTCGAAGTCCTTCGTCTGCGTGGACGTCGCCGACGACGTCTGCGCCCAAGCCAGGCTGGCGACCAGACACAAGAACGCCGCAACCAGCGAAATACGACTCGCTACACCTCGCATCGTTCCTCCTCCGGTGAAAGCACCGCCGTCGAATGGAAAGCTCATGGCTCAGCTCGTTGGGGAACCGGCGTTCGCTGTGCCTGAAGCGAGGACGATTCAGCAGGTCCTGTGCCCGCTTGTGTCAGGCCCGGACCGATGATTTCCGGACTATTTTCGTGGGACGGCAATGCCCCTTGACTCACTGGCCGTGATCGGTCCCGAAATACCGTGATGTTGGTCTGCTGTGCAGGCGAGGTTTCCGGAAGGGCACGCGAACGACTCACCGAGCCGCCGAGGCACCGAGATCAAAAAGGCGACACGACACACCGAGGCGCCGAGGCACCGAGATCAAACGACGACAATCTCGGTGCCTCGGTGTGCCGAATCGGCGTTCTCCCATCGCTCAGCGAACCATCGCACCGACCAGCGCATTCAAGTGCTCGACTTCCTCCTGTGACACGGCAACAAACTCAGGTGAGCTCTGCGTCAGATCGGCAAAAGTGATTGAGCCGCTCTGGCTGCAGAACACCTGTTCCACCTCTTTCACACGCACCGTGACGATGATGTTGCCGGCCGCTCCCCGGAATCGCACCAGAAAGTCGTAGCC
>Ga0207428_10006877_pt1 | contig 10424 bp, 13 predicted proteins | sample RhiMethybrSRZTD1_FD_187600 | JGI IMG/M metagenome (GOLD analysis project Ga0207428, IMG submission 187600) | Populus rhizosphere microbial communities from Tennessee, USA - Rhizosphere MetaG P. TD hybrid SRZTD1 (SPAdes) (version 3) | ecosystem: Host-associated > Plants > Roots > Rhizosphere >... | reverse complement strand
GTTGCCACCGATCATCAGCACTACGCCGAACTCGCCGACGGTGTGGGCGAAACCGAGAATGGCGGCGGTAATGAAACCGGGGCGGGCCAGGGGCAGCGTCACGCTGAAAAAGGTGTCCCAGGGATTGGCCCGCAGCGTCGCGGCCACTTCGAGGGGGCGCGTGCCAATGGCGGAAAAAGCGTTTTGCAGCGGCTGGACGACAAAGGGCATCGAATACAACACCGAACCGATGACCAGCCCTGCAAAGCTGAAAGTGAGGGTGCCAAGACCGAGTGATTGGGTGAACTGGCCAATGAACCCGTGGGGGCCCAGCGCCAGCAACAGATAAAAACCGATCACGGTCGGTGGCAGCACCAGGGGCAGGGCGACAATCGCCCCGACCGGGCCGCGCAACCAGGAGCGGGTGCGCGAAAGCCATAACGCAATCGGAGTGCCGACAATCAGCAGGATGACGGTCGTCAGGGACGCCAGTTTCAGGGTCAGCCAGATGGCGGAAAAATCGGCACTCGATAGCGACATTTTAGATTTCGTAGCCGTAGGACTTGATGACAGCTGCCGCTTTCGGCCCCTTGAGGTAGTCAACCAATGCCTTGGCGGCCGGGTTGTCCTTGCCCTTGTTGAGGATCACGGCGTCCTGCTTGATCGGGTCGTGCAGGCTGGCCGGAACGATCCAGGCCGAACCGCTGGTGATCTTGCCATCCTTGAAGATCTGCGACAGGGCGACAAAACCCAGTTCGGCGTTGCCGGTGGAGACGAACTGATAGGCCTGGGTGATGTTCTGGCCTTCAACGATCTTGTCCTTGACCTTGTCGGTCAGACCTTCTTTGGCCAGCACCTGGGTCGCCGCCAGGCCGTAAGGCGCGGCTTTCGGGTTGGCGATGGACAGGTGCTGGTATTCGTTCTTTTTCAGCACGTCGCCCTTGGCATCGACGTAGCCTTCCTTGGCCGACCACAGCGCCAGGGTGCCGACTGCGTAGGTGAAGCGCGAACCCTTGACCGTGTCGCCTTCAGCCTCGAGTTTTTTCGGGGTGCTGTCGTCTGCCGAGAGGAACACTTCGAACGGCGCGCCGTTTTTGATCTGGGTGTAGAACTGGCCGGTGGCGCCAAAGGCGGTGACCAGTTTATGCCCGGTATCCTTTTCGAAATCAGCGGCGATGGCCTGGATGGGCGCGGTGAAGTTGGCAGCGACAGCCACCTGGACTTCGTCCGCCTGGGCTGAGCCGAAGGCGAATACGGCGAGCAGGCTCGTGAGGCACGCAGGGGTAAAACGTGAGGCGCGAAGGGTCATGAAACGGCTCCGTTAAAGGCAATTGCAGCAGGGGGTGAATCGTTATGTAGAGAAATATATAGCGAATTGCCTTTAAACGGAATGTGCTGCGTTAAAATTGTATACAATTCTAACGCAGGTTATGCTCAGGGGCGACCTAGCAGCCTCGCTAGTCCTTCTTCAGCCAGTTTTCGAGTCAGTGCCTCGGTGGTCAATTCAACGCCGAGAGTAAATGCCTGGCCGGCCCAGAGGTTGCTGAATTGCGCTTCACCTTTGGCCCGCAACGGCATCAACGCGCCACCGGCCAGGGGGAAGGCCGGGGCCTTGGCGCTCATGGGGCCCAGTTCACGCATCACCCGGTTAAGAATGCCTCGGGCCGGGCGACCGGTGAACACGTTGGTCACCGCCGTCTCGCTTTCCTTGGCGGTGCGCAACGCTTTGTGATGGGACGGGCTGACCTTGGCCTCCGGGGTGAACAGGTATGCGGTGCCCACCTGTACCGCCGACGCTCCCAGCATGAAGGCGGCGGCGACGCCTCGTGCATCAGCGATGCCGCCAGCGGCAATCACCGGCACTTTCACTGCATCGACGACTTGTGGCACCAGGGCGAACGTGCCCACCTGGCTGCTCAGGTCATCGCTGAGAAACATCCCGCGATGGCCTCCGGCTTCATAGCCCATGGCAATGATCGCATCGCAGCCATGCTGCTCCAGCCACACGGCTTCTTCGACGGTGGTAGCCGAGGACAAGACTTTCGCACCGGTGGCTTTGACCCGGTCGAGCAGGGATTTTTCCGGCAGGCCAAAGTGAAAACTCACCACCTCGGGGCGAAACTCTTCGATCACTTGGCAGGCCGCGTCATCGAACGGCGCCCGATTGGACACCGGGGTTGGCGCATCGAAATCGGCACCGAGTTCCTGGTAGTAGGGTTGCAGCAGGTTTTTCCAGTCCTGCGCGCGTTGCTCATCAGGGGCTGGAGTTTGATGACAGAAAAAATTGACGTTGATCGGGCGCTGGGTGTGTTGGCGGATGGTTTTCAGCTCTTCGCGCAGTTGGTCGATGCTGAGCATCGCCGCTGGCATCGAACCGAGGCCGCCGGCATTGCAGGCTGCAATCACCATGGCCGAGTTGTTGGCTCCGGCCATCGGCGCCTGAATGATCGGCAGTTCGATCCCGAGCAGGTCAAGAATGCGGGTATCTGGCCATGGGGTCATGTGCTGTGTTCTCCGACGTTGAAGCAGGGCAGGGACGGTAGAACAGGATTTGTAACGCAACGATTGGCGCAAGGCCAGTCGTCTTTTCACTTCGCCGGGCTTTCTTCGGCGCCCGATGGGGTGGCTGATTGGCTTAAAGTCGGGTACGGCAATCTGTTGCCATGTGTTATTTAAATTGCACCACAACCCGACTGATTCCATTGAGAGGCCGTAATGTTCAAAGGTATTTTGATCGACAAAGACGACAGCGGTTACCGGGCCACACTGCAAGAGATCCAGGACGATCAGTTACCCGAGGGCGATGTCACGGTGCGTGTTGCCTACAGCACGCTGAACTTCAAGGATGGCCTGGCGATCACCGGAAGCAGTCCGGTGGTGCGCAAATTCCCGATGGTGCCGGGCATCGATCTGGCCGGTGTGGTCGAGGTCAGCGGGCATCCGGACTACAAGGTCGGTGACCATGTCCTGCTCAATGGCTGGGGCGTAGGGGAAGGGCATTGGGGCGGCCTGGCGCAGAAGGCTCGCCTTAACGGTGACTGGCTGATCCCGTTGCCCAAGGCATTCACCGCCGCCCAGGCGATGGCCATCGGTACGGCGGGCTACACGGCCATGCTGAGCATCCTGGCTTTGGAACATAACGGTGTGACGCCCGGGCAAGGTGAAATCCTGGTGACCGGCGCCAACGGTGGCGTCGGCAGTTTCGCCATCGCGTTGTTGAACAGGCTCGGCTACCGGGTGGTCGCGTCCACCGGACGTACCTCGGAGCACGACTACCTGAAGCAACTGGGCGCCAGCGAAATCATCGACCGCGCCACCTTGTCCGAGCCGGGCAAGCCGTTGGCCAAGGAGCGCTGGGCGGCCGTGATCGATTCGGTGGGCAGCCACACTCTGGCCAATGCGTGCGCCAGCACCAAGGCCAATGGCACCGTCGCGGCCTGCGGTTTGGCGCAGGGCATGGACTTTCCGGCGTCCGTTGCACCCTTCATATTGCGCGGTGTGACCCTGGCCGGCATCAACAGCGTGACCCAGCCCAAAGCCAAACGCGTGGAGGCCTGGAGTCGCCTGGCCAAGGACCTGGACTTCACCCTGTTGCCGTTGATCAGTCACGAAATCGGCTTGAGCGAAGCCATCGAGGCCGCGCCGCGCTTGCTTGCCGGGCAGTTGCGCGGGCGCGTGGTGGTGGACGTGAATCGCTGATTACTGCGATTCGCGCTCCAGCAACTGGCGTTTGCGTTCGACACCCCAGCGATAGCCCGAGAGATTGCCATCGCTGCGCACCACGCGATGGCACGGGATCGCCACGGCCAGGTTGTTCGCGCCGCAGGCTTGAGCCACGGCGCGAACGGCTTTTGGCGAACCGATGCGTAGCGCGACATCGGCGTAGCTCGCCGTGCTGCCAACGGGAATCTCCCGCAGCGCTTGCCAGACCCGCTCCTGAAATGCGGTGCCGCGCACGTCCAATGGCAGGTCCAGGCCAATCGCCGGGGCTTCAATAAAGCCGACGACCTTGGCAATCAGCGCTTCGAACGCCTGATCGGCGCCAATCAAATTGGCTCGCCGGAACTTGTCTTGCAGATCACAAACCAGTTGGTGCGGATCATCACCGAGCAAAATCGCGCAAACCCCGCGTTCACTTTGCGCCACCAGAATCGCCCCCAGCGAACACTGGCCCACGGCAAAACGAATGTCGTTGTTTTGCCCGGCAGCGCGGTAGTCCCCGGGTTTCATTCCGAGCAACTGGTCTGCCGCTTCATAAAACCGGCTGTTGGAGTTGAAGCCGGCGTCATACAGGGCATCGGTCACCGAGCCGCCGTCTGCCAGGCGCTCGCGCACCTTGCGTGAGCGATGGGCGTCGGCGTAGCCCTTGGGCGTCAGGCCGGTGACGCCTTTGAACACACGGTGGAAGTGGAAGCTGCTCAATCCCGCAGCCTCGGCCAATTCGCCCAGGGTGGGCAGCGTTTCGGCGCTTTCAATCTGGCGGCAGGCAGCGGCCACGGTGGCGGCATGCTGCGCGGCGAGTTCGCTCTGATCCTTTGCCGCGCGCTTGCTCGGACGATACCCCGCGGCCCGGGCCTGTTCGGCGCTATCGAAAAATTCGACATTGTGTGGCTTGGGCAGGCGCGCGAGGCTGCTGGGGTTGCAGTAGATGCCCGTGGTCTTCACGGCATAGACAAACTGCCCGTCAGCCTTGGGGTCGCGCGCGACCACGGCGGCCCAGCGCGGATCGTTTTCGGTGGTGATCTTGGTCGATTGGGTTGTCATGGCGTCACGTCCTTTGAGGAGTTGCCTGCACATTAACCATGGGGCAATTCCCACACACTCCGGCGCTTGCGGTCAAATTCGAAGTCTTCATCCGGCGGTGCGGAAGGTGAAGTTGATGCGTTGCTCGCCCAGTCTCGGGTGGCAGCCCTCCTTGATCGGCAATACGCCGTGATAACGCAGGCGATCCACACCACCCCAGACCACGATGTCACCATGCAGCAGGGGGATGCGCTGGCTTTTGTCACTGCGGGCAAAGCCGCCGAACAGGAACATCGCCGGCAAGCCCAGCGATACCGAAACGATGGGGGCTGCGTAGGCATGTTCGTCCTTGTCTTGATGCAATGACATTTTTGCCCCGGGGATGTAGCGGTTGATCAGGCAGGAATCAGGCACAAAGTCGCTGAACCCCGCAGCCTGCGCCGCCGCTTGTGCCAGTTGGAAAAACACCGCGGGCATCAATGGCCAGGGCTGACCGGTCTGGGGATCGTGACGGGTGTAGCGGTATCCGTTGCGGTCCGTGGTCCAGCCGAATGTGCCACAACTGCTCAGGGCGACCGACATGGTAAAGCCGCCGGGTGTGACCATCTGCCGAAACGGCGCGGCGAGCAGCACCTCCTCCAGGGCGGGCAGCAAACGTTCGAACCAGGGCAGGGCGAAGCCTCTGAGCACCCAGGATTCTTCGCCGATCTGCTCGCGCCTGGGCTCTTGCTCGGGCTCTGCATCGGCAAACAGATCGAAAGTCAGCGGGTTCATGGGCTCATGTCGCATCGTGAAAGATGATTCCAAGGGTATGCCGTTTGCCGCTGTGCAGGCGACTCACGCCGTGGCGCAGGGTCACGCGGTAGTAACCGCGAGTGCCTTTGACTGGCCGCTGGTTGACGGCAAAGATCAGCCCGTCACCTTTCTTCAGGTTGATGACCATCGGCCGTGACTGCATCCGCGGGCGTTGTTCGGTCATGACAAATTCACCACCGCTGAAGTCTTGATCGGGGTCTGACAGCAGAATCGCCACTTGCAGCGGAAAAACGTGCTCACCGTACAGGTCCTGATGCAGGCAGTTGTAGTCCTGCGGACCATATTGCAGCAATAAGGGTGTCGGACGGTTCTGACCAGCGGCATGACAGCGTTCGAGGAAGGCGGGATGAGTGTCAGGAAAACGCTGCGGCAAACCCATTTGCTCATGCCAGCGATTGGCGATGGGCACCAGGCGCGGGTAGAGCGCGCTGCGCAAGCGCGCCACAAGGTCCGGCAACGGGTAGCTGAAATACTTGTACTCGCCGCGGCCGAAGCCGTGACGAGCCATCACCACGTGCGAGCGAAAGGACTCGGTCCGGGGGTACAGGGCGCTGACCTGATCACAAGCCTTGTGGCTCAGCAGTGAAGGGATGACGGCGTAACCGTCCAGGTCAAGTTGCTGTTCCAGCCGGGGCCAGTCCAGCCGGTCCAGATATTGCTCGCTCATTGCCGGGCCTCTTGGGGTTGAGGTGGCCAGTCTGCAAGACTTGAATGCAGCAGGCACTCCGGCGCTTGCGGTCGAACTGCGAACGGGAGCCGACGTCCACTGTCGCTCCGGATTGCGTTACAGCGCTTTGCTGACGCTGATCTCGCTGATGACGTCGTCCTGTCCATGAATGGCATCCAGCGCCGCTTTGGCTTCTTCTGCAGTGCCGTTTTCAAGCTGGGCAAACTCGAAGCGGCGCTCGCCGTTGAGTTTGTATTTGATGACGTACTTGGTCGTTTGGGCCACGGTCGTATCTGCCTGTCTTGTGTTTCGGGTGTGCCGGTCAGCTCAGTTTCGTGCTGGAACGGCGAATGATTTTGATCGAGTGCGTCAGGGTGGGCTTGCGCGTCACGCTGATAGCGCGGCGGTTGACGGTGTCGATCGTGATGTTCCAGAAACCGGTGCTGGGGGCGGTGATGCGCGCCGGAAACGTGTCGAATGCACCGCCGTGATAGGTGTGACGGCCGCCATTCTTGAAGCTGCGGAAGTTGGCGTCGTTCATCAAACGGATGTTGCACATTTGGGAGCATTGAATGACGACGATGTCGTCTTCATTGAGGTGCTCGCGCTGATGGATAAATTTCATGGGGCGCCTCCAGAAGGGCTTTTTCTACAAAATCAAAACGATAGCATGGGCGATGGGCGCAGTTTATCAGCCCGAAGGCCTTATTATCCGGCCGCTTTGACAATTAAAAACGCTAATTTCACCTTTGATGAGCGATAAAGCAGTTTGCCTCGGAGAAAAAACGCATCTGCGTTGTCCGAGCCTCTTTATCGGAGGTTTTGTATGAAGTGGGGTTTGTGGGTTGTTTCGCTGGCGGCATTGGTGAGCGGTTGTGCGAATGTCTCTGACATCAACGAGTCACTGCCGACCATGAGCGTGATTTCTGGCAAGAACCCCCATGAATATGCGCAATGCCTCAGCGAAAAACTGGCCGACAGTCGTGGCGCCTTGCAAATCGAGCCGCACAAGGATGGTCTGCGTGTGATCGTGCCGCTCAAGTATTCCACGGGGCCGTCAGCCGTATTCGACATTGAAGAGCGCTCGGGTGGCAGTAGCATCAAGCTGCACGAGAGCATGTCCAATGTCCCGGTGCGTCCAAAGGATGTGCAGAAGGCTGCCACCGAGTGCATTTCCGGCTGATAAACTATCGACCCACAGCACCGATGCCGCCAAGGCCTGTTTTTGGCGGCATTGTCATTTCTGGAGTCGACGATGAAACGAGAGCAGGTCCGGGAGCGCCATGCAGAGGGACTTATCACTGCCACCCATGTGATCCAGAATCCGGCGGAGCTGGGGGAGTGGATCGTGTTTTTCAAGAAAAGCGCCGGGCGCAGCTATTTCCTGGTGGATGACAATGACGAAGTCGAGTCCTTTGGCAAACTCGACGAGTTGATCGAAACAGTGCGTGGACTCGGGATCAGGTTCGCCGAAATTCATCTGTAGGGCCGAGCCCCTTATTTGCAGACCACCACGACGCTGCGGTTCTTGTAATTGCCGATATCGGCGCCGAGGGTTTTTTCACTGACCTTGAGCGCTGGCGTGCCGTCGGTGCCGACAATCCGGTAGCCGGTTCCTGCACAGGAGGCATCGGCCTTTTCGTAGCAGGCGGCCCAGGAATTGGCCTCTCCCGAGCAATCGATCGTCAGACCCTGCTCTCCATTGCCCAGGTAGGTTTCTTCCGACGTTGCGCAGCCGCTCAGGGCCAATACCGCTAGCAAAGGCAAAATTTTATTCATGGTTTGATCATCGTCAGGGGGGGGCTAAGGCTGAGACAGCGCCGGACTCAAAAGGTTATAGCCAAAGGCCACTTCTTTTTCGGTGTTCCGATCAAGATCAAAGGATCGCAGCCTTCGGCAGCTCCTACAGGGACCGCGGTGAGGTCTAGCGGGTGGGCAGCTACATGCCGAGCCGATCTCGATCATCTTGATCCGGGCGTTCATCTGGTTGAAGTCGGGGTTGTGAGGTCAACCCGACCCTTGTAGGAGCTGCCGAAGGCTGCGATCTTTTGATCTTCAGCAACCTCCAGATCGCAAAAGTAAGATCAAAAGATCGCAGCCTCCGGCAGCTCCTACAGTGTTCCCCGGGATTCCGTGAAGAACCATAAAAAAGCCCTGTGCTAAGACAGGGCTATTCGAGAGGGGCGTCGATCAGCTCTTGTCCTTGCCGCGTCGCTTGGGTTCCGGGTGCTCCAGCTCCAGCACCGAGGCCACTTCGATTGCCAGGGCTTCGGAAGGGAAAGGCCCGGCGATATTTTCACCGGCGACACTGGCCACCCACCATTGACCGTCTTTCACCTTGTTGATCAGGAATCCGTTGACGCTTTTTGCTTCCGACATCTATTTGCCTCGTTGTCTGGTTCAATCGCGCCATGATACCGGCAAACGCGCGCAACGGGTGCCGATGAGCGTATGGTGACGGGCTCCGGGCGGTAGAAAGCCGTGCATTTGCGCCAGTCTCTGCTATGCATAAGAGGCTGTGCAATCGCCTGTGCAACCTCGCAGGGAACTATCCGCCAGAATAATTCTCTATGTTGGCATCAGTTAGCCAGCGCGGGGGCATTGTAAGGTGCACGCCGCCTGATTAGACTGCGCCGAAACTCGTACACACAGCCCTTTCAAGGACTTATATGATCAAGAAATGCTTGTTCCCAGCAGCCGGTTACGGTACTCGCTTCCTGCCAGCGACTAAAGCCATGCCCAAAGAAATGCTGCCGGTGGTGAACAAGCCACTGATCCAGTACGGCGTCGAAGAAGCACTGGATGCCGGCTTGACCGAAATCTCCATCGTCACCGGTCGCGGCAAGCGCGCCCTGGAAGACCACTTCGACATCAGCTACGAGCTGGAAAACCAGATCAAGGGCACCGACAAGGAAAAATACCTGGTCGGCATCCGCAAGCTGCTCGACGAGTGCTCGTTCTCCTACACCCGTCAGACCGAAATGAAAGGCCTGGGCCACGCGATCCTCACCGGCCGCCCACTGATCGGTGACGAGCCGTTCGCCGTGGTACTGGCGGACGACCTGTGCGTCAACCTCGAAGGCGACGGCGTACTGACCCAGATGGTCAAACTGTACAAGCAGTTCCGCTGCTCGATCGTGGCCATCCAGGAAGTCGATCCGGCAGAGACCAACAAGTACGGCGTAATCGCCGGCGAGATGATCCGCGACGACATCTACCGCGTACACAGCATGGTTGAAAAACCAAAGCCGGAAGACGCACCGTCGAACCTGGCCATCATCGGCCGCTACATCCTGACCCCGGACATCTTCGACCTGATCGAACAAACCGAGCCAGGCAAGGGCGGTGAAATCCAGATCACCGACGCCCTGATGAAGCAGGCCCAGAACGGCTGCGTCATGGCGTACAAGTTCAAGGGCAAGCGTTTCGACTGCGGTGGCGCCGAAGGCTACATCGAAGCGACCAACTTCTGCTTCGAGAACTTCTACAAGACGGGCAAGGCGTACTGATAGCCAGCGACCGGTTTGTATCGAAAAGCCACCTTCGGGTGGCTTTTTCATTTTCCGACCCCATATCGCTTGCAGCGCTTGCCCCACAAATGTCTGCGGGTATGCTGGTGGCCTGCCGAGGAGATTGAAAATGGCCTACGATTTTGACCTTTATGTGATTGGCGCCGGTTCTGGCGGTGTGCGGGCTGCGCGGTTTGCCGCCGGGTTCGGCGCGAAAGTGGCCGTGGCCGAGAGCCGCTACCTGGGCGGGACCTGTGTGAACGTCGGCTGTGTGCCGAAAAAATTGCTGGTCTACGGTGCGCACTTCGCCGATGACTTCGAGCAGGCTTCCGGCTTTGGCTGGAGCCTGGATGAGGCGCAGTTCGACTGGGCGACATTGATCGCCAATAAGGACCGCGAGATCAATCGCCTCAATGGCATTTATCGCAACTTGCTGGTCAACAGTGGCGTGACCTTGCATGAGGGGCACGCGAAGATCGTCGATCCGCATCAGGTCGAGATCAATGGCGAGCGTTTTACTGCCAAAAATATCCTGATCGCTACCGGTGGCTGGCCGCAGATTCCGGATATTCCTGGGCATGAACACGCCATCAGTTCCAACCAGGCGTTCTTCCTCAAAGAGTTGCCCAAGCGTGTGCTGGTTGTCGGCGGCGGCTACATCGCGGTCGAGTTCGCCGGGATCTTCCACGGCCTGGGTGCCGAGACCACGC
>Ga0207428_10006873_pt1 | contig 10426 bp, 11 predicted proteins | sample RhiMethybrSRZTD1_FD_187600 | JGI IMG/M metagenome (GOLD analysis project Ga0207428, IMG submission 187600) | Populus rhizosphere microbial communities from Tennessee, USA - Rhizosphere MetaG P. TD hybrid SRZTD1 (SPAdes) (version 3) | ecosystem: Host-associated > Plants > Roots > Rhizosphere >... | reverse complement strand
CGAGCGCGCGGCGATACTGGGGTCGTCGGACGAGTCGACGACGGGACGGACGCATGACCGCGGTAACTCTGGACGGCAGGGCCACGCTCGCGGCGATCAAGGAGGAGCTCGCCGGTCGGGTCGCGGCCCTCCGGGCGGCCGGGATGGTGCCCGGGCTCGGCACCGTGCTGGTCGGCGACGACCCGGGTAGCCGGTGGTACGTCAACGCCAAGCACAGGGACAGCCAGGAGATCGGCGTCAACTCCATCCGGCGCGAGCTGCCGGCGACCGCGCCGCTGGACGAGGTGCTCGCGGTCGTCGACGAGCTGAACGCCGACCCGGAGTGCACCGCGTTCCTGGTGCAGCAGCCGACCGGGCTCGACGAGTTCGCGATCCTGTCCCGGGTCGATCCGGTCAAGGACGTCGACGGGCTGCACCCGTTCAACCTCGGCGCGCTGGTGCTCGGCGAGCCGGCGCCGGTGCCGGGCACGCCGGCCGGGATCATCGAGCTGCTGCGCCGCTACGAGGTGCCGATCGCCGGCGCCGAGGTGGTCATCATCGGCCGCGGCATCACGGTCGGCCGGCCGCTGGGGCTGATGCTGTCCCGGCGGTCGGAGAACGCGACCGTGACCCTGTGCCACACCCGCACCCGGGACCTGGCCGGGCACGTGCGCCGCGCCGACATCGTGGTGGCCGCGGCCGGCTCGCCCGGGCTCGTCACCAAGGACATGGTCAAGCCGGGCGCCGCCGTGCTCGACGTCGGCGTGAGCCGGGTGGACGGCAAGATCGCCGGCGACGTCGCCCCGGACGTGACCGAGGTGGCCGGCTGGTTCTCGCCCAACCCCGGCGGCGTCGGACCGATGACCAGGGCGATGCTGCTGTCCAACGTGGTCGCGGCGGCCGAGCGGCGAGCCGCCGGACTGTCCCGGACGGCCTGACCGGGCGGGCCTTCTCACCCGCCGGCACGGCGGCCCGGGATGAGGCGGTCGGCGGAGATCGGATGTACTTTGACAAGCTTCGTGCTGGAGTCCGTCGGAACCCAGGAACACACCTTCGACGCCGACGACTTCCCGTCCCGGGTCGCCTGGACGTGCGGGGCCGATTCGGCCACCGACGTGCGGGCGTTCCCGGCCGCGCCCCGCCGTACCGACCAAGAGGAGACCGCATGACCGCCACGCCCAGCGTGGACCGCGCACCGGCAGGATTCGACTACAAGGTCGCCGACCTCTCGCTCGCCGATTTCGGCCGGCGGGAGATCCGGCTCGCCGAGCACGAGATGCCGGGGCTGATGGCGTTGCGGGAGGAGTACGGCCCGTCGCAGCCGCTGGCCGGCGCCCGCATCACCGGCTCGCTGCACATGACGATCCAGACCGCGGTGCTCATCGAGACGCTCGTCGCGCTCGGGGCCCGGATCCGGTGGGTCAGCTGCAACATCTTCTCCACCCAGGACCACGCGGCCGCCGCGGTCGTGGTGGGCCGGGACGGCACCGCGGACGACCCGAGGGGTGTGCCGGTGTTCGCCTGGAAGGGCGAGACCCTCGACGAGTACTGGTGGTGCACCGACCAGGCGCTGCGCTGGGACGGCGACAGCGGGCCGAACATGATCCTGGACGACGGCGGCGACGCCACCCTGCTGGTGCACAAGGGCGTCGAGTTCGAGAAGGCCGGCGCGGTGCCGGCGGCCACCGCCGACGACTCCGACGAATACCGGATCGTCCTCGACCTGCTCTCCCGCAGCGTCGCCGCCGAGCCGAACCGGTTCACCGCGATGGCCGAGGGCATCCGCGGCGTCTCCGAGGAGACCACCACCGGCGTGCACCGGCTGTACGAGTTCGCCAAGGCCGGCACGCTGCTGTTCCCGGCGATCAACGTCAACGACTCGGTCACCAAGTCGAAGTTCGACAACAAGTACGGCTGCCGGCACAGCCTCATCGACGGGCTCAACCGGGCCACCGACGTGATGATCGCCGGCAAGGTCGCGGTCGTCTGCGGTTACGGCGACGTCGGCAAGGGCTGCGTCGAGTCGCTGCGCGGCCAGGGTGCCCGGGTCGTCGTCACCGAGATCGACCCGATCTGCGCGCTGCAGGCGGCGATGGACGGGCTGCAGGTGGTCCGGCTCGACGACGTGATCGAGACCGCGGACATCTTCGTCACCACGACGGGCAACAAGGACATCATCATGGCCGGGGACATGGCCAGGATGAAGCACCAGGCCATCGTCGGGAACATCGGCCACTTCGACAACGAGATCGACATCGCCGGCCTGGCGAGGGTCCCGGGCATCACCAAGACCGAGATCAAGCCGCAGGTGCACGAGTGGACGTTCGCCGACGGCCACTCGGTGATCGTGCTGAGCGAGGGCCGGCTGCTCAACCTGGGCAACGCGACCGGACACCCGAGCTTCGTGATGTCGTCCTCGTTCTCCAACCAGACGATCGCCCAGATCGAGCTGTGGACCAAGCCCGGCGAGTACGCCAAGCAGGTGTACGTGCTGCCCAAGCTGCTGGACGAGAAGGTCGCCCGGCTGCACCTCGGCGCTCGGGGTGCGGCTGACGACGCTGCGCAAGGACCAGGCCGAGTACATCGGCGTGGACGTCGCCGGTCCGTACAAGTCGGACCACTACCGCTACTGAGCCGTGGGCGGCCCGGGCGCCGGCGCGCGCCCGGGACCGCCGCGGCGGACGTGCCGGACAGGAGCCGCGCCGATGACCGCCGGGATCGACCTGCACCCCACCCGCCCGATGTCGTTCGAGCCGCTCGACACCGGGCCCGACCAGGACGTCGGCCGGCTGCTGGTGACGTGCGAGGACCGGCCGGGCATCTGCGCGGCGATCTGCGGCTACCTGGCCGGGCACGGGGCCAACATCACCAACCTGCAGCAGTACACGACCGACCCGTCCGGCGGACGGCTGTTCGTCCGGATCGAGTTCCTGCTGCGCGGCCTGGACGAGCGGGAGCCCGACCTCAGCGCCGGGTTCCTGCCGCTGGCCGACTCGCTCGGGATGGACTGGCGGCTGGCCAGGGCGGCCGCGCTCAAGCGGCTGGCGATCATGGTGTCCAAGACCGACCACGCCCTGCAGGAGCTGCTCTGGCGGCGCAAGGCCGGTGACCTGCACGCCGAGATCGTGATGGTGATCTCCAACCACGAGGACCTCCGCCCGGTGGTGGAGACCTGGGGCATCCCGTACCACCACGTCCCGGTGACGCCGGAGACCAAGCCGGCGGCCGAGGAGAAGCAGCTCGACCTGCTGCGGGGGCAGGTCGACGCGGTCGTGCTGGCCCGCTACATGCAGGTGCTCTCGCCGGCGTTCCTGGCCGCGTTCCCGATGCGGGCGATCAACATCCACCACAGCTTCCTGCCGGCGTTCGTCGGCGCCGACCCGTACGGGAAGGCGGCCGAGCGCGGCGTCAAGCTGATCGGGGCGACCGCGCACTACGTGACCGCCGAGCTGGACGCCGGGCCGATCATCGAGCAGGACGTGGTGCGCATCGACCACCGCCAGTCCGTCACCGACCTGCGCCGTGCCGGCCGGTACGTCGAGCGGGCGGTGCTCGCGCGTGCGGTCGGCTGGCACGTGGAGGACCGGGTGATCGTGCACGGCAACAAGACCATCGTGTTCAACTGACACCTACGATTGGCGGATGAGCGCGCAGACCGGACAGCAGATCGGGCACTGGATCGACGGCCGGCGCACGCCGGGCACCTCGGGTCGCACCGCGCCGGTGTTCAACCCGGCCAGCGGGGAGCAGACCGGGGCGGTCGCGCTGGCCTCGGCCGGCGAGGTCGGCGCCGCGGTCGCGTCGGCGGTCGCCGCCGCCCGGTCCTGGCGCTCGGCCTCGCTGTCCCGGCGGGCGGCGGTGCTGTTCGCGTTCCGCGAGCTGCTGCACGCGCACGCCGACGAGCTGGCCGCGCTGGTCACCGCCGAGCACGGCAAGGTGCTCGCCGACGCGGCCGGCGAGGTCGCCCGCGGGCTGGAGAACGTCGAGTTCGCCACCGGCGTGCCGCAGCTGCTCAAGGGCGGCTACTCAGAGCAGGCCGCGACCGGCGTCGACGTCTACTCGATCCGCCAGCCGCTGGGCGTGGTCGCCGGGATCACCCCGTTCAACTTCCCGGCCATGGTGCCGCTGTGGATGTGCGCCAACGCGATCGCGTGCGGCAACGCGTTCGTGCTCAAGCCGTCCGAGAAGGACCCGTCGGCGTCGCTGCGGCTGGCCGAGCTGTGGCAGGAAGCCGGGCTGCCGGACGGCGTGTTCACCGTGCTGCAGGGCGACAAGGAGGCCGTCGACGCGCTGCTGACCCATCCGGACATCGCGGCGGTCAGCTTCGTCGGCTCCACCCCGATCGCCCGCTACGTCTACGAGACCGGCACCGCGGCCGGCAAGCGCGTGCAGGCCCTCGGCGGGGCCAAGAACCACATGGTCGTGCTGCCCGACGCCGACCTCGACCTGGCCGCCGACGCCGCGGTGTCGGCCGCGTACGGGGCGGCGGGGGAGCGGTGCATGGCCGTCTCGGTCACGGTGGCCGTCGGCGACGTGGGCGACCGGCTGGTCGAGGCGATCGCGTCCCGGCTGCCCAAGGTGCGGGTGGGCGCCGGCACCGACCCGGACAGCGAGATGGGGCCGCTGATCAGCGCCGCGCACCGGGACCGGGTCGCCGGCTACATCGACGCCGGCGCGTCGTCCGGGGCGAGCGTCGTCGTCGACGGGCGGCAGGGCGACCTCCCGCCGGATGGCTTCTTCCTCGGCACCACGCTGCTGGACCGGGTCACCCCGGCGATGTCGGTCTACACCGACGAGATCTTCGGCCCGGTGCTGTCGGTCGTCCGGGTCGACACCTACGACGATGCCGTCTCGCTGATCAACGCCAACCGGTACGCGAACGGCGTCGCGATCTTCACCCGGGACGGCGGCGCGGCGCGGCGGTTCCAGTTCGAGGTCGAGGTCGGCATGGTCGGCATCAACGTGCCGATCCCGGTGCCGGTCGCCTACTACTCCTTCGGCGGCTGGAAGAGCTCGCTGTTCGGCGACACGCACATGTACGGGCCGGAGGGCATCAACTTCTACACCCGCGGCAAGGTGGTCACCTCGCGCTGGCCCGACCCGGCGACGTCGTCGGTGGACCTCGGTTTCCCGCGCACCCGCTGAGCCCGGGCCAGCACCGGAACCGGCACGAAACCTCTGACGCGGGACACTAGGCTCCCACTCGTGCGGGCGTGGGTGGTGGCGCGGCCGGGGCCGATCGACGGCGGGCCGCTGCGGCTGGTCGAGCGGGACGTACCCGAGCCGGGTCCGGGCCAGGTCCGGGTCAGGGTGCGCACCTGCGGCGTCTGCCGCACCGACCTGCACCTGGCCGAGGGCGACCTGCCCCCGACGCGGCCGGAGGTGACGCCGGGCCACGAGGTGGTCGGCGTGGTCGACGCGCTCGGTCCGGGTGCGACCCGGTTCCGCACCGGAGACCGGGTGGGCGTGCCGTGGCTCGGCGGCACCGACGGCTCCTGCCGGTTCTGCCGCCGCGGCGCCGAGAACCTCTGCCTGCACCCGACCTTCACCGGCTGGGACGTCGACGGCGGGTACGCCGAGTTCTGCCTGGTGCGGGAGGAGTACGCGTACGTGCTGCCGGAGGCGGTCCCGGACGAGCACGCCGCGCCGCTGCTGTGCGCCGGGATCATCGGCTACCGGGCGCTGCGGGCGGCCGCGGTCCCGTTCGGCGGCGCGCTCGGCATCTACGGCTTCGGCGGCTCGGCCCACCTCGCCGCGCAGCTGGCGCTGGCCGAGGGCATGCGGGTGCACGTGCGCACCCGGGGTGCCGCCAACCGCCAGCTTGCGCTGTCGCTCGGGGTGGACTCGGCCGGCGACTCGGCCGACGAGCTGCCCGAGCCGCTCGACGGCGCGGTGACGTTCGCCCCGGTCGGCGAGCTGGTGCCGGTGGCGCTGCGAGCCCTCGACCGCGGCGGCACGCTGGCCGTGGCCGGGATCTACCTGACCGACATCCCGGCGCTGAACTACGACCGCGAACTGTTCCAGGAGCGCCGGCTGCGCAGCGTCACCGCCAACACCAGGGCCGACGGGGAGGAGTTCCTCCGGCTGGCGGCCCGGCACGGGATTCGCTCGACCACCGTCGGCTACCCGTTCGACCAGGCCGACCGGGCCCTCGCCGACCTCGCCCAGGGCCGGTTCGCCGGTGCCGCCGTGCTGCACGTGTCCGCATGACGGCGCCGGATCGGGTCAGCTCTGCGGCCCGGGGCCGACCAGCTTCCAGCCGGACTGCCACGGCCAGTTGTTGCGGGCGTTCATCGAGATGTTGAGGAACGCCATGTGCTCCAGCGGGAGGGCCGCGCTCAGCGGGCCCGCGTCGACCGGCCGGTAGCCCATCGCGGCGAGCAGCTGCGCGACCTGCTGCTTGGCCTGCTCGTCGTCGCCGGCGTAGAAGCCGTCCAGGCCGGTGCCGTCGACGACCGGCGCGGCCTGGTTGGCCGCGAACACGGTGTTGAACGCCTTCACCACGGCGGCGCCGGGCAGCTTGTCCTGGATCTCCTCGGCGCCGGACCGGTCACTGACGGCGAGGCCGGAGGCGTCCGCGCGCATCGGGTTGGTGACGTCGACGACGACCTTCCCGCGCACGGCCGGGCCGATCTCCCCGGCGACCTGGTCGACCGCGCCGTACGGGACGGCGAGCACGACCATGTCGGCGTCGGCGACGGCTTGCTGGTTGGACCCGGCGGCCGTGCCGCCCACCTCGGCGGCCACCGCCTGCGCCTTGTCCGCGCTGGGCGCCGACACCACGACCTGGTGCCCGGCCTTGGCTGCGGCCCTCGCCACCGCGCTGCCCACGTTGCCCGCACCCAGGATCGCGATCCGCATGTCTCACACCTCGTCTTCTCGGAGTCCTGTTCGGCCTACCCGGACGGGCATATCTGACACCCGGTCGCCTCGGTCGATCTACGCTCGTCGGATGGGGGAGCCGACGCTGTCGCGCCGCGCACTGCTGCGCGCGGCCGCGGTCGGCGGGCTCGGCGTGCCGCTGCTGTCCGGGTGCACCAGCCCCACCCGGGCACCCGACCCGGTCCCGGGACCGAGCGGTGACCCGGTCTCGGTCGCGATGCACCTGCACAGCTCGTTCAGCGAAGGCACCGCCAGCATGGCCACGCACCTCGACCAGGCCCGCCGGCTCGGCGTCGACGTGCTGTTCTGGACCGACCACGACTTCCGGGTCTCGGCCCAGGGCTACCGCCGCCGGCTCGGGCTGGCCGGGCCGACCGACACCGAGCACGGCGTCCGGCTGACCTGGCGGCAGCGGTCCGAGGGCGGCAGCACCGGCGAGGTCCGGTACGGCGACGGCGCTGCGGCGCTGACCGCCCGCGGCGACGGCGCGTTCTGGCTGGACGCCGACGCCTGGAACTCGACGTACTCGGGCTCGCTCGCGGACACGACGCTCGGGGTCGAGCTGCGGCCCGGGCCGGGCGCGGCGGTGCAGGTCGACCTGTCGTACCAGCCGGCGAGCGGCGGCCGGCCCGCCGGGCGCTACCGGCTCAGCTACCGGCTCGGCGGTGCCGGCCGTGGCCGGCGGGCCGCGGGTACGCACGGCGTCGTCGACGTACCGGCGCCGGCCGGATGGTCCACTGTGGACATACGGCCGGTCGAGGACATCCGGGCGCTGTGGCCGGACCTGGTGGCCGAGGACAACTCGCTGTTCCGGCTGCGGGTCGGCGTCCTCGGCACCGGCAGCGCCGACGTCCGGCAGGTGACGATCACCCGGGCCCGGCGCGCCGACTCGCTCGCACTCATGCGGGACGTGATGGGCCGCTACGCCCGGCGCTACCCGGACCGCCGGCACTACGCGGCGCTCGAGGTCTCGCTGGTGCGGCACCTGAACTGGTTCGGCGGTGAGCTGGTGATGCCGGACTACGGCGACCGGGCGCCGGTCAAGGACGACGCGGTCGGTGCGGCCGAGGCGATGGTGCGGTTCATCCAGGGCCACGGCGGCGTCGCCTCGTACAACCACCCGCTCGGCGGCGACCCGGTCGCCACCGCGGCGCACATGGTCGCCACCCGCGCGCTCGGCGCCGACGTGGTCGAGGTGGCCTACGGCCGGGACCAGTCCACAGTGGACGGAATGCTGCACGTACTGGACGCCTGCGCCCGCAACGGGATCCACGTCACCGCCAGCGGCGTCACCGACGACCACGAGGGCACCGACTGGTACGGCAGCAGGGCCAACTGGATCACCCGGCTGTGGGCCCGCTCGATCGAGCTGCCGGACCTGCAGGCGGCGCTGCGGGCCGGGCGGGCGTTCGCCTACAAGCCGGACGGCTGGGCCGGGACGCTGGACGCGACCGCCGCCGGGAAGCCGGCGATGGGCGCGGTCGCGGTGGCCGACGGGCGCCCGGTGCCGGTGACCGTGACCGCCACCGAACTGCCCCGCGGCGGTGCGCTCGAGGTCGTCACCGGCCGGGTGGACCGGGCCGCGCCGGAGCCGGCGGTCACCGCCGCGACCGCCCGCGGCGGCCGCCACTCGCTCGACCTGCGCGCCGGCAGCTATGTCCGGGCAGTGGTCCGGGACGGCGCCGGCCGGATCGTCGGCGTCGGCAACCCGCTCTGGGTCGCGGACGAGCCCGCAGGGGTCCCGCCCGCCCGGCTGCTGACGTAACGTACCCGGCCGTGCGCTCTTTGACGGTCGGCGAGGCGACCGCGCGGCAGGACGAGCTGCTCGCGCTGGAGGAGCGGGCCAGCGGCCCCGCCGGACCGCGCCGGGCGGAGATCATGGCCAGGCACTTCCGCTACGCCGGCTTCCGGGCGGTGGTCGCCGAGGACGCCGGCCGGCTGCTCGGCTTCTGCTACGGCTACGTCAGCGCGCCGGGGCAGTGGTGGAACGGCGAGGTCCGCCGGGCGATCGGCGAGGACCGGGCCAGGGCGGTGCTGGACGGCGCCCTGGAGATCGCCGAGCTGCACGTGGACCCGCCGGCGCAGCACCGCGGGATCGGCCGGAGCCTGCTCTACGCGGTGACCGAGGGCGCCAGGGAGCGGCACGCCGTGCTCACCACCGACGCCACGAACCGCCGGGCCCGCGCACTCTACGGCTCGGCCGGGTTCACCGTCCTGCACCCGACGCTGTGGAACCGGGCGGTGGCGATGGTCGCGCCGCTGCCGCTCGCCGTCCCGTCCTGAGCCCGCGGCCGGCGCGGGCGCCGGCGGGTGGTGGGGTCGGGCCGGGAGGAGCGGGTCGGCGTGGCCGGCGTCACGGCGGGCCCGGCGGCGGTGCGGGAGGATCAGCTGGTGACCGCTGACTGGCAGGAGCCCGGCGCGCACCCGGTCGCCCCGGGCATCCACCGGATCCCGCTGCCGCTGCCGCAGGACGGCCTGCGCGCGGTCAACGTCTACGCGGTCACCGCGGGCAGCTCGATCACGATGATCGACGGCGGCTGGGCGCTGGCGGAGTCCCGCACCCAGCTGGATCAGTCGCTCAAGCACCTCGACGCCGGGCTCGGCGACATCGACCGCTTCCTGATCACCCACGTGCACCGGGACCACTACACGCAGGCGGTCGCGATCCGCCGGGAGTTCGGCACCAGGGTCAGCGTCGGCATCGGCGAGCGGCCCTCGCTCGCCGCGCTCAACAGCGGCGGGTACGACGACCGGGCGCAGGCCGTGCAGCTGCGCCGGTACGGCGCGAGCGAGGTGCTCGCCGAGCTGATCGCCCGCGGCTGGGGCGGCCGCATCGACCCGAGCGACTGGGAGCAGCCGACCGACTGGCTGGCCGACGGGCAGACGCTCTCGATCGGCGAGCGCACGCTGCGCGCCGTGCACACGCCCGGGCACACCCGCGGCCACGTCGTGTTCGCCGACCTCGCCGCCGGGCTGCTGTTCGCCGGCGACCACGTGCTGCCGCACATCACTCCCTCGATCGGGTTCGAGGCCAGCCCGACCGAGTCGCCGCTGGCCGACTACCTGCGCTCGCTGGCCGCGGTCCGGGCGATGCCCGACCTGCGGCTGCTGCCGGCGCACGGCCCGGTCGCCGACTCGGTGCACGCGCGGGTGGACGAGCTGGTGGCGCACCACGAGGACCGGCTGGCCGCGTCCGAGGCCGCGGTCCGGGCCGGCGCGGTCACCCCGTACGAGGCGGCCAGGGCGCTGGGCTGGACCCGGCGCAACCGCGCGTTCGCCGACCTCGACCCGTGGAACCGGATGCTCGCGGTCTGCGAGACCGCCGCGCACCTGCTCGTGCTGGTCGCCCAGGGCCGGCTGCGGCACACCACAGTGGACGGTGTCGACCACTTCGCGCCCTGACCCCGCCGGCATCCCGGCAGTCGCCGGCGGGCGACACCCCTAGGGCGTGTCTCCCAACTGCCTGGCGGCGCCGGCAGCGCCCAGACGACGACCGGCGGCGTTGTCGGGGTCGGCCGATACAACCCCGGTATCGGCCGACCCCTCCGCCTTGCCGGACGCCGCC
>Ga0207428_10006871_pt1 | contig 10427 bp, 8 predicted proteins | sample RhiMethybrSRZTD1_FD_187600 | JGI IMG/M metagenome (GOLD analysis project Ga0207428, IMG submission 187600) | Populus rhizosphere microbial communities from Tennessee, USA - Rhizosphere MetaG P. TD hybrid SRZTD1 (SPAdes) (version 3) | ecosystem: Host-associated > Plants > Roots > Rhizosphere >... | reverse complement strand
GGTGGGTCTCCAGGCAGGGCAGGGCCTGAAAGAGCGAAGTTCACATACACCGTCGACATGACCGGTACGGCCACTCCATCCTTCACATAAGGCTCATATTTCCACTGTTTGACCGAATCCAGCGCGGCATGTACTAGCAGCGGATGCCCCCTCATGATCCGGATGTTGTCCACTTCGCCTTTTGCGTTGACGTTGACCTCCAGCAACACTTCTCCCTGGATACGCTCTTTCTTCGCTTCAACCGGGTAGGCTGGAGACACTTTGCTCACCAGCTTTTGAGCAAGAGCTTCTGTTGAGATGCGCAAGGAAGAAGCCGACTGAGTACTGGTCGCGCCGGGATCGGATGCTTGCGACAAGAGCGCCACTTGTTCAATCGGTGGCGATTCGAGAGGAAACGCTCTCGTCGCGAGCCTTCCGGTTAGAGCTAGCAGAGTGCAAGAAACTGCCACAACTGTGGCGATACGAGTTCGAGACATGGCAACCTCCGTTAAGATCAACGCGACGCGTTGGGTTAGGTGATGCTTGGTGAGGAAAAGTGGAGCAAAAGTCAGTTCAGGCCGACCGCGCGCCAGCGCGATTTGCAGCAACGCGTCCAGGTAAGACTTCCGTTCACCAGTAGTCTTGAGGACCAGTCGGTCGATGACCTGCTCGCGTGAGAGTTGGATTCGGCTGCTGAGCCACCACATGGCAGGATGAAACCAGAAGAGTGCCACAACCACTTCTTCGAGGAGGCCAAAGAGCCAATCGTTGCGGCGTACATGCCACAGCTCGTGGCAGCTGATTGCTTTCTGAAAGTCGAGTGGCATTTCCCGAAAGCTGTCCGGGACTAAAATGAGAGGCTTCCAGAAACCGAAAGCGACGGGGCTGCCAATCTCGCTCGAGAAGTAAAAAGGAGGACTGACACCCACACGCTGGCACATCTCGACCACCGCTTCCGGAAGTGGGTGCAACCGATGAGCGTTTTGCACATAGAGCCTCAGCCGGCAAAAACCCATTGCCAACCAGGTGAGTCGTGCCAAACCACCAAGCACCAAAACAGCTACCATTACGCTCGGCAGGGGGAGAGTGACGGGGCCCTCGGCGGTGACGGCGAGTGTGGTCTGAATATGAACAGTGCCAATGCCATTCAGTGAATCGGTTTCAACGGGCACAGCTCGCCAGGGTTGCACAACCGGCAGTAACAAACAGGCTACGAAGAGAGTTTTCCAATAGTGAAGCAGAACGCCTGGATGGCGTAGTTTTAGAACCATCGGCAAAACGGTGCCCGCCGCTGCCAGCGCAGCGATCTGCAAACTGTAGGCGAGAAGGTTGTCGAGCCAAAGACCGAGGTTCATTTGCTTTCCCGGATCATGCGAGTGATCTCGCGAACGTCCTTCTCAGAGAGATGCCGGTCCTTGACTAGATGCATCAAGAGAGGTTCGGCCGAACCGTCAAACACTCGAGTTACAAAATCCTGGACCATGGTTCGAATCACTTGCTCTTTGGGGCGCACGGGCTGATAAACAAAGGCTCGATCCTGCTGGGTTTTCTTGAGAAATTTCTTTTTCTCAAGAATCTTCATCATGGTCATGACGGTCGTATAGGCGATCTGCCTTTGCTCCCGCAAGGTTTCATACACGTCGCGGACGGTAGCACTGTTGCGGTTCCAGACGATCTTCATGATCTCCAGTTCTTGTTTGGTCAGGGTTGACATCTTCATAGTACTAATTACTTAGTACCAGTAAATAAACTTGTCAAGAGAAAACTGTCAATGCTTTCGAATCGAACTCCTGAAGCGTGCATAAAATTGCGCCGATCATTCTCGCAGGAGAGCGAGGCTCCCGCCGAGCCTTCCTGAGATTGGGAGTCTCGCCGCCGGGAATGTTTTCACAGCACGTCTCGTTGCGGAGTGGTGCGAAAGTGAGAGGAGCAAAAGGGCTTTGCAATTGCCTGAAGTTGGGCGACACTGAGTCATCGGCTCCGGGCACTCGGGGTTAGTTCAAGCGGAGAGTTTGGCGATGCGATTCTTGCTTTGTTTTTTGGTGTTGCTTGCAGGCGGCCGTTCCGGAATTACCCTTGCTGAGACCGCGCCGCAGGAACTCCTGGCGGCTAAGACAGTCTACCTGAGAAATCGCGGCGGTGATCGGAAGTTATCCGACCAGATTCGGCAGCAGGTGAAGCAGTGGGGGCGATGGGAACTGGTCAGCAGCGCCAAGGATGCAGACCTGGTGTTGGTGTTGACCGTCGAGACGAAAACAGTGGAGAAGATTCAGCTTAAAAGCTTGGAAGAACCCCATGCTGCGCAACCAGCCGAAGAGTATGAGGTTCGGACCCTGACGGCATGGACCCGCGCGGGGCGCGATCTCACTTCATTCACCACGCGCCCGGGCTGGACGGTTGCTCGTGATGCCCGCGAGTTCATTCAGAAGTTCAAAGATCTGATCCAGAAGGCAGAGAAGGGTTCGACGAACTAGGAAATCCGATCGAATTCCGGCAACATCAGTTTCCATCAGTCTTTCCTACCTGCAGGTGGCACGCGAAACAAGCACCTCAAACCCATCGTTATAGTCAGATGGGTTAAAAGAGGCCCTGCGTGTCTCAGCGCCTCTGCAGTAGCTTTGCCGGCCAATTGAGTACCGTGAATACCTATTTCGCAAACGTCCGAATATAGTGCAGAACCATCCATCGCTCATTTTCCTTTAACTTCCGTTCAAACGCCGGCATCGGGCCTTTCCCCTTCGTGATTTCTTTCAGAAGGTGCTCGTCTGTCTCGGCGGCCATCTTTTCCTTGTCTTGGAAATTGTAAGGCTTCGGGTTAAGCCGCTTTCCTGCCGGGCCGTCGCCCATGCCGGTGGCACCGTGGCACATCAGGCAGTGCTTTTTGTAAATGGCTTCGCCTTTGCTGATGTTCTCGGGCGATGGTTCTACCTTTTGCGCGAAAGCCGTCGTGGAAAGAAGCAGGACGGAACCGAAGATGAGGAAACGTGCAGTGTGGAAACCGAAGCGCTTGGTCATTGTGGATTCTCCTTATGAATGAGATTCAACCAGTGGCACCCGAATCAGAACGGCGACATCTTGTCTGGCTCTATCATAAGGCATCGCCCGGAAGCGCGGAAGGCGTGATTCGTTGCGGAATCATGTGCTGATATTGCGTCCGTTCATGTTGGTTTGTAGAGAACAGTTCCTGCCATCGCAAGAGCTACTGAAGGCTGACGTTCGTGCTAGAATCGGTTTCCTGCTGATAGCGTCTGCGGGCGAAGCGATGAACCCGGCATTGACTAAATCTGGACCTTGCGATGGTCGCAATGCCCTGGCGATAGATCTTATCGAGATTCCGGCAGGAGAATTTTGGATGGGCTGTGAGACCGGACGTGCCGATGAGAATCCCGTGCACCGAGTGTATGTCGATTCTTTTGCAATGGGCTCCACAACCGTGACCAACCAGCAGTACCGACTGTTTGCCGAGGCAACGAGTGAGGTGGTGCCGTCGTCGGCCAGCGACCGGTGCTTTAGCGATCCCTTTCAGCCGGTGGTAGCCGTCACCTGGTTCAACGCGATGGCTTACTGTGGCTGGCTCAGCCGGGAGACTGGGTTTTCGTTCCGCCTGCCGACTGAAGCCGAATGGGAATGGGCGGTTCGCGACGGGCGGGATAGGGCTTTGTATGCTTGGGGCGACGATCCGCCGGAAACCCTGGAGCGTTACAGCACTGGCTCGCAGCAGCAGGGCCCCCACCCTGTGGCTCTTCATCCGTCGAACCGCTTGGGCCTGTATGATCTGGGTGACAACGTTCACGAATGGTGCTTCGATTGGTACGATCCGGACTATTACTCGCGGGCCCCTTGGAATAATCCCGTGAATCTGGACCCCACTGCCAGGCGGGCATCGCGCGGAGGGGCTTGGCGACATCAGGTAAAAGTGAGCCGTTGCGCGGCGCGCAGCAGCCTGTCCCCGGAATTTGCGTATACCGACTACGGCTTTCGTGTCGTTCGCGCCCGGGAAATTCGAATGGATAAGTGAGTTCGCCAACGAACCACCTTCGGCTTCCTTTCGAGTGAGAGGTGGCGTTGGTCAGAATTATTGTTTCAGCGAAGCTTGTGTTCACAGGAAGGATTTCATGAGATCTCTGCCCAACCTTATTATTCTGGCTGTGTTGCTCGTCATCGGGTGCACGGCAGAGCTGACGCAGAGTCAGGAGAAGGGCAAGATTGCACGTCCGGTTGATACCGAGAAGTCTTTCGAGCGATCCACGTTCCAGGCGGATGAGCATCAAGTCTGGACTCTGCTGCTCAAGATCCTGACGAAACATGGCTTCGATTACCTTATCAAGGACAAGAACTTAGGTCGCATTGAGACGAATTACATTATCTTCTCCCGCAACCCTGAGTACTCAAAGCTGAGCAATGGTGTCAAGTCTTTGGCCAAGACACCCAGACTCTTCTTGCGGAATTGGGTGGATGGGAGAATCAAGATATTTGCTGAGGTGCGGAGATTGTCCCAGAACAGCACTGAGGTGGTATTGAGACCCGACATCTACGGATTTGCTCAAGCAATGTCGGACGATTCGGGTGTCACCGGAGAGTGGCGTCAGTGTACTTCCAATGGCAAATTTGAATTCGAGCTTTTTAATGAGCTGGCGACTGGGCTGCGCAAGGAAGGGTCGATGAATCCTCCGGAGGTGACCGAAGTCCAACCGAAGCTTGCAGAGCCTGCCGTGTCCTCTTCGGAGAATTCATCCACTCAGGGATCGAGCAGCGTGGTTCTGAACTCAGTTCCCGAAGGAGCGGAGATTCTGCTCGACAACGTGTTGGTAGGAATGACTCCTTCGCGTCTGGCGATTGGGGCCGGGCCGCATCGAGTCATCTTTCGGAAGCGGGGTTTCAAGGACTACGAACGTCAGTTTACTGCTTTGAAGGATAGTGACTTAACGGTTTCAGCGGAACTGGAGAAGAAGTAGCAAGAAGAATCTGACAAGACTGCCGTGGATCCGGTTGCTAGGGGACTATCCTACTGCAGGTGCTGTGTCTTTTCTTTGAAGACTTCAGCGCTGAGTTCTTTGAACCAGCCGGTCCGGGACTTCTCACGGTAGACGATGCGATCGATCTTGTAGGTGGGATCGACCTCATGGATTTCGAAGTACTGGATTCCGAGCTGCTTGTTTTCTCTCATGTTCAAGATTTGAACTTGTTTTAACATAAGCCTACTCCTCGTGCCATTGTCATTGCAATTTGGTTGGCATTCGAGCGAGAAGCCTGGTTTTTTTTGCGTAGAAAGTAACCTCCTCAGAACACTGCATTTCCATTATTCACTCGAGCGAACGAAAGCGCGTTCGTGTCAAGTAACCTGTCAGATTATTGGCCAATCCCAAGAAATACAGGTGGTCCGCTCCTAACTGACTCATTACAAGAGCCCAGGTACACGCAGCTCGCCTCGATTCATGTATGTCAGGCTCGTGGCTAAGTGTTCGAAAACGTGGACCTCGGGAAACTAGCGCATCTCAAGTGGGTACATCGAACTACGGAGGCTTTCGGTTTGTCAGAAATCCTTCAAAGAGAAGATGACGCCTTCCTCGTTTGAAAGAGTATCCAGCCACTGCTGAATGCGCGACTGTAACTCTCGCTTGCTGGCGCGGCCGGTGGGAGCGATTACTGGCAATGGGGACGCGAGTTTTTCCTCGAGCAAGTGCAGATCGAGATAGGAGTTTACCTGGTCGATCATATCCTGAGTCAGGTCCGGCAAGGCGCCTTCCCCTAGCATTACTCGAATACCTTCGGCGGTTGAAGCCTGAAGACCATCGTCTTGAGAGAGGCGTAACTCGATTGCCCCGCGGTAGCTGCTGAGGGCTTGTCTGTGGTGTGCGATTCCCAGTTGTAAGAATGATTTCAGGTCTTCGACGATCTGGGCCATGTTCAAGGGATGCGACAGCTTGAATCCGCATTGGCAGGAGGGCCGCTCCAGCAGCAGGTCGCGAACCGGCAAGATGCATTGATGGTCTCGAAAGTCGGCGATCCATTCATCAAGCGCGTGCAGATAGCTGGAATCGCCCAAAGGAAGTGCCGTGAGCAACTGAAGGTTGCGCAGATCGCTCGATGTTTCCAGCTCGACGAGCTGTTCGAATCTTCCATGTGGCCCCACACATTGGTCATGCTGCGTGGCGTAGTAGTCGATAAACTGTTCCTTGAATTCCCGGAACGTGGTGTCGAATTCCGTTCGACGGTCTCCGCTTACCAAATCGTGTGGCGACTCCAGAAGGAGCAGCAGCTTTTCTCGCGCTCCTTCAATCGCTGGGTTCTGCGTGCGTTCCGAAGCCAGCAGGTACTTTCGAGCAGTCAGACAGTGTTCCATCCACTGAACGAAGTGGGAGAGCTCCACGAGGTCGCGTGAAGCCTTCTCCAGCAGACCGACGTTCTCGCTAAAGAGATCGATTACCTTACCCATGCCCTGGATCAGAGTGGTTTCCTTGGCGAACACCGACTCGATGGTTTCAGCAACTTTTTCAAAGCGGTGTTTAGTCCAGGTGAGCTTGCGCCACATTTGTGTGGTGAGAAACTCGTTGGGCAGCGACTCAACCCGGCGAGGGATGGCCAGGTGTCCCCACTGCCGCAACCAATCTTGCAGAGCCGCTATTGCAGATTCGCGGCCGCGGCTGGTGGAGATGTCGGACAGTTCCTGCCTGCCCGTGACCAACCGACACCACTGGGTGAGGATCTCCAGGGGGTAATCTTTGTGACTGGGAATGCGCTTGAAGCTGGTGAAGTCCCGCAGCGATTCAAGGGAGGCAAAGTTTTCCCGGCTGATGGTCGTGTTCGTGGAAGTATCCAGCAGCTCAATCTGGCCGTCGGCTACGAGCCCGGCCAGAATCAGTTGCTGCGACGTCTGCGTCAACCCGAATGGCGAACGGTGCAACATCGGGTACAAACTTGCAATCGGCTTCTCAACGGGTTCGAGGCTTTCCAGATATTGAATGATCTGGGTCAGAAAAATGGGTGGCGTGAGCGATAAATTCAGCTCGTACAAGCCGTCAGTTTGGCTCACCAGTCCTAGCGGCAAGGCGAACTTTCCAGCGAGGCGCTGTACTTCCTGGTTTGTTGGATCCTGAGCGGCAAACAGGCCTCGGGTGATTTTGAGCACATGGCTTTCGCTCAGTTGTTCGCCACCGAAATCCGGGTGTAACGAATAGAGCTGGTCCAGGTTCGGTTTGAACAAATAGCTCACAAACGAACGCAGAGAGCGGCACTCCAGGTGTCCTTGATTGAAGGATTGGGTGCGTGTACAGGTGATGATCTTCCCCCGGAACAGATAGAGTTCCCGAAACAAATTGGCCAATGTACTCTTGGTTTCTTCGCGGAGAAGATTGAGGTCTGACGCCGCGAAGTCATTACTCGCCGATCTTTCCATCAGTCTCAACGCAAGAGCCTTCTTGAGCGACGCCAATTCTTCGGCTGACGGTTGTGCTGGCAGCCAGTGCACCTCAGTCGGCTTTGCCGGCTTCAAAGCTGCCTGGACTTCTGGAGACAGCCCAAGGGGTTCCATCCAGAGTAGCCAATCCAATTCGCGAGACGGCTGCTCTCCTGCCGGCACGGCTTCGGCAGGCTGGCCGGCGAGAAATGGTTCCAGTACCGCCGGCAGGTCTCGAGACAGTCGAGCAATCTCACCTGGTTCGTCTGGATCGTGTGCCCTTGTCGGAAAGAATCGTTCGGAAAAGACCAAGGAGCCGGGCCGCTCCGTACCCCTCCAGAAAGCTTGCATGCGGGGTGGTTCGCGGAACCCGCTCTTTGGAAGATCGCGCCCGAGTGTCCAGTCTGGAAAGATATCGGCGGCGGCCACCGGTAGGATCTCAGCCAACCGCGTGTCGGTATCAGAAATTTGCGACGCAATGCCGGCGAGCGATTTGTTCAGCTCTTCCCGCATGTCAGCCGCACCCAACCGGTAGGTGCGGTCCAGCCGGTCATCCGTGGTGGTGAATCCCTCCTCCACAACCCTTTCCATCTGACCGAGAAGCATACCCACCAGGTTGTAGCTAAGACCTTCGCTGTCTTCGAACAACAACAGCGCGTCGGCCAGGTCGCGCACCGAAGGATTACGGTCCGACAACGTAAAGAGGCAGGTTGCTTTCAGCAGCATTTTGCCCCACAGCCGGTAACGATCTTGTAGACTGGGCACGGCACGCTCGGCCAGCTCTTGATAGATTCCGTATAGACGCTGGCACTGTGGCGTGGTCTTCAGCTCATACTCCACACGATCGAAAACGTTTTCGATGGTTACCAGACTCACAGCCCGGTGACTGGCCACTTTGGGGTAAACCGTGCAAACAAAATCCAGAAGTGAAAACGTGGAGATCTTGCTTCTAATCCGCTCTGCCAGATCGAAAATCAACGGGTGGAAGGGGTAGGCATCGCAAAAATCATTCTCTGAATACTGGAAATTGGGCAGCCTGGCTTTGATGAACGCGTGAAGCTTTCGGACATCCTGTTGCTGTCGAGGGCTCTTTCGAAAGATGTGTCGTCCAATAATTTCTCGAACACTGGCCCGATCGATCCATTCGATCTTGAAATTTTCCAGAGTCTGCGCCATGAGCGTGCTGTCGATTCCGAGCGGACTCTTGGGCGAGAAAAAATCCTCGTGGGCGGCAACAATCAGAAAGAAGCGCGCTGTCTTCGAGCTATAGCCCATGAAACTCAAGAATTCTATGTCGGCGTTCAACCCCTGCACGTCGCGGCTCTGTGCGCGTTTGGCCAAGCCATCGATCACGAGCAGAATGGGACGCTCTGCGGCTATGTTGAAGGTGATGAGTTCATGCGCTTTGATGGTCCCGATGCCCGGAATGACCGATGGATCGATGACCTGTTTGTTAAACCGCATCTGATACTCGGCATGGATTTTTGCGAGCACCAGTTCGGGAAGGGGGACGTCGGCTTGCTCGGCCAGATCGATCCGGATACAGAGCGGATCCATCTCCCGGACAGCCCCGATATTGGTCTGCACACGCGGATCATTGAGTCCCTGAGTCCAGGCTCCTTTCTGGCTGACCAGACTAAAGACCGTGGAAAGCAGGTGGCTCTTGCCAACGCCGTGGCCACCGGTGAGCAGAATTGAGGCGGGTTCCTGCAGGTTCTTGCTGCGTTCGCCGATTTTCTTCGAGATCGCCTCGAGAATACGGGTCACCAATTCCAGTAGTCCGTCAGTAGGCAGAAAGGTGCGAACGCAGTCGTTCAGGTTTGACGCTGTGATCGACCGGAGATACTCAACCTTCCGAAACTCAACGTAGTCTTTTATGAGAGGAGGCACTGGATGAGTTCCTTTACAGCCGGAGCGGGAAGCCGTCTCTGTTTATCGTCAAGCCGTCCAGCCAGCATAACGAACGCGCTTAGAAAATCTTAGAGAAGAACCGTTTGAAGGCATTCGGCTGTTTAGTCGGAGGGATCAGAGGTGCGCTCTTCCCGGGCTCTGCGATCGAAGGTTCCTGCGAAACATCTGTGGGTGCCTGGCGGAGGTTCAAGAGCCAGTCATGTGCCGCTACACTGCAACTTTCCTTCGGTTCTGTACCAGACAAGTAGTTTTCCGAGATTACTTCCGTGCATTCTGCCGCCGCCAGGAGGCCTGTGTTCGCGTCGATCGTTACCTTTGTGATGCCCCCTTCAGGTGGCACGAACGGCGCATTGGCCAGCCACGGTTGGGCAGCAGTGGCTTTCTTCATGAACTCAGTCCAAATGGGCAACGCTGAACTGGCGCCGTCGAGATTGAGCTCACGATTGTCGTCGAACCCCACCCACACGATGCAAAGCATGCCGCTCGTATAACCAGCAAACCAGCCGTCGTGAGAAGTACCGGTTTTCCCTGCGGCAGGTAACGTGAATCCCAGTCCCCGGGCTCGGGCTCCCGTGCCATGGTTGATGACACCCTCCATCAACCCGGTCATGAGGTAGGCGATTTTGGGATCGAGTACCGGTTTGAGCTTCGGCTCTGCTCTTTCAATGGAACTGCCCTTAGAATCCCTGACGCTGCGCACAAAGGAAGGTTCCGCCCTGACTCCAGAGTTCGCGAAGATCGTATAGGCACCCGCTATTTCGAGAGGAGTCACTTCATAGGCACCCAGCGCCAAAGCTGGCGTTGCCATTAGTTTTTCGTTCATGCCGGCCTGCTTTGCCAGTGCGGCAATCTTGCCCAGACCGGTCATCTCGGCAAGCTTGACCGTGGCAACGTTCAACGACTTGGTGAGAGTTCGCCGCAACGTCACTGGCCCGTAGAACTTTTCGCCGTAGTTGTTGGGCTCGTAAGTCTTGTCGTCGAATTCGAAAACAGTGGGAGAATCCTCGACGATCGTGGATGCAGTAATGACGGGATTGGCGGCCTCCTCGAGCCCAGAATTTAGGGAAGTCGCAAACACAAACGTTTTGAAGATGGAGCCAGGCTGGCGCTTGGCAGTCGTCACGCGGTTCAGCTGACTGGC
>Ga0207428_10006868_pt1 | contig 10430 bp, 10 predicted proteins | sample RhiMethybrSRZTD1_FD_187600 | JGI IMG/M metagenome (GOLD analysis project Ga0207428, IMG submission 187600) | Populus rhizosphere microbial communities from Tennessee, USA - Rhizosphere MetaG P. TD hybrid SRZTD1 (SPAdes) (version 3) | ecosystem: Host-associated > Plants > Roots > Rhizosphere >... | reverse complement strand
GCGCGCGGCGAGAGTCACGGGTGATCCGATTGCGATGCCGCCGCACGCTGCCGAGAGTCCGGTCGGCCGCGTTCACGAGCTCGACGGACGGATCCTGTTGCTTGGCGTCGGGCACGATGCGAACACAACGCTGCATCTGGCCGAGATTCTCGCCGGGGCGCCGTATCGAGTCGCGAAGTCGATCACGCTCGAGAGGGATGGCCGGCCGGTTCGGATTGAGTACGGGGAGAACGATCACTGTTGCCAGCGGTTTGCACTGGCCGACGACTGGCTCCGCGCCCGCGGCTTGCAGGCCGAGGGGCCTGTCGGCCAGGCGCACGCCCGGCTCGTCCGTGCGCGCGATGTCGTCGCAGTCGCGCGCGAACAATTGGCTGCGAATCCGCTCGTCTTCCTTCACCCGCCAGAAGCCGGTTGCGAGGAGTGCGACGACGCCCGCCGCAGCGTGCCAGGTCAGACGGTATAATTGAGTGTTCGTCGTAGAGGCGGGTCTCGCGACCCGCTGGCACGCCACGAGCGGAGAGGTACCGAAGTGGTCGTAACGGGGGCGCCTCGAAAGCGTCTTGCCGGGTAACCGGCACGGGGGTTCGAATCCCTCCCTCTCCGCCAGCCTTCGCTCATGATCCCGTGCGAAGGCTGTCTCGCCGTAGCGGCGCCAGCCGCGAAGGCGGACCTGCTGCTGCTTTCATCCCGCATGTGAGCTTCGGCTAGACCAGCCCTACGGATCGGCACGGCAGTTTTCTCCAGCCGCGCCAAATTGACACGTCGGAAGCTGAACGCTATGCGCCAGTTGCGGCGGGGCTTCGATGAGTCCGTCTGGCAGCGTGGTTGCACGCTGAATCCGGCGTGTTGTTCGTGCCATTCGAAGTACACCTGAGTTGGCGTGACCTTCTCAAAAGGACCGTCCGCGAGGTCAACGAGGACGATTGCTTCGGGCTCGCCGCGCAGCTCTCGTACTACTTCTTCCTGGCGCTGTTTCCGGCGGTGCTGTTTCTTCTCGCGGTCGCGAGCTTCTTTCCGATCGCGAACCTGAACGATGAGCTCCTGCGGACGCTCGGTCCGTTCGCGCCGCCCGACGTGCTCCGCTTTCTCGAAGAGCAACTCACGCGCCTCTCGAACGCCGATAGCGGCGGCATTCTCACCCTCGGCTTTCTCGGGACGGTGTGGAGCAGCTCGGCGGCCATCGTCGCGATCATTGGCAGCTTGAACCGCGCCTATGACATCGACGAAGGGCGACCGTGGTGGAAGGTAAGGCTCATCGGGATTGCGCTCACGTTCGCGCTCGCGATCTTCATGGTCGTGTCGTTCATGTTGATCATTGCCGGGCCGACGCTTGCGGAGTATCTCGCGCGGACGTTCGGGCTCGGCCCGGTGTTCGAGTGGGGCTGGAAGATCCTGCAGTGGCCGCTGGCGTTCGCGCTGGTATCGACCGCGATCGGCCTCGTCTACTTCTTCGCGCCCGACGCCGAGCAGGAGTGGGTGTGGATTACACCGGGGGCGATTGTCGCCACCATCCTCTGGATTCTGGTGTCGCTCGGCTTCAAGTTCTACGTCGCCAACTTCGCCGACTACAACGCGTCGTACGGCGCCCTCGGCGGTGTGATGGCGCTGCTGTTGTGGTTTTACATCTCAGGGCTGGCGATTCTCGTCGGCGCCGAGATAAACGCGGAGATCGAACACGCGTCGCCGCACGGCAAAGCGCCTGGCGAAAAGGTCCCCGGCCAGCGGAAGAAGATCGGTCTCGCCGCGGCGCGTGCGTATCAAGCCTGGCTGGCGTGGCGCTCGCGCGCCGCCACCGCCGCGCCGAAACACGCACGCCCGCCGGCAGCGGGGGCGAAAGCGATGTCGGTCGCGGTTCAAGCGATGGAGGACCCAGTCATCATGGCACCACAGCAAAACGATCGCACGCTCGGGCAGATGTTCTCGGAGCTCTCGCACGATTTGCAGATGCTCCTGCACCAGGAGCTGCAGCTCGCACGCCTCGAGCTGACGGAGAAAGCGGCCAGGATGCGGAAGGGCGTGGTCTTCATGATCGGCGGCGGCATGCTCGCCTATGGCGGATTTCTCGCCGTCGTCGCGGGAATCGTGCTCGGGCTGATCGCGACGGGGCTGCCCGCCTGGCTCGGCGCGTTGATAGCAGGGGTCGTGCTCGCCGGGATCGGGTACGTCCTCATCAACTCGGGACTGACCAGCCTTCGACCGAACGAGCTCACACCACATCAGACGATTGAAACGCTCAAGGAGGACGCGCAATGGCTCAGGACGCAAACAAAATAACGAGAACGCTCGCCTCGCCATCCGATACGGCGCATCTGCGTCAACAGATTGCCGAGACGAGGGCCGGGATGACGCATACCATCGACGCCATACAGGACCGCGTCAATCCGCGGATCGTGATGAACCGCACGGTTGCCTCGATCAAGTCGACCATGCTCGACCGCATGCGGAATTTCGCCGATACGGCGGGCAGCGCGGCCGGCTACGTGGCGGCGAGAACGGGTCCTGCCCGCGAGCGCGCGATGCGCGAGACCGCACGCGCCATCCGCGGGACGCGGCAGAACCCCGCCCGTGCGGCGATGATCGGTGCGGCGGGAGCTGCGGCGATGTGGATGATGATTCGCTCGTTCCGCAACGGCCGGCGGCGCAACGACTACCTCTACGATCAGGCGTTCTGAGGAGGGCGGGTGTCAGCACCCGCCTCTTCGCGTGGTCAGTTTGTCGCCACGGTGGAGGTGTGTCCGCAAGCGTCGTACACTTGAATCCTTCAGCCTTGCGCAACCGCGTCTTCGTCCTTTCTCCGGCCAACTGTGGCGGCATCCGGGCGCGCCAGGTGCTCTCCGACGCGGCGACGTTCGCGCTCGCCGCGCAGCTGCGCACGCCTGAGGGCGCGACGCTCGGCGATGTCTTCAGCTTTGTCAGCGGTTTGTACTTCCGCGGGAAGCTCGCCTATGCCCGCCGGTTCAGCCGTCCGCCCGATCCAACGGATCACGTGGCGGCCGGCGGCGTGCTGGTGATCACACCGAATGCCGGCTTGCGTGCCGCCAACGTCGCGGTGACCGTCGACTCGATTCGTGCGTTCGCCGGCGAGCCGATCGATCTCTCCAACGCGCGCTACCGGGTGCCACTGGAACGAGGCGCCCGCGCGCTGTTCGACAGCATCGGCCCCGATTGTGACGTCGTGCTGCTCGGCAGCATTGCGTCGGGCAAATACGTCGAGGTGCTGCTCCCGATCTTCGGCGATCGCCTCGTCTTCCCGCCGGCGTTCGTCGGCCGCGGCGACATGAGCCGCGGCGGACTGATGCTGCGCTGTGTGGAAAGCGGGCAGGAACTGGAATACGTGCCGATTGCAGGTGCGATTCGCAACGGCCAGCGGCCACCACGGCTGGCACCGCTGGCCAAACCCCGCGCCGTGCGACCGAGGAACTCCGGAACTTAGGAACTTAGGAACTCCGGAACTTAGGAACTCCGGAACTCGCACCTATCACGCGGCTGTCATCGTCCCCGCCCGCCGTCCACCGCGCTCGAGCATCAACGCCCCCACACCCGTGACGAGCACGAGCAGCGCGATCGCCCATCCGATCGACGGCAGCGACATGCCCAGAGACACGATGATCACGCCGAGCACCATGAAGGCCCATCGCGACCGCCAGAGGCGATGGAGCAACCATTCACCGGCGCGGTACGAGACCAGCACGCTCGACATCGCGAGCGCCAGGATGTAAATCGCCGTCAGCACGACGGCGAGCGGGAACCCGATGACGGTGACGGCCAGCAGCGCGATCGCGAGGGGGATGAGAACGATCGCCGCCAGTCCGCTGAGGATCGACGCGCCCGCCCGTGTACGCATCGTGGTCGCGACGTGAGCGGCCCATCCGGGCGAAAACCAGACGGCAACGAGTCCCAGAATCAGCAGCGCGACGCCGGTGACGATCCATCGCTGCGGCCACATCAGCCACGACTCCGTGTCGAGCGTGCGCTCGTAGTGGATTTTTCCCATGACGTGCGCCTGCGGCGAGATCTCTGGTGGCCGCGCCGCTCGCACATACAGATCGCCCTTGATCACCGCATCTGGTAACACCTGGACCCGTGTCGCGCGCGCGTTCACCGCGCCGCCGACGTTCGCGCCGATGCGCGCGATGCCGCCGGCGCCGATCGTCAGGTTCCGCTCGATGCGGCCTTCGGCAGTCACGGTGTTGCCCGCCAGATGCGCGTCGTGCCCGATCACGGCGTTCGAGCGGAGATGCACCGTGCGTCCTGCCACCATCGCGTTGTTGGCGATCGGGCTCTCGATGTTGACCGTCTCGCCCGCAGCCCAGAGGTCGTTGCCGATCTGGCCCACCAGCGTGAGCCGGCGTCCGGCGCTCATCACATAGCCATTCACCGGGCCGTCGATGGTAACGTCGGAGCCTGCGGCCGCCACGTCGCCGGCGACCGCCTCCCTGACGCGTACGATTTGACCTGCGGTCACCAGGTCGTCATCGTGAGGCACCTGGCCGACGATGGTCGAGGGTTGGGAGGTCGCGCTCGTCCCAGGCGGAGCGGTGTTCGTTGTTGCCGGGTCTGGCGCTCTGGCGACCGTTGCAGGCGGAGGACTCGTCTGCGACGATGCCGCTTGCTCGGCGTGAAGCCAGCTCACGCCCGTAACGAGAACGCCCAGCAGCACCGCAGCCGCAGTACCCCCGGCAATGTGGATGACGCGCATGAGTTGACCTCCAGACTTATCTCAGCGAAGCAAGAGACGCGCCCCGCCCACGCGTACGGACGTCCTGCATAATCAGAGCTCTACGTTCGCCGGCGAGCGCGGATTATGGGATTGGGGGAAGTTCTTCTCGGACGAGGCTCATCCGCAGGCGACTCGCGATGGCCTCTGCGATCACACGGGCAGCGTGGGCGTCGGGATGTCCATCACCCGGAATGCGCCAGCGTCCGTCGAGCTCCACCTGCAGGAGTGGCAGACCAGAGCCTGCGAAGACGCGATCTCGGATCGCACGCTCGCCTGCTGCTTCAGGAGTGAACTGTGGTGCGACGATGAGCGGCGTCGCGCCGCGTGAGCGTGCCAGCTCCGTCGATGCGCGCAACACGTCACGTGTGACCGCGATGCCGCGGTCGACGGTGCTGACGTTGCGGTAGCGGATGACGAGCGTGAGGATCTCGAGCAACCGCCACCGCTTGATGGCCGGCTCCCACACCAGCCCCGGGCCGAGGTGCGGGCGGTCGCTATCCATGTTGCGATCGAACAACGCCGGACTGAACATGCCGACGACCGCGACGGGATGACGAAAGCGGGGGAGCTCGGCCTGCAGTCTCATGTAGGCCTGGTCGCTCGCATATGCCGACACGCCAAGGTTGGCGCTCTGGAGTCCCAGCATGGCACCGACCCGCGCGGGGATGCTCTCTTCCCACATGAGCCCTTCACCGACGACCATCGACTCACCAGTGAAGAGTATCGACGGGAGTTCCGGATCGACCGGTTCCTCCAACCGTCGCACGCGGTAGCCCGCCGAATCGAACGCATACTCGATCATGCGCCCTTGTTCGAGGTGCTGCGCCGCCCGGGCGGGCACGAACGTCCAGCCAAGATGCGCGTCAAGCCGTCGTCGCGGCTCCTGCCCGATCGGCTCCTGCTCCGCGGCATGCGCGTGCAGTCGACTGAGCACGAAATCGCTGACGCCGAATGCCAGCAACACCGCTGTCAGCGTGTTCACGAGGAGCCACGGATTCCGTCCCATCGCACGACCTGCGCGTGGCCGGACGACGAACAGCAACAGGAGGCCGATGATCGCCGCGCCAACCCGGCCCGCGAACTGAATCATCACGACCGCGTCCCGAGAGACGAAAAAGGCCGGAAGGAAGTGACGATCGAACCACTCCTGGTTGGCGAGCCCGGCCCACATCAACAGGACGAGTGCAACCGCTCCGATACCGAGCTCCGTGCCCAGACGCATCACTCGCGGCATCAACGAACGCGCTCGCCAGCCAGACGTCTTCACGGTGATATCTTAGGGCCATGCGGTCGGCACGACCCCTCGTACGTCCCACGGGGTTCGATCGAATGCTGGCTCCACTTCATCGTTGGATCTGGCGTGATGACGAACGCCGCGTCCACAAACTCATCAGGTTTGGTGAAACGGAGACCGACGGTGGACGCGACATCCTGCGTGCCGCCGAAGTGACCACCGATCCACTCTTGCGGCGGTTGTATCTCGTTCACGCGATCGACGAGCTTCGCCACGGCATGCTCTTCCGACGGCGCGCGGCCTCTCTGCTGCCGTCGCTGCGTGCGTCAACGAAACGACGTTTTTACGCCGACTGGATCGCACCCGGCGGTCACGGTGCCGACGATCTCGAGGTCGGCGACGAGACGGACGACTCGATGCTGGCCTTTCTGCACCTGTCAGAGAAAGCGGCCGCGAGTCGTTTCACCGTGTATCGAGACGTCCTCGCGGACGACGGACCGACGTGTGCCGTCTTCGACGAAATCCTTCACGACGAAACCTTTCATATGAACTACACGCTCGTGCAACTCGCTCGCGTGTCGCCGCAGCACCACAAGCGCCGCTTGTGGCGGGCTCGTCTCAGCCGTCTGTGGAAGGCGTATCTGCGCGTGGCGATGGCGATCGCCAGCGTGCTGGGCGGCCTGCTCCTGATCGTCCAGTATTTCGTGCTGCTGCCGCCGTTCGCGTGGCTGGCGAAACGTGCCGCTCGCCGCGAGACGGCCGGGTGGGTCGCGATTTCCTCTGACCACGATTCGATCACACGTCAGTACTAGGTTCGCGTCGTGAAGATCCTCGGTATCTCGGCGCACTATCACGATTCGGCGGCCGCGCTCGTCGTCGACGGCGTGCCGGTCTGCGCGGTTCAGGAGGAGCGGCTATCGCGCCGCAAGAATGACGCGGCGTTTCCACTCGCGGCGATCGAGTGGTGCCTCGAGCGCGGCGGAGTCGAGCCGGCCGCTCTCGACGCAGTGGTGTTCTACGAGCGGCCGATGTTGAAGTTCGACCGCATTCTCACGTGCGCGCTGCGGGCATTCCCGCAGTCGTGGCGATCGTTTCCGCATGCGATGCGGAGCTCGCTCGGCGAAAAAGTATGGGTGCGCGGCATCATCTCGTCGTATCTCGACGTGCCTGCCAAGAAGATTCTGTTCACGCGCCACCATCAGTCGCATGCGGCCGCCGCGTTCCTCACCGCGCCGACGCGGCGCGCGGCGATTCTCACGACTGACGGTGTCGGCGAATGGGCGACGCTGACCGTCGGCCGTGGCGAGCGGCATGACGACGGGTCCGCCGCGATCACGCTGCTCCGCGAGATCCGGTATCCGCATTCGCTCGGCATGCTGTATTCGACCTTCACGGCCTACCTTGGCTTCTCGGTCAACGAGGACGAGTACAAGGTGATGGGATTGGCCGCGTACGGCCGTCCCACCATGGTCGACAAAGTCCGTCGTCTGATTCGATCGACTCCTGATGGCGCCTTCGCGCTCGATCTGGACTATTTCGACTTTCATACCACCGCGGCACGTTCGTTCTCGTCGCGCTTCGTCGATGTATTCGGCCCTCCGCGCAACAGGTATGAGTCGATCGATCTCGACACGGACGAAGGCCAGCGCTTTGCCGATTGCGCCGCCAGCGTCCAACGAGTCCTGGAGGACACACTGATCGGGATCGCCCGGATGCTTCACGCCGAGACCGGCCTCTCCGATCTCTGTCTCGGTGGAGGCGTGGCGCTGAACGGCGTCGCGAACGCGCGCGTCCTCGCCGAGGCGGGGTTCGAGCGTGTGTTCGTGCCACCGGCGCCAGGCGACGCCGGCTGCGCGCTGGGAGCGGCGCTGTACGCCGATCGCATCCATTTCCGCAATCCGGATCGCGAGGTTCCCGATCATCCATTCTGGGGGCCCGATGTCAGCGGTACCGAACTGGCGCGGGTCGCGCAGGAGGATGGCCAGCGGGTGGACCGTTTCGACGATGACGCCTTGATCGACGGGATTGCCGATGATCTGGCGTCGGGTGGCGTGGTCGGATGGATGGACGGCGCCCTCGAGCTCGGCCCGCGAGCGCTCGGTCATCGCAGCATTCTGGCGTCGCCGGCCAGCCGCGAGATGCGCGACCGCCTCAACCGCGACATCAAATTCCGAGACGAATTCCGTCCGTTCGCGCCCGTCGTTCCGTCGCCCGTCGCCGACCGTTACTTCGAGCTGCCGCCGGGCGGAGCGCGCCTGGCCCGCTTCATGTCCGGCGTCTTCAACGTGCGTCCTGAATGGCGCGAGCGGCTCGGCGCCATCACACACGTTGACGGGACGGCGCGAGTGCAGGCGCTCGATCGCGAGATGGCGCCCCGGCTCTACGCGTTGCTCGAGGCGTATGGCCGTCGCACGGGAGTGCCCGTCCTGCTGAACACGTCGTTCAATCTGTCAGGCGAGCCGATCGTCAACCGCGCGGTCGAGGGGTACTCGACGTTCCTCCGCTGCGGCATCGACGTGCTCGTCGCCGGTGATACGCGCGTCCTGAAACGCACGTCGGTGCTCGCCTCGAGGGTAGAGTCATGATCAAGAAGCGCGGCCGGATCACACGCGGGCTCATCGTGCTCGGGAGCACCGGCGAGTCCATCGTCCACATGACAGCGGGTATGTGGCGGAGCGAGTCGCACAAACGCTGGCTCATTCCGCTCGCGGTGTTTCTCTGCCTGACCGGCCTGATTCTTGTCGTCGCCACCAGCGTCGAGGCGCTGGCTCCGTTCATCTACTCCATCTGGTGAGTGGTGGCCGCGTTCGACGGCCTCCTCGCCTGCCCGGCGTGTGAGGGTGAGTTGCGCCCCGACTGGTCGTGTGCCGGCTGTGGCCGGCGGTACGACGCGCCGCGCGGCATTCCGAACCTTCGCCTGCCTGGCGACGTGCGCGTCGAGGTGGTCCGGCGCTTCTATGAGCGGACGCCGTTTCCGGGATATCCGCCGCGGGACACGCTCGTGTGGCTGCGCGCGCGCGCCGAGCGCAGCGAGTTCGCCCGGCAACTCGATCGGGCTATAGCCGCTGATGCCCGCATTGTCGAAATCGGTTGTGGTACCGGTCAGATGAGCCTGTATCTGGCGCGCGGCGACCGACTCGTCGTCGGGGCCGATGTGGCTCGCGAGTCGTTGAGCCTCGCGGCGAATGCGGCCAGTCGGTTCGGGATCGATCGGGTGCAGTTCGTGGAAACGGATCTCCTGGCGCCAGGGCTGCGGGCCGGTGCGTTCGACGTGGTGTATTCGTCCGGCGTGCTCCATCACCTGCCGAGTCCGCGCGCGGGGTTCGCCCGTCTCGTACGGCTGGCCAAGCCGGGAGGACTGATCGTCGTCGGCCTGTACAACGCCGTTGCGCGCATCCCGCTGCGGCTGCGACGGGTGGTCGCCCGGCTGACTCGATATCGCGTCATTCCATTCGACCCCGTCCTGCGAGATCGCGAGCACGAGCCCGGGCGTCATGACGCGTGGCTGCGCGATCAATACCAGCACCCCGAGGAGCATCGGCACACGCTGAGCGAAGTGCAGCGATGGTTTGCCGAGAACGGAGTCGAGTACCTGAGGACGTATCCCAGTGCTCTCGTCGGACGCGGCGACGACATCGATCGCGATGCCGATCACCTGTTCACGCACGCTGCAGACAACTGGCAGCTCGAGGGCTGGCTCGCTCAACTCGGGTGGATGCGCACGCTCGGCCATGAAGGCGGATTGTTCGTGACGATCGGTCGGCGCTCGTCGTGAACGGCAGAGCCGAAATTCGGTATGGTCGAGCCGGACATCGGGTAAACCCCCGGTTGTGCTCGTTCAAACGGCTGTTACAGTTGCTACGCCGTGTATGCAATTGCGCGAAACAAGGAAATGGTGAACGGCAAGGGGTTCTTCCACGCCGTCCGCTTCTATTACGACGCCGATGGGCTTTGTCAGATCGTTGCCGACTTCCTTGCAGAAGGTTTCAACGCCGGTCAGCCGGCGGTGATCGTGGCCACGCCGCTTCACGCAGCGCGTATCGACGCTCTGTTGACCGCGCGAGGCTTCGACGTCGCGGCGCTCAAGCGGACCGACGACCTCGTCGTCACGAGCGCTTCCGAGGCGCTCACCAGAATCATGGTCGACGATATGCCCGATCCGGTCAGGTTCGAGCGGACCGTCGCGCCGTGGCTCCAGACAGCCGCCAGCAACGGCACTCCTGTGCGGGTGTACGGTGAGATGGTCGATTTGCTGTGGAAGGCGGGCGATACGCACAGCGCCCAGCGTCTCGAGAACTTCTGGAACGATCTCGCGTCGAAACTCTCGTTCGTCCTGTTGTGCGCCTACGCGCTCGAGGGTTTTACGCACAGCGCGCACATCAGCGAAATCTGCGCCCACCACACGCACGTCGTCACGGCCACTGGCGACGTCACGCTCGCGCACTAACTGATCTGTCCAACCCCATCCAGTAACTG
>Ga0207428_10006865_pt1 | contig 10431 bp, 10 predicted proteins | sample RhiMethybrSRZTD1_FD_187600 | JGI IMG/M metagenome (GOLD analysis project Ga0207428, IMG submission 187600) | Populus rhizosphere microbial communities from Tennessee, USA - Rhizosphere MetaG P. TD hybrid SRZTD1 (SPAdes) (version 3) | ecosystem: Host-associated > Plants > Roots > Rhizosphere >... | reverse complement strand
TGTCCGCGCCATCGACGCGTTTACGGATTTCTATCCGCGGCCTCTGAAGGAGCGCAACCTCGAGAACCTGCGCGGCCGCGACCGCTACGAGTTCATCGAAGGCGATCTGCGCGACCTCGATCTTGCCAGGCATCTCGACGGCATCACGCACGTCTTTCACCTGGCGGCGCAGGCCGGCGTCCGTCGCAGCTGGGGCTCCGAGTTCGGCGTCTACACCGGCCTCAACATCGATGCGACGCAGCGCCTGCTCGAAGCCTGCGTGAAAAAGCCGCTCGAGCGCCTCGTCTACGCATCGAGCTCGTCGGTCTATGGCGATGATGTCGAGATTCCGATGGTGGAGACGGCACTGCCGCAACCGGTCTCGCCGTACGGCGTGACCAAGTTCGCCGCCGAGCAGCTCTGCCACCTCTATTTCGTCAACTTCGGCGTGCCCTGCGTGTCGCTACGATATTTCACCGTGTATGGCCCGCGCCAGCGCCCGGACATGGGGTTTCACCGCTTCTTTACCGCGATTCTGCAGGGGAAGCCGCTGGTCCAGTTTGGCGACGGGCTGCAAACCCGTGATTTCACGTATGTGGCCGATGCGGCCAAGGCCATGGCGGATGCCGCCGTCCGCGGAGTCCCCGGGCGCGTCTACAATATTGGTGGAGGCGCGCGCGTCTCCCTGCGGGAGGTCTTCGACCTGATTGCCCGCGTTTCCGGCCGCAAGGTCACGATCGATCAGCAGGGCCCCCAAAAGGGCGATATGCGCGACACCTACGCCGACACGTCGCGGGCCAGGGCCGACCTGGGCTTCGCGCCGTCGGTGACGCTCGAAGAGGGCCTTCGAGAGATGTGGCGCTGGATGGAAGCCAATCAATGATTTCGGATCTCGGAGCGAGTGGATTTCGGATCGGGGCGCAGCGGATCGCGGTGCTGGTGCTCGCGGCCACGATTGCCGGATGCGCCGCCAAGACCAACGCGCTGCCGGCGGGCACGGCCGACGCGGACAAGTTCCTGTTCGATCGCGGCACCGAAGCCGCGAAGGACAAGAAGTGGCTCGACGCGCGTGAATACTTTCGCAATCTCGTCGACAACTATCCGCAGAGCCCGTTCCGTCCCGACGCGAAGCTCGCGCTCGGCGACACCTACATCAGCGATGGCGGCACCGAGAACCTGTTGCTCGCCGCCAACGAGTTCCGGGAATTCCTGACCTTCTACCCGACGCATCCGCGCGCCGATTACGCGCAGCTGCAGCTGGCGCGGTCGTACACCGCCCAGATGCTGGCGCCGGAGCGCGATCAGACCGCGACGCGCGACGCGATCAAGGAAATCGAGGTCTTCCTGCAGCGCTTTCCCAACAGCCAGTTGATGCCCGAAGCGCGCAAGATGGAGCGCGAGGCGCGCGATCGCTTGAGCGAAGCCAATTATCGCGTCGGGTTCTTCTACTACCGCATCAAGTGGTACACCGGCGCGGTCGAGCGCTTCAAGGACGTGATGAAGGCCGATCCGGGCTACAGCAACCGCGACGCGCTCTATTACTACATGGCCGAATCGCTGTACCAGCAGTCCAAGCAGATGCCGGAGTCCAGCAAGGACAAGCTCGCCGAGGCGCTGCCCTACTACGAGCGCCTGGTCAAAGAATTCGAGAAATCCGAATATCTCGCGGCTGCGCAAAAGCGCATCCTCGAACTCAAGAATCCCTCCTGAACGTCCGATAAGATCCGCTGGAAGCGCTCCCAAGAGGCGGATAAACCGCCGGAAAGCAGGCTTGAAATGCGCAATCGCGTGATTGTCGCGGCGTTCGCTACCCTGGTCGCCGCCCCTGTGTACGCCCAGTCCACGGAAGTGACGGGCCAATGGACGCTAAACGCGCCGATGGTCCTGTGCACGGATTTGCCCGTCTCGACCAGGCCGGTCCCCCGCCTCGTGGTCGCGGGGCCCCATGTCACCGACGGCCGCACGGCGATGACGGGCGGCCTGATTGTGATCAACCGCTCACCTGAGGATGGCCTGGCGATCGGCCAGCGCTACGTGGCGCAGCGCATGCGCGCCGACAAGCAGCTGTTTTCAGCGAGGAACGAAGACTTCGGCGATCTCCGCGTCGCCGGCGTCGTCACCGTCAGGGCCATCGACGAGAACAACGCGCTCGCCTCGATCGACTTCGCGTGCGATTCGGTCGAGACCGGCGACATGCTCGAGCCCTACGTCGAACGGTATCTGCCGAGCGTCGCCATGCCGGCGCTGAAGCCGCTCTTCACCGATCGCGCGAGGCTCCTGTTTGGCGTCGACAACCGCGTGATGTTCGGCACCGGCGACGTGTTCTCGATCGAACGGGGCACGGTGCATGGCGTCACCCCCGGCGATCGCTACGCGATCTATCGCGACTTCCACAACAACCTGCCGCTGGTTTACGTGGCCGATGTCGTGGTGATGACCGTCGAGAGTTTGACGTCGAGGGTTGTCGTGACGCAGACGGTTGACAGCATCGAGCCTGGCGACATCGCGGTGCCGCGCACTCGGGTGCAATAGATCACCAAATCACCAGATCAGAAGATCACGAGATCTTCTTCTCCCGGGCCGACTTCGCGGTTTCGAAGTCGGCCACTTTCGGGTCGCGGTTGATCATCGCGCGCTGGAATCCCTGGTAGTAATCGACCGCGGAGACCAGCGCCGTGATCAGCACCAGCCACATCACGGCCTGCCCCGCCACCACCAGCATCGGCACGCGTTCCCAGCCGAGAATCAGCAGCAGAATCGCGGTCACCTGCGACGCCATCTTGAGCTTGCCCATCCTCGAGGCCGGCATGGTCAGGCCACGCGAGTAGGCGAGGTTCCTGAGGCCCGTCACGGCGATCTCGCGACCGATGATCACGGCGACCATCCACGACTGCACGAGATTGAGCTGGACGAGCGAGATGAGCGTCGCGGAGATCAGCAGCTTGTCGGCGAGCGGATCGAGGATCTGGCCGAGGGTCGTGACCTGCTTGCGGCGCCGCGCGAGATAGCCGTCAAGCCAGTCGGTCAGCGAGGCGATACCGAAGATGGCGCCGGCGACCAGCTCGACCGGAAGTCCCATCACGAGCCGGCCTTCGAATTTCGTGAGGAGGACCGACACAAGCAGGGGCACCAGGAAGATGCGCGCCACCGAGAGCGTGTTCGGCAGGTTCATGTGTGCCTTCGCTCATTCTACGCCTCGGTCGTGTAAGATGGAAGTTTGTCATGAAGGCCATTCTTCTCGCTGGAGGCAAGGGCACGCGCCTCCGACCGCTGACGATTCATACCCCGAAGCCGGTCGTGCCGATTTTCGATCGCGCGTTCCTCCACTATCAGATCGATCTCCTCAAGCAGGTCCCCGAAATTGACGAGGTGATCCTCAGCCTCAATTACCAGCCGCGCCGCATCGAAGAAGTGTTCGGCGACGGCGCGGGCACCGGCGTCCGCCTGCGCTACGTCGTCGAACCGTCGCCGCTCGGCACGGGCGGCGCGATTCGCTACGCCGCGCAGGGCATCGACGACACGCTGGTCGTGTTCAACGGCGACGTGATGACGAGCGTCGACGTCAACGCCGTCGTGGCTCTGCATCGCGAACGCAAAGCCAAGGCGACGATCGTCCTTTCGCCGGTCGACAATCCCTCCGCCTACGGCCTCGTCGAAACCGGCAAGGACGGCCGCGTGCGCCGCTTCCTGGAGAAGCCGAAAGAGGACGAGATCACCTGCGACACGATCAACGCCGGCATCTATGTGCTCGAGCCCGGGACGTTCGATCGCATTCCGAAGGACGTCTCGTACTCCATCGAGCGCGCGTATTTCCCGTCACTCATCGAACGCAACGAGACGTTCGTCGCCTACGTGGACAAAGGCTATTGGATCGACATCGGCACGCCTGAGAAGTACGTGCAGGTGCACAAGGACATGTTCGACGGCAAGTTCGCCGGCGGGCTGTTCAAGACTGCCAATCGCACGAAGCCGATCGTGTCGCCCGACGCGCGCATCGACGAGGGCGCCACGATCAGCGGGCCGTGCTTCATCGATGCCGGCGCGCACATCAAGGCCGGCGCCACCATCGGCGGCTACTCGGTCATCGGGCGCGGCGTGGTCGTCGAGGAGTCCGCGGATCTGCAGGACACGATCGTGTGGCCGAACTCGCGCATCGGCCCGAACGCCGTCGTCCACGGCCCGATCATTGGACGCAACTGCCACATCGGCCGCGATGCCGTCCTCAAGGGACGATCGCTGCTTGGCGACAAGACCCAGTTGACCGACTTCACGAGCATCGGATCATGATCAATCCGTCCGTCTTCAAGGCCTACGACGTCAGGGGCCTCTACCCTTCCGAGATCACCGAGGAATTGTTTCATCAGCTCGGCCGCGCGTTTGTCGCGTATCTCGGCCCAGGCAAATACGCCGTCACGCGCGACATGCGCGTTTCGTCACGGTCGTTGACCGACGCGTTCATCGACGGCGCCGTGAAACAGGGCGGCACGATTGTGGACTACGGCCTGGTCGGCACCGACCAGATGTACTACGCCGTCGCGGCGGACGGCCTTGATGGCGGCGCGATGATCACCGCCTCGCACAATCCCGGCGAGTACAACGGCTGCAAGATGGTCCGTAAGGAAGCCTTTCCGCTGAGCGGCGAAGAGGGCATCAAGGAAATGAAGGAGATGATCCTGGCGGGCGCGATTCCAGCCCCACCCGCGTCGCCCGGCTCCGTGTCGTGGCGCGACATCATGCCGCGATACCTCAACCACGTGATGTCGTTCATCGACGAGTTCTCGATCAAGCCGTTCAATGTCGTCCTCGACGCCGGCAGCGGCGTGGCCGGCCTCGTGGCGCCAAAGCTGTTCGACCGGCTGCCGTGTGAGACGACGCGGCTCTGCATGGAACTGGACGGCACGTTTCCGAACCATGAAGCCAACCCGCTGATCGAGGAAAACCGGCAGGACATCACCGCCGAAGTGATCCGGCAGCACGCCGACGTCGGCATTGCGTGGGATGGCGACGCCGATCGCTGTTTCTTCATCGACGGCACCGGCGAATTCATTGCCGGCGATTTCATCACGGCGCTGCTCGCCGAAGCGTTCCTCATCAAGTCGCCGGGCGAGACAATCATCTACGACGTCCGCGCCAGCTACGCGGTCAAGGACATCGTCGCGAAGTACGGCGGCAAGGCGCTGATGAACCGGGTCGGCCACGCCTTCATCAAGCGCCGCATGCGCGAAGAGAATGCGGTGTTCGGCGGCGAGGTCACCGGCCATTACTACTTCCGCGAGAACTTCTACGCGGACAATGGCTTCATCCCGGCGCTGATGATTCTCGACCTGATGTCGAGGAAGGGCAAGTCGCTGCACGAGCTGCTGAAGCCGCTGCGCGAGAAGTACTTCATCTCCGGCGAGATCAACACCAAGGTCGCGAACATGGACATCGCCGCGAAGAAGATCGCGGAGTTGAAGAAGATCTACGCCGACGGCAATCCCTACGAGCTCGACGGGGTGTCCGCCGAGTACAAGGATTGGCACTTCAACGTGCGCCAGTCGAACACTGAGCCCCTGCTCCGCCTCAATCTCGAGGGTCTCACCCCTGAGATCATGGAAAAGCGACGGGACGAAGTGCTGGGGATTATCCGGTCGTAGAGGCGGGTCTTTAGACCCGCCTTTTGCTAGAATGCAATTCGCTGAGCGGGAGTAGTTCAGCGGTAGAACGCGAGCTTCCCAAGCTCGATGTCGCGGGTTCGATCCCCGTCTCCCGCTCCATTCGACTAACCGGAGTCACGCCCGGATGCCTACTGGATCGAAATCCCCACGCTGATATTCCAGACCTGCGTGCGTTTCGCAGCCGGCAACGCGTCGGTCGCCGATCGCGATGCGAGCTTCACGAATCGCACGTCGAAGCCAGCGCCGAGGTGCGGCTTCATGAACCACCGCGCGCCGCCGCCGAAGTTGAGCGCTGAATTCCACGCCTCAGGGACCACGATCGCCGGCGTCGTTCCGATGGCGTCGGCGCGGCTTGTCACCTTCGAGACTCCGAGGCCGGCACTGAGATAACTCCAGCCAAGCTTTCGGCCGAAGTTGATCGACAGTTGGGGCACGAGGCTCGTGATGCCGGTGTGCACGACGGGCGTGATGCGCGTCGTTGCTGTTGATCCCGAACCCTCGGTGATCGTCAGGGACTCGCCGCTGCCCTTCCCGCTGATGAGCGAGGCGCCGACGCCGAACGTGATCAGACCGAGTCGAAACGGATAGGCTGTCGCGCCTGCGCTCACGCCCCAATTGCGGCCCGGCAGGACCGTGTCGCCTGACACCTCCGGCACCCAGCCTTCGGCCTGTGGGAGGCCAACCGTGGCGGCGTGAACATCAACAGCGAACCACGGCAGCGGCTCGCGAGTCTGCGCAGTTGCTGGAGTAGCGACGGCAACCGTCATCAACGCGAGGAATGCCAGGAGCGTTTTCACCTTAGGCACCCCAGGCACCTTAGGCACCGCAGGCACCATCAATAGCCGCTGGCCTTTCCCGTTGCCGCTGTCTCCCCTCGCGACTCCTTGACGATGCGAACGCCGGCGCTGGCGCCGATGCGCGTGGCACCGGCCGCGACCATCGCCTTCAACTGCTCGAGGTCGCGCACGCCCCCGGACGCCTTGACGCCCATGTCGTCGCCGACCACGCGCCGCATCAGCGCCACGTCACCGGCCGTGGCGCCGCCCGGGCCAAACCCGGTCGACGTCTTCACGAAATCGGCGCCCGCGGCTTTCGCCAACGTGCAGGCGGTGATCTTCTCTTCGTCGGTGAGCAACGCCGTTTCGATGATCACCTTGCTGCCGGCGCCGGACGCGTGGCACGCGGAGACAACGCCGCGAATGTCGTCGGTGACCAGGCGGACATCGCCCGACTTCAAGGCGCCAACGTTGATCACCATGTCGATCTCGGTAGCGCCGTCGAAGATCGCGCGCCTCGCTTCGAACTGCTTCACGTCCGGCGTGGTGGCGCCGAGCGGAAACCCGACAACGGTGCAGACGCCGACCGGCGTGCCGCGGAGTTGCTTCGCCGCCAACGCGACCCACGTGGGATTGATGCAGACGGTGGCGAACTTCCACTCCGCGGCCTCGCGGCACAGTTGTTCGATCTCTCTGGCGGTCGCATCCGGTTTCAACAGCGTGTGATCGATATATCCCGATACGCCGCTCGCGCCGCCATCAGCGGCATGCAGGCCGAGCCGCGTGGCGCCGGCATCGAGGACGTGCCGCACGCGATCGGGACAGCATTCCGACGTGAAGCCATGGCAACTGCAGCGCGACGGCGCCACCGCGCCGGCCCTGGCCAGTTCCTCGAGGATCAGCTCGATCACCCGGCGATAGTCGCTCACTGCATCTTCTCCAACGCGCGAATCTTCGCGAGACGTCGAATATACCGTGCCTCGCCCATCGGCGTGGCGATCCACGTATCGACAATCGCCTTCGCGTCCTCCACGGACACGAGCGTGGCGCCCAGAGCCAGCACGTTGGCGCCGTTGTGCTCGCGCGAATAGCGCGCCAGCGTCTTGTCGGTGCACATCGCCGCCCGCGCGCCGTCGATCTTGTTGGCCGCGATGCTCGACCCGATGCCGGCGCCGTCGATCACAATGGCCGCATCCACTTCCTTGCGGGCCACCAGGCGCGCGACCTGCGCCGCAATGTCGGGATAGTCGACCGGATCGGGACCATCGGTGCCGACGTCGAGCACGCTGATGCCGCGTTGCCGTAAGTGGTCGCGGAGTGTGGCCTTTAGGGCAACCCCCGAATGATCGCTGCCGATCGCGATCGACTTGATGTCGGCCACCGGGGCCAGGCCATCGAGGCTTGCCTCGGCGATGCCGCTCAGGACCGTGATGCGTCGCGCCTTCAAGGTGTCGGCCGCGAGCGGCGTGACGTGCCCGCCCGGCTTCAGCGCCACGCTGGACCCGATTTCGAGCACGCGCGCGTCGGCCTCGGTGATGATGTCGAACGTCTTCATGTCGTCCGCACGTATTCTGTGCTTTCTGAGCCTTCTATGGCCATGTTACGCTTCCGCGCGATGCCGACGACAGCGAAGCCCACCGTCCTCATCGACAAGGACGAACTCTCCGCGCGCATCAGCGCGCTCGCCCAGGAAATCCGTTCCGACTTTCCGAGCACCCAGTTGCATTTCGTCTGCGTCCTCAAGGGCGCGTTTCTCTTTCTCGGCGACCTGATTCGCGAGCTCGACGGCCAGGTCAGCATCGACTTCATGGCCTGCTCGAGTTACGGTGCCGCGACCTCGTCATCCGGCGAGGTCCGCCTCTCGAAAGACCTCGATGTCAGCATCGAAGGCCGCGACGTGATCGTCGTCGAGGACATCGTCGATACCGGCCTGACGCTGCATTACCTGCAGGAAATTCTGCTCGCGCGCGGACCGCGCTCGCTGCGAACGGCTTGCCTGCTCAGCAAACCGAGCCGCCGCAAGATCGACGTGAAGGTCGATTACATCGGCTTCACGATCGAGGACAAGTTCGTCGTCGGCTACGGCCTCGATTACGCCGAGCAGTATCGCAACCTGCCGTACATCGGCGTCCTCGAATAGGCCACAGATTAAACACAGATTAATCACCGATTACTGCTGAACGGCCTTCCGAACGAGGTCCGCGGCCGCGCGGGCCTCGCTCAACACTTTCGATTCATCCAGCGTCAACACCTTGCGATCGCGCATCAGCACTCTGCCGTTCACAATCGTCGTCTCGACGTCGTCACCGCGAGAGGCGTAAACGATCTGCGATACCGGATCGAACAGCGGCTGCTGGCGCGGCTTCGACATGCCGACGATGATGATGTCGGCGAGCTTGCCGGCCTCGAGCGATCCCAGGTGCTGCGGCCGGCCGAGCGCGCGGGCGCCGCCGAGGGTAGCCATTTCAATGGCCTCAGCCGCGGTAATCGCCGTCGGATCCATCGTCACGAGCTTCTGCTGGAACGCGGCCTGCCGCATTGCCTCGAACATGTCGAGGTCGTTGTTGCTGGCAGCGCCGTCGGTGCCGATACCGACGCTGACATTGGCCTTCCGGTAGTTCATCACCGGAGCGGTGCCGCTCGACAGTTTCATGTTGCTTTCGGGATTATTGGAGATGCCGACGTTGTGCCGCTTGAGCACCGCGATCTCGTCGTCGTTGATCCACACACCGTGCGCGCCAAGCGTGGTCGGCGCCCAGAAGTTCAGGCTGTCGAGAATGGCGACCGGCCGCATCTTGTGCCGTTCCTGCGACATGCCGATCTCCGCCGACGTTTCGGCGAGATGGATCTGGATGGGAATCATCAGCCGCTTCGCGAGCGCGCTGACGGCGCTGAGCGTCCTGGCGTCGAGTGTGTAGACGGAATGCGGCGCGATTGAGGGCGTGATCAATTCGTCGTGGTCGAACTGTTTGGCGAACGCCTCGGTTCGCTTCAACGCGTCGGCAGGCGTCTTCGCGTCCGGCACGGGAAACTCGATCACGGTCTGTCCGAGGACGCCGCGCATGCCCGCTGCCTTCGTGACCTTCGCGACTTCCTCTTCGAAGTAATACATGTCCGCGAAGGTGGTCGTGCCCGACTGGATCATCTCCAGCACCGCCAGCTGGGTGCCGATCCGTACGAACTCGGGCGACACGGTCTTGGCCTCGGCCGGAAAAATGTACTTCTGCAGCCAGTCCATCAAGGCCAGATCGTTCCCAAGTCCGCGGAACATCACCATCGCCGCATGCGTGTGCGTGTTGATCAGCCCGGGCATCACGACCTTCCCGGTCGCGTCGATCGTCTGGGCCGCTTTGTAGCGCGATGCGATCGCCGCCGGTGTGTCCACGGCCACGATGCTGGGGCCGTTGATCGCCACCGCGCCCGGATTCAGGATTCGCCGGCCGCCGTCGACCGTGATGACGATGCCGTTGGTGATGATGAGTGATGCGGCCGCGGGCTGTTGCGCCGCTACCGTTCCTGGAGCGGCCGGCCACGCGATCGCCGCCGCGATCGTCAGTGATACCGCGATCGCCGGAACACGAATCTTCATGCAGGCTGAATTGTACGTGAATCCGTAAATTGCGTGTAAGCTTCTGCCCCGTGCTGCAACTGGTCAACCATCCGCTCGTGCACGACTGTCTCGCCGAATTACGCGACTCGCGCACCTCCCCCGAACGTTTTCGTGTCCTGGCCAATCGCATCAGCGTCCTGTTGGGCGCCGAGGCATTGCGCGATGTGCCGACCGTCAATGGCACCGTGGAGACGCCGCTCGGGCCGTCGCCGACTCGCCGTCTCGCGGCCGATGTCGTGATGGCGCCGGTGCTGCGCGCGGGTCTTGGAATGTTGCCGGGGATGCTGGAGCTCGTGCCGAACGCGCGGGTGGGCCATCTTGGATTGCAGCGTGATGAACGCACCGCGGTTGCGTCGCAGTATTACGCCAAGCTGCCGAAGAACATCCAGGACAGTTACGTGCTGCTGAT
>Ga0207428_10006862_pt1 | contig 10435 bp, 10 predicted proteins | sample RhiMethybrSRZTD1_FD_187600 | JGI IMG/M metagenome (GOLD analysis project Ga0207428, IMG submission 187600) | Populus rhizosphere microbial communities from Tennessee, USA - Rhizosphere MetaG P. TD hybrid SRZTD1 (SPAdes) (version 3) | ecosystem: Host-associated > Plants > Roots > Rhizosphere >... | reverse complement strand
CGACGTGGTGCGCCTCAATTTCTCGCACGGCACCGCCGACGATCATCTGAAGCGCGCTGCGCTGGTCAAGGAGATCGGAAGCAAGGTCGGGCGCACCGTCGCCATCCTGTGCGACCTGCAGGGACCGAAGATCCGCGTCGGCAAGTTCAAGGAAGGCAGGATCACCCTGGAGAAGGGCCAGCGCTTCGTGCTCGACGCCGGCATCGAGATCGGCGACCACGACCGCGCCGGCCTCGACTACAAGGAGCTGCCGCGCGACGTCGAGGCGGGCGCGGTGCTGCTGCTCGACGACGGCAAGATCGTGCTCGACGTCACGGACGTGCGCGGCGAGGAGGTGCACACCGTGGTGCGCCACGGCGGCGTGCTCTCCAACAACAAGGGCATCAACCGCCAGGGCGGCGGGCTGACCGCGCCGGCGCTCACCTCGAAGGACATGGAGGACATCAGGACCGCGACCAAAATCCAGGCCGATTACCTCGCGGTCTCGTTTCCCAAGAGCGGTGCCGACATGTACATGGCGCGGGAGCTGATGCGCGCCGCGGGCGGCAAGGCGTTCCTGATCGCCAAGATCGAGCGTGCCGAAGCGGTGGGCGAGGCGGCGCTGCTCGACATCATGCGCGGCTCCGACGGCATCATGGTGGCGCGCGGCGACCTCGCGGTGGAAGTCGGCGACGCTTCGGTGCCGGCGCTGCAGAAGAAAATGATTCGCCTGGCGCGCGAGCAGAACAAGCTCACCATCACCGCCACGCAGATGATGGAGTCGATGATCTCGAGCCCGGTGCCGACGCGCGCCGAGGTCTCGGACGTGGCCAACGCGGTGCTCGACGGCACCGACGCGGTGATGCTCTCGGCAGAGTCGGCGAGCGGGCGCTACCCGGTCGAGACGATCGAGGCGATGGCGCGCATCTGCGTCGAGGCCGAGCAGACGCAGCCGCTCAACCTCGAGCAGGACTTCCTCAACCGCGTGTTCTCGCGCGTCGACCAGTCGATCGCCATGGCGGCGCTGTTCACGGCGTTCCACCTCAAGGTGAAGTGCATCGCCTCGCTCACCGAGTCGGGCTCGACCGCGCTGTGGATGAGCCGCCTCAACTGCGGCGTGCCGATCTACGCGCTCACCTCGCAGACCACCACGCGGTACCGCTGCGCGCTGTTCCGCGACGTGTTCCCGCTGATGGTGAAGTACGTCGGCCACGATCGCGAGGAGCTGCTGCACGAGGCCGAGAAGGCGCTGGTGGCGAGCAAGGTGGTCAAGGAAGGTGACCTGATCGTGCTCACCATCGGCGAGCCGATCGGCAAGGCCGGCGGCACCAACACCATGAAGATCGTCAAGGTCGGGGAGCACCGCAAGTCATGATCCGAAATCAGGGACGGACCACGTTTTCCCCCGACCTCGCTTCGCGCTTCGTCGACGTCGAGCGGCTGCCGTGGGAAAAGACGCGCTATCCCGGCGTCGAGCAAAAGACGCTGCTGGTCGAGAAGGAGACCGGCTTGCTCACCGCCCTGATGCGCATGGCGCCGGGCGCGAAGCTGCCCGACCACGAGCACGTGAAGATCGAGCAGACCTACGTGCTGGAGGGCAGCCTGCTGTGCCCCGAGGGCGAGTGTCGCGCCGGGCAGTTCGTCTGGCGCCCGGCGGGCAGCCGGCACCAGGCGTGGGCCGGGCCGAAGGGCGGCCTGTTCCTCGCGATCTTCCAGGCGCCCAACAAGTTTTTCCAGGCCGATGGCGCGGTGACGGATTTCCTCGGCCGCGACTGGCAGGACACATGGGGTACGCAACGATGAGGCGCCGGCTCGTCCTCCTGCTTGTCCCCTTTTGGCTCGCCGCGTCGAGCGCGCTGGCGCAGGACTATCCCGCCAAGCCGGTCGTGATCATCGTGCCGGCGGCGGCAGGCGGTCCGACCGACACGCTCACGCGAGTGCTCGCGGCCTCGATGGGCGAAGCGCTGAAGCAGCAGATGCTGGTCGAGAACGCCGGCGGCGCCGGCGGCACGATCGGCGTCAACAAGGCGGCGAAGGCGCGCGCCGACGGCTACACGCTGCTCCTCTACCACATCGGCATGGCCACCGCGCCGTCGCTCTACCGGAAGCTCCAGTACGACACCCTGAACGACTTCGACTACATCGGCCAGGTGGCCGACGTGCCGATGATGCTGATCGCGAAGAAGGCCACGCCGGCGGCGAGCTTCTCCGAGTTCCTCGCCTATGCCAAGGCGAACAAGGACAAGGTGACCTACGCGAACGCCGGCGTCGGGTCGGCTTCGTACCTGTGCGGGCTGCTCTTCATGAGCGCGGTCCAGGCCGAATTCACGATGGTGCCGTACAAGGGCACCGGCCCCGCGATGAACGACCTCGTCGGCGGGCAGGTCGATTTCATGTGCGACCAGACCACCAACACCGTGCCGCAGATCAAGTCCGGCAACGTGAAGGCGTACGGCGTCACGACGGCCTCGCGCGTCGCCTCGCTGCCCGACATGCCGACGCTCGCCGAACAGGGGCTGAGAGGGTTCGACCTCGTGGTGTGGAACGGCCTGTTCGCGCCGAAGGGGACGCCGAAGCCGGCGCTCGACAAGCTCGTCGCCGCGCTGCAGGGCGCGGTGCAGGCGCCGGCCTTCCGCGCCCGCCTCGCCGACCTCGGCGCCGAGCCGGTGCCGCTGTCCAAGGCAACGCCTGCCTCGCTCGGCGCGCTGCTCAAGTCCGAGGTCGAGAAGTGGTCGCCCATCATCCGGAAGAGCGGCGTGTACGCCGACTGAGCAAGGCTGCGGAGAGCTAGCGCGTGCGCATCGCGCTGTGCAACGAGGTGATCGCGCCGATGCCGTTTCCGCGGCAATGCGAATACGCGGCGAAGCTCGGCTACGACGGGCTTGAAATCGCGCCCTACACGCTGTCTGAGGACCCCCACCGCATCGGCTCCGCACAGATCGCCGCCGCACGCAGCGCGGCCGAGGATTGCGGCATCGCGATCACCGGGCTGCACTGGCTCCTCGTCAAGCCCGCCGGCCTTTCGATCAGCAGCAAGGACGAGCCGGTTCGAAGGAAAACCGTGGACGTCATGCTGTCGCTCATCGACCTGTGCGCGGCCTTGGGCGGGAAGTACCTGGTGCATGGCTCGCCGCAGCAGCGGCGCGTCGAGGCCGGCGAGACGCGCGCCGCGGCCCTGGCGCGCGCCAAGGAATGCTTCGCCGCGGTCGCCGAGCGCGCCCGCAAGGCTGGCGTGGTGTATTGCGTCGAGCCGCTTTCGTCCGAGCAGACGCCGCTCATCAACACGCTCGAGGAGGCGGCGCGGGTCGTGGCCGAGATTTCCAATCCCGCCGTGAAGACGATGCTCGACTGCAGCTCTGCGGGCCGCATGGAGAAGGAGCCCCTCGGCGCGCTGCTCGAGCGCTGGCTGCCCAAAGGCGTCATTGCCCATGTCCAGGTCAACGACCGCAACCGCCGTGGGCCCGGCCAGGGCGAGCAGCGCTTCGCCCCGGTGTTCGCTTCACTGAAAAGGCATGGTTATCCGGGCGACGTCGCAGTCGAGCCCTTCGACTACGTGCCCGACGGTCCCGGTGCCGCCGCGCGCGCCATCGGCTACATTCGGGGGATCCTGGAAGCGCTGGACGCCTGAGGAGGGGCGCCGGGGTGAGCGAGAAGCGCATCGGCATCGTCATGCACGGCGTCACCGGCCGCATGGGCATGAACCAGCACCTCATCCGCTCGGTGCTCGAGATCCGCAGGCAAGGAGGCGTGGCGCTGAAGGACGGCACGCGGATCGTGCCCGATCCGCTGCTCGTCGGGCGCAACGCGGCAAAGGTGGAGGAGCTCGCGAGACGGCACGGCGTCTCGCGCTGGACCACCGACCTCGATAGCGCGCTGAAAAGCAAGGACGACACGGTGTTCTTCGACGCCGCGTCGACGCAGTTAAGACCCAAGCTCGTGCGACTCGCGATCGCGGCGGGCAAGCACATCTACTGCGAGAAGCCGGTCTCGACCACGCTCGCCAGCGCAACGGCCCTCTATGCCGCCGCCAAGAAGGCACGTGTGAAGCACGGCGTGGTGCAGGACAAGCTCTGGCTGCCCGGCCTGTTGAAGCTGCAGAAGCTGAAGGCGCAGGGCTTCTTCGGCCGGATCCTTTCGGTCCGCGGCGAGTTCGGCTACTGGGTCTTCGAGGGCGACCGGGGTAAGGGCCAGCCCGCCGCTCAGCGTCCTTCGTGGAACTACCGCAAGCAGGACGGGGGCGGCATCATCCTCGACATGCTGTGCCACTGGCGCTATGTGCTCGACAACCTCTTCGGCGAGGTCCGGGCCGTAAGCTGCCTCGGCGCCACCCACATCCCGTATCGCTGGGATGAGAGCGGCAGGAAGTACAAGGCCACCGCCGACGATGCCGCGTATGCGACGTTCCAGCTCGCCGGCGGCGTGGTGGCGCATTTCAATTCGTCCTGGGACGTGCGGGTGCGGCGCGATGACCTGCTCACCCTTCAGGTCGATGGCACGAAGGGAAGCGCCGTTGCCGGCTTGCGCAAGTGCTTTTTTCAAACCTATGAAGCGACGCCAAAGCCGGTATGGAATCCGGACATTCCCCAGCCGATCGACTTCTTCGACGGCTGGAATGAAGTTCCGGACGAAAACTACGACAATGCCTTCAAGGCCCAGTGGGAGCTCTTTCTCAAGCACGTCGCTGGCGAAGGCGCCTTTCGCTGGAATCTCCTCGAAGGCGCCAAAGGCGTGCAGCTCGCCGAGCTCGGCCTGAAGAGCTGGAAGCAGAGGAAGTGGCTGGACGTGCCTAACCTCAGGCTATGACTCAGCCTCTCGCCACCCACGGATGCGGCTGAGGAAGCTCACCGACAGCTTCGGCGCCGAGGCCGACGAGATCAGCCCCGACTTCCGCGCGGTCTGGGATGCCTTTTTCGCGTCACAGGTCCTGGTTTTCAGGAACCAGAGCTTCACCCCAAGCACCTATCTAGACTTCGCGCGCAGGTTTGGAAAACCGGAGCCCCACGTCATCGACCAGTTCCACCACCCCGAGCACGCCGACATCCTGATCCTCTCCAACGTGCAGAAGGACGGCAAGCCGACCGGCCTCGCCGACGCCGGCACCTACTTCCACACCGACTATTCGTATCTCGACGTACCGGCGCGGTGCACGCTGCTCTATTCGATCCAGGTGCCGAAGCAGGGCGGCGACACGCTGTTTGCCGACCAGTACGCGGCATATGAGGATTTGTCTTCCTCGCTCAAAATCCAAATCCAGGACCTTGTTGCGTTGCACCACTATGGCAATCGTGACGACCTCGACAAGAGCTCGCGCACCGTGGCTTCGGTACTGAGCGAGGAGCAAGAGAACAAGATGGCCTGGGTGCGGCACAAGGTGGCGCGCAAGCACCCGATTACAGGGCGCACTGCCCTCTATTCGGTTTCGGGCAGCTCGTTCCGCATCGAGGGCATGCCCGACGACGAGGCGATCGACCTGCTCGACGAGCTCAAGCGCCATTCGACTCAGGAGAAGTACCAGCTGCGTCTCAAGTACGGGCCAGGGGACGTGGTGGTGTGGGACAACGCGTCGCTGCTTCACTCCGCGACGCTCACCGACCCCGCGGACCCGCGTACACTCTGGCGTATCACCATCAAGGAGGAGGGAAAATCATGAGGAGGATTCTGTTCGCCGCTCTCGCGGCGATCGCCGTGCCGTCGTTTGCGCAGATCGAAATGCACGGCGCTTCGCAGTTCAACGACGATCACGCCTTTACCAAGGCGCTGGTGCGCTTCCAGGAGCTGGTCGACAGGTATTCCGGTACCAAAGGCAAGTGGGTACTGCACAAGAACAGCGAGCTCGGACTGGAGAAGCAGTACTTCGAATACATGGCGCAGGGCAAGGCGGTCGACTACGCCATCGTGTCGCCCGCGCACATGTCGACGTTCTCCAAGGCGGCGCCGTTCATCGACGCGCCGTTCCTGTTCCGCGATCTGAATCACTGGAACAAGGTGCTCGACGCCGACGTGCTCAAGCCGGTCGCCGACGAGATCGCGCAGAAGGCCGACGTGATGCTGATCGGCTACGCCGGCGGTGGCACGCGCAACATCTTCGTCAACAAGCCCGTGCGCAACATGCAGGAGCTGAAGGGCCTCAAGGTTCGCGTGCAGGGCGCGCCGATCTGGAGCAAGACCTTCCAGGCTGCCGGCATGGCGCCGACCGTGATCGCGTACAACGAGATCTACAACGCGATCCAGAACGGCGTCATCGCCGCGGGCGAGAACGAGGCCGCCGGCGTCGAGTCGATGAAGTTCTACGAAGTGGCGCCGAACCTGTCGATGACGCAGCATGCGATCACCATCCGGCCGCTGTGCTTCTCGGTGAAGACGTTCAAGAAACTGGACAAGAACATGCAGGCCGCGGTGCTCAGGGCGGGCAAGGAAGCCGGCGCCTACGGCCGCCAGGTCGAGTCGAGCGAAGACGAGGCCAAGCTGGTGGCGTTGGAGAAGGCCGGCAAGCTCAAGCGCGTGGCGTTCCAGGGCCGCGACCAGATGAAGAAGCTGGTCGACCCGGTGATGGCCGAGTACGCCAAGGAGATCGGCGCCGAACAGCTGCTGGCGAAGATCAACGCGATTAAGTGAGGCGTTTCGTCGATCTCTACCATCGGCTGCTGACGTGGCTGATGGTGGGGACGATCGCAGTCCTGATCGTCCCGGTCACGCTGCAGATCATCTCGCGCTACACGGCGCTAATCCCGTCCTGGATCTGGACTGAAGAGGCTTCGCGGTTCCTCTTCATCTGGATGGTGATGCTGGGCGCGATGATCGGCGTGCGCGAAGGTACGCATTTCGAGGTGGACGTCTGGCCCACGCTCTCGCCGCGCGCCGCGGCGGCGCTCCATCTCGTGAGCAGCCTCGCGGTGCTGGTGTTCGCCCTGGTGTTTGTCTGGGCGGGTTTCCAGTTCACGCGCTTCGCGTGGAATCGCGTCTCCGAGCTGGCCGAGCTGCCGCTGTGGCTGATCCATGTCGCCTGGCCGCTCGCCGGCCTGACCTGGACGGTTTTTCTGGGCGAGAAGTTCGTCGACAACATCCGCATCCTGCGCGGCAAGACCACCGCGTGACCGGCGCCGTCCTCACGCCGGGCATGGCGGCGCTGGTGCTGTTTGGCACCTTCTTTGCGCTGCTCGTCGCGCGCGTGCCGGTGGCGTTTGCGCTCGGCCTCGCCTGCCTGCCGATCCTCCTCAGCGAGCCGCGCCTCGATTCGATGCAACTGGTGCAGGAAACCTTCAACGCCTACAACTCGTTCATCCTGCTGGCGGTGCCGTTCTTTCTGCTTACCGCCAACCTGATGAACATCGGCGGCATCAGCGATCGCCTGGTGCACCTGTCGCGCACCATGGTCGGGCATTTTCCCGGCGCGCTGGCGCAGATCAACGTGCTGTTGTCGGTGTTCTTCGCGGGAATCTCCGGCTCCTCCACCGCGGACGCCGCGAGCCAGTCGAAACTCTTCATCGAGGCGCAGGTGAAGGAGGGCTACGGGCTTTCGTTCTCGATCGCCATCACCGCGGTGTCGGCGGTACTGGCCGTGATCATCCCGCCGTCGATCCTGATGATCGTGTGGGGCGGCGTGATCTCCACCTCGATCGGCGCCATGTATCTCGCCGGCATCCTGCCCGGCCTGCTGATCGCGCTGGCACAGATGGTCACGGTGCATGTCTATGCCAAGATCTACCACTACCCGGTCTATCCGCGCTCCACGCTGAAGGAATTCTTCGTCTCCGCCTGGCAGTCGCTGCCGGCGCTGTTCACGCCGTTCATCATTGTCGGCGGCATCCTGCTCGGCTGGTTCACCGCCACCGAGTCCGCGGCGATCGCGGTGATCTACGCCGCGATCCTGTCGATCTTCTTCTATCGCGAGATGGACCTGAAGCGCCTGTATCACGCGCTGTCGGAGACCGGCAGGCTCGCCTCGGTGGCCCTGTTCTGCGTCGGCACCGCCTCGGCCTTCGGCTGGCTCCTCGCCTACTATCAGATCCCGAAGGCGCTGCTCGCGAACGTCATCTCGTGGGGCATGGGAATCACCGGCGTGGGCTTCTTCATCGCCTTCGCGTTCCTGGTGGTCGGCTGCTTTCTCGACGCGATCCCGGCGATCATCATCGTCGGCACCATCCTGCAGCCGCTGGCGGCCTCGGTGAACATGCACCCGATCCACTTCGCCATCATCGGCATCGTCTCGCTCGCCTTCGGCCTGGTGACGCCGCCTTACGGCCTGTGCCTGATGATCTCGTGCGCGGTGGCCAAGGTGCCGCTCAAGTTTGCGCTCAAGGACACGCTGATCATGCTCGTTCCCATGTTGCTGATGCTGGCAGCGATCATCATCTGGCCGGAGATCCCGCTCATCCTGCCGAGGCTGATCGCGCCCGAGCTGCTGAAATAGCAAATCGAGCGTCATGAAACTCGGTTTTTTCACCATGCCGCTGCACCCGGTCGGGCGCGACTGGCGTCGCACGCTGGCCGAGGACCGCGAGGCGATCCTCTTCGCCGAGGACCTCGGCTACGAGGAGGCGTTCATCGGCGAGCATGTCACCGACCTCGCCGAGACCATCACCTCGTGCCTGATCTTCATTGCGACGCTCGCGCGCGACACGAAGCGCATCAAGCTCGGCAGCGGCACCGTGAACCTGGCGAACCGCCATCCCGCCGCCACCGCGGCGGAGATCGCGATGGTCGATACGCTGCTCGAGGGCCGCTTCATCCTCGGCGTCGGGCCCGGCGGGCTGCCGTCCGACGCCGAGATGATGCAGACCATGGACGAGGATCGCAACGCGATCTTCGTCGAGTCGATGGACCACATGATCGCGCTCTGGACGCAGGAGCCGCCTTACCGGCTGCAGGGCAAGCGCTGGCGCCTGAGCACCGAGCGCACATGGACCCCGGACCTCGGCATGGGCGGCATGCTGAAGCCGTTCCAGAAGCCGCATCCGCCAATCGTGGTCACCTCGATCCTGCCGGCCTCGAATGGCATCACCGCGGCGGCCATGCGCGGCTGGACCCCGATCTCCGCCAACTTCGTGCAACCCTGGGTGATCAAGACCCACTGGCCGAAGTACGCCGAGGGCTGCGCTCGCGCGGACCGCCCCGCGCGCCCGCAGGACTGGCGGGTGGCGAAGAGCGTCTTCGTCGGCGACGACGAAGCGACCGTGCGCCGCCTGACGCGCGATGCCGGCAATCCGTTCGCCTACTACTTCCGCAACCTGCAGCGCAAGGCGCAACGGACGCGCGGCAATGCGCTCTTGAAGCACGACCCCGCGGTCCCCGACGAGGCGATCACCGACGAGTACCTGGTCTCGCAGCTGCTGATCGCGGGTACGGTCAACGAGGTGGTCGACAAGCTGCTCGCGTTCCGCGAGCAGATCGGGCCGTTCGGCACGCTCCTGTACGTCGGCCACGACTGGGTGGACCCGGCGGCGATGCGCCGCTCGATGGAGCTGATGGCCGAAGAGGTGCTGCCGCGCGTAAATGGAGCGCTCGGAGAGCGCTAGCGCGCGCTCGGCGAATAGCGGCTCGCGAGGTGCTGCTGGGCAAAGGCGAGGATCGACCCGGCTCCGCCCGCCGCCTGGGTTTCGGTGACCCCGAGCCGGTTGACGAGCGTGCTGGTGGGTCCTTCAGCGTAAAGTCTGCGCCGACGTCGTCGCCGCCGACCTCGCTTCGCTGCTAAGCCAGCGGTAGGTCACGCCGGCGAGGGCCGCGCCGAGGATGGGTGCCACCCAGAACATCCACAGCTGGGCCAATGCCCACCCGCCGACGATCAGCGCCGGACCCGTGCTTCGTGCCGGGTTGACCGAGGTGTTGGTTACAGGAATGCTGATGAGGTGAATGAGCGTCAGGGCAAGGCCGATCGCGATCGGCGCAAACGCCGCTGCGCCGCCGCGCTTGTCCGTTACGCCGAGGATGATGAATAGGAACATGAACGTCATGACGACCTCGGTCACGAAAGCCGACATTGCGGAGTACTTGCCGGGCGAATGATCGGCGTAGCCGTTGGACGCCAGGCTAGACGAGAGGTCGAATCCCGCCTTCCCGCTCGCGATCAAGTAAAGCAGCGCCGCCGCGACGATGGCGCCGAGCACCTGCGCGACGATGTAGGGAACGAGGTCCGAGGTCTTGAAGCGCCCGGCTACCGCCAGCCCGATGGACACGGCGGGGTTGAAATGCCCGCCCGAGATGCCGCCCAACGCGAAAGCCATCGTCAGCACCGTGAGACCGAAGGCGAACGAGACCCCCAGCAGCCCGATGCCTACCCCAGGGAAGGCAGCCGCAAGCACGGCGCTGCCGCAGCCGCCCAGGACTAGCCAGAAAGTTCCGACGAACTCCGCGGCGAAACGCTTGGACATTTCCATGTGAACTCTCCCTGAAGGATTAGCGTAGCTACCGCACCGCGATCCCATCTATGGGACTTTGGTCCAATCCATCGCCGAAAACG
>Ga0207428_10006856_pt1 | contig 10439 bp, 5 predicted proteins | sample RhiMethybrSRZTD1_FD_187600 | JGI IMG/M metagenome (GOLD analysis project Ga0207428, IMG submission 187600) | Populus rhizosphere microbial communities from Tennessee, USA - Rhizosphere MetaG P. TD hybrid SRZTD1 (SPAdes) (version 3) | ecosystem: Host-associated > Plants > Roots > Rhizosphere >... | reverse complement strand
GGTCGCGAACGGCGACCTCAAGCAGAAGATGGTCGTCGAGGCGAAGGGCGAGATCGCCGCCCTCGCCGACACCATCAACAGCATGACCGACACGCTGTCGACGTTCGCCGAACAGGTGTCGACGGTCGCGCGCGAGGTCGGCGTGGAAGGGAAGCTGGGCGGCCAGGCGCGCGTGCCCGGCGTGTCGGGCACCTGGAAGGATCTGACCGACAACGTCAACTTCATGGCCTCGAACCTGACCACCCAGGTGCGCGGCATCGTCAAGGTCGTCACCGCGGTCGCGAACGGCGACCTGTCGCAGAAGCTGATCGGCGTCGAGGCGAAGGGCGAGATCGCCGCCCTCGCCGACACCATCAACAACATGTGCGACACGCTCGGGACGTTCGCCGAGCAGGTGTCGACGGTCGCGCGCGAGGTCGGCATCGAGGGCAAGCTGGGCGGCCAGGCGAAGGTGCCGGGGGCCGTCGGCACGTGGCGTCAGCTGACCGACAACGTCAACCAGCTGGCCGGCAACCTGACCACGCAGGTGCGGACGATCTCGGAGGTGACCGACGCGGTCACCAAGGGCGACCTGACCCGATCGATCGAGGTCGAGGCGCAGGGCGAGGTCGCGTCGCTCAAAGACAAGATCAACCAGATGATCATCAACCTGCGCGAGACGACGCAGAAGAACGCCGAGCAGGACTGGCTGAAGACGAACCTCGCGAAGTTCAGCTCGATGATGCAGGGACAGAAGAACCTCGAGACGGTGTCGCGTCTGATCATGAGCGAGCTGACGCCGCTGGTCTCCGCCCACCACGGCGCGTTCTTCATGATGGACTGGGAAGGCAACGGGCCAATCCTGAAGCTGACGTCGACGTACGCGTACCGGGAGCGCAAGGGCGTCGGTAACCGCTTCCGGCTGGGCGAAGGGCTGATCGGGCAGTGCGCGCTGGAGAAGAAGACGATCCTGCTGACGCGCGTGCCGAACGACTACATCCAGATCAACTCGGGCCTGGGCGAGGCGCCGCCGCTGAACATCGTGGTGCTGCCAGTGCTGTTCGAGGGCGAGGTGAAGGCGGTGATCGAGCTGGCGTCGTTCCACGCCTTCAGCCCGATTCACCAGCTGTTCCTCGATCAGCTGATGGAGTCGATCGGCGTCGTGCTCAACATGATCGGCGCCAACATGCGCACCGAGGAGCTGCTGCAGCAGTCGCAGTCCCTCACCCAGGAGCTGCAGTCGCAGTCGAATGAGCTGACCCAGCAGCAGGCGGAGCTGAAGCGCACCAACGTCGCTCTGGAGAAGCAGGCGATCGAGCTGGAAGACAAGGCGCGGCTGCTGTCCGAGCAGAACACCAAGGTCGAGGTCAAGAACCGCGAGGTGGAGCAGGCGCGGCTGTCGCTGGAGGAGAAGGCCGAGCAGCTCTCCATGATCTCCAAGTACAAGTCCGAGTTCCTGGCGAACATGTCGCACGAGCTGCGGACGCCGCTCAACAGCCTGCTCATCCTCGCCAAGCTGCTGTCCGACAATCCCGAGCAGAACCTGTCGGACAAGCAGGTGGAATACGCCAAGACGATCTACGCGTCGGGCGGCGATCTGCTGACGCTGATCAACGAGATCCTCGATCTGTCCAAGGTCGAAGCCGGCAAGATGCCGGTCGAGCCGCGTGAGGTGGCGCTGACCGACCTCTCCGACTTCGTCGACCGGTCATTCCGCCCGCTCGCCGAGCAGAAGGACCTCGCCTTCAAGACCGACGTCGACGTCGATCTGCCCACCCACATCCACACCGATCCGCAGCGGTTGCAGCAGGTGCTCAAGAATCTGCTCGCCAACGCGCTCAAGTTCACGTCGCGCGGTGGCGTCACGCTGCGCGTACACCGGCCCAAGCCGGACACCCGCTTCGCGAACGAGGCGCTGCGCGAAGGGGCTGTGGTCGGCTTCTCGGTCGCTGATACCGGCATCGGAATCGCCCGCGACAAGCAGCAGCTGATCTTCGAACCGTTCCTTCAAGCCGACGGCACGACCAGCCGCAAGTACGGTGGCACCGGCCTGGGGCTGTCGATCTCGCGCGAGATCGCGCGGCTGCTGGGCGGCGAGATTCACATCGAGAGCGAGGTCGGCAAGGGCAGCGTATTCACGCTCTACCTGCCCGAGCGTCACGTCACCGCCGCCGACGAGGCCCTCGCCGCCGTGAGCGCCTGGGCGCCGCGCACGGCGAGCTTCGCCGACGTGGTCATACCGACGACCCTCGCCGAGCCCGACCCGATCGTGATGCGGCCGATCGACGACGATCGCGCCAGCATCGAAGAAGACGATCGCGTCCTGCTCGTCGTCGAGGACGACGTGTCCTTCGCGCGCATCATGATGCAGATCGGCCGCGAGAAGGGCTTCAAGGTGATCGTCGCGACCCGGGGCGACGTCGGCCTCACGCTGGCGACCAAATATCAACCGGACGCCATCACGCTGGACATCAAGCTGCCCGGACTGGACGGCCTGACGTTGCTCGATCGCCTCAAGCGCAGCCCGACCACCCGGCACATTCCTGTGCACGTCATCTCGGTCGACGAGGTGAGCCGGCGCGGGGCCGCGCTGGGCGCGTTTGCTTACCTGGAGAAGCCGGTGAGCCACGAGGCGCTGGAGAGCGCGTTCGAGCAGATCACGACGTTCCTGGATCGGCCGGTGCGCAAGCTGCTGCTGGTCGAGGACGACGACACCCAGCGCCAGACCATGGTCGAGCTGGTCGGCGACGGCGACGACGTCCAGGTGACGGCGGTGCGGACGGCGGAGGAAGCCCAGGCCGCCATCGACCGCGAGGAGTTCGACTGCATGGTCGTCGACCTCATACTGCCGGGCGACGACGGCTTCCAGTTGATGGAGAAGGTGCGCGCGAAAGCGGGCGCGCGCGAGCTGCCCGTCATCGTGTACACCGGCAAGGATCTGACACCGGAGGACGACGAGGCGCTGAAGAAATACGCGCAGTCGGTGATCCTCAAGAGCGCCGTGCATTCGCCCGAGCGCCTGCTCAGCGAGACGGCGCTGTTCCTTCACCGCGTGGAGAGCCAGCTGCCCGAACGCTCCAAGGCCGTCCTGGAAGCGAGCCGCCACAGCGAGGCCTCGGTCGCGGGACGCAAGGTGCTGGTCGTCGACGACGACGTCCGCAACATCTTCGCGATGACCAGCGTGCTGGAGGCGAGCGGACTCGAGGTCATCTACGCGGAGAACGGGCAGGCGGGGATCGAAGCCCTCGCCAGGGATCCGGCGATCGATCTCGTGCTGATGGACGTGATGATGCCCGGCATGGACGGCTACGAGACCATCCGCGCGATACGCGCCAACCCGATCTTCCGTGGCATCCCGATCATCGCCATCACCGCCAAGGCGCTGAAGGACGATCGCAACAAGTGCCTCGAAGCCGGCGCTTCCGACTATCTGCCCAAGCCCGTGGACACCGGGAAGCTGCTGGACCTGATCCGGCTGTGGACCGGGAACGGCGAAGGCGTCGCGCTGCAGTAGCAGCTGGCGAAAGCAGGAAGGAGACACGTGGACCAGCAGCCCCCAACCAGGGACTCCGGACAGCCGGCGGGGGAGCCGCGCGCCTGCATCCTGGTTGTCGATGACCACCCCGCGAACCTGGTCGCCCTGGAAGCGATCCTGGCGCCGCTCGGCCACGAGCTGGTGATGGCCCGATCGGGCGAGGAGGCGCTGCGCGAGATCCTGCACCGCGAGTTCGCCCTGATCCTGCTCGACGTGCAGATGGCGGACATGAACGGCTTCGAAACGGCGGGCTACATCAAACAGCACCCGCGCAGCCGCCACATCCCGATCATCTTCATCACCGCCGTCAACCGCGACGCCGTCCACGTGTTTCGCGGCTACTCGCAGGGCGCGGTCGACTACCTGGTCAAGCCGTTCGACGCGGACATTCTGCGCTCGAAGGCCGCGGTGTTCATCGAGCTCTACGTTCGGGGCGAGAAGCTCAAGCTGCAGGAGCGGCTGCTGCACCAGCGGGAGCGGGAGGCCGCCGAACGCAAGAGTCAGGAACGCTACCGGCGATTGCTCGATGTGATGCCTCAGTGCATCTGGGCCGCCGATGCCGAGGGCAAGGTCAACTACTGGAACCGGCCCGGCCTCGCGTATTGCGGCCTCAGGGCCGCGGACGTTCAGGAAGAATCGTTCTGGGAGTGCCTGCACCCGGACGATCGCAGCGATGCGCGCGCGCACTGGGAGGCCGGGCTGCGCAGCGGCGCCCCGTTCGACCGCCAGGTGCGCATCAAGCGGGCGGCGGACGGTAGCTACCGCTGGCACGTTGCTCGCGCCGTCCCCGAACGCGAAACCGACGGGACGATCGTCGGGTGGATCGCCACCGCGACCGACATCGACGATCAGAAGCGCGCGGAGGAGGCGCTGCGCAAGGCGATCGTCCTGCGCGACGATTTCCTGTCCGTCGCGTCGCACGAGCTGCGCACGCCGCTGACCTCGCTGAAGCTGGAGGTCGCGAACCTGTCACGGATCGCGCGACGGGATGGCGGAAGCAGCGGCGCGCCTCGCCTGATCGCCAAGGTCGAGAAGATCGATTCGCAAGCGGCCCGGCTGCACCGTCTGATCGACGAGCTGCTCGACGTGTCGCGCATCGCCGCAGGGCGCCTGGAGCTGCACGTCGAGGCGGTCGACCTCGCGCAGATCGTCAACGAGGTCGGCACCCGCTTCAGCGACGAAGCCGCCCGGGTGGGGTCCACGCTCAACGTTCACGCGCCCGCGTCGGTCGTCGGACGCTGGGACAAGAGCCGCCTCGACCAGGTGATCACGAACCTCGTGTCCAACGCGATCAAGTACGGGGACTGCAAGCCCATCGACGTGACGCTGGAAGCGGAGGACGATCGAGCGGTCGTCACGATCCGCGATCGGGGCCTCGGCATCGCGCAGAACGACCACGAACGCATCTTCGGACGCTTCGAGCGGGCCGCGTCCACCCGCCACTACGGCGGCATCGGCCTGGGTCTCTGGATCGTCAAGCAGATCATCGACGCGCTGGGGGGCACGGTCACGGTCGAAAGCACGCCCGGGACCGGATCGACGTTCACCGTCGAGCTGCCGCGTTCCGCGGACAAGGCGCGCCACCCGGCCGCGGGCGGCCCGCTGGAACGCCTCCTCGCCACGGGCGCCCACCAGCCCAGCTAGCCGCCCCCGCGCGTAGCGCGGGTTCGCGGCTACCTGTCCTACAGACAGTCGCACACCGCGCCTGCGGCGCGGAGCGACTGAGCGCGCGTACCCCGAGCACCGCGTCGCCTGCTGCCTGCATTGGCGCGGGTTACAGGTTGGCGCCGTGGGGGCCGTGGGCGACCTCGGCAGGCACATCAGCGCCGCGGCGCGCGTGCCAGGAGACGTCGGCGTTGCGCGGGGACGCGTCGCCGGCGTCGTTCGCCAGGCAGACCGCCTCGTCCGCGCGCACCACGAGGTTGAGCTCGTTGCTCGCCCCCTGCCGGAGCGAGACGCGCGCCGAGGGCGCCTTGTCCGTGCAGTCCACCTTGCCGTCGGCGCCGCGCTTGACGCTGTAGACGTTCAGCGACTGGCGTCCGTGCACGTCGACGTGCAGCAGCCGCGCCGGCCCACTGACGATCATCTTCTGGCTGCCGGCCTCCAGCGTCGTCGCGACGCGCACCTCGGCGGCCCGCTTCATGCCGCCGCCCGCGACGCTGCAACCGCTGGCCACGAACACCGCAGCGGCCGCCGAGATGACCGCACCCGTGAAGAAGATTCGATTGATCGAAAACATGCTGGCTCCCCCTGTTTCGCTGTCGTTGTCTGTCTTGCCGTTCACGGGAGACCACATGAGCAAGCGTCAGGCCAAGGCGACGACGCGCGTAACTGCGCGACTTTAATGTGTGTTTACGCGCCGCGATCGTCCGACGGCGCCCAACGACTTGTCCGATCGCCCGACAGATCGTCTGACGCGATCGACTCCACCTAGGGCGCGAAGAGGGCGCGCATCATCTCGGCGAGCTGGCCCTTCACCATCGTCGCCGAGGGCGTCAGATCCTGCGCGAAGACACGCGCCGACGGATAGCGGGCAGCGGCGTCCATCGCCAGCACGCGGCGCAGGAAGTCGGCCGCCGGCGACGGCAGCTTGCCGATGCGCGCCAAGTGATCGACGGTCGGTCCGGTGGCGGCCTGGTAGAGGATCTCACCCGCGCCGGCGCCCTGGTAGAACGGCTCCCCGGACAGCAGCTCGAACATCACCAGCCCCAGCGAGAACAGATCCGAACGGCTGGACACGTCCAGCCCGCGGGCCTGCTCGGGGGACATGTAGCCGACGTTGCCCTTGACGTTCCCTTCCTTGGTCTTCGACACGCGCTCGGTGGCCTTGACGATCCCGAAGTCGAGCAGCTTCACCTCGCCCTCGAAGCTGATCATGATGTTGCTGGGCGAGATGTCGCGGTGGACGATCCCCAGCGGGCGCCCCTGCGCGTCCGCCCGTTCGTGGGCGTAGGCCACGCCCACCAGCACCTCGTGAACGACGTGATAGACGATCGCGGCGGGCAGTGTGCGCCCGTATTTTTCCAGATAGCGGGCCGCGATCTGCGCCAGCGTGCGGCCGTCGACGAATTCCTGGGCGAGGTAATAGCCGTCCCCGACCTTGCCGAAGTCGGAGACCGTCACGATGTTCGAATGCGTCAGCACGGAGCCCAGCTTCGCTTCGTCGATGAACTGCGAGACCGCCTCCGGGTTGAGCGCCAGGTGTGGCTTCAGCCGCTTGATGACCACCACCCGCTCGAACCCTTCGGCGCCGCTCAGCACGGCCGTGAACACCTCCGCCATCCCGCCTTCGCCGATCCGCTCGACCAGCCGGTAGCGGCCGAACTGCTGCCCCCCCTCGGCCGCCAGCGCGGTCGCGGCAACCACGCCGCCGCCGCCGCCGCTCGGCGGCGTGGCGCGCGTCCCCGGGAGAAAGGTCAGGGGCGCCGGCGTGCTCGCCGCCAGGAACGGGGGCGACCCGCCCGCGCGCGGGGTGGACGTCGGAAACGGCGCGCGGGCAGCCGCCACCGCGCCGACTTCAACCTGGTCGGCCTCGGCGCCGGTCCGCCGCCGGCGAAACAGGAGGACCGCGCCTGCCAGGGCCAGTGCCAGACCGGCGAGCCCACAAGCCACCGTCGCCGCGAGCGGCAGCGCCCCGGCGGACCGGTGCGCCAGACCCAGCACCCACAGCCTGTCCGCGATGGGCACGGCGGCGGCGGTCCAGTCGGCGTCGGCGGGCGCGAACGACCCTTCCGACTCGCGGCCAACGAGGGTGCTGGCGAAGGCGCCCAGCTCACCCTCGCCCGCCGACGTCCGGATGCGGCGGCCGTCCGACACCGCCAGCGCGGCGGCGGAGGCGGCCCCCAGCTGGGCCAGCAACGCCCGATCGAACGGGCGGCCGATGAGCAGCGTGAACGTGATGGCGATGCGCGGCAGCCGATGGCTGCCGATGGCCGCCAGATGGATGGCACCACCCGATTCGAGCGCGAGCAGCGAGGTTCCCGGCGTGCCGCGCGCGCGGCGCACGCCGTCGGCGGCGGCCGCAGGATCGAGGCCCTGCGTGACCACCACCTCGTCGTCGACGACGATGGCGGCGGCGCGGTTGCGGTAGGCGTCCCACCAATCCTCGTGTCGAAACAGATCCTGAAACGTCACCGCGTCGGCGCGGTTGCCGAGCGCCGAGCGGAGCTGCGGAATATCAGCGGCGCGCTCCAGCTCCTGACCGAGTGAGGCCTTCAACCGGCCGACGTTGTCTTCGAGGGCGCGTGCGACGTCGGCGGCCTGCTGCCGCGCGGCGGCGTCCGCGGCCGCGCGCTGGCGGACGAGCACGCCGGTCCCGGCCAGGGCCGCCAGGCCGGTGACCACCAACACGACGCCCGAACGTACGCTCCCCCCGGTGTTCACAGACTTGCCCTCACTCTTCCTGTCGATACCCCGACCGTGGCTTGCCGTCCTTGTCGACGGGCGGCGGTGGCGCTCCGACCTGCAGCGCGAGCTTCACGTTCGCGCCCGCCGCCGTGAGCGTCACGGCTTCGGTCACCGGTCTCGCATCGGGCGTCCACGCGACCAGCTGTCGCGCGCCGACCGGGACGTTTTCCAGGCGAAAGCTCCCGTCGCCGCTCACCTTGACGTGGTGGTGGTTGGGAACGACCAGGACGTTCGCGCGCATCTTCGCGTGCATGTTACACAGCACCTCGACGACCCCCGTCTGGAACAACCTGACCGAGCCGGCCTTCTCGCCTTGGCGGTAGCTGCCGAGGTCGAATGGCTGCGTCGCGGATGGTGAAAACACGTTGTGCAGAAACGGATCCGCATTGGGGAACGCGACACGGGTCCCCTTCTGGACGACCAGCACGTTGGGAACAAACGAGCGGTCCTTCTGGAGGATCTCGACGCTGCGATCGACCGACGACTCCTTCACGTTCTCGACATAGACGTAGATCGGGCCCCACGGCTTCCCCTTGAGGTCGACGCGCCCGGTGATCGTCGCCGTCGCCAGCTTCGGTGGCGGCGAGACGACCGATACCGGCCCGCCGCCGGCTCCGCTTCTGCCTCCGCTTCCGCTGCCGCCCGCTTCCTCTCTGGAAGGCAGCGCGGCGCCCGTCCCCACGCGTCCGGTGCTCTGCAGCAGCTGACGCACCTCGAGGGAGAGCATCATGAGCAGCTCGTGTTGCTCGTCGACGCGCTGCTTGAGCGCGGCGAACTCCTCGGCGGTCGGCGCACGCGCCGCAGCGCGCGGTTTGCCGGGGCCTTCGGAGCGTACGTCGCCACCGGCCAGGCACGCCACCGCGGCGACTATCATCGTTGTTGCTCGCTTGCGGCTCATTCGCTCCTTTCAGTAAGACATAACGACCGAGGACGTAAACACGTCGTTCGGTATCGACGGCACCCCCCCGTACTCGCCGTTGTGCAGGTACTCTACCTTGGCGACGAGCCGTTCCGTGATGACGGCGCGCATCCCCACGGTCACGCGCCAGGATTTCGTCACGTAGAGACGATCGGCCGTCGTGGTCGGGACGGGCGCCTGCAGCATCGGATCGCCCAGCCAGACCAGCGCATCCCGCAGCTCGGCGCGCAGCAAGACCCCGAACATCCGGGTCAACATCGACGTCGCCTGCACGTAGCCGCCCATCTTGAGATCCAACCCGTATACGCGCCTCGCCCCCAGCGCGACCGCCCCATCCTCGCCGTGGCTGTGCCCGCGTAGCACCTCGGCCTTGATCTGGACGCGCGACGTCAACAGCTGCAGGTCCGCGCCCTGGAACCAGATCGGATGCCGGCTGTCGAGCGCGCGATCCTGCGAGCCGTACATGCCCGACGCACCAAGCTCGAGGCGAAACGGCAGTGGTGGCGCGAACGCGATCCGGCCGCTGGCCGTCTTGCCCGCGTTGCTGTCGGTCTCGTCGTAGAAATGGAACGGCTCGATCACCGACGAGCCGTTGGTCAGCGCGCCGGCGACGATGAACATGTCGTTCGGTCCGAGCCGGCTCCGCACCTTGATGCCGATCGGCGTGCCGACCGTGTAGCGCGCGATCAACGACGGCGTGATGCCGAAGCGCTCATTCGACTTACGCACCTGGTACTCGATGCCGACCACGGAATTGAACTTGCCGACGAAGATCGACGTTCGCTGTTCCTGACCGACCAGCCATTCCAGCTGGGCCAGGTCGACATCGAACACGTCCCCGAGGCGAAAGTCGGTGCCCGTCCGGGGCATGAAGTTGATGCTCGCCGTGCCGAGGACGCTGGACGCCAGCGCGCCGGTGAGCCGCAAGTTCACCTCGTTGACGATGAAGCCGGGCGCGCCGTTCGAGTCGATCAGGTCCGCGCGATCCGCGCCCGGAGGATTGCCGAGATCCGCCGGCTCGCCGCGCGAGTTGATCGGCGTCGCCAGCAGGTCGCCCATGAAGACCCAGCCGTAGCGGCTCGCATATTCGGGAAAAACGCGCGCGTCGGCGCCGCCGAGATCCTGCACGTAGCCACTGCCGTCGCCCTGCGGCACGAAGAAGCCGACGTCGGCGTACCCCGTCAGCGTGGTGGCCGGCTTGCGACCGGCGACCACGCCGCGCAGCTGGCGAACCTCCTCCTCGAGCTGCTCGTAGCGCTCGTCAGCGGGGGCCTGCCCCGCGACCGCGGCGTCGGCCTCCCCCTCGTTCGGGTCGGCGACGCCGGCGGGAGACGGCGGCGAGGCCTCCGGCGGGGGCTGCGCACCCGGGTCCTGGCCCGATGAAAGCACCGGAAACACCGGCACGTCGCCGGCGGTCTCCGCGCCCGCCGCCGCCGGCGCCAACCCTGCCAGGCAGGTGGCGAACATGGTGAAACATCGCCTGGCTGTGCTCGTCGATCGCCGCCTCATGGCGCGGGCGCGCCCCTTCCGGCCATCCCGCCCACGCCGCTCGCCCCGCCCGCTCCACCCGTGCCGCCGGCGCTGCCGCCCATGCCCGTC
>Ga0207428_10006851_pt1 | contig 10445 bp, 9 predicted proteins | sample RhiMethybrSRZTD1_FD_187600 | JGI IMG/M metagenome (GOLD analysis project Ga0207428, IMG submission 187600) | Populus rhizosphere microbial communities from Tennessee, USA - Rhizosphere MetaG P. TD hybrid SRZTD1 (SPAdes) (version 3) | ecosystem: Host-associated > Plants > Roots > Rhizosphere >... | reverse complement strand
TGGGTTGACCATGAGTAGAGAGGTGCCCCGAACATCACATGTGCGAGTCCGACACCGAGGAATGCGCCGAGCAACTGCGCCACGATGTAGGCGCCTGCATCGGCCCAGCTCAGGCCGCCTTGGGACGCGTCGGCAATTGATACGGCCGGATTGAAATGCGCGCCGGAAACCGGGCCGAACGTGAGAATGAGGGCAATCAGCGCCGCGCCGGTCGCGATCGTGTTGGCGAGCAGCGCAATCGCTTGATTCCCTCCGGACAGGCGGTCGGCCATGATCCCCGAACCGACGACAGCCGCCAGGAGCAGCATTGTACCGATCGCCTCGGCGACGAGCCGGCGAGGGCGATCGGAGGTCATCGCTCCTCGACCAGGCGCTTTCGCATCACGATCGCCGATGCGGGGCAGGCCGACTGGAATTCGACCGAGGCCTGCACAGTCGCCGGAACATCGCTGCGCGAGATTTGTTCGAATCCGAACCTGCGAAAGAAGTTCTCAGCGGTGGTGGTAAGCAGGAATATCGTGTTCAGATCGTGTTCCCGGGCGATTCCGAGAACGGCTTCGGTCAGTTGATGACCGATGCCTCTTCCTTGAAGCAGCGGATCGACTGCGACAGAGCGCAGCAGGGCACTGTCCGCATACAGTTCCGTCGCGGCCACGCCTGCGACCTTTCCGTGGTCCCTGGCAACGACCATCGAAGCGACGTGCTCGCTGACGCCGTCAAGCGGCAGGTGATGGCGCTCGAGCAGAGTCAGGACCTCTGGCAGGTCGCTCGTGTGCGCGCGCTCGATCGTCATCGGTGTTCCTCCACCGGTGTGCGCGTCCCTCGACGATGCTCGGGACCGCCCTGAGCACGGTCGAAGGGCGGCGAGCAGCACGACCCGCCATTGACGGTATTCAGGACGTAGAGCGGCCCGAACGATCGTTGAAACTGCCTGCGATCCTTGGCGGTTGTGGGCACGTTCGTCAGCGACTGAACTGCCGCATCGACGATGTCCTGGACAGCCGGGTCGAGGGAGTTCGACACGCGGTAGTGCATCCACACGCCGTCACGCCGAGCCTTCACCAGCCCCGAACGGCGCAGATACGCCAGATGCCTCGACACAGTTGGTTGTGGCAATCCGAGTGAATCGTGGATGTGGCACACGCACACTTCGTTGTTGCCCAGCAGGGCGAGGATGCGCAGCCGGGTTCGATCGGCGAGCGCCTTGAAGGCATGCTCGAGCATGTCGATTGGTGCAGTCGTCTTCGCAACGATCGCCCGTTTCATATATTCGCCTTGACAAATATATCACAGGTTCATATATTCGTTAAAGCGAATATATAGGAGCCAGTCATGGACACGATCAAGGAAGTCGTTCAGCAGAAGTATGGAGAGGCCGCCCGCAGCGCCCGTGCCGGAGTGAAGTCAGGATGCGGCTGTGGTACGTCCTCGTGTTGCGATTCGGATCCAATCACGTCAAATCTGTACGACGAGAGTCAGGCAGCCGCGATTCCGGCCGAGGCGCTGCTCGCGTCGCTCGGGTGCGGAAATCCGACGGCATTGGCGGAATTAAAGCCAGGTGAGGTCGTGCTCGATCTGGGTTCCGGTGGTGGGATCGACGTACTGCTGTCAGCGAAGCGAGTGGGACCCACGGGATGGGCTTACGGGCTGGACATGACGGACGAGATGCTCGCGCTCGCTCGCGAGAACCAACAGAAGTCGGGATTGACGAACGTCACGTTCCTGAAAGGCGAGATCGAGCAGATTCCGCTGCCGAATAACTCGGTTGATGTGATCATCTCGAATTGCGTGATCAATCTCTCGGCCGACAAGGATCGCGTGATTGCCGAGGCATTCCGAGTACTGAGACCCGGTGGACGATTTGCTGTGTCTGATGTCGTCGTCAGGGGCGAGGCGGTTCCCGACGCGCTTCGACGAAACATGGAGCTGTGGGTTGGATGCGTCGCTGGTGCGCTCGAGGAGAGCAGCTATCGAGACAAGCTGGCGAGAGCAGGATTCGAACGCACTGACGTTGAACCCACTCGCGTTTACCGTGCCGCCGACGCGAGACAGTTTCTCGAAGAAGCGGGCCTGGCAGACGACGCGACCCTCACGCAGATCGACGGGCGATTCATGAGCGCCTTCATACGAGCGCGCAAGCCGGCGCCCGCTGCGAAGACCTGCTGTTCGTCGACTTGCTGTGCGTGAGAGCAGTCAGTCAGTGCGCAATGCCTGCAATGGATCGATTCGACTGGCTCGCCAGGCGGGAATCGAGACGGCAGCGAGCGCCACGAGGCTCAGAAGAAGGGGAATTGAGACGAACACGACCGGAGCATTGGCAGGCACGCCGAACAGCAACCCTCTGATCGCCTGGGCGAGACCGAGCGCACCGGCAATGCCGATGCCGACACCAAAGACCGCAAGGCGCATCCCCTGACGCACGACCATCGCCGCAATCGCGAAGGCATCCGCGCCGAGCGCAAGGCGAACGCCGATTTCGCGCGAACGCTGTTGCACCCAATAAGCGGCGAGCCCATAGACTCCAATAGCGGCCAGGCCGAGTGCGCAGAATCCGAAGGTTGTCATGAGCCAGGTATTGAAACGGGTGCGAGCATTGGATTCGTCGACCACGTCCGTCAAGGAACGTATCCGCGTGACTGGCAGTTGTCCGACGCTTGACTCGAGCGCTGTCTTGATTGGCGCGCTGAGCTGCAGTGGAGGCGTTGCCGTTCGCACGATCCACACGAGCGGCAGCAGCTTCACATTCACAGAGGTCACGCCATCCGGCTCCTGCGCCATGGGAACGTACATCGCCGGCCTGGCGGCGTCGCGCAAACCAGTATCGCGAACGTTGCCGACGATGCCGATGATCCGCCGCACGGGTTCTTCGTCGTACGCAGGCCGCATCCCGCGTCCAATGACCAGTTGATCGTTCAACGGATCTGCGGTCGGCCAATATCGTCGCGCCATCGCCTCGTTGATGATGACGACGCCCGGGGCGTCCCCATCGTCAGCAAACGAGAAGTCGCGACCCTTGAGGATCGGGATGCCGAACACGTCAAAATAGCCGGGCGACACAAAGGTCCATCCGCCGAAGCCGTGAAACGTCATCGCTCCCGCCTGCGTGAGCCCTTCTCCCCTCCGACTGCCGATGACGAATGGGAGCTGCCACACTGTTTCGAGAGGCATGCAGCACGTGGTGCTGGCACGAACGACACCGGGAATAGACTGAACGCGGTCCACGCCCGCTCGCGCGAGCTCGCTGATACCGGCTCGCGTGTCGAATCGCGTTCCGCTCACCGCCATTCGCATGGTGACGACGTTCTCCGATTTGAAGCCGGGATCCACGCGTCGCAAGGCCACCGACGTCAGGATGAGGAGTGTGGCGCCGACGACGAGAATGACCGCAAGTGCGACTTCGGCGATGACGATCATCGCGCGCGCGTCGAATCGACGACGAGAGCCTCCGAGCCTGCTGTGTGCAAGTTGCAGCAACGGGTTCAGCTCTGGGCCGCCCACATGACGCGAAGGCACGAGCCCGAAGAGCACACCGGTGCCGATCGAAATCAGGAGTGCAAACCCCAACACACGCCAGTCAACAGTCACGGCGGCACCCGCATCCCCGATTCGCGGAATCGAGCCGAGCGCACCCAGCATGAAGGGGTTGCTGCCGGGATACAGCCGCAGAAGCACCTGCGTGGCCAGGACGCCAACCGCGAGACCGACCGCGCCCCCGAGCGCAGAGAGCACGAGACTCTCGATGAGGAGTTGTCGCACGAGACGCGTGCGTCCAGCTCCGATGGCGGCGCGAATCGCCATTTCGCGCTTACGCGTCTCCGCGCGAACGAGGAGAAGATTGGCGACGTTGGAGCACGCGATGAGCAGTAGAAACGCAACCGCGCCGAGTAACAGATTGAGTGAAGACCGAGCCGATCTCACCATGGCGGTCTGTAGTGGTTCCGCGAGCCACCGACCCTGCCGAGCCTGTTGCGACTGTGTGCCATCTCTCGCCGTCGTCAGCCTTGCATACTCGACCGCGAGCGCGGCGTTGGCAGCCGCAGGAGTCACTCCGGGCCGCAGCCGTGCCGTCACCTGGTAGATGCTGCCGCCATCGAAATGATCAGGATCCGCCTGGAGCGGCACCCATACATCCGGACGAGGCTCGAATTGTTCGCTGTCGAAATCGGAAGCAATGACGCCAACGATGGTGTGTGGCACGCTCCCGAGCGCCACGCGCTGCCCGACGATATTCGTGTCCGCGCCGAAGCGACGGACCCAGAGCCCATAGCTGAGTACGGCAACAGCCGATCCGTTGGGACGGTCTTCGTCGACGCTGAATGTCCGTCCCGCGATCACGGATGCCCCGAATAGACGAAAGAATGGCTCGGACACCCGCCCGACGGAGATCTGCTCCGGCTCGGATACTCCCATCAGCGGTACCGAATCGAGGCGGTGCGCAGAGACGTCTTCGAAGACGTCACGCAAGTCCTGCCACACCTTCAGCGTGTACGCGCTGGGCATATCCGTTATTCGACCGTTGTTGACGCTCTGTGATCGAACAACTCTGTCGGCATGTGGGGCGTTCAACGGTCGAAGAACCACGGCGTTCACGACCGAGAAAACAGCCGTAGCCGCACCGATGCCGAGGCCCAGGGTGAGAACGACGACGACCGCGAATCCAGGATTCCTCGTCAACACACGGAGCGTGTGTCGAAGGTCACGGTGTATGTCCTCCATCCATCGCGCGCCGCGGCCGTGGCGATCGAGCTCACTCATGGTCGACGCGTCAAACTTGCATATGGTCGCGTGGCTGTCAACATGCCAAATTCAGTGAGGCGGTTCCCGAGGTGGGGCGCGGGAGTTCGTGTTCAGGCGCCTACAATTGGCCATGGCGGATTATGCGATTCGAGCCGCAACGCTCGATGACCTTGAAGCGCTGACCGACATCTACAATCACTACATCGTCAATTCGGCGATCACGTTTGACCTTCAGACGTTCACCACCTCAGAGCGTCGAGGGTGGTTCGACGATCACAGCGACGTGGGGCCTCATAGACTGCTCGTGGCGATTGACGACCGTGGCAGGTGCCTCGGATACGCGAGCAGCAGTCGATGGCGTCCGAAGCCCGCGTACAACACGACCGTCGAGACCAGTGTGTACTGTCATCCAGAGGCTCGTGGACGTGGCTGTGGGACTGCACTTTATACCGCGCTGTTCGCCACACTCGAAGGGGAGGACCTTCACACGATCGTCGCCGGCGTCAGCCTGCCCAATCCCGCCTCGCTCTCGCTTCACGAAAAATTCGGATTTCGATCTGTCGGTGTGTTCCACGCCGTAGGCCGGAAGTTCGACACGTTCTGGGACGTCGCCTGGTTCGAACGTCCACTTCGGCTCCACGAGTGAACGCCTGCTGTTTGTCAGCTTGCGGTGCGTGCCCGTGCCGGTTCCTCAACCTCTGAGATCGGTAGCTTGATGGTGAACACCGCGCCGCCTTCCGGGCGATTGGCCGCAATCGCCTCGCCGCCGTGCAACTCGACGAGATGCTTGACGATGGCCAGACCCAGGCCTGTCCCGCCCGGCCTGGCGCGCGACTTGTCGACGCGATAGAAGCGCTCGAACACGCGCGTCAGATCTTCAGCAGGGATACCAGGGCCAGAGTCGGCGACCGTGATCATGTACGTGCCATCGCGCTGCATCGCGCCGAGGCGCACTTCGGCGCCCTCGGGTGAGTAATTGACGGCGTTCTCCACCAGGTTGCGGACGATGTCGTGAAGCTTCGCGGGATCGCCGTCGATCTGTCGTGCCTCTGACGAGAGGTCCAGCGTCACGCGCTGCTGTTTTGCCTCAATCGACGGGGCGAGGTCCGCGGTCACCGCGGAGAAAATCTGCTTGATGTCGCAGCGGGCGGTCTCGAACAGCTCCTGCCTGGCGTCGAGACGCGCCAGCCGCAAGAGATCCTTGACGAGCCGCTCCATCCGTGTCGAGTGCCGCGCGATGATCTCGAGGAACTTGCGCGTGCTCTCCGCGTCGGAGGGGCCATCGAGCAGCGCCTCGACGTATCCGCGGATAGCCGTCAGCGGCGTTCGCAGCTCGTGCGACACGTTGGCCACGAAGTCGCGCCGGATCTGATCGGCCCGCCGGAGATCGGTGATGTCGTGAAGCACCAGCACGGCACCGCCGCTCGGTCCCGTGACCGGCGCCGCCCGAGTGAGGAGCGTGCGGCCCGGATCGCGCGCGAGCGTCAGCTCCTGGCCACCGATCTCCTCGCCATGGAGCGCAGCCGTCAGTTGCGCGGCGATGTCTGGATGACGGATGACCTCGAGGTAGGGCCGGCCGGTTGCCGACGGCTCGACGCGAAGCATTTGCTGCGCGGCGCGATTGACCAATTGCAGGCGGCCCTGCCGATCGACCACGAGAACGCCTTCGACCATGCCGCTCAGGATGGCTTCCATGCGCGCGCGGTCGCGAGACAGCTCCTCGATGCGCCCCCCGAGTTGCTGAACGGACTCATCCAGGGCGCGCGCAACGGTGCCGAGTTCATCCGAGCCGTGGTCGTAGATGGGGCGACTCAGATCCCCCGATGAGTAACGCTCGGCGACCCGGGCGATCGCAGTCACTCGTCGGGCAAGGGAAGTTGAGACGAGCCACGACACGAGTAGCGCGAGCGGGATCGATGCTGCAAGCGCGCCGAGCGTCGCTCGCCAGATGGCGCTCAATTGTGAATCGACGTCGGTCATCGGCAGCGACAGCCGCACGTAGGTCACGATCGGGTGGGATGCGCGCACGGCGACATAGACCATGTCGGTGTTGACCGTATCGCTGTGGCGCTGACTGCTGCCGAAGCCACGCTCACGTGCCGCGACGACTTCAGGCCGCGTCAGGTGGTTCTCGAGCGTACGAAGTTCGTCCTCGCTCTGCGTGGAGTCGCCGACGACGCGACCATCCTCGGCGATGAATGTGACCCTGCTGGCCAGGATTTCGCCGAGGCGATCGGCTTCCCGGTCGAGGCTGGGCTCATCCAGCGAAGTGGCTTTCGCCAGCAGATCCGCGATGAGATACGCCTCGTCGGTCAGGTGCCGTTCAATCGACGCGCGTTCGCCCTGGCGCACTTGCCAGACCATCAAGCTGGCCAATGCGAGCAACGACAACGCGGCGGCAGCGAATGCCCCGACGAAGACCTTCGTGCGAAACCCCGTCTTCATCCCAGCTCGGCGTCTATCTATTGTTCTTCCAGCTTGTAACCAAACTGTTTCACGGTCACCAGTGCGTCAACCAGCACCGGCAGCTTCTCGCGCAGACGCCGGACGTGAACGTCGACCGTTCGCGTCCCGCCCGTATAGCGGTACCCCCAGACGTCGCCGAGCAGCACGTCCCTCGAGAGCACCCGTCCACGATGCTGCATGAGGTATTGGAGGAGGAGGAACTCTTTGGCCGTCAGCTTCACCTCCGCTCCGTCATGCATCACAGTGTGCCGTTCGAGGTCCATCACCAGCGAACCGAACCGGATCGTCTGCGTCTCCGGCTCGCCGCGCTTCGACCGGCGCATCAGGGCGCGAATGCGCGCGACCAGTTCGTTGGGGCTGAACGGCTTCGCCAGGTAATCGTCCGCGCCGATGTCGAGGCCGATGATGCGATCCGTTTCCTCCGCTCGTGCGGTGACCATGATGATCGGGATCGCGCTCGTCGCCGCGTCAGCGCGAAGCGCGCGGCAGACTTCGAGCCCACTCATGCCGGGCAACATCACATCGAGAATGACGACGTCGAAGGGGCGCTTGCGGGCGGTGACCAACGCGTCATCGCCCGAGGCGACGGTATGTGCGGTCCAGCCAGATCGCTCGACGTAGTGCGCAATGAGCTCGGCGATGTCACGGTCGTCTTCGGCGACCAGGATGTTCACGTCAGCTCAATGCTACATCGGCCGACGTACGTAGTGTCCGGCTTTAGCCGGACCCGGATCAAGAATCAGCTCGTTTCGAACAGCAGGCGGAACACTTCGTAGGTCAGTCCACCGATGAACGCCGATGCCGGAATGGTCAACACCCAGGCCCACACGATCTGCTGCGCCACGCCCCAGCGAACGGCTGACAGTCGCTTTGATGAACCGACGCCGATGATGGCCCCGGTGATTGTGTGCGTGGTACTGATTCCGACGCCGATAGACGTCGCCGCGTAGATCGCAAGCGCAGCTCCGGTCTCCGCCGCGAAGCCACCAATCGGTTGCAGCTTGGTGATCTTCGTGCCCATGGTCTTGATGATCCGCCAGCCGCCCGACAGCGTCCCAAGTGCGATCGCCCCGTTGGCCAGGAGGATGACCCAGTACGGGATCGGAAGCGTTCCACCCGCCTCTCGATTCAGAAAGCCGCCGGTGACCAGCGCCCCCGCGATGATGCCCATCGTCTTCTGCGCGTCGTTGGCGCCGTGCATCAGGCTGAACGCGGCCGCCGAGACGAGCTGCATCTTGCGAAAGAATCCATCAACTCGTCGTGGCGTCTGCCGGCGTAGTACCCACTGGCTCATTACCATCAAGAGGAGGCCGACGGTCATGCCGATGAGCGGCGCCAGCACGATGAAGATGATCGTTCGCGTCCATCCGCTCGGGATGATGGCAATGAATCCGGCCTTGGCCACCGCCGCTCCCGCATAGCCCCCGAACAGCGCATGCGACGAGCTCGTGGGCAGCCCGTAGTACCAAGTCACAAGGTCCCAGACGATCGCGCCAGTCAGGCCGGCAAAGATCACGGTGAGCGTCACGACGCTCAGGTCGACCATCCCGGAGCCGACCGTCTGGGCGACCGCCGTGCCGAATCCGAACGCCGCGACGAAATTGAAGAACGCTGCCCACACAACCGCTTTCCCCGGCGACAACACCCGGGTCGAGACGACGGTGGCGATGGAATTAGCGGCGTCGTGAAAGCCGTTGATGTAATCGAAAATCAGCGCAACAGCGATCAGCGCTAGAACGGCAAGAAGCGTGTGATCCATGCTAGGTCAAAAGGCAAAGGTCAAAGGTACGGCGGGAGCGACACTCCGCTAGCCGTGCTTGACGACGACGCCCTCGAGCAGATTTGCCACGTCCTCGCATCGATCGGTGGCCGCCTCGAGGAAGTCCAGGATCTCTTTCCACTTGATCACGACAATGGGATCCCGTTCCTCGTCGAAGAGCGCGACGATGGCGTCCTGATGTACGCGATCGGCTTCGCGCTCCAGTTGATCGACCCGCGCGGCCAACTCCCGGACGTGGTCGCCCTTCTCGAGTGCCGCCAGAGCTTCGGCCAGACGGTCCGTGGAATCGGAGATGATCTCGGTGAGTCGGCGAGCCCCCGGTCTCACCTGCTTGATCCTGTAGAGCCGAGTCACGGCTGCTGCCGCATCGATGGCATCCATTACATCGTCGAGTGATATAGCGAGGGCGTGAATGTCTTCTCGATCGAGGGGTGTGACGAAGGTCCGGTTCAGACGATCGATGATCGCGCGAGTCCGCCCGTCGCAGATGTGCTCGACGTCCTTGATGGCATCGGCCTTCGCGGCGTCAGGCGGGTCCACCGCCAGCATCTGTTTCAAGAGGCGCGCACCGCCGCGAAGTTCCTCGGCCATGGCGACGAAGTCTTCGAAAAAACGCTCCTCGCGCGGAATCAGACGAAAGCGAGCCATGTCTCCTCGAAAGGAATGTGCGGGGAAGCCGTCACGAGAGTGGAGTGTGTAACAACGCTGTAACGGCATCGTAACACGCCGCGGGGCAGTGGAACGACGTCTGAACGTCGTTCTGAGAGTGAGTCAGTGAGGGTTCGTGAATTACGCGGCCCGGTCGACTGCTTCCGACCCGGTCAGCTTCTCGTGCTCGCGACGAATCCCGAGAGCGATGAGCAGCCAGACGGCCACGAGGACCACGTTGACAATGGCGAAGCCGCGAATGGTCAGCGCCAGCTGAACTCCGACGAAGACCACGCCTGCCTGCAACATGTCGCCGAAGCGAACGAAGAAGGCATCGACCGCCTGCTTCGCTTTGTACTTGGCCTCGCGACTCGTCGGCAGGAACAGAGCGTGCTTGGTGGTGTTCTGGATGGAGTAGTCGGTGCCGTTCTCGAAGATCTTCGTCCACTGAACGGCGAGGAACGTCGGGATGAGCGCTATGGCGGTGTACCCGCCCGCTGCGATAGCCGGCAGGATGAACAATGCGCCGCGTACCCCGATGTACTTGAAAATCCGCGAGACGGCAAACGCCTGCAGCAGCAGCCCCAGCAGGTTTACCAGCGTCTGGATGGTGCCGGACATCGTCCCGATGATTGCAGCCTCCGATGCGCCCTCGGTCAGACCGGCGGCGACGCGACGAGCCGCCTCTTGCGTCATGACAATGTTCAGTATGTATTGGCCGAGCGTGTTCACGAGGTTGTAGACGAGCACCAGCAACGCGATGAGCAGGAGATAGCGCTGCTTGAACACCAGTTGGAAGCCGCCCGAGCCACCG
>Ga0207428_10006843_pt1 | contig 10453 bp, 5 predicted proteins | sample RhiMethybrSRZTD1_FD_187600 | JGI IMG/M metagenome (GOLD analysis project Ga0207428, IMG submission 187600) | Populus rhizosphere microbial communities from Tennessee, USA - Rhizosphere MetaG P. TD hybrid SRZTD1 (SPAdes) (version 3) | ecosystem: Host-associated > Plants > Roots > Rhizosphere >... | reverse complement strand
GGGAACACCGGCATCAATTCCGGCGCGGGCGGCGGGCGCGTTCCGGAAAACCATCAAATTCTCGGCGCGCCGAGTATGAGTTATGACGAACGGCTGCGCCTCGTTTACTTCAACTCCACCAACATTCCGCCGCATCGAATTCGATACAACGGCATTTATGAACTGCCCTTTGGCCGGGGTAAAAAGTTCGGGAAAGACGCGAGGGGGCCGCTAAACCTCCTGATCGGCGGCTGGCAGGCGGCCTTCATCGGGGATTGGCGCAGTGGTTTCTGGGGGAGCGTGGCGTCGTCGCTCTATATCTTTGGCGACCCGACTCTCAGCGCCGACGAGCGGTTGGCGATGACAATCTTCGGGCAGCGGCAACGGCTGTGGTTCCGCGGAGATTTCGATCCTCGCCAGGCGACCAACGTCTCGGGTGGCAATTTACAAGCCCTAGTCCCGGTGGACAGAGCGCAAAGATTGGTTCGACCGCTCGGTCCGAATCTCAACAACCAGTTGCCGCAGACACTCGCCAATGGCGCGGTGCGCAATACGCCGGTCGGCGAACTCTACAATCCTAGTCCGAGGGCTTTTTATCTAGGGCCAGGCGCATGGAACGCCGATCTATCCCTCTTCAAGAACTTCAAATTCAAGGAGCGGGTCTCGACGCGGTTCTCGGCTGACTTCTTCAACGTCCTCAATCATCCGAATGATATCGCGCCGAACACCACAACTGGCCTACAAGACTTGAGTCGGCAGCTGAATGACCCGCGCATCATTCAGTTTTCGTTGCGTGTAGAATGGTGACTGTTGGGGCGCGGATTTTCGGATCATTGCGGGCCGACCGGTGATGAGCCGTATTGATCCCTAAAATCCGCGCCCAATGCTCCTGATTCCGGAGGGCTCATTGTTGAATGCAATGCCGGGAAAGACGGGCTCACTAAGCTTGTCGTTGATTTTGGTTTTTTGCGGCGTTCTGTCCTCACACTTGGCGGCGCAGCCCCCTCAGTCCCAAACGTCGTCCGAGAGCCAATCGCTAGAGAGTCAGTTGGATGTCGGGATCAAGCTTATCTCGGAGGGGCGATTCACCGAGGCGGTCGGAGTGTTCAGCCAGATTAAACAGCTATTCCCTCTAGACGCCCGCCCCTATTTTTACTCCGGGATGGCGTTCACAGACGCCGGGCGATTGACCGCCGCCGCCCTCGAACTCGGCGAGGCCGTGCGGCTCGACCCGCAGCACAAGGAGTCAATGATTCTTCAAGCGAGCGTCTTCGCGCGGTTGAAACAGAAATCCCACGCGAATGAAACGCTGGCGGGCTTTCAAAAAGCCGGCGCGGTCGAGGGACTCGACGCCTCGTGGTTGTGGTTGCTCGTTGACACTTACTACCGTCTGGAGCGATTCGACGACGCGCTGCGCGCGCTTGGGCTTATGGAGAAGCGATTTCCCGATGACCCGCGCGTGGATTTGAATCGGGGACAGGTCTACGCCATACAGAATAAATTCGACGTCGCGATGGAATCGCTCCGGAAAAGCGTTGCAAAATATCCTGAGAACGCGCTCGCTCACTTCGAACTGGGCAAACTGCTCTATCAAAGCAATGACCTGGCGGCGGCAAAAAAAGCGTTGCTCGAAGCCGTCCGCCTTGAAAATAGCAACCCACAGTACCTCCAGAAACTCGGCGTCGTCTGTCTGGCCTTGCAGGAGGTTGATGAGGCGGTTCCCCATCTCGAACGAGCCGCCGCTCTCGACCCCGATTCGCCGCAGATCAATTATTCTTTGGGGCAAGCCTGGCAGCGCAAAGGCGAGAGGCGGAAGGCCGCGGAATTCATCAAGAAATTTCAGGAACTGAAGCGGCGGGACGAGCAAGCCGAAGAACTCGAGAGGACGCTCGCTCGCGGTGAGCGCATGTTGGACGAAGGGAAAGACCGAGAGGCGCGCGCCGCGTTCGAACAGGTCGTCCAAGCGGACCCGAACAACTGGACGGCCCATGGCTATCTGGCTGAGATGTTCCTCGCCGACGCGGACTGGCGGAGCGCCTGGCCGCATCTGGCAAAGATGGAGGAGCTGGATGCGGAGTCGGTGGTCGGAAATTACCTGCTGGCGCGCCACTGGTATCTGCGCAAGGAATTTGAACGGGCGCGCGGTTACGCCGAGCGTGTCAAACAATCGCGGCCCGCTCACGCAGAGTTGCGCAATCTGCTCGGCCAGATCTACCTCGGATTGGGGCAGCCCGAGAAGGCCGGACGTGAATTTGAAGAAGCCGTGCGGCTGGCGCCTGAGCGCGCCGATTTCCGCGAGAACTTGCAGAAGCTCAAATCCATAAAATAGAGGCGGAATAGACCACAGTTTGAACGGATGCTACGGATTCGCACGGATTATCTGATCCGTCCCGATCTGTCAAATCCGCGGTCTATCCCCGTTCCGAAACTGGGGTCAACCTATGAAAACCAGAATCACAATCCTACTCGGCATGCTCTTTTGGGTCGTCACGCCCGCTTTCGCACAACAACCGACGGAACTATTCCTGCGCGGCTATTCGGTGATTCCGACGCCGCAGAAGGTGGAATTGCAGGACGGCGAGATAGAGTTCAACGACTCGTGGGTTTACGACGCAACCAGGATCGCCCAAGGTCACATCGCCGTTCGCTCGCTGATCCGCGACCTTCAGGAGTTTTATCGCATCGAATTGCGCCCCGCTTCGAATCAGGCGAAGAATGTGATCCGCTTCTCTATAGATAGAGGCGCGGCGCGGGCCGGCGCTGACGCCGAGATCGAAAAACAAGGTTACCGGCTGAAGATCGCGCCCGGTTTGATCGAGATCGCGGGCAACGCCGATCAGGGATTGTTTTACGGAGTCCAGACGCTGCTGCAATTGTTACGTCCGGGCGCGCGCGGCCATCTGCTGCTGCCCATTTCGACAATCGAAGACTGGCCCAAATTACAACTGCGTTTCCTGCACTGGGACACCAAACACCATCAGGACCGGATCGAAACCTTGAAGCGTTACCTGGATTGGTCCGCGCGGTTCAAAGTCAACATGATCGGATTCGAGCTTGAAGACAAGTTCGAATACCCGACCAATCCTATCATCGGGGCGCCGGGCGCGTTCACCTCCGCCGAATTGCAGGAGATCGTCAACTACGGTCTGGAGCGGTTCATTCAGGTCGTGCCGCAAATCCAGGCGCCGGCTCACCTGGCCTACGCGCTCAAACACCCGCAGTTCGCGCATCTGCGAGCGGACGGCAACAACTATCAGGCGTGTTTATGTGATGAAGAGAGCTACAAGCTGATCTTCCAGATGTACGACGACGTGATACGAGCGACGAAAGGCGTTGATTATCTGTTCGTTTCGACCGACGAGGTTTACTACGCGGGCATCTGCGCCAAATGCGATAAACCGTACACGCCTGAGAACCGAAGCCTGAAGTGGGTCGAGTTCGTTCGGCGGGCTCGCGATTTTGCGGCGAGCCGTGGCCGCAGGATTTTGGTCTGGGCCGAATACCCGCTGCTGGCGGAACATGTGCGAATGCTCCCGCCCGACATCATTGACGGAGTGATGGGCGAAGAGGAGTACCTCAAGCCTGAGAATGAACTGGGCATGCGACAACTGATCTACACCTCGATGCAGGGCGCCGAGCTTCTCTTCCCTAATCACCTGCACAATTATCAGAGTACCGGCGGCGATCAAGGTCCATCCATCGGGCGCTTAAAATCCACCTTCCAGGGTGTCGCGTCGAGCATGGTGTGGCAAGGAAAACCCATTGGCGTCATCGGCGCGGCGTGGGGTGACTCCGGGCTGCACAACGAGACATTCTGGCTCGGCTGGGCGGCGGTGGCCGAAATGGGGTGGAGGCCGGGCGACTTGCCGGTCGAGCAGATGGCGGCGGAGTTCATGAACATCTACTATGGCCCGCGTGTTTCAGAGATGGTCGAAGTCTATCGCGGTTTGCAGACGCAGGCGCGATTCTTCGAAAGTTCGTGGGATCGCGCGGTCTCGAAGGCCCGCGGACCGGGTTACGGCAACTCCTACGGCAAAGGAACCGGGACCACTCGCTTCGATCAGACGCTGCCGCAGCCGGCGATGCCGACGATGCCCGGGTTGAGTTTCACGCCGGTCTACGTGGGGAATTACGGCAAACTGGCCGAAGACGCGAGCCGGTTGGCGCTCGAAAACGACGAGCTCATTCATCGCATCCATCAGAATATTGCGAAGGCCGATCGCAACCGTTACAACCTCGAAGTGTTTCTCTCAATCGCCGAACTGACCGGCCATCACAATCGGCTGATTTTCGGAATGAAGAGTATCGAAGAGAAGCTGAAAGCCGCGCGCGCCGCGGCGGAGAAGAATGATCCGCAACAGGCGATGGGCCTGCTCGTCGCCGCTTACGAGCAGGCGCGCGGCATAGTCGAAGAACGCCATAAAACGTTTCGGCGCCTGAAGACGACCTGGGAGAAGAGCCGTCTCCCGAAAGGGCAAGAGGTCAATGGCAAGAAGTTTTATCACGCGCTGGATGACACCAAAGATCATTGGGCCGATCGCCGGTCGGACCTGAGTTATATGATCGCGCCGGAAGAGAGTATAGAACTCGAAAAGTGGATGAAGCAGCTCTCTTCGGTTATTCAGGACTACGCCAAGAAGAACAACGTACACGCGCGCGCGCTGGCGGAGCCGAGATTGGAAAATTAGGGTCAGGAACTGGATCACTTTACATTTTGGGCATGAGATTTCTTCACAGCACATCACTGCTGAAGAATATCAGCTTCGTGACTGCCTCTCACCTCAGCATCAATTCTAAAACACGACTCTTGGGCCGCATAACTTTGGCGCCGTCGCCGGTTACCACTCACCTTGGACTTGTCGTCATTGAGGAGCGGCGCCCGGTGGTCGTCGCCCAGTAGTCAATCCACCTTTCTCGAATCCCTTTGGCGCGCTCAATCAACTCCTTGCTCGGCTTGCCCCCATGCTCGACGATCACCACAATGCCGGTGTTGAACTTCTTCTGCGCGTGATCTACATCGGGAATGCGCGGTCCCTCTACTGCAATCACATCCTGGACGCTCACTTTCGTTCGGTCTGCCTTGAAGATGGGATGGCCGTTTAAATCTCTTCCTACTGCAACCAGATTCCTCAAGATGAAGAAGTCGGGCACTTCTGACGGAGCGATCATGCCCATGAGGTAGAGGTCAAGGTACGACCAGCCCGTGGCCGGAACATAGTAGTCATCATCGAGCTGCGTGTACGTGCCATCGAAATTGTCCTGCCAGACTCCGCCGCCCATCGCCGATGCTTCCGTGGGTCGTTGATAGGGAAAGGCCACAGGCGCGTGCAACCCTCTGGCCCAATGCGTGGGGCCGAGAGGGATTATCTCGCCATTCACTTTCGCCGAGACGAAGGCCGCCCAGCGGTGGCCCATCTCATGCGCAAGCTGCGACATGGCATAGTTGTACGGCAGTAGCTTCCTATCAAATGACCGCCTGCCGAGTTGGTGATTGTAGAACGCAACGTTGCGGTTGTTGGAGTCCGTTGTCCCCTCGGGCGGTCGTTCCTGCATTTGGTTGGAGCCGACGTAGACTGGCTGCACGAACTGCCACTGAAATCTGCCTGAGCTACAGTAACTCTCCAGTCCTCTTTGCGTCGCGCCAATCCCGGTCACCGCGCCGCCTGCTGGGCCGCCACCCAGTGGGCCGGTGCTGGGCGTCCCCGCCTCCTGATTATCCACGCGGAAGTCGGAGTAGTACGCCAGAAAATCGAATTTATCGCCTAAGGCCTTGATGACCGTGCAAGTCAGATCCCTCGGATTGGGCAAGGCAAGGTAGTGAAACGATTCGTAGATCATCGCGAACGGGCCATCCTGCCGCTTCACCGAGGAGAGGTCTGCCTCGGGGCTACGGATTCCGTCCATCGTCACAGCACATGGCGGAATTTGGTCAACAGTCGCAGGTGGGACGCCCGGAGTTTGGACATCAGCGAAGATTGCAATCTGCTCCCCCGCCGTAAAAGCCGCGGGCAGCGTCCCTTGCAGCGAGAGGGTGTTTCCGTTCACCTTCACGACTGGAAAGACGCCGGGACCGGTCGCTATGTATCGAGGCGCGCCGCCACCACGACCGCCGCCACGACCGCCGGGGCCAACGCCTCGAATCGTCCAGATGACATCAGGGCGGGCGCTTTCCACACGTGTGGGCAGCGGTTTGCGCTTATCGAAAGCGACATGGTAGGTAAGGCCCACGAGGCCTGGACCGCCTTCCGGCAACACGGGGCCGCGCATCTCGAACGTGACCTTCAGAAAGAGGCCGTCCAGCACCGTTACTTTCACGCCCTTGAGATCGTGGTGCATGGCGACAGCCGGCGCCTCCTCGTCGCTGAGCAGCGCGAGATCTTTTTCCGCGCCAGTCGTGACCAGCGGGTAGAGGCCGACAATCGCGTCCTTCGCAGCCACCTGATCGTAGGATAGTTCAATCGTCCCATCTTTCCACAGCGTCGCCTGAAAACGGTTGACCGTCGGCGCCCAGGTGAAGTCCTGAATCCCGCCCGCCGGCTCGGTCAGGCTCCAGGTGAGCAAAACCCGGTCAGCCAACTCCTTCGCGTAGCGAGGGCCGTTCATGCGCGGCTTAAAGAACACACAAATCGCCGGGACCCTGTTGATCAGCGAACGCGCGGCCTCTTGCAATTGAGCGAATCGGTCAATGACAACACCACCGCCGCGGCCAGTAGCAGCGGCGCCTTCACCGCCGCTAGCTTGGACTGCGCCGAAACTGATTGATCCGGTCGCGCCTACGGAAAGCGAATCCCAATTCTTGCCGGAATAAGGAAACGAGAAGCTGCGTAATGTCACATGGGCGCCGGTGAGCGCTGCGCCGAATTCAGGGTCCCACTTGAGCGCCACATTCTCCGCACGGTAGCCAGTCCCTTCCGGAGTGAAGCGCAGTGTGCGCCCGACGAGGTCGAACATGTTGGCTTTCCCGAGGCTACCTTCATCCAGCGTCATGACGATCAGGTCTCCTTGCGTCCTGATCGCGCCGATTGACCGCCCCGGCTCCTGCCGCCCTTGGGTCTGCGCGATAGGGGGATGCATATAGATTCCGCAGAAGGACAACAAAACGCCGACCGCCATCAACCCTCCGCTGCTTAAGAAAACCCGACCGCTCTTCCTCATAGCATCTCCTTAGCTGCGATTTTCAATCACTCAGGCCTATCAGTCGCGCTACGACGATTAGTCAAGCCGATTTCTGCCGAAAACTCGAACCACGGCCTCAGCATGATCCAAAGGCGCATACTGACAAGCTGCGAGCCTCGTTAGTAAGGCATTGAGTGAAGCCCGGCGTCTTGTATGCTTATAAGCTGACTTGTACCAGCTTAACCCGCTAAGTTCGCACTTCACTTAGCGCTGTTTTTCCAGAGACTTCATGTCCTTTCGGCAAAAAAGCACGGTCCTGGTGCAAACTTTCGAGAGAAGGCAGACTGAGCCTATTTTCAACTTCTCCTTACGCGGCAAGTACGGATTCCCATACTTGTAGAATCATGCCTCCTGGATTGGTGATACCCGACGTATCGAACTGTCCTTTTTTGATTTTGTTTGCCAACTCGGTTCAGCTTAAGGTTACTTCCGCATTCCCGAACGTCTTAAACCATAGCATTGGATAACATCTCTACTTCACTCTCCGATGATCCTGCTCAATAATGTTATTCAAGTACTTGCTGGTCCGGACGAGCGTTTGAGCGGGCAATGCGCCTTCGGCCTTCAATTCGGCGACAGCCTGATGGGACACCTGATTGCCGTCGAGTGTGATCTTCTCCGGGGCCTTATGACTGCCGGTGGCCTTTTTGAAGAAGCGTACGGCGGCCGCTTTATCCCGGGTCGCGCTCAGCAAGAAATCGACCGTCTGGCCTTGCTTATCGACCGCACGGTAGAGATAGCGCCATTGACCCTTCACTTTGATATACCTAAGTTTCGCCCAAAATAACTGCCACTTGCTCCGGCTTGAGCAGAGCAGTCAGGGCGCTGATACACCTCTTCGCCCATGCCGCCCTCTGATTGAGCACAATTTTGATCACCTTCCCACCAGCATCCAGTTCCACCAGGCCGCTCACCTGAAAGGCATCTCGCACCAGATAGAGCTTCAGCCAAAGCTGCGCATACAGTTCGCCACGTTGCCAGGCCTTGGCGATCTCCATCAAACCGCGTAGGCTGAGGGCATCGGCCTCTTCTCTGCTTTGCGAGCAGTCAAACAGGGCGCAAGAGTAAGGCGATACAACATGTATTGAGCATCGATCTCCGGCAGTCAGGAAACGGCAAGCGCCATCCGCTCTTCGAGCCGGGACGAGCGTGCGAACGCAGATCAGGCCGCTCCTGGTGTAGATAATTGCGCCAGTACTGGCAAGAAGATTGTCGAACGCGAACCGCGTCAAATCGGATTCATTCAAGTACACAGCGATCCGATGGAGGTCTGCCGGAATCAGGCTTCCCGCTATGAACCTGCAGTTCGCAATACAGGCGCTGCAAGCGCACACCGTTCGCGCAACGCCGAATTCGGTCCTTTCGGTCTCCATTGTTGATCCTTTCTATAATGTGGGAATAGGCGGAAAGATTACCGCATGGGCAGATTACCGCATGGGCAAGCCACTACCGCCCGCCTTACTTTCAGACCGGCGCAGCGCGGCATGAGTTGTGAAGTATCTGAGACGGCTGAGTGCGATAGCCTCTGCGCCCTTCAATCTTCGGAGATTTCGTAGTCAGCCCGCTTTTGGATCAGCGTAATCATTTCGGCTGCGTTGACGTCTCCGATCGCGCCGCTCTAAACACTGAGTTTTCAACTTCTGAGTCCACGATGTCCTGAGCCTTGATCCTGTTAAGTGTCAGTTCACGATGTCGCGAGCCCTGACACATGTTCGTTAAATCTTATGCCTCAAATCAATCACTTACTAGACGACAAACTTTGGTAGCCTCAGCGCCGATTACAGCATCGGCGTCGACTGATAGAACTCTTCTGGGAACTACTCCACAATCAACATTAGGCAAGCCGTTTGCAACGTTTGTAAGCAGGGCGATCAGCGGCGAATTGGAATAAGGCCTGCTTTCTTAATCGAAATATATGTCCAGAGGACGACAGCCATGAACAGCGCGCAGCGACAAAGGCAAGAATCTTCAGAAGCGCTTGATGACAAGTTCTTCCGCCTAATGGTGGAGAGTGTGACCGATCATACTGTAATCGGAATTGACCTCGAAGGGCGCATTCTCAGCTGGAACGCGGGGGCGGAGAAGATATTTGGCTACGTAAAGGAAGAAGTTGTGGGAAAACCTTTTTCCATCCTCTTCACGCCCGAAGACCAGCAAAGTGGCGCGCCGGAGCGCGAGATTGAGACCGCCAGAACCCGAGGAAGCGCCGGAGATTTTCGTTGGCAGATGAGGAAAGATGGCTCCCGCTTTTGGGCCTCCGGCTTCATCAACCCGCTGAGAGATGAAGCTGGAAATCTGATCGGCTACGTTAAAGTGGTGCATGACGCCACCGAGAAAAAACTGGCGAATGAGGCGCTCCAGGTGAGCGAGGAAAGGGCGAGGGAGGCGCGCGGCGAGGCCGAGAGCGCCAACAGATCCAAGGACGAGTTCATTACTCTGGTTTCCCACGAACTGCGCTCGCCGCTGAACGCCATCCTCGGCTGGACGCGCATCCTGCGCCGGGCGCGCCACGACGAGCAACTTCATGACCGCGGACTCGAAGTCATTGAGCGGAGCACGCGCATGCAATCACAATTGATCGAGGACCTGCTGGATACCGCGCGCGCTATCAGCGGCAAGCTAAAGCTGGAAGTCCATTCAATGGATGTGGCGGAGGTGATCGAAAAGACGGAGGAGGTCGTGCGCCCGGCGGCGGAAGCCAAAGGCGTCTCGCTCGACACCCGCCTCGACCGAAACGTCGGGCAGATCACCGGCGACCCTGACCGTTTGCAGCAAGTGGTTTGGAACCTGCTCTCGAACGCAGTCAAGTTCACGAACGAGGGTGGCCGCGTCGAGGTCAGATTGGAACGCGTAGACCCGTTTATTCAGATAACCGTCCGTGACACGGGACAGGGCATCAAACCAGAATTTCTGCCTTATGTGTTTGATCGCTATCAGCAGGCCGAGACGTCCAGCGGCCGACGCTCTGCCGGTCTCGGGCTTGGGCTCCCGCTGACGCGACAACTGGTCGAGATGCATGGCGGCAGCGTGGCGGCGGAGAGCGAGGGCGAGGGAAAAGGCGCGACCTTTACCGTCAAACTGCCCGTCCGCGCCATCTACACCGCCGAAACTGAAGGCGCGCCGCCGCCCTCGGGCCAGAGGAAATCATTAACGGGGATCTGGGCGGTCGTCGTGGACGACGAGGCCAATGCGCGCGAGTTGATTACGTCAGTGCTGGAATTGAGCGGGGCGAGGGTGTCGGCGTTTAGCTCCACGTGTGAAGCGATCGACCTGCTCATGGATGACACAGTCCCTCGCC
>Ga0207428_10006842_pt1 | contig 10453 bp, 6 predicted proteins | sample RhiMethybrSRZTD1_FD_187600 | JGI IMG/M metagenome (GOLD analysis project Ga0207428, IMG submission 187600) | Populus rhizosphere microbial communities from Tennessee, USA - Rhizosphere MetaG P. TD hybrid SRZTD1 (SPAdes) (version 3) | ecosystem: Host-associated > Plants > Roots > Rhizosphere >... | reverse complement strand
GTGGGAATCTGCGTCTCATAAGTCCCATAAGTCCTATAAGCCCTATCTATCTTCTATTATCTCCGCTTCGCCTGAGTTTTCTTGCCGGTTTTGGCTTTTGTTTTGTTCAGGTTGGTGGTTTTAATAGCCGCCTTACCGTTGGTTGAAATTTTCGGGCGGGGGGCGGCCGGCAGCAGCGCCTCGACGAAGACCTCCCGCACATTCTCGACGAAGATGATTTCGAGGTCGCGCTGTGGCTCTTTGGGCACTTCTTCCATGTCCTTGCGGTTTTGTGCGGGCAGGATGACTTTCTTCATTTGCGCGCGGTGGGCGGCGAGCAGCTTCTCTTTCACCCCGCCGATCGGCAGCACGTCGCCGCGCAGCGTGATCTCGCCAGTCATCGCGACGTGTTTGTTGACTGGGCGGTTCGAAAGGGCCGAGATCAGCGCGGTGGCCATTGTGATGCCCGCCGAAGGGCCGTCTTTCGGGGTCGCGCCCTCGGGAATGTGGAGGTGAATATCGGTCTTGGCGAATATGTCTTCGTCAATGCCCAGCTCCCTGGAGCGCGACTTGGCAAAGGAGTAGGCCGCGACCGCCGACTCGCGCATCACGTCGCCCAACTGGCCCGTGAGCTGCAGCGTGCCCTTGCCCTTCATCGTCAGAGCCTCAATGAAGAGGATGTCGCCGCCAGTGGCCGTCACCGCCAATCCCGTCGCCACGCCGATCTGGTCGTGTTTCAACATCTCTTCGGGTTCTATTTTGGTCGGCCCCAGAAATTCGCTCAGGTTTTTGACCGTGACCTTGACCTGCTCGTTGTCGCCTTCGGCGACCCGGCGCGCCACCTTGCGGCAGATTTTGCCGATCTCGCGCTCGAGCTGGCGGAGGCCCGATTCGCGCGTGTATTTAACTACCGCGTCGCGCAGCGCGGGCTCTGAAATGGTCAGGTTTTCCGGCTTGATGCCGTTCTCGTCCATTTGTTTTGGGAGCAGGTGGCGGAGGACGATTTGCAGTTTCTCCTCCTCGGTGTAGCCCGAAAGGCGAATGACCTCCATCCGGTCGCGCAGCGCGGGCTGAACGGTTTCGAGCACATTGGCCGTGGTCATGAACATCACGTTCGACAGGTCGAACGGCGCGTTCAGGTAATTGTCGCGGAACGAGAAGTTCTGCTCCGGGTCGAGCACTTCCAACAGGGCGGACGATGGGTCGCCGCGAAAATCTGAGCTGACCTTGTCGATCTCGTCGAGCATGATCAACGGGTTGCTCGTTGCGGCCTGCTGAATCGCCTGGATGATTCGGCCTGGCATCGCGCCGACGTAGGTTCGGCGGTGGCCGCGAATTTCAGCCTCGTCGTGGACGCCGCCCAGACTCAACCGGACGAATTTACGGTTGAGCGCCCGCGCGATCGAACGGCCGAGGCTGGTCTTGCCCACGCCCGGCGGGCCGACCAAACAGAGGATCGCCCCCTTCGGCTTCTCTTTGATCTTGCGGACGGCGAGCGCCTCGATGATGCGCTCTTTGACCTTTTCCAGCCCGTAATGATCCTCGTCCAGGATCTCCTGAGCCTTCTTCAGGTCGAGATTCTCCTTCGAGCGCGTCGACCATGGCAGCGCGACCATGATGTCGAGCCAGTTGCGCAGTGTGGCCGTCTCGGCCGCGTCCGGGTGCATGCGTTCGAGCTTCTTCAACTGGCGATCGACCTCTTCCTCGACGGGCTTCGGCATCTTGCCTTTGGCCATCTTTTCGCGGTATTGCGCGATGTCTTCGGCCAGTTCGTTGCCTTCGCCCAGTTCCTGCTGGATTGCCTTCAACTGCTGGCGCAGGTAGAACTCGCGTTGCGAGCGGTCGATCTCGCCCTTGGCCTGCGTGTTGATCTCCTGCTGGACGGTCAACACTTCGATCTCCTTCGTCAGAAGCTCGTTGACTCGGTGCAGGCGCGGGGTCACGTCCAGTTGCTCGAGCACAGTCTGCGCGTCTTCGACTTTAAGCTCCAGGTTCGACGCGGCCAGGTCGGCCAGTCGCGCCGGGTCTTCGACAGTCGTAACGATGGCCATCACTTCGGGCGAGATGTTCTTGCCGAGCGTGACGGCCTTTTCGAGCGACGACCTGATGTTGCGCGTCAGCGCCTCGAGCTCCAGATCCTCTTTGGGCGGATTTTCTTTCAGCTCTTCGATCCGCGCCAGCAGGTAGTTCTGGTTGTCTTCGAGGTAGTTGATCTTCGCGCGCGCGATGCCCTGCACCAGGATGCGGATGCGCCCGTCGGGCAGCTTCAGCATGCGCATGATGATCGCCACCGTCCCCACTTCGTAAAGATCGCCCTGACCGGGCTCTTCTTTGTCGGAGTCCCGCTGCGCTGTGAGCATGATCATGCGGTTTTCGGCCAGCGCCTGGTCAACGGCGCGGATCGAACGTTCGCGGCTGACGAACAGCGGTACGATCATGAATGGAAAGATCACGATGTCGCGCAGCGGCAGCACCGGCAACGTCTCGGGGATCTTGATTTGTTCTTCGGCGCTTTCGGGCGCCGCCTGTGTTTCTACTAGCTCTGTAGACATATTCAATATTGGAGGTTGGAGGTCGGCGGTTGGTGGTTAGCTAATTATCCTAACCAACCACTCGGGCGCCGACCTCCAACTCAGTCGGAAACCGGAATTGTAATCTCTTTTCCACAATCGCCGTTCTTCGGCAACCGGATTTGCAGAATCCCGTCCGCCAACCTCGCCGATATGTTCGGCGTGTCAATCGGCCATTTGAGCTGCAGACTGAACGTGAAGGCGCCGAAAGTCCGTTCGAGGCAGATGAATCGGATCGGGCGTTCTTCTTCGGAGAGCAGTTTGCCGGTGATGTTATCCCGCTCCTTGCGGCATTCGATCTTGAGGACGTTGTCGAGCAGCGTGACGCGCGCATGTTCGGGCGGGACGCCCGGCGCCTCGACTCTGACCAGGATCGCGTCCTCCATCTCGCACACGTCCACCGGCGGCGCCCACGCCACGGGCGCGGATGAACCGAGCGTCATCGCCCGCATCTCCTCCAACCGCGCCAGCATCCGTCGCATCTGTTCTCTGAGTTGCTCAGCGAAATCTCTTGACACCGGGCTCAAAGGATTAGTTATCGCCATAAATTCCGCGTGGCGCCGGCCGTGTTTCCGGCCCGCCGACTAGATGATTCTGGAAATGACATGTTATGGAATCAGCAATGGATTCTAGCTTTCACTTCTGAAGCGCGCAAGAAGGGGAAAAACTCAACAGGGCTTTTACGAAGTCGTCATGGAGAAACCAAGGCTTTGTTCAAAAATAATTCTGTTCAAAATAAATTGATCACTTTTAGGAATAGGAGTGGAATATTGTGTAAAGCTCAATAGAACCTGTCCATAATTTTAGGCCCCATTCCCATCGAATAGTTCTACTCGCCGTTGCTTGCCGAAGAGGCTGCCACTGTAGGTTTCCACCGCAACACGGGCTTGCGGGCCGCCGCCGCTTCGTCGAGTCTGCCGATGCGCGTATTGTGCGGCGCCGATTTGACCAATTCGGGGTTTTGCTCTGCCTCCGTCGCGATTGATTTCATCGCGTCAATGAACAGGTCAAGTTCTTCACGCCCTTCGCTCTCTGTCGGCTCGATCATCATCGCGCCGGGCGCCACCAGAGGGAAATAGATGGTCATCGGATGGAATCCGTAATCGATCAACCGCTTGGCGATGTCGAGCGTGTGGACGCCGAATTTCTGCTGGCGTTTATCGATCAGGATCACCTCGTGCATGGGTTGGCCGTCGAAGGCGATGTCGTATGTGTCCTTCAGGCGGTGGGCGATGTAATTGGCGTTGAGCACCGCCGTCTCGGTCGCCTCGCGCAGACCTTCGGGGCCTAAGGTGAGAATGTAACAGAGCGCGCGCACCAGCACCGAGAAGTTGCCGCAGAAAGCGCGCACCCGGCCTATTGACTGTGGGCGGTCGTAATCCAATCTCAAAACGCGCCGGCCATTGTCGTCGGTCTCGACGACGCGCGGGAAGGGAAGGAACGGCTCAAGCTCTTTGGTCACGGCGATCGGCCCAGCGCCGGGCCCCCCGCCGCCGTGCGGGGTCGAGAACGTTTTGTGCAGGTTCAGGTGAATCACGTCGACGCCCATATCGCCCGGTCGCGTCACGCCGACCAGCGCGTTCATGTTCGCGCCGTCCATATAAACCATGCCGCCCGCCTCGTGGACGATGCGGCAGACCTCTTCGATATTCTCCTCGAACATTCCGAGAGTCGAGGGGTTGGTCAGCATTAACACCGCGACGTCTCCGTTGACGGCCCGGCGCAGGTTTTCGATATCGATCGCGCCGTTGGCGTTCGACTTGATCGTTTTGACCTGATAGCCGCAGACGGCGGCCGAGGCCGGGTTGGTGCCGTGCGCCGAATCGGGGATCAGCGCGAGTTTGCGCGCGTCGCCGCGCGCTTCCAGGCATTTGCGGATCACCATCAGCCCTGTCATCTCTCCCTGCGCCCCGGCGGCGGGTTGAAGACTGACTGCAGGCAGTCCCGTAATCTCGGCCAGCGCGTCTTCAAGCTCCCTGAGCAATTCCAGATTGCCTTGCGCCAGATTGTCGGGCGTGTACGGGTGCGACGAAGCGAAGCCTTCGAGCCGCGCCACGCGCTCGTTGAGCTTCGGGTTGTACTTCATCGTGCACGAGCCGAGCGGATACATCCCGTAATCTACCGCGTAGTTCCACGTTGAGATACGCGTGAAGTGGCGGACAACGTCGACCTCGCTGACTTCGGGCAGCCCCGCAAGGTCGTCGTCGCGCAGCAGTTTTGGATCGATCAGAGAATCTAGAGGCGCCGCTTCGACGTCGAGCGCGGGCAGCTTGTACCCCACGCGCCCCGGCCGCGAACGCTCGAAGATCAGACCTTCGTTTTGATTGACGTGAACAGATGCTTTTTTAATCATCATGTCGGATTTATATGACCTATTAGGACCTAATGGTCTTTGAATAAATAGGGCGCCAAACATTGTAGGGGCGGGTTTCCCCCGCCCCTGTCTGGGATCCGGGCGATGGGGCGGGGGAAAAGGCGTCCCTACGTTAGATTGCGTGGGTGCATTTAATCATCAACAACCTATAGTCCTATTCATAAAGCCTCAACCAGAGAATCAATTTCCGCCTTTGTCGTCGTTTCGGTGACACACATCAGAATTTCGTTCTTCATTTCGGGGAAAAATCGAGAGAGCGGGAGGCCGCCGATGATCTTTTTATCGGCGAGCCTGGACAGAATAACCTCCGACGGTTTCGGACAACTGACCACGAACTCATTGAAGAAGGGCGCGTCGAATCGCAGCCGGTAACCTCCGACCGCTGCGATCCGCTTCGCCGCGTAATGCGCTTTCCGCATGTTAAGTTCGGCCACTTCGCGCAAACCGCCTCTGCCCATTATTGAAAGGTAGATAGTGGCCATCAGCGCGTAGAGCCCCTGGTTGGTGCAGATGTTCGAAGTCGCTTTCTCGCGGCGAATGTGTTGTTCGCGCGTCGCCAGCGTCAGCGTGTAGCCGACGCGGCCCTCGGCGTCGGAGGTCCGGCCGACAAGTCGCCCTGGGATCTGCCGCATTAATTTTTCGGTCGTCGCGAAGAATCCGCAATAAGAACCGCCGAACGACAGCGGGATGCCGAACGATTGCGCCTCGCCGCAGACGATGTCGGCCTGGGCGCGGCCGGGGGCTTGCAGCAACCCCAGACTCAACCCCTCGGTGACCACGACCGCGAACAGGGCGCCGATGCGATGCGCCGCCTCGGAAAGCGCCCGCAAATCCTCGACGCCGCCGAAGAAGTTAGGCGATTGAATGACGACGGCCGCGACGTCGGAGTCCAGAGAATTCAAGGCGTCGAGCTTCAAAGCGCCGGTCTTTTCATCGAACGGCAGCGTAATCTCGTCAATCCCGGCGTTGCGAATGTAGGTGTCGACGACCTGGCGGTATTCGGGGTGCAGGTTGCCCGCGAGCGCCACCTTCGGGCGGTTGGTCACGCGGTCGGCCATCAAGACGGCCTCGGCGGTCGCGGTCGAACCGTCGTAGAGCGACGCGTTCGAGACCTCCATTCCCGTCAACTCGCAGATCATCGTCTGGAACTCGAAGATCGCCTGCAACGTGCCCTGACTGATCTCCGGCTGATAGGGCGTGTAGGAAGTGTAAAACTCCGAGCGCGAGATCAGCGTGTCAATGACGGTCGGGATGAAATGGTCGTAAGCGCCCGCGCCCAGAAACGAGACCATCCTTTCGCCAGTGTGTCGTGTTGCGTTGCGCTCGGCCAGGTCGCGGAAGAAGTTGAGCGTTTCAGTTTCGGAAAGCGCGCGGGGCAGGTTGAGTAGGCGGTTGAGCTTGAGGCGGTCGGGGATTCTACAAAAAAGATCGGCGACGGATTTGCGGCCCATTTCGAGCAGCATCGCCTCACGCTCTTCGGCCGAATTCGGAATATAGCGCATCGTCTTTCTGGAATTGCGGATTGCGGATTGCGGATTGCGGATTGATATAACTTTACAATGCTCGATTTCACGTCCGGTTAAACAAACTCATCAATCCACAATCCGCAATCCGCAATCCGCAATCCGCTTACTCCTCTTTTTGTGATTCTATAAAGTCCTCATATTCGCTCGCCGACAGCAGGCTGTCGACCTCGCTCGGCTTACCGATCTTGATTTTGATCATCCACCCGTCCGCGTATGGTGAGTTGTTGACCAGTTCCGGGGCGTCGGCCAGAGCCTCGTTGAGTTCGATGACCTCGCCGGAGACGGGGACGTAGAGTTCGCTGAAAGTCTTCACCGATTCGACCTCGCCGAAAGTGGCATGCGCTTCAAACTTCTCTCCCACGCGCGGCAGTTGGACGTGAACGACGTCGCCCAATTGCTCCTGCGCGAAGTCCGTGATGCCGACCGTGCCGACGCCGTCGGCGACGCGAATCCATTCGTGATCCTTGGTGTAATGAAGGTCGTCAGGGTAAGCAGCCATTGCGGATTCTCCTTGGTTGGCGCCAGGCGCCAACTACCTACTTCTCTTGTAAAAAGGCGTCTGCGCGACCTGCGCCGCGAGCCTCCGCCCGCGCACATCGACTTCAAACGCCGTTCCGACGCCGGTATATTCAATAGGCAGATACGCCAGGCCGATGTTCTTTTTCAGATACGGAGCGTAGCTGCCCGACGTGACCACGCCGGCCTCTCGATCGTTGATGAATATGGGGTAGTGGTCGCGGGCGACGCCTTTATCGGTTATTTCGAAACCGACGAGCTTGCGCGTCAACCCTTCTTCTTTCTGTCGAAGGAGGCGATCACGCCCGATGAAATCGCCCTTGTTCAATTTGCAAATCCAGCCCAGGTCTGCCTCAAGTACGGTAGTCCCGCTGTCAATGTCGTTGCCGTAGAGCGCCATCTTGGCTTCGAGCCGGAGCGTGTTGCGCGCCGCCAGGCCGCAGGGCAGAATGCCGTGTGGTTTGCCCGATTCTAGAATCTTGTTCCAGACGCGATCCGATTCATCAGGATCGAAGTAGACCTCGAATCCGTCTTCGCCCGTGTAGCCGGTTCGCGCGATGATCGCCGGGACGCCGTCAATGTCGCCGCGCGCGAACCAATAATATTTGATCGCGGAGAGCGGGACGCCGGTCAGCGGTTGCAACGTCTCCAGAGCCTTCGGCCCCTGAACCGCCAATTGCGTATAGTCGGCGCTTACATTCGTCGCCTCGGCGTCATAATCGAGGGCGTGGCTGTCGATCCAAGCGTAATCTTTGTCGGTGTTGGAGGCGTTGACGCAGAGGAAGTAATGGTCCGGGGCGAAGCGATGAACCAGAATGTCATCAACGAACGTGCCTTCGGGGTAAGTCAGCCCGGAGTATTGGGCCTGTCCGTCGTCGAGTTTGCTTGCGTCGTTGGTGGTCAGGTGTTGTACGAATTCCAACGCCTGCGGCCCGCGAATTTCGATCTCGCCCATGTGGCTGACGTCAAATATCCCGACCGCCGTGCGCACCGCCATGTGCTCTTCGATCGTTCCGGCCGGGTACTGAACCGGCATGTCCCATCCGCCGAAATCGATCATTCGCCCGCCCAACTTCCGGTGCGCGTCGTTGAGCGTGGTCTTCTTCAAATGGCTCATTTGAGTCTCTGACAACGTTTGCCGAATCCTCTGGAAAAGCTCTCGTCCCCTGCGGAAAAGCCAATATTGGCGGGGAGATCAACTGGAAGGCAAACCTAACACACGGTTTACAAATTCGTCAACCTGTCGGGAGTTGGGTATTGGGTATTGGGTATTGGGGCTCGCGGAAGAGGAAAATCCCTCGATTCAAGGTCGAATTCCACTTCTGAAATACGCGGATTAATGTCGAGATTACGATCGCTTCTTCTTCACAAGATTCAACCAATTGAGCGCTTTTACAAAGAGCAGATAAAATAAGGGTCCGCCAATGACCAGGTATATCAAGCGCTGAAAATAGGCTGGAGTCGAATAATCCCACCAGGGAAATGCTCCGGGCAGGACATTCGGCAAAACCATGCCTGTCGCCATCATCAATCCACCTATTGCTACGAATAACCTAGGAGGTGGACGTTTAAATGCCGGTCTCGACTGCATTATAAAAATACCGACAAGCATAATCAGATATCCCACGCCCGTCATAGCCATAACAATTTCTGTGAGTGAGGAGATGGGCCTTCTGGAACTCAGACCCAGGCTTTCCAGTTCTCTTCGGATAGAAAGGATGTTCCATAACCTCAGCGTTCCGTCCGCGCCGCCGGTGGCCAATGTCGAACCCCAGACCGGAGCGAAAGCCAGCGCTGTCACAGTGGTTTTATGCGCCTCCCACCTATACAATTGATGTCCACTGGCAGGAAATACCCGTCTGTTCAACTCATCCCTGGTTGGAAGTAGCCATAAGCAAATCGTACTATCCTCCCCTCCTGAGGCCAGATAAAGACTCTCGGGGTCTATCGCGAGCGCAGTTACGGAACCCTGGTGGCCTTGCCAAATACCGATTTCACGGCCAGTCTCCACTTCGTTAACCACGATACCTCCCGAATCAATTGGAGGAACGCGCGAGCCGGAGAAGATGAGCTTTGAATCGGGGCTAAATACGACCGTCCTCGCAGGCTGACTCAGCGTGCGAATCACATTTCCGGTAGCGGCGTCCCGGATATCAACGGCATAGGAAATGCAGGTAGCGACTAGTTTGCCATCGGGGCTGAAACTGACGCACGAAGTAGTTTCCAGCGACTCCAGGTTCCAGATCTTCCGTTTCCAGATCGCCAGTCTTTTTTGCGTGGCCAGATCCCACAGTTCCAGAATTCCACTTCCCGTCTGTGCGGTCTGTCCTGACGGGTATCTGTTTATTAACTCGCAAGCCATCACTAAAAATTTTCCATCCGGACTGATTGCGAACGCCATCGGTCGAGCAAATATTTCCCCAGAATGTCCAACCGCGAGAAACTTGAAACTGGAATAATCAGGGCTCTCCAGGACAATTTCATGCTTCTCCGGAGAGAGGCGCCAGAATTTCACTGGAAATTCATGGCGATCGAAGTCGGTTGCCCACAAGCGGCCTGATTTGTCGAAGAAGCTATAATTGCCTGGTAGTTTTTGAGTCGAGGGGGTTAACTGAGGCGTTGTAAACTTATCCAGCTTTGATACTTCCCATAGCATGCCGTTAGAAGACAACTGTGTCGGGTGGGAGGTTCCGAAAGATAGTGAGTTGAGTTGCTCAGAAATCAGATAGGTTGGCGCCGGCGGAATAATTTCCCAGACGTTGAGAAAGGTATTTCCTATATTAAAACCTCCTTTGAGTGGAATTTCCGACGAGAGCAGTTTGAGGGCAGGGTTCGATGAGCCCGCCATGCGGGGAATTACCGATGAGCGCGCGCTGCCCTCGTCCCTGATCCATCCGCCGCCGGCAGTTGCCAGTAGCCGGCTGTTATCGCTCCAGACCGGAGAATGGTTATCACGCAAGATTGCCACTTCGCGCCCGTTTTCAGTTTCGAAGATCCAAACGCCGCCCTTTGCTCCCTCGGTGGTAAAGACCGCAAGCATCGAATTATCGGGACTGAAAGCAGTCTGATCGAAATAAATTCTGTTATTCGAGCCCAGCATAATGATCCGCTGCCTGAAGTTTGTACTGGTCATATCCCACAATCGAAGAAGATTTGGGGTTGCCTGGCTAAAGACGGCTGCCAGACTCCCATCTGCGCTGAGCAGCGCTTCTAACTCGTTTTTGTCAGAAACCGATAGTGAGCCGATTTGCCGGTTGGAGGGAATATCCCAGACGATTAGCGCATCGTACTGAGTAGAATGATCTGGTCGCAGGATGGCGATCCGCCCATTGGCGCTCACAGACATAAAGGTCATGCCTTGCGGCGTGGCGAAGCTATGTTTTTGGGTGTTTAAGTCCAAGCGCGCGATGCGCCCCTCGACGTTAATCAGCAAGTCTTTGCTTGATACGAAAGTTATTGGTTCTCCATCAATATCAATACAAGACTGC
>Ga0207428_10006841_pt1 | contig 10454 bp, 8 predicted proteins | sample RhiMethybrSRZTD1_FD_187600 | JGI IMG/M metagenome (GOLD analysis project Ga0207428, IMG submission 187600) | Populus rhizosphere microbial communities from Tennessee, USA - Rhizosphere MetaG P. TD hybrid SRZTD1 (SPAdes) (version 3) | ecosystem: Host-associated > Plants > Roots > Rhizosphere >... | reverse complement strand
CCCTTGCGCCGCGTAGCCAAGCGGCGCAAGGGCCAAGGCTCCATCCCGTCTAGTTAGCTCCACTCCGTTCGCTCACGCAGGAGCGACGGACGCCGCCGCTGCCGCGGCCTTCCCCTCCCAATAGCGGTTGAGGGCTCCCTGCACCTTCACAAACCAAACGATCGCCGGAATGACCAGGATGCCGCCCGGGAAGAGCCAGAGGCCGGTCCAGCCACTCATGGGCCGCTGCTGCCCGTCCTTCTCGTACATCTTCCCGACCTCCGATGGGATCACGAACGCCTCCACCGGGTTGAGCAGGATCCAGATGACGAGGCCAAGCACCCCGCCGAGGCCATCGCCCGTGTGCTGCTTGATTTCCTCCTGGGTCTTGAAAACCCAATACCAGGAGTAGAAGTGAAGCGTGACGATGAACATGAGAATCCCGAAGCCGACCCCACGCGGCTGGCCGGGAGGGCCTGTGTTGCCGGACGTGCTCATTTTCATGCCTCCTCCGTCTGCGCGACTGAACCATGCTCGAGGTCAGGGGTCAACCGCGCGTCGCCGGTCTTAGTCCGATTCCTCAGCTCAGGCCTACACCCTGGACCAAATGAAGAGCTGGCTTCTGCTCCCTGCAGTAGGTGTCGCTCTCGTCATGGTCGCCGGCACCGCAACGCCTCTAAAGGCTGAATCCGGCAAACCCGTTATCTTCTTGTCGCCGGAGCTCGCCTCCGTCGACCCCAACTTCCGTCCTCACCCCGATCGGAACCGCGTCTACTACGCCGGATCGCTGAAGCAGGCCCGCGGCTGGGCGAAGTACACGAGCATTCCCTACAACCTCTGCCCGAACAATTGCGAATACGACTTCAGGAAGTACGGCGTCTTCGTGATCTTCTACAAGGGTCAGGTGGACCGCATCGAGGGCGGATTCGATCCGAGTATCGACTACATCGAAGAATCGCCCGCGGGCGAGCTATCGGCGAAGGTCATCGCCTCCTGCTACGCGCCGTCCTGCAAGGAAGCTCAGGCAGATCCGTCGGATCATCAATGGGGCATGTACATCCTCGTGGGGGTCGTTAAAAAATCGCTGCTCGTGCCGCCGAAGACGGTCCGAGTCACGACCGCGTTACCGTGATCTTAGGAAGCTGCGTCGTTGCACTGCGGTTGTAGGTAACCGCTGTCGCTTGGGCCAGTGTTCGGGATGCCCCCCGACGGTTGGGCTTGGGAGGCAGACGGACCGATGCCCATCGCGATACTGGGCTCGTGGGTGCCGAGAGTTTCCCTGACCTCGATAGGTGGAACCCGTGGTGTCCGAAACAGCTCGCCTCCAGGCTTCAAGCCCTGGAGGCGCCGTGGGCAGTGGCGGCAGGATGGGCGATCGATCTGTTTGTCGGGCGCGAGTCAAGGGCTCACGATGACCTTGAGATCGTCGTGGCGCGCCCCAGCTTCGGTGCCGTCCGTGCTGCTCTGCCGGAGCTCATCTGGTTCGGCGCCGGAGGTTTGGGAGGCGAACCTGGGCGTGTCTGGCCGATCGATGACGCCCCCGCCGAGCTTCACCAGACGTGGGGGTGGGATTCCCTGAACGAGTGTTGGAGGGTGGATGTCTTTCGGGAGCCTTGGGAAGACGACACGTGGGTTTGCCGCCGCGACCCGTCAATTCGTCGGCCGGTCACCGACGCGATCGAGCGCGACCCGAACGGGATTCCCTATCTGGCGCCAGAGATCGTGTTGCTGTTCAAGGCGAAGCACGCTGCCCGCGACAAGGATGCCGCCGATTTCGCCCGAGCGCTGCCACTGCTCGATGTCCAACGCCGGCAGTGGCTCGCGGATGCGCTTCGGGTCGTGCACCCTGGGCATGACTGGCTCACACTCCTCGTCGATCGTTGAGCTCGCGAGAGCAGGCTGGCTTAGGCACACCGGGATCGGCGCTCCAGGCGCCGGCGGTGGGGGTCGCCTGCGGGAGGCGAACCCCACCGACGGAATGTCCTCGTCTCAGCCGGTCGGCTTGAAGTAGTGCTTCTTCATGTAGTGGACGACCTTCTTGCCGAGTACGGCGCCCTGCACGTCCGCGGTTCGGAAGTGGATGCCGCCCCAGACGCGGGCGTCGATGATCTCCTTGAGCGCGACTGAGAAGCGGTCGAAGCTCCTGGGCGGACACGGCGCTGGAGAGCACTTGTTGCTGACCGCCGTGAAGGAGACCTTGTCGGTGCCGAAGAAGGTTTGCAGCGCGCGCACGGTAGCCGCGCTGATGCAGGTGTGACCCGCCGGGTGGTCGGGGAAGCCGGGCGTGACGAGCGGCGGGCCAGAAACGGGAACGGATGGGTCAAAGAGCGGCAACCAGTTGGGGTCGGCCTCGGTCGCCGGGTTGCCGTCGCTCGCCGCCTCGCGGATCGCGGTGATCGGGCGCCAGAAGCTCCAGTAGGCCTTGTCGTTCCAGCAGCCGATCGAGCCGTCGGCCGCAGCCAGATTGGTCATCGCGAAGAGGCGTGCACTGTCGACGATGTCTAGTCCATGGCTCGTCGCCAGCGCGCGGTAGACGCGGTTCCAGATCGCCGGCCCGCTGTCCTGCCAGAAGATCGCCGCCGCCGTCTGGTCGGCAGTGCGCTTCGTACTCGTGAGCGATCCGAGTTCCTTGATCTCGTTGAAGTCCTCTGCGTAGGCGACGCTCGTGAGCGGGTTCGGGCCGTCGCTACGCAGCATCTCCACGTTCGGGACGAGGAACGGCTTCACGAACCCGACCCAGGGCGCCGGGTCACGAGCGACGATTCCCGACGGACCCTGCGGGGGCGCAAGCCGCCACTCCCCCGGATCGAAGCCTTCCAGGAACTTGACATCCCCGCCGCGGCCGTCGTTCTCCCTGGCGCCGAGCATTGCGGCAGCGGCCGCTTCGCCGACGGCGATCCCTCCAGTCTTCGCAGGGCCATTCGGCACGGTCGCCAGCGACGCATCGTAGAGCGGCTGCAGCGTCGATCGCTGCGCCGGGAACAGGCCGGACAGCGTAGGCGTACGTTCGGGGAAGCCGACGAGCACGCGGAAGGCGGCGGTCGCGGCAGCGGCCTCCTTCGAGTCCCCTGTGTCCGCCGGCGGCGCAACCAGGTAGGGCTGGTAACCGCCGTCGATCGCATTGACGGCGTCGAAGATGGCGCCTTGCACCATCGCCAGGCTGAGCACTGCGGCGTGCGGAGGCTGGGCGGCAGTCGTCATGATCGCTGTGGATGCGATCGCGTTCCACTCGATTGCCGCATTCCCGGCAGGCTGGCCGCGGGCGGACGCGGAGAGCCCGCCGACGGCGACGGCGACCAGGGCCGTTGCCGTAAGTCGTGCGATTCGTGGGCGTTGGATCATCTTCGACCTCCCTGTCGTCGATATCCGCGGGATGCCGCAAACAGGGTCACCGGCCGGCTCGCTTGAGTCCATGTGACGTTCGTCGTATCTTTGGAGAGCCGTGCCTGCACTCGCGCGTGGCGACGCGGAGCGGCTGCTCCGCTTTGTCGCTGAGGCGGAGAGCTTCGGCGGCGACCATCCCTTCGCCGGAGAGTTCCTCACGCAACTCGGACGGCTCGTGTCAGCCGACTGGGTTGGCTACGCCGACTGCGCCGGCTGCTGTGACGACGGGCCCGGTCCCCACTTCTATCGTCCCGGTGATGAAGGCGTCTTCAGCGGCCACCTCGACTGGCCGAAGGTCAAGCCCGTTCTGGATGAGGAAAGTCCCGTAGTCCAAGGCGTCTTCAATCAGAGGTGCTTCGACGCGATCAAGCTCTCGGACTTCCTTAGCCGGCGCGAGCTCCACCGCACGCGCATGTACCACTTGATCCTGAAGCCGTGCGGTTTCGAGGATTCGCTCTACGTTCGGCTCCGCATCTCGTCGCCCCGCCGGCCCAAAGTGTTCCTCTTCGACCGCGGCGGCCGCGATTTCAGCGCACGCGACAGTGCCGTCCTCGACGTCTTGAATCCCTACCTCGTGCAGGTTTACCGCGCGAGTGAGAGCAGGCGACGCCTCCGTGCGGCGCTGGCGGCGCACGAGTCGACCCGGGCGGCGGTGGTGCTCCTCGAAGATGATGAGCGCATCTCGTTCGCGAGCACAACGGCGCGCGAACTGCTCGACCGCTACTTCGGCGGGTTGACCGTGCCTCTGCCAGATTTGCTGGCGTCATGGCTACAGGAGCGGCGGCGAGGCACCACTGATGAGCCGCTACGAGTCGCTGCCGGCGACCGCTCGCTCGTCGTCGACGTCGCTGACGATGCGCTGCTCCTCGAGGAGCAGCTGTGGGTGCCCCGACTCACACCGCGCGAGCGGGAGATCCTGAGTCTCGTCGCCGAGGGCAGGACGAACGCGGAGATCGCTGAGCGCCTCTGCGTATCGCCGGGGACGGTGCGGAGGCACCTAGAGAACGTCTTCCGGAAACTGGGTGTCCACACGCGAACCGCCGCGGCGTCGTTCGTCCGGGAGCGGCGACTGCATGCTCGTGGGCCTGCCGCTGACCTCGGTTCGTAGTGCTTCGCGCGAATCGGAAAGCTTCGGAGCCCGTGCTCTAGGTGGACGGAAGCAGTCGCTCCGTCAGACGGGTCGGGCTCTTTTTGGCCTCACAAAGCACGGTTTGGGGACTCCCGATGGCCCGCATGGCGATGCCCGAGAGTCGCGACCTTTGTGACACAACTGCTTAAGCACCTCTGGGCCAGAACCCGGTCGCCCGCACCAGCGTCCTTGCGCCCGAAGCGTTCCGGTCGGCGGGCACATGGCGAAGAATTAAGCGCTCGTTCCTTACTCCAAACGGGCCTTTCTTGGTCTATTGCGGGTTGGGAGACCAGGCGAAGCACCAAAAGGCGGTCCGTGGCGCGCCGTTTGAGAACGCTGGCGACGCCGTGATCGCCGACTTGCCCATAGCGCAGAGCGTCTGACCGAGAGTCGGATCGTCTATCGCCGACCTACCGGGCGACCTCGGCGAAAAGATCCGCGACTTCGCCCTGCTGGTACGGCCGGAACCACTCGCGCGCGAAGAGCTCACCGGGGATCATCAACACCTCGCCGGGCTCGGCGGCGATCACCGTGCTGTTGCGTTCGGCTCGGCGCACGACGCCCGTGACGCCGATCGGAATCCACGAGTGCTCCTCGACGTCCCGGTAGCCGCCGAGGCGCTCGATCCGCAGGCTGCACCCGACGGGGATATAGACGAACGCCGGGGGCGAACCGGCCTCCACCAGCACCTCTTCCTCGACGACTGCAACGCGCCGCACGTCCTCGAACGCCTTACGACGATCCATCCCGGTGACTCGCATGCCGTGGGCCTCGAGCGCATCGCAGATCTCCCGCGCCTCGTCGCTGTCGGCGCGGATCGAGATCCCCTCGAGATATCTCACCCGCTCGGCCGGGGAAGCATTCTCTAGATCGGCGACCACGAAGACCCGCGCCCAAAGCAATGGATCGACGTCGGCGAGAGCCGCCGCGACAGTCTCTGCGAACGCCGGCTCGTCCGATGGGCGCTCGACCTCGACCCGCATCGAGCCGGCGACACGCGCCGGAGCCGGTAGGTCGTGCGACGGATGTCGGAAGTCGAACGCGCCGAGCACGTCCGCACCGATGTCGGCCACGACCCGCGTGGTCGCGTCGCTCGCGGCCGAGGCTGCCGCCTGGGAGCTGAATCGACCACGATGGAACGAGATGCGCAGGTTCCCTTTCGGTGTCACTTCCGCCTTACGGATGTTGGCCTCGCCGGCGCTGAGCGGGTTATCGACGCGGAGTAGGAACAGCTGCTCGCCGTTGGACGTCCGGAGCGAGAAGACCGCCTGGCCCGTCTCGACGTCGATGAAGACCTCGTACCCGGCGGCTGTTCGGAGCGTAGTGCCGCGCTGGCGAAGCGCATCCGCCGCGCGAACGAGCCGAACCGCGTCGACGGCGTCTTCCGCAAGCGCCCTGTGTGCGGGGTGAGGCGAGTCGAGCCAGGCGTACGCGTCGAGAGCAGGATTGACGTACCAGCGAGCGTTCGAGCAGAGCTGGGACGGCAGGTCGCCCTCCACTCCGATGCCGGCACCGTCACGGCGATGATCGTCGAGTCCGATCAGAACCGCACGCTGCATCGCTCTGCGGAAACCCGCGTAGTCCGCGTACAGAGCCGACGGCACGGTCGACTTGCTGTGACCGACGGCGAGCGAGGTCAGCTCGCGAAGAACGACGTCGTTTGGGACACGGAACGGCGCCACGGCCTTCACCGCGTCGATCCGCGAGGCGACCGACCCACCGCAAGCCAGAAGCTGGGCGATGACGTCGTCCATCTCACCGGAGAACGGGATCTGCGCCGCATGGAGCGCGTGGATCCGCCTACCTTCCGGCGTCGAATCCTGCATGCCGGCGTCGTGGATGTACGCGATCAGAACCGCGAGCCCGACGACGAAGTCCTGCCGGTCTGCCGGCCGCTGCGGAAGAAGCGTGCCGTCGGCAATGCCCGCGAGCTCGACGACGCCCGCCGCGACGTCGCGCACGTGGACGATCCCGTGATCGGCGAACAAGGCCGGGTGCAAGCCGAGCGTCGAGATGACCCAGCCGTCGCCCGAGACCGCTTCGAGGGTGGAGACCTCCTCGACCGGGCGCCAGAACCTCTCCTCGAGAATCGATCTGAGGTCTTTTGAGAGACAGCGATCGACCGCAGCGGACTCGACCGAATCGGACGGGAGAACGTCCGTCATTCATTCAGTGTACGACCGGGATGGCTTGGTTTCACCGTCGATCCTGAGTACGTTCAAAGGCCATGACGGACGTCCGGTCGTCGTCGGCGGGCTCACTCGGTCTCGTCGAGCGTGTCGCGTCGCTCCACCGCGTGCAGATGTTCGCCGGCATCCCGGGGCGGGTTCTTGCGGCCGTAGCGGAAGCTGCCGTCGAGGAGCGCGCGTCACAGGGAGACGTGCTGATGGAGGAGGGCGCCGTCGAGGCTCACCTCTACGCCATCGTCGAAGGTCGAGTCCGCGTGCACCGCGGCGACCGCGCCCTCGGTGAGCTCGGTCCCGGAGCCACGGTGGGCGAGCTTGCCGTTCTTGTGCCCGCCCCGCGATCGGCTTCGGTGACCGCTTTGGAGCCGACGCTCGTCCTGCGGGTCGACCAGCCGGTCTTCGACGAGCTCCTCGTCGAGTGGCCCGAGCTCGCCCATGGGGTGATCGAGGAGCTCGTCTCGCGTCTGCGCGCGAGGACAGAGCTCGACGAACAGACGCCGTGAGCGCCTCGCCCGTGCGCGGCGTGATCCCTTTGCTGACCGCGCAGGCGCTCGCCTTCGGCGTGATGCTCGGGCTCCTGGTCGTCCCCGCGAACGCCCTCTTCCTGAACGCATACGGATCGAAGTGGCTGCCCGCCACGTACATCGCGATCGCCGTCTTCGGCAGCGGCGCGTCGGCGCTCGTTGCGTGGGCGGCCCGCCGGATGCGGCTCGTTCAGGTCGCGACGGCGAGCCTTGCGGCACTCGCCGTCCTGTACGCGGTGTCCTGGCTGATCCTCGTGGCGGGCGGCGTGTGGGTGTCCGCACTCCTACTCGTGCTTTTCCCAATCGCTCTCCAGATGGGGTTCGTCTTCATCGGCGGACAGGCCGGACGACTCCTGGACGTGCGACAGCTCAAAGAGCGGTTCCCCCGGATCGTGACCGGCTTCTCGGTGGGCTTCCTTCTCGGCGGCCTCCTCGGCATCCCCCTTCTCGCCCTGTTCGGGTCGACCGAGCACCTGCTGCTCGCGACGACGGCTGCGCAGCTGCTGTTCCTCGGCCTTCTGCTCACGACGGAGCGGCGGTTTCCCGAGGTGCGCACGGCACGCTCGGACAGCTCGCCCGAGGTAGCCCGGCCCTCGGCGCGACTGTTGTTCGCCTCGAGCCTCGTTCTCCTTCTCCTCGCGTATCAGGTCCTGTCCGCGATGGGCTCGCAGCTGCTCGACTTTCTGCTCTTCAACCGTGCGCAGGCCCGGTACACCGGAAACGACCTGACGCGGTTCCTGTCCGGCTTCACCGCGCTTCTCAATCTCGCGGACATTCTCTTCCTCGCACTCGTCGCGGGGCCGTTGATGCGGCGCTTCGGTCTGCGACTGGGACTCGTCCTCAATCCCGCGGTCATCGGCGCCTTGCTCGCGATCATGGCCTTCGTCGTCGTTGGCCCCGGCGCCGCGACGCTCGGCTTTTTCGCGCTGGCAGGTGTTGCCCGCATCAGCGACCTCGTTCTCACCGACGGGACGACCCGCACGTCGGTCAACGCCTCGTTCCAGGTGGTTCCAGTGCGGGAGCGCCTTTCCGTTCAGGCGGTCGTGGAAGGCATCGGTGTCCCCGTTGCGATCGGCGCGACCGGTGCGGTGCTGCTCGTCATGAACGTCGTCGGCCTCGGAACTGGTGCTGTAGTCGTGTTCGGAGTCCTTTTGAGCGTGATCTGGACGTTGACCGGAGTGGCCATGTACCGGTCGTATACGCGAGCGCTCGCCACCGAGATGCGGCGCGGCTCGCTCGTCGCGCCCGCCGTCGAGGTCGGCGAGGACGACGCAGCGCTTCATGCTCTGCTCGGATCCGACGACGCGCGTGATGTGCGCCTGGGCCTCGACCTGCTGGGCGGCGTCACGTCCACCCCGTCGGCCGGCGCCGCACTCCGACAAGCGTCGGATCACCCCGATCCCGAGGTGCGCGTTCGAGCTCTTGTGCGGCTCGCCGCTGCAGGTGATTCCGCGGCAGCTGCCGCGGCCGCTGCGCTCGCCCGCGACCTCGCTCGCTCCGCCGACCCGCTCGAGCGGCGAGCCGCCGCGAGCGCGCTCGGGTCGCGCAGCGTCATAAGCGTCGACTTCCCCACGCTGGTCGCGCTCCTTGACGACGGCGACCCGACGGTGAGAGCGGCGGCGCTCGACGCAGTGGAGCCCGAAGATGCGGTCGAGCCGGAGGTCGTCCGTCGCGTCGTCGGGGCAGTCGGGGAACCCTCCAGCACCGGCAGCGCAACGGCCGCGCTTCGACGCCTCGGCGACGCGGCCGTCCCTCTCCTCGCAGAGGTGGTGGCACGCGACCCACCGCCGAGGCGCCCGCGTCTCGTTCGCGCAGCCGCACATGCGGCCTCCGAGCACCCGGTGGTCTTTGCGCCCGCGCTCCGCGACCCCGACCGCGCGGTCGTGCTTGCGGCGCTCGATGCGCTGGACGCGGCGAACGGCGAGGTGCCGCCCGAGATCCTCGACGGCGTGTTTCGCGACGCCGCCGCCCACGCCGGTCGCGCGCTCGCCGCGCGCGCGTCGCTCGATTCAGAGAACGCGTCGCTGCTACGAGCACTCGACGACGAGATCGACCTGGCTCGCCGACTCGTGATCGCCGTGCTCTCGGTCCGCCACGGCGAGCGAGTACGGGATGCCGTTCGAGTCGTGGATCGCGCAGACGGGCAGCGCCGCGCGTTGGGCGTCGAGGCCCTCGACGTGATCCTCTCCCGTGAGGAGGCCGAGATTGCCATCCCGCTCGTTCGACGTGACCTCACTCCCGACGAGCAGGCTGCCGCACTGGCGGGCGTCGGACCGACCGCGCGAGGTCAGGAAGAGTGGATTGCAGACATGGCGGAAGACCCGGAGGACGCCTGGCGCTCCTCGTGGCTCGCGCTATGCGCACGTCACGCGGCCGATAGCTGATCAGCGCGACACGGCAGATTCTTCGATTGGCCGGGCAGGGATCGAACCTGCGACCTTGGGATTAAAAGTCCGGGCAAGCGCCGTTGATGCGAGTGTGACGGCCGCCTATCGCTACTTGGCCGCTGGCACCTCTTTGCGTCTCGCACCGAGATGGTGCATCAGTAAGTGGTGGGAAACTAGTTCGCTGCGAACACTTCAACCTCACGCCACGCGACCCAGGACGGGCTAGCGCTCGTGTCGACGCGCAGGTAACGGATGCCTTCCCAAGGCGCCGGAGGCGCATACTCGACGAGCTCGCCGTCCGTCGTCCGCTCGCGGAAGACGTGTAGCTCGCGGTAAGGACCGTCCGGGGGCCTTCCGAGCACGGTGTGTACCGTGTCGCCGTCCGGGCTCTGCGCCACGCCGAGTCGGATCGCGGTAACCGTGCGCGGGGCGCCGAGGTCGACCTCGATCCACTGCGGGGCGAACTGTCCCGCGCTCCAACTCGTCGTCGGATCGCCATCGACGACGGACGTCGAGGGCTGCGTCGTTTCCTCTGCTGAGGCGAGAACCGGTCGGCCCCGAGCGACGTTGCGCAGACTCGCGCCGGTTCGGGTAGCTGCGGCTGCATATGCCGGCCAGTAGCGACTAGAGCCGGCATAGCGGGCGATGATCGCGGCGCCGGACGGCGCGGACAGCTTGGCGCGAAACCGGCCGTCGGCGCCGGTCGTCGCCGAGACAGTCCCGAGAACTCCGGTCGGAGAGTAGGCGCTGCTCTCATACGTGCGCTTGACGGAGAGACGGATCCGAGCGCGAGCCAGCGGCCTCGCAGCGACCAACTTGCCCCCGACCGCCCCAGCACGGGCTTCGAGCGTGAGCCGTGTACGAG
>Ga0207428_10006834_pt1 | contig 10462 bp, 10 predicted proteins | sample RhiMethybrSRZTD1_FD_187600 | JGI IMG/M metagenome (GOLD analysis project Ga0207428, IMG submission 187600) | Populus rhizosphere microbial communities from Tennessee, USA - Rhizosphere MetaG P. TD hybrid SRZTD1 (SPAdes) (version 3) | ecosystem: Host-associated > Plants > Roots > Rhizosphere >... | reverse complement strand
GGTCAGGTTCGACCGCGCCGCACCGGCGACGAACGGACGCAGAAGGGTTTAGGCCAACCCAAATCTCGGCCGCTGCTCGTCAGTCGTCGTTTTGCGCGGCGATTCCGTCCAGCGAACCACCGGCACCAGCGCTAGGTTCAGCACTTCGTCCATCTCGTCGACGTAGTGGACGGTCAGGCCGCGGCGGTGTTCCTCCGGCAGATCCTCGTTGACGTTCTTCTCGTTCTGCTTCGGCAGAATCACCTCGTGGATGCCGGCCCGCCGCGCGGCAAGGACCTTTTCCTTGATGCCGCCGACCGGAAGCACCTTGCCTGAGAGCGTGATCTCGCCCGTCATCGCGACATCGCCCCGAACGGGCCGGGCCGACAACGCCGACGCCAGCGCGGTGACCATCGTGACGCCCGCCGACGGACCGTCCTTCGGGATCGCCCCCGCCGGCACGTGCATGTGGATCTCGGAGTCCTTGTAGAACTGCGGATCGACGCCCCAGCGCGTCGCGTGCGCGCGGAACCAGGACAGCGCAATCCGGGCGGACTCCTTCATCACGTCGCCGAGCTGACCGGTGATCGTGAGCTGACCACCGCCCGCCATGCGCGACGCTTCGATGAATAGCACGTCGCCTCCGACCGGCGTCCAGGCGAGCCCGATCGCGACGCCCGGGTCTTTCGTCCGGTCTTTCATCTCCTCTTCGAGATGTCGCGGCGCGCCGAGCATCTCCTCGACGACGGTGCGGGTCACTTCGATCGTGGTCGTCTGTCCTTCGGCCTTGCGGCGGGCGATCTTGCGGCAAATCGCGCCGATCTCCCGCTCGAGGTTGCGGACGCCGGCCTCGCGGGTGTAGCCGCGGATGATGGCCGAGAGGGCCTCGTCCGTGAACGTCACCTGCTCCGGGTCCAGGCCGTGGTTGACGATCTGCTTGCCGACCAGGTGGTCGCGCGCGATCTTCCGCTTCTCTTCCTCGGTGTAGCCGGGGATCTCGAGGACCTCCATGCGATCCCGCAGCGGGCCCGGAATCGTGTCGAGCACGTTGGCGGTCGTGATGAACAGGACCTCCGACAGATCGAACGGCACGTCGAGATAGTGATCGCGGAACGAGTTGTTCTGCTCCGGATCGAGCACCTCGAGCAGCGCCGACGCCGGGTCGCCACGGAAGTCGGCGCCGAGCTTGTCGATCTCGTCGAGGATGAACACCGGGTTGCGCGATTCCGCGCGCCGGAGCCCCTGAATGATCTGGCCCGGCAGCGCGCCGATGTAGGTCCGGCGATGACCGCGAATCTCGGCCTCGTCACGCATGCCGCCGAGCGACACGCGAACGAACTTCCGGCCGAGCGACGACGCGATCGATTTCGCCAGCGACGTCTTCCCGACTCCCGGCGGCCCGACGAAGCAGAGAATCGGTCCCTTCACGTCGGGCTTCAGTTTGCGGACGGCCAGGTACTCGACGATGCGGTCCTTGGCGCGCTCGAGGCCGGAATGATCGGCGTCGAGCACCGTCTTGGTCTTCAGCAGATCGATGGTCTCGTCGGTCCGCTTCGACCACGGGAGCGCGATCAGCCAGTCGATGTACGTGCGGGCGACCGTGTACTCGGCGGCGGCCGCGGGCATTTTCGCCAGCCGATCGAGCTCGCGGGTCGCTTCCTTCTTCACCTCGTCGGGCATGCCCGCTGCTTCGATCTTCTCGCGCAGCTCGTCGATTTCCTTGGCCTGATCGTCGCCTTCGCCCAGCTCCTTCTGGATCGCCTTCATCTGCTCGCGCAGGAAGTACTCGCGCTGGTTCTTGCCGACTTCGGACTGCACCTGAGACTGGATCTTCGATCCCAGCTCGAGGACCTCGAGCTCCTTCGTGAGGATCCGATTGAGCTGATCCATCCGCGCGCGCAGGTTGACGGTCTCGAGCAACTCTTGTTTGACCGCCGTTCCGACCGTGCTGAGACTGGACGCGACGAAGTCAGCCAGCCGGCTCGGATCGGTGATGTTCGACGCGAGCACCGTCAGGTCGTCCGAGAGGACGGGCGAGAGCTGAACGACCTGCTGGAAGTTCGACCGGATGTTCCGCTGAAGCGCGTCGACCTCGAGCGCGTCCCCCGGCGCTTCGAGATCGGGCACTTCCTCGATTTGCGCGCGCAGGTACGGCTTGGTGGAGGTGACGCTCGCCAGCCGGATGCGCGTGAGGCCCTGGACGATCAGCCGCAGGCTGCCGTCGGGCAGCTTGAACATCTTGTGGATGTAGGTCAGCGCGCCGATGGCGTGCAGGTCGGTCTGTCCCGGCTCTTCCAGGCTGGGATCGCGCTGCGTGAAGACGCCGATCAACTTGCCCCCGGCGATGGCTTCGTCGATGAGCTTGACGGAGCTCTCGCGGGCCACGGCCAGCGGCATGAACGAGTTCGGAAAGAGTACGGTGTCGCGCAGCGGCAGCACAGCCACGTCCGCGGGGACCGTGAACGAGCGCTCGCCGCCGCCCGGCTGAGTGCGAGTGGGCTGGTCGCTCATGAAACCTCCTCCGTCGTGGCGGGACCATCCCGCCGGCCCGGCGTCGACCTTAGTGATCGACCTCGGGCATCGCGGCCCTCCACGGCCGCGCGTGGGCACCTTGCTTCGCCATCGCCGCGCGTGGGAACCGTTCCTACCTATTTAGACGTGGCGGGGTTTGACCGGGAACGCCCGTGCAGGCCCCGCCCGTCGGCGGAGCCTACACGAGTCAGGTGTGGAGGACGCCGACCTTCAGTTCAAGTCGAGCAGGAAGCCGCTCGACCGCCGCTGCGCCAGCTGACGCTCGCGCTGCTCGGCGATTTCGCGCGCTTCCTCGCAATCCTTGCAACGGACGGCGAACGGCAGCGCCCGCAGGCGCCGCTCCGAGATTTCGTCGCCGCACTCGAAACAGTAGCCGTAGGTGCCCTCGGCGTGGCGTGTCAGGGCCTCTTCAATCTTGTGTAGCGTCTCCGACTTCATCTGGATCAACGCAAACTCGATATCGTCCTGAATGTCGGCTTCCGATGCCTCGGCCGCATCCAAAACACCCTGGCCATCGCCGGCCGCACCAACGGCCCGCACGTCGCGCATCTTCTCCTGCACCTCATTGAGGATCTCGCGACGGCGCTCCTCCAGGATGTGCTTCAGCTCGGCATAGCGCTCCCGCGCCATTTCCGAATCCTTGATGCGTGGCCTCATGACCGTACTCCCTTCTCGCTTTCCCGCGACCGCTATCCGCTTCCCGCGACCGCTATGATTGCTATCCGCTAAGCAATAAATCTGCCAATCCTATCAGGTTCGAAACTCATCGTAAAGGGCGCGACTGGTTGAGCCTTTTCGGAGCATGTGTCATTCTTTCACCACTGTAAGATTGCCGGCTCCCTGAGCTGCGTCGTGGATCCGGCCAACTCCTTCGCCTCGAGTTGGTTAAGACACCTAATCGGCTCTCCCGGCCGGAACCCTCTGTGTTCCCTTAGACGGCCAGGACGCCCGCTGGTTCTCGCGCCGTCTCGGGCGGCTTCGCCGTTTGTCCGCCCGAAACTACGGCCCGGCTGCTATACTTGGATGTTTCGAAGCCGGTCCTTCCAGCCTTTCCTAGAGGTATCTGATGGCCAAGCACTGTGAAGTCTGTGGCAAGACGCCCGCCGTCGGCCGGACGCTCAGCCACGCCCACAACGTCCGCGCCCGCAGGTTCGAACCGAATCTGCAGCGGGTTCGGGCCGTGGTGAACGGCGGGATCCGCCGCATCCGCGTCTGCACGCGGTGCATCCGCTCGAACAAGGTCGTCAAAGCGGCCTGACAGGCCGCAAACGCGGCCTGAAACTTCGAACTTAGAACTTCAAACTTCGAACTTTAAGTGCGCGAGTCCATTTCAACTCCCCAGGCGCCTGCAGCAATCGGTCCCTACAGCCAGGCCATTCGCGCCGGCGGCTTCCTGTTCGTCTCGGGTCAGATACCGCTGGATCCGGCAACGGGCACGTTGGTCGACGGCGACGTGACGGCACAAACCCATCGAGTCCTCCGGAATCTCGGGGCCATCCTGACCGCCGCCGGGACCTCATTCGAACACGTCGTCAAGACGACCGTGTATCTTGCGGATATGTCGGAGTTCGCGGCGATGAACGAGGTGTACGCCTCGTATTTTCCGGCCCCAGCGCCCGCCCGGGCGACGGTTCAGGCCGCGCGGCTGCCTCGCGACGTTCGGGTGGAAATCGACCTCATTGCGCACCTCGGGTGATTCCGTCGCCCTGCCGACAGGCCGGCACCGCCGCCGTCCCTTCGGCACCTTTCATGGCAGTTGGGTTTGAGACAGGACGGTTGAGACGCAAGTCACCGGCCTGATCGTTCCACAGCAAGAACGCCCTCGATGTTCTTGATCGACTTCATGACTTTTTCGAGGTGTTTGACGTCGCTGATTTCGACGGTCATGCGGATCGATCCGCGGTGATCGGCGCCGACGGTGGCCTCGACGTCGCGGATGTTGGTGTTGATCTTCGCGATGCGTGAGCTGACGTCGGCGAGAATGCCGCGCCGATCTTCGACGCTGATGCGGAGCCGGACCGTGTACGGCGATCCGTCGGCGCCCTTGTCCCATTCGACCTCGATCCGGCGATCGGGGTCGTACAGCAGATTCACGACATTCGGGCACGTCGCGGAGTGCACGGACACGCCCTTGCCGCGGGTGATGTAGCCGACGATGCGCTCGCCGCGGATGGGGTTGCAGCACCGGGCCCTGAACACCATCAGATCCTCGACGCCGCGGACAATGATTTTCTGATCGCCGCCGGTGCCGAGCACGCGCTTGAACACGCTGGCAATGGCGCCGTCGGGTCCCTTTTCGTGCAGCGCGTCCTGGCCGACGAGCCGCGAGAGCACCGTGCGCGCCATGATGCGGCCGTAGCCGATGGCGGCCAGGAGATCGTCGACGCGCTGCGCGCCGTACTCGAGCGCGATCTTTCCGAGCGCTTCGTCGCTGACGAGCGCTTTTTCGACGTTGAAGCGCCGCACTTCCTTGTCGAACAGCCGTCGTCCGAGCTCGAGGCTCCGCGCTTTTTCCTCCGAGTGCAGGAAGTGCCGGATCTTGTTGCGCGCCCGCGAGGTGCCGACGAAGTTCAACCAGTCGCGGCTGGGCTTGTGGTCGGTCTGCGTCAGAATCTCGACGATATCGCCGTTGGCGAGCCGCGTCCGGAGCGGCACCATCCGGCCGTTGACGCGCGCCCCGACGCACCGGTGGCCGATGTCGGTGTGCACGAAGTACGCGAAGTCGACCGGCGTCGCGCCACGCGGCAGCGACTTGACCTCGCCCTTCGGCGTGAAGATGTAGACGTCCTCGGGGTACAGCTCGATCCGCAGGTTCTGCATGAACTCCTGCGGGTCGCGCACCTCCTGCTGCGATTCGAGCAGCTGCCGCAGCCAGTGGAAGTACTGCTCGTCACGCTCCGCGCCGACACGCCCTTCCTTGTATTTCCAGTGCGCGGCAATCCCCTCCTCGGCAATCCGGTGCATTTCCTCGGTGCGGATCTGAACCTCGAACGGCAGCCCGCGCTCGCCGACCACCGACGTGTGGAGCGACTGGTAGCCGTTCGGCCGCGGCATCGCGATGAAGTCCTTGAACCGGCCGGCGACCGGCGACCACATCTGATGAATGATGCCGAGCACGGCGTAGCAATCCTTCACCGTCTGCGTGACGATGCGGAGCGCGATGAAGTCGTAGACCTCGTCGAGCGGAATCTTCTGGCGCTGGAGCTTCTGGTGGATCGACCAGAGACGCTTGATGCGGCCATCGATCGCGATGACCGGTACCTGCGCTTCCTCGAGCTTCGCGACAAGCCGCGTCCGGAGCTCGTCGATGAGCCCCTCGGTCGCGCGCCGTTTCGCCTCGACCTGCACGTGGAGCGCCTGATACCCCGCCGGATCGAGATGGCGGAAGGTGAGCTCCTCCAGCTCGTTCTTGAGCTTGCTCATCCCGAGCCGGTGCGCAATGGGCGAGTAGATGTCCCGCGTCTCCTGCGCGATCTGCACGCGCCGCTCTTCGGGCAGGTGCTGCAGCGTGCGCATGTTGTGCAGCCGATCGGCCAGCTTGACCAGGATGACCCTGATGTCGTCGACCATCGCGAGGAGCATCTTGCGGAAGCTCTCGGCCTGCCGCTCCTCGCTCGACGAGAACTGCAGCGCCGACAGCTTGGTGACCCCCTCGACGACGTGCGCGACCTGCTCGCCGAAAAGCTCGCGGACCTTCTCGATCGTGTTCGGCGTATCCTCGACGATGTCGTGCAGGAGACCGGCCGCGATGGCGACCGGATCGAGACGGAGATCGGCGAGGATGTCGGCGACCTCGAGCGGATGCACGAGATACGGCTCGCCCGAGCGCCGGACCTGGCCCTTGTGCTCGTAGGCCGAGAACACGTAGGCCCGCCGGAGCAGCTCGGTGTCCGCGTCGGGGTTGGCCGCGCGCACCTTCTCGGTGAGGTCCTCGAACCGGATCATGTAGGTCGGTGTCTAATCTTATGTGGGGCTCTGCCCCACACCGCGGTCAGCCTAGGCTGGTGAGCGCCGGTCGCTCCTGCCCCTTGATATATACTGACCCGGTTTCGGCAGCACAAAAAGGCTCATACGAGGTGGTCATGCGAGCTCGAATCATCCGGCTGGCCGTTCTTGTCGTCGCAGTGGCGATAGGCGCCACGGCCTGCGGCAAGTACTCGATCAGTAATATCCGATCGCTCAAGGCGTTCCAGGACGCCAACGCCCTCTACAAGAAGGGCGAGTACTCGAGGGCCGCCCAGCGCTACACGGACGCCGTCACGCTCAACCCGGATCTCGGGTTCGCGTATTTCTTCCTCGGCAACAGCTACGACAACCTCTACAAGCCCGGCCGGCGCGGCGAGCCGGAAAACGACGCCAACCTGCCGAAGGCCGCCGAGAATTACCGGTTGGCCGTCGAGAAGATGTCCGCGTCCACCGATCCGAAAGAGCTGGAAATCCGCAAGCTCGCGTTCGAGTACTTGATCGCCGTCTACGGTCCTGAAAAGCTGAACGACTTCACGAAGGCCGAGCCGGTCGCCAAGGAGCTCATCGCGCTCGCGCCGAACGATCCGACGGGCTACCAGACGCTGGGCCGGCTGTACGAAGACGTCGGCCGCTACGACGAGGCCGACCAGATGCTGCAGAAAGCCATCAGCCTCCGGCCGAACGAGGCGCTCGGCTACATGCTGCTCGCCGGCTTCTACAATCGCCAGGGCGAGTTCGAGAAGACGATCGACGCGTGGAAGGCGCGCGCGAAGGCCGAGCCGAACAACCCCGAGGCCTGGCACACGATCGCCGTCTACTACTTCGACAAGCTGCACCGCGACACCAACTTCGTGAAGACCCAGCGCGACAAGGCGCTGGCCTACGTGCTCGATGGCATCGAAGCCGAGAACAAGGCCCTCTCGCTGAACGGCGAATACTTCGAGGCGCTCAGCTACAAGAACATCCTGCTCCGCCAGCAGGCGCTGCTCGAAAAGGATCCCGCCAAGCAGAAGCAGCTCATCGCCGACGCCGACGTGCTCAAGGCGAAGGCCGAAGACCTGCAGAAGAAGCAGAACGCGACGGCGGCCGGTCAGTCGCCGCAGCGCGGGCGCGGAAGATAAGCTTGAAAGCTCGAAAGCTCGAAAGCCTGAGAGTCAGTTTTCAAGCTCTCCGGCTTTCCAGCTTTCCAGCTTTCCGGCTTTCAGGCTCTCACCGTCCCTTCCGCATCTCTTCCGTCACAATTCCAACCTTCACGACGCCCGCGCCACGCGCCGCATCGATGACCGCCAGAATCTCGCCGTACGGCACCGAGCCGTCGCCGATGACATACAGCGTCCGGTCGCGCCGCTCGCGGTAGATTTCGCGGAATCGTGCCGCGGCGTCGGGCAGCGCGACGGCCTGATGATTGATCGTCAACCTCCGGTCGGCGCCGTACTCCGCGACGATGTGCGAGCTGACGTCCGGCGGCGCGTCGCGTGGCGCGACAGCGTCGGGCAGGCTGACGTCGAGGCCGCGCTGCGTGAGCGGCAGCGCCGCCATGAAGATGATCAACAGGACCAGCAGGACATCGATGAGCGGCGTGACGTTGAGATCAGCGGAACGCCGGGGTGGCGCAACAGTAACGACCCTGTCGGCGCCGTGATGGGAATGAGGAGTGGGCACTGCAGCCTCCGTGGAATGAAGGCTGCCACCCTCGGAAAGAGCCTGAAAGCTTGAAAGCCCGAAAGCGTGAAAGCTTGACGAACTAACTCTCAGGCTTTCCGGCTTTCGAGCTTTCGGGCTTTTCTTACTGTCCGCCGCGCGTCGCCTTGGCCGCTTCCTCGCGCATGCCCAGCGTGACGATGCCGACCTTGTTGACGCCGGCGCCCATGGCCGCGTCGATGATCGTCATGATCTCGACGTAGCGTACGGACGGATCGCCGATGATGAACACCGTCTTGTCCTTCCGCGTTTCGTAGATCTCACGGAACTTGGCCGGCGCGTCCTTCATCGCCACTTCCGTCTTGTTGATCGTCAGCCGGTGATCGGCCGTGTACTCGGCGACGACCTGGCTCAGGATGTCCGCGGCCGAGGCGTTGGAATTCGTCTCGAGCGGAAGGTTCACGTCGATCCCGCGCTGGGTGAGCGGGAGCGCGGCCATGAAGATGATGAGGAGCACGAGCAGCACGTCGATGAGCGGCGTGACGTTCATGTCCGCCGACGCCTGGAGCGCTTTACCTGTGACGACCTTCTCGGCGCCGTGGTGGAGGTGAGCGTGATGCATTACTGCCCCCCTCCCTGCCCGCGCTGTCCGCCACCGGCAGCCGGTGCGGCCGGGTGGGTGCGATCGGTCTCGGTGATGAGCGCGACGGTTTCGATGCCCGCCTTGCGGAGCGCGTCCATCATCTTCATGATCGCGCCGTACGGGGCGTCCTTGTCGCCTTTCAGGTAGACCGTCCGCTCGGCCTTCTCTTCGAGCACCGTCTGGAGCCGCGGCACCAGGTCCGCTTCGGCGACCTCGATGGTGTTCACGTACAGCTTGCTGTTCGCGTCGATGAACACCTGGGTCTGATCCTGCGTGTCCGGCTTCTCGGAGGTGTTGTAGGCCGTCGGCATCGTCATCTTCACGCCCTGCTGCAGCAGCGGGGCGACGATCATCATGATGATGAGCAGCACCAGCATGACGTCGACGAGGGGCGTGACGTTGATGTCAGACTTGACGCCGCCTCTTGCGCCGCCAACATCCATTGCCATGGTCGTTACTCCCTGCGATCCGGCGCGGACTGATCAATCAGCCCGCGCTTCGTGCTTTATGCGAACCCCGGAACCTCGGAACCCCGGAACCCGCTCTTACGCCGTCTTCTTAATAAAGTAATCCACCAGCTCCGACGACGAGTTGTCCATCTCGACGTTGAAGTACTCCAGCCGGCCGGTGAAGTAGTTGTACATCCAGACCGCCGGGATGGCCACGACGAGGCCGAGCGCCGTCTCGACGAGCGCTTCGGAAATACCGGCCGAGACCGCGCCCAGACCGCCCGACCCGGTGATGCCGATGCTGTGGAAGGCGTTGATGATGCCGACGACCGTGCCGAGCAGTCCGACGAACGGCGCGGTCGCGCCGATCGTGGCGAGCGACGGAATGCCCTTCTTGAGGTCGTTGGCGGTGAGCGCCGTCGCGCGCTGAATGGCTCGGCGGACGGTGTCGACGAGGTCTTCTCGGGCGAGCGTGCCTCCCGCGTCGTGTTGGAACTGGTACTCCTGGAGTCCCGCGAGCACGACCTTGGCCAGGTGGCTGTACTGATACGTCTTCGCCTGGGAGACGCTGAGCGCGTCCTTGAGGCGGCCTTCCTTCAGATGCTTGGCCACCTGCGGCGCATAGAGCTTCGACTGCTTGCGCGCCTGCGAGAACGTGTAGTACCGCTCGATAGCGACGCCGAACGACCACATCGACATGAACACCAGAATGAAGGCAACGACCTTGGCCGTCGGCCCCATGGAGTTCCACATATCTACGATATTCATTCCGCCGCCTTCCATTCCAGCCTCCCAGACTCAGTCAGTCGCGTTTTCTGCCCCGAACGAATGAACGAGCCAGACGCGCGTCAGGCGCGCGGCTGGCTCGCGACATTGATCTGCCAATCAACCCGATGCGGTGCCGGCCCCCTTCGGACTAGTTCAGTGTGAAATTCACGGTGACGGTCATGATGACCTCCACCGGCACGTTGTTGAGCAGGGTCGGCGTGAATTTCCACTGTCGCACAGCGTCGAGGGCGGCCTGATCGAGCAGCGCCACCGAGCGCAGAACTTTCGCATCCTTGACGTTGCCGTCCTTGCCGATGACCGCTTCGATGATCACGACGCCCTGGACCTTCGCGGTCTGGGCGATCTGCGGATACACCGGCGGGACGTGCTTGATCTTCTTCGGCTCCTTGATGTCGCCCCCGACGCGCACCGGCGCGCTCGGCGGCGGCGGCGGTGGCGGCGGCGCGATGCCTCCCACGACACC
>Ga0207428_10006832_pt1 | contig 10462 bp, 7 predicted proteins | sample RhiMethybrSRZTD1_FD_187600 | JGI IMG/M metagenome (GOLD analysis project Ga0207428, IMG submission 187600) | Populus rhizosphere microbial communities from Tennessee, USA - Rhizosphere MetaG P. TD hybrid SRZTD1 (SPAdes) (version 3) | ecosystem: Host-associated > Plants > Roots > Rhizosphere >... | reverse complement strand
GCAACAAGGAATCCATCGAAACCTGGACGACGAGCGAATGGCTTCGCATTTTGAAAGGCACGACACATGCCGTCGAAGTGGGCGTTTCTCCGCGAGCGGTACCCCGACCTGCCGGCCGACCCGAAATACAAGGACGGCCTCTATGAGGCGATGCGCGTCTACGACGCGCAGGAATTCGCGGATTTGGCGAAGGAGTGCAACGACCTCGAAGAGCAACTGGCGGAGCACGAGCGCGCGGTGCGGGATTTGAAACTCTCGATCGAAGCCGTGACGCGCGTCCTCGGTCAGAAGATGGACGACGCCGCGCTCGACTCCATCGTCACCAACGGCTACCGCTGGTCGCCGGCGTACGAGCCGTACCCCTCGGTCACCGATCCGCCCACGCTCCGCACGTGGGCCACCACCCACATGCCCGACAACCTCACGTTGCCGTGGCAAACGCTCCGCACCGTCGTGAAAGACGCCCTCGATCCCGATGCCGGCAGTTTTGCGCTACCGCCCGGTGTGGACATCTACGTCAAGCGCACCTTCCGAAGGACGAAACAATGACCACCAAACCCGACAAGCTGGCGATGACCCTCGCCGACTCGCCCGTCCTCGCTCGCGGCACCGACCCGAAGGATTACCGCGGCAAGCAGAACATCGACCGCGACGATGTCACGCTGCCCCGGCTCGCCATTGCCCAGAAAACGAACCCACAGCTCGAACCCGATAAGCCCGAGTACATTGAGGGACTGAAGCTGTTCGAGCTGTTCAACAGCCTGACGAAGGAGAAGTACGGCAACGGCCCGCTCGATTTCGTGATTGTGCGCATGGACAAACGCGCGATGCAGTTCGACGCCAACGCCAACGTCGTCGATCACGATGTCCCGCTCAACGATCCACGCCTGGAGTGGACGACCGACGCCGATGGCCAGAAGCAAAAACCCGAGGCGACGCTGTTTTACGAGTACATCGTCATCCTCGTGGACTCGCAGATGCCGGCGGTCCTCAGCCTCAAAGGGACCGGGATTAAAGTCGCCAAGAAGTTGAACGCGTTCCTGCAACTGGCCCCCGGACCAGCGTGGGCGGTGAAGTACCGCCTGACGTCGGGCAAAGGCATGTCGGGCACGTTCAGCTTCGGCATCTACAACATCATGCCCGCTGGCCGCGCTGACGACGAGTTGCAAGGCATCGCCGAACGCGCGTACGAGCAGTTGCGCGGGCACCGCGTCAACACCGATCGCGAGGCAGAGGACGTCTCGACCGACGAAGCCGTCCCGTTCTAACCTGTGGGGCCTGATGTTCTGGAACAACTGATCGGCGACGGCTTTGCCGTGGTCCCCGTGCTCCGCGGCGAAAAACGCCCGGAGCACATGGGCTGGCAAAAGCGCACGTTCACGCCGAACGACTTCACCGCCGACCACAATGTCGGCGCGAAGTGCGGGAAGCCGTCCGGCCACAAGGTTGATGTCGATCTCGACGCCCCCGAGGCGGTCGCCGCCTCGACGTGGCTGCCGACGACGCGCGTGCACGGGCGCCCCGGGAAGCCGAATTCGCACCACTGGTACGTCTGTCCGGATCTGAAATCGACGGTGCAGTTTAAGGACCCCGTCGGCGGCGCGATGATCGTCGAGTTGCGGGGCACGGGCGGGCAAACGGTGGTGCCCCCGAGCTACCACCCGACCGGCGAGATTTTAGCTTGGGAGAATCGGCACCCGTTTCTGGAGATCACGGCGGCGCAGCTCCAGCGGACCGTCGCGGAGCTGGCAACGGTGGCGCTCCTCGCACGGCACTGGCCGACGGGGGGATCGCGACACCTGGCGGCGCTCCACGTCGGCGGGTTTCTGGCGCGGCTCGGGATCCCGGTCGCCCAGGTTGAACGGTTGGTCAGTCGCGCGGCGGAGATTGCCGGCGATCCCGAGGTGCGCGACCGCGCTCGCGCCGGGCGCGAGTCGGCGGAGAAGATCGAGCGCGGCGAGCCAGCGACCGGCGCGCCGCACCTGGCTGACGCCTTCACGCACGGAGCGCTCCTCGTCCAAACGATCTACGGCTGGTTCGGCCGCCCTGGGCAGGATCAGATCGAGGCGCTGAACGAGCGGCACTTCGTCGCCATGCTCGGTGCGAGGATGGCCGTCTGCGAGGAGAAAGAGGACGGCGTCCTCTTCCAGACGTTTCTCTCCTTCAAGGAACGCTACTGCAATCAGTTCATCGGGAAACAGTCACTCGGCGACGTGTGGCTCAAGAGTCCCAAGCGCCGCGAGTACGAGCAGGTCGTGTTCGCCCCGCCCGAAGCCCGCTGGCGCGCCGGGCCGCGCGACTACAACCTCTGGCGCGGCTTCGCCGTCGCGCCCGATCCGGCGCCGCACCCCGAGCGGCGGTGCGCCCGCTATCTCGAACATTGTCACCGGGTCATCGCGGCCGGCAATGCGATCCACGGCGAGTACGTGCTGGATCTGATGGCGAACGTCGTGCAGCACCCCGGGCGCCTGGTCGGGAAAACGCTCTGCCTGCGCGGGCCGCAGGGCGTCGGCAAATCGGTCTTCGTCGAGCCGTTCGGGTGGCTGTTCGGGAAGCGGCACTTCATCATCGTGAACAGCCGCGAGCAGTTGATCGGGCAGTTCAACGGGCATCTGTCCAGTCGTGTGGTGGTGTTCGCCGACGAAGCGGTGTGGGGCGGGCACAAGCAGGACGAGGGGACGCTCAAGCGGCTCGTCACGCAGGACACGGTGACGATCCGCCGCCTGTACCAAGAGGCAGTGACGGAGCCGAACTGCGTGCATTTGTTCATGGCGACGAACGAAGGCTGGCCGTTCCCCGCCGGCAACCTCGAACGCCGGCTCGTCGTCCTCGACGTCGCCGGGCAGCAATCCGAAGCGTACTACCACGCGCTGTGGGACGAAATCAAAACACCCGGGTTCCACGCCGCGCTCCTGGCGACGCTCCTCGCGCGCTACGTCGATGAGGACAATCTGCGCCGCGGGCTGGACACGAAGGCGTTGGCCGAGGTGAAGCAACTCTCGGCGTCGCCGGTGCAGCAGTGGTGGCACCAACTGCTCGAAGATGGACAGATCGCGCCGGACCACGCGTGGCCGACGTTTATCGCGACGAAAGCGTTGTACACGCAGTACTGCGACGACATGGGGCATCGGCGCGCGGGCGTCGCGCTGCGCGGGACCCAGCACGCATTCAGCCGGCAAATTCAGTCATTGTTGCCGAATCATCCGAAAAGCAAACAGCAACGCGACGGGATGCGCGTCGAGCGCGGCTATCCGCTGCCCACGCTCGACCGCTGTCGGCAGCATTTTGATTTCGTCACCGGGTCCTCTCACGACTGGCCGCGGGACGATGATTGAACCGGTTGTGATTTCCTCGCGGGGCGTCACGACATTTGGTATGGGGCTAAAGTCCCATCGAAATTACGTACCGAATGAAAGAAATTATAGGGAACTCAACGCGATCGTGATCTATTTTTCCTCCATGCGACGCGGAGGCGATTCGGCGATTTATTGCGAGCTGAATGTGCGCGAACGCGACGCGGTGAACGACATGAAGGTCCGCGGCGGCTTCCAGAGTGACGCCAGCCTGCTGCGATCGGCGCTGTACTTCTACGCTCGACATTTCGACCTGCACCTCGACACCGCCCTGTTTGCGCTCCGCAACCCGAACGAACGTCGAACCTGCGCCGCCGCTCGTCACCGGTAAGTCCACTCGCGTCGTCGTGATCGTCGTGCGTACTCCCGAGGAGTGTGTGCCATTGCTCATGCCCCAGCGACACAGAAAGGACCCCGCGATGTCCCGTCCCGCCTCCCGCTCCGGACGCCTCCGTCACGCCCGCCACGACCGGGGGCTCTGTTCCAGATGCAAGCAGCCCGTCACCCGCGACCCGCTCACCCACAAGTTCCCCTGGGAATGCGCAACGTGCCACCTGAAACGGTACGCCACTCAACGCCGTTCCAGCGAAAAATTCCGCGAGACGTGCAAGGCCAAAGGGCAATGCCTGCGCTGCGGCCGAGACGTCAAGCGCACGAACCCGAACACGGGGCTCACCTACGTCTATTGCGACAACTGCCGGCGGATACAGAGCGAGAAACGCCGCGTGACGAAAGACGAGTCCAAAGCCCGGGACAATAAACGCGTATTGATCGACGCCACGGCCGCCGCCTATCTCGTGGCCTACCGCGCCGCCCTCCTGGACCTGCTCCAATGAGAGCCGCGCCCACGCTCCGACTCGACGAGCCTCCGCTCGCGTCCCGCTTCTGCCGGACCTGCGTCTGGTGGAAACGACGCGCGTCAGACATCGGGACCTGCTGGCAGCCCGACCAGTGCGGCGTCACCGTGGACCAGCACGACACGTGCCTCCACCACGCCCCGAAAGTGTTCCACGTGACACCCGAAGAGCGATGAGATGTCGAAGGACCCGACACTCAAGACGATCCTCGAAGTGATCTACTACATTCCCGATCATCGGCCGACCGCGCCGACGCCGCTCGTCGCGCAGGGATTCGTGATTGACATCGAGGCCGGCGATGCGTTCCTGCCAACGCCCGAGGCCGACCTGCTCTCGTTTCACGAGAAACGGAAGGACCTGCCACCGGTGGACGTGCGCGTCGTGGTGCCGAAGGGCGGGTATCTCTACCGGATGGAGCGACAGTTCGTGCGCAAGCGGCTGAAGAGCGAGACCGTGCCCGTCGATTAACGCCGGCCGGCGTATTCGCGCGCGTCCCGAATCTCTCGCGTCGCCGCGGAGCGCGCCGCCTGCACCGTCTGCTGCACCAACTCGCGCGCTTCCTCCGGATCCATATTCCGCCAGCTCGGATCCGCGAACAACTCCGCGAGCGCCGTCTTCGTCGCTTGCCCGAGCTGCTGCCGCTCCGCGACCGTCAACGTGATCGCCGGATAGACGCTCGTCGCCTGGAGCTTCTTCGCCGGCACCGCAATGTTCGTGATGTTCAGCGCCGCCAACCCCTGCACCACCGGGTCCCCACTCGCATAGCCCGGACTGATCGGACTGATGCCGCGCATGAACCAATTGCCCTGCCGCTCAATCTGTTCGCCCAAGGTCCCGATCTTCGGCGCCACCCCTTCTGAGGCGACGGGCGCAATCGACCGCCACCCCTCGACCACGCCCTCTGGTTCGCGCACCACTGGATCGTACGCCTGCGAGATGTTGCGCTGAAGTCCCGAGAACGGCGACCAACTCTGCGCCCACCGCTCGATAAACTGATCACCGAACCGCTCGTAATCGGACAGCGCCCGGTTGAGATCCGAGATGCCGGCGAGGAACGACTGATCGAGCACCGAGCCGCCGGCCGCCAGGAGCACCTGTTGCGGATCGACGCCCTCCCCGCGCTTGAACAAATCGAACGCATTCGCAATCGCGAAGAGCGGCTGACTGAGCGGCTGCGCGAGGTCGGCGAAGGGGACCCACGCGTCGCCGATTTTCAGGCTGTTCGGTTTCCATCCATTGCGCATCAACGCCGCGCGCTCTTCCGGATCTTTCGGCCCCGTCCCACTGATGTTCCCCGCACTCGCCCACCACGCCAAGGTCCCCAGCGCCGCCGTTCCCGTCACCATCCGCCCAATCGCCTCGGCCTGCTCGCGCCCGCCGGCCGCCAGCGCCGCCCTGGTCTGCGACGTCAGAAACGCCGCCGGCGTCGCCTCGATGCCCTGGCGGAGCAGATTGCCGGGCGTGCGCACGAACGGCAGAATGAAATCGATCCACTTGTTCTGCGACTTCAGATGCGTCAAGCCTTCGACGAGCTTGCCGCCCTTCTCCTTGTAGACCGCGTTGAGCGCCGCTTGATTGGCCGCCTCATGGATCGCCTTCGGCGGCGCCAACGTCCACTCCGCGATCTGCGCGGCCCGTAGCGGTTCAGGCACCTTCTGCTGCCGCGCGTGCGCGTAGAGCCGGGCCAGTAGCTCCGACTTGTAATTGACCTTGTAGAAGACTTGATCCTCGGCTTCGAGCAGGCGCCCGGTCCAATTCAGCGGATTCGCGCCGCCGCCCTGGAGTTCCTTGCGCGCGACATCGAATGTGCCCAACGCGTCGCGCGTGAAGCCGTGCTTCAGCGCAAAGCGGCCGTCTTCGAGCCCCTCCAGGAGCCCGGTCATCGCGCCCTTCATCCGCTCATAGGCTTCGCCCGCGTAGATCGTCCGGTCTTTCCCTGTCAGCGCCGTCCGGCCCACATCCCACGCCAGCGCCGCCGGCTGCGACACCATGCGGAACACCGCATTCGAGGTGTTGCCGAGCAGGTTCCGTAGATGCGTGCGCGGCCCGCTCAGGATGTTGCTGAAGAAATATCCCTTGAACCAATCCAGCGTCCCGGCCTTCGTCAACCCACGAATGAAATTCATTTTCGCGATCGGATCGTTGCCCAGCCCCGCCCAATCGGCGGCCAACGTGGTCGGGTCCAGCCCCGCCCGCGTCGCCCCCTTGATCATCTCCTCGATCGCCTTCATGTCTTGCGTCTTCAGCGCCTTCGCGACGCGCCCCAGCGACCCGAGCGCCCGCCCGGTCTCCGCCCGCACGCCCAACGTGTTCGCCGTCAGCACGATCGTTTCCAGCACCGCCTGGACCTGCTCCAACTTCATCGCGTCAGTCGCGTCGCCGCGGATGATCGCCTCGGAGAGTTCTGTCACGCGATTCATCGACTCGTTGAGCGCCCCACGCGCCGCCGTCATCTGCACGTCGTTCATCGTCGAACCCTTCGGCAAGAGCTTGTTCTTCTCGACGATCTCGTACGCCGCCAGCGCGTTACTGCGGTCGATCGGCTGGACGCCGCGGCGCTGGGCGCTGAAATGACGATTGCGCTCGATGATCTCCGAGACGCCGTCCCGGAACGGTTCGGGCAGATGCTGGAGGTACCGCTGTTCGCCCTCGATGCGCTCGGGGCTGAGCGGCTGCTGCGCCGGGACCGGCTCGCCGATCACCTTCCCGATGCGCGTCCGCATCGCGTGCGTGGGCGCCTCGGGACCATAGGCCCCGGACGGCCCTGACGGGCCGCCAGGCGGCATCTTGAGGGGTTTGAGCGGCGGGTAGATACTCTCGCCCAAGCCGCCGCCGCCTTCGGGCGGCAGCCCCTGCATCCGGCGCCAACCGCGCCGAAACGCCGCCGACGCGGCATCCGGGGGCACCGCCCCGAGGCCGCCGTGCAGGTATTGAATGTCGTCTGGAGGCGGGGTTACTCCGCCGGCGGCACCTTGAACGTCGCCTCCACCCAGGCTCTCGCCAAGGGGTCCGACATCGCCGCCGCCCGCGCCCTCGCCTCGGCCTCCGCCTCCGCGAACGCCTGCGGCCTCAAGCGGTCCAACTCCGCCTTCGCCTGCTGGAGCGCCAACCTCGCCGCGGATGACAACGGCTTGCTCTGGGGTGACGACGCGGTGCTGAGTGGCGCCGTCGAGGGTGTCGTAGAGGTGGGCTCGGAAGGCATCGACATCAGTATAGCCCGCCGTCTGATCGAGCACCCACTGGACATCGCGCGGCGGCGCGCCCGGCGTCGAATTGTCCACGATGTCGAAAATCACCCGGTCGTCCTGACCGTACTTCGCGTGCAGCTCCGCGAGCGTCTGCGGCGACGCGAGGTGCGTCTGGATAAAGTCGTCGATCGGCACCGGCCGCCCCGTCGTATTCGTGCGCGTCAACGTGCGCTTGAACGCCTCCAGCGGATCGAGGTGCACATAGTTCACGATCACGCCGCGCCCACTCAGTAACGCCTGATTGATCTGTCGCGCCGCGCGCACCGGATCGCGCAGCGTCGTATCGAGCGTGGCGTACGCGATCGGAGACAGCGCTTTCTCCGACGTGGATTTGCCGACGCCCGGCCCGCCCCCCATCATCAGGATCGGCTGACTGTTGTCCGGCGGCGCGTCCCGGAGCGCCTGCGTGTACGCCAGATCCGTCAACCGCGTCGCACTGCTCCGCACCGCGTGATAGTTCGCCCAATCCTTCTTCTCTGGATCCGTGTGCGCGCCGATCAGCTCGCTGAAGTTGTCGCCGTTATAGAGCCGCGGATGCGCCGCTTCGTTCGCGTCGATGATCTCCTGCGTGTGGTGCGCCACGTAGTCAATGACGTCAAGTTCCTTCGCCGCATGCGGCGTCCCCAGCTTCTTCGGCAGCCCCCACATCTGACCCGGCGCCACATCCCAAGCATTCCCCGTCGGGTCTTCCTGCAAGTACTTCGTCTTCGCTTCATACTTCGTGTTTTGCTCGTAGTACGCGCGTTCACGCGCGGAGCGGACAATATCCTCCGTCTGCGCGGTATAGCGCCCCTTGCCCGCCATCCAATCATCAAGCGCCCGCCGCACCTGGAGGCCCGTGCGCGTTTTTCCGGTGCGATTGATGTCTTCGATGACCGAGGCGTTGCCCTCGCGCGGCAACCGGAGATAATCGTGGCCCCCCTTGCCGAACCCAGACGCAATGGGAATGACCGCGCCGGGTTCGTACGTGTACTCCTCCATCTCGCTGCGAATCTTCCGGACTTGCCGCTTCTCAATCTCCGGCAGATCCGCGAACCGGTGCGGCACCGGCGCCTCAATGAGCGCGCGGTACGTCAGCACCGGCTCCGGGCCAGCCACCCGCATGGCCTGCGACGTCGGCGCGTTGGCCTTCGCTGCCGCGATCTCCTCCTTCGTCAGCCGCGAGTAGTTCGCCTTCATGCCGCGCGTGCTTTGAAACGCTTCCGTCCGAGACGTCGCTTGCCGATGTGCCTCCTCGCGCGCATTCCGCACCAGCCACGCGTCCACGTACGCCGCCGGATCGTTCTTCGAGTACTTCTCCGCGTCTTCGAGGACGCGACGCATGATCGGCGCGTAGGTGCGCGGATGACCGACCTGCTCCGTCAACCCCGCTTCAAGCACCGCGCGCGGATCGCGCGGCCCGGCCACCGGCAGCTCGGGGGCCGCCTCTTCCCACGGCGACCCGGCCGGGACATGGATCACGTTGTCGGTCGGCGTCAGCTCCTTCACCCGCGAGACGACGTGGGCGCCGTACGCTCGCGCGCCGGCTTCATCGAAGCCGGTCTGGTCCATCACGTACGCGAGGTACTCGGCGTCCGCCTTCGATCGCTTCGGCCCCGGTTTCGCGATGATGTACGCGGCCTTATCGAGATCCGATTCAAACTGGGTCTTGGACAGCCCGTAATTCGGTGACCCCTTCGCCAACGCTTTCGGCAACGGCGCAAACGTCCGGCCGGTGCGCATCGGCGGCGCGCCTTCCGCGACGACAGGCGTCTCGGGCCGCACCGGCGTCGTCTCTGCCCCCGGCTTCTTCGTGATCAACCCTCGCGCCTGCTCCGGGCTGATCGACCCGATCTGCTCGTCACTCAGCCCCAACGCCTTGAGCTTCGAGACCACGAACGGCCCGTGCGCATGCGTGGGCGTCGTTTCGGTCACCGGTGTCGTCTCGGTCACCGGTGTCGTCTCGGCGACCGGCGTCGTCTCACCCACCGGCGTCGGCTCGACCGGCGCCACGCTCAACCGATCGTGCGCCTGCTGCGGCGTCATCTTGTCGATGTCCGCCTGCGTGTAGCCGAGCGCCCGAAGCCGCGTCTGCATCGGCTTCGTGATCATCATCGGCACGCCGGTCGGCGTCGGCGTCGGCGTCGGCGCGACCGCGGGCGCTGCCGCCGCTGGCGGCGGTGTCGGCGGCTCGATCAACTCGATCCGCACCCCACGACGCATCGGCGTCGGCGACGGCGCCGCCACCGGCGGAGCGGGCGGGGCGGGCGTCGGCGGCGCTTGCCAATTCCGTTTCTGTTCCGCCGCCTGCATCTTCAATTCGAGGAGGCCATTCTCCAGTTCCGTCACACGGGTCAAATCGCCGGCGCGCTGTGCTTCCGCGCGCTGTAGCGTGAGGTCAAACATCTGCCGTTCGATCTGCGCGTCAATCGCGGCCATCGCCTGCGCACGGGGATCCACTGACGGACGCGGGGCCGCCGGCTTGACGGGCGTCGGAACCACCGGCGGCGGCGGCGCCGGGGGCTCGCGCGGCACCACGATCCGAATCCCACGGCGCATCGGCGCCGCCTCTGCCGCGGGCAACGAGACCGCAGGCGCGGCCGTCGTCGCGGCCGTCGTCGCGGCCGTCGCGGCGGGCGCTGCGAGGCGCTGCGCCATGCGCCCTTCCATGGCGCCGAACGGCGTGCCCAAGGCGAGGCCCGTTCCACCCGCCGTCAACGCGCCGCCCACGGTCGGCGTGCGCCCTTCCCCGAGTTCCGTCAAGCCGTATTGCCCGCCGCTCAGTAACGCGCCTTCGGCGCCGCGTCGGACAATGCCCCCGAGTACGCTCCGCGCATTCCCAAAGGCCGGAATCGCGCTGACGCCGCCGGCCACCAGCGCGGTGAACGGGTTGATCCGTTCACGGACGCCTGACGCGACTTCCAATCCCTGTCCCATCGATGAGCCTAGAACGCCGCCGGCCGCGCCGCCGACCGCCGCGCCAGGCGGCCCACCCAGCCCGAAGCCAATCGCCGAGCCCGCAAAC